>CAJDWT010000032.1_pt1 | contig 95441 bp, 83 predicted proteins | sample 7391671 | NCBI WGS metagenome assembly CAJDWT01 (sample SAMEA7055729, study PRJEB34461) | soil metagenome | biome: terrestrial ecosystem; feature: Peninsula; material: soil | place: Antarctica | collected 2016
GAGCCGGTCGCCCTTTCGCTTTTCGGCGGCCTCGTGTCGAAGGTGCGCTGAAAAAGGTGCTCGCTTTTACTACGCGCTATTCGCCAGGAGCGGCGGCAGCGGCAGTGACGACCGCAGCGGGCGCGGGCGGGGCGGGCTTCGGAGGCTCCGGGCGGGTCGCCCACCAGATGCCGACGAGCAGGAAGAGCACGCCGCCGAGCGCGGGCAGCCACATCGGGGTTTTGGGCTCTTCGGGAAGCTCCGCGTGATGGTCGGCCATGGTCACGACTTCTCTCCGACCGACCTCCGCCTGTCAAGCGGCGTGCGTTCGCCAAGAGCGCTATCATCGGTCGATGCGAAAGCACCCTTATCGACTTGCGGCGTTCGCGGCCGCCGTTTTTGCCGCGTCTTCAGCGTTCGCGCAGCAGCAACCGCTGCCATCGCTCCCCGGCGTCACCTACGCCCCGACGCCGTCAACTGGGCCCATGCCAACGCCTACCCCTACCCAAGCGCCGGGCGCCGCCATCGACACCAAGCGGGGCCTCGTCACCCTCGAGCGCGACGGAAGAGTGCTGGGCGTCGGCGCCGTTCTCGCAAACGACGGCCGCATCTTGACCGCCCTCTCGGCGACGGCGGGGGGAGAGAAGCTCGACGTCCGCTACGCCGACGGCCACTCGGTCCACGCCAAGCTCGTGCATCAAGACAAAGACTGGGATCTCGCGCTCGTCGTCCCGCTCTCGGGCAAATGGATCGAAGGCCTCTCCGCGAGCGAGGCCGACCCCGGCGCCGGTGATTTGAAGGTCTACAACGCGGCGGGCTCGGGAAAAACCGCACCCACCGTCGCGCATCTGCGCGCACGTATCGCCGCCCATTCGAAGGGCGACGCGCAGCTCTTGAACGCGCTCGAGCTCGACTTGAAGGCGCAGCCCAGCCCCGGCGCGCCGATCATCGACGGCTCGGGGAGCGTCGTGGGCGTCTTCATCCGCGCGTGCAAGCCGGGCGCGGGGCAGCCCCTCTCGCCGAACGCGCCGGCCGCTCCGCCCGCAGGTCCCTGCGTGACCACGTCGTACGGCGCGCCGGTCGCCGCGCTCCGCAGCTTCCTGATGAGGACCCCATCGAACGCGGTCGCTCCTTCCCCGTGGCTCGGCATCGTCGGCTCGGCGGACGTCGAAGGGTCGACGCACGGCGTTCGCGTCATGGCGGTCGCTCCGGGTAGCCCGGCCGAAAAATCCGGTCTCAAAACGAACCCCGACAAAGCCAAAGCCCACCTCATCGTCGCGGTCGACGGCGTTCCGGTCGACTCGCCGGATTCGCTCGCCGCGAACATCGGAAAACACGCGGTGGGCGACAAAGTGAAGCTGATGGTGCTCGAGAGCGGGAAGCTGAAAGAGCTCGAGGTCGCGCTCAAGGCTGCGCCCTAGCGCGCGCTCTTCTCCGTCGGGGCCAAATTCCGACGCTCCGAGCGGCCTCGTACCCCCCAAAATGCGGCCACCTGAGGGAGAGGCGCTCGCGAGGCTTGACGGCAGGCGTCGATCCTTGACACGATCCCGCGAGTATTTGCCGAGGCATTTGCGCCGAGGCCACGAGGACGAGTGGGCGCGTTGCGAATCGAAGTGGCCGGCGAAACCAACGTCGGTATGAAGCGGAACCACAACGAGGACAACTTCTCGATCCTCGAGGAGAACGGCCTCTACATTGTCGCCGACGGCATGGGCGGTCACGCCTCTGGTGAGGTTGCGAGCCAAATGGCCGTCGACGCGCTGAAGGAGTTCTTCGCCGCGACCGAACAAGACCCCGAGCGCACGTGGCCATACAAGATGGACCGCTCGAAGGGTTACGAAGAAAACCGGCTCATCACGGGCATCAAGCTCGCGAACCTCCGTATCTACGAGAGCGCGCAGCGTGAGGCGCGCCAGCGTGGCATGGGCACGACGCTCGTCTCGCTCTTCGCGGTCGAGGACGGCGTCTACGTCGCGCACGTCGGTGATTCACGGACCTATCGCTTGCGCGACAAGAGGCTCGAGCAGCTCACCGAAGACCACTCGCTCCTGAACGACTACATCAAGATGAAGCGTCTCACGCCGGAAGAGATCGCGAACTTCCCGCACAAGAACGTCATCGTGCGCGCGCTCGGCATGAAGGATACGGTCAAGGTCGACACACGCTTCGAGACGCCCCGCGAAGGCGACACGTATCTCCTCTGCTCCGACGGTTTGTCGGGCCCCGTATCGGACGAAGAGATCCTCGAGATCATGTTGAACGCCCCCGATTTGAAAGGTGCCGCCTCACGTCTCATCGAGCGCGCCAATCAGAACGGCGGCCCCGACAACATCACCTGCGTGCTCGCGCGCTGGGTTGCATAGGTCTGGACGCGTCAGGCGGTGGCGCAGCGTGTGCCACTTCAGATCGACGAAGAGCCCTGATTTCAGCCTCTCCGTGATGGACCCGTCCGTGCATTGGCATGGTCATCATGCGCAAGGCGTCCCTTCTCGCTCTCCCTCTTCTCTCGCTTTTGGCGATCGCGTGCGGCGGCCAAGTCGATGGCACGAAGACATCGAGCAACGACGACCCCAACACCCATGATCCGAAGCATCAGAACCCGCAGACCCATCTGCCGACGGGCACGATCGCGGGCTCGTTCGATCTGACGTTTACCAAGGTCGCGGCGACCCCTTCGTTCGCGGGGAGCTATCCGCCACAGGTGACGCCGCCGTCGTCCGGCGCCAATGCTCGCATCGACATCGAGACCGACTCGAGTGACGGCGCTCGAGTGACGCCGCGCTGGGGGAGCTCGGCCGACCTCGGCCTCGTGAAGAGCTCGACGAGCGTCACCCTCAGCGACAAGAGCGACGACAGTGACCAGCGGATCGTCTTCAGCGGGTACTCGAACGGCTACTCGACGAGCGACCGCATCTCGAAGATCACGTTCGGTCGAACGGCAGACGGCGGCTTCGATGGCACGTTCACCGCGGTCGGCACTGAAGACACCTTCGCCGGCGACGTCGTCTACGAGGCCGATCTCGCCCTGACCGGAACGCTCGGCCTCGACGTCACCGCGCCCGAGGTGAAGGTCTCGACGATGCCTTCGTATGGCGTTTTGCCGTGGGATCCGGTCCGCGTGAAGCTGGCCGAGCCGAGCAAGGGAGACGCGGCGAGCCAGATCCACCTGTCGCCCGGCGGCTCGATCGACGGCATCATGACGCCCGATGCCTACGCTCCGCTCACGATCCTGGCGATCCTCGGCGGTTGGGGAATCCCAAAGGCCACGGTCTCGAACGACGCCTTTGCCGACCTGGCCGGGAACACGGCGAAGCTGACGAGGGCGACCGTTTCGTACGTCGACGTCGGCACTGCGCAAGCGAGCTTCACGTTCGACGGCGCGATCGGCGGCGCGATGTACGGCACGTCGACGACGATGATCACGACACTCTCCGACGCCACCTGCGAGTCCGGCGGATGCCTCGAGGTCGGAACGATTTCACGCGCGAAATGTGACACGCCCGACATGGGCTTCGCCGGCATCCTCACGACGACGACGGGTGGCACGCTTCATCTGCGGTACCGCATCCTCGTCGGGGTCGACACGTCGACGGGGGGCCCGAGCGCGACGGTCGTCCCAGAGAGCAACGCGTTCACGGTAGAAGCGGCGACGCCCGGCGTCTTGCCGCAAACCAAACCGGTCGGCTTCGCCCCCACCGATTTGAGGGCGATCCCGTCGACGCTCGGCATGACGCAAGCGACCGACTGGACCACGCTCGACGTTCCGATCGCCGCGTCCGCTTCGGCGCAGGCCGGCTTCGCGATCAAGTTCGGCAGCTCCTGCGGCGGCGGCCCGATCTGGAATTCGAACCAACTCATCGTGCTCGTCGACTCGGTCACCATCGACTGAGCGTTCAACGCGAAATGCCGGTCGGTCCGAGCACGAAGTACGCGATCACGATCACGCTGAGCATCATCATCGCAATGAGCGCGTAGCTCACGCGCATGTTGGCGGTGCTCCAGCCGTCGGAGAAAAACTTCCCTCTCGAGCGCTTGCGGAGCTTGCGCTGCACCGCCGGCAAGAGGTCGGGCGCCGGTTGCTCGTCTTCCTGGCTCTTCATCGCGCGCTGCACGAGCGCGCGCATCGCGCCGGAGTCTCGATCTTCCGGCGCGACCATCGCCGGGTCGATCGTTTCGTCGGTCTTGGGCTCTTCGGCGCTCACTTGATCTTCTCCCCGAGCTCGCGCTCTACCATCTCTCGCAGCATCGCGCGGGCACGGAAAATACGGCTCTTCACCGTCCCTTCGGGCAGCGCGGTGATTTCACCGATCTCTTCGTAGCTCAGCTCCTCGACGTCGCGGAGGACGAGGCATTCGCGGAAGGTCTCGTCGAGACGCGCGATGCAGCGCTGGACGATGCGCTCGACCTCGCGCGCGGCGATCATCTCGTCCGGACGTTCGAGCTGCGACACGTTCGCGCTCGCCTTGCCGCCGAGGTGCTGGCGCTCTGCCACTTCGTCGAGCTCGTCTTGCTCGTTGGTGTGGCGGACCTTCAGGTACTTCGCGCGGTTTTTACAGAGGTTGATCGCGATTCGGTAAATCCACGTCGAGAGCTTCGATTCGCCGCGGAAGGTCCCGATCGCCTTGAAGACCTGGACGAAGACCTCTTGCGCCATCTCCTCGGCCTCGGCCGCGTTGCCGAGCATGCGCAGGACGAGCGCGAACACGCGTCTCTCGTAGAGACGCACCATCTCGCTGAACGCGCGCTCGTCGCGCGCGACGAGACGTTCGACTAGCTTCGATTCGATTTCGTCCGGGAGCGCCAAGCCGGGCCATGGTGCATCAGAATCTTCTCCCAGCGCAAAGCGTGCGCTCGCCATCCCCGAAAGGACAATGCCGCTTCGCGCGAAGTTCCATCAATCGTGGAGGTAGAGCGGTGCGATCGAGATGTAGCCATTTTCCAGGGGAAGACGGCCGGTTGCCTGGTTTTTGACCGTCGCCACCGTGCAGCCGGTCTTTGTCGCCGTGAGGGTGATCGGCCCGACCGAAGAATCGAGCCCCGTAACCGACGCGATGCCTGCTGAGGTCGTCTCCGTACCTCCGAGCACCGCCGTCGGGACCGCGCCCGGCGCGTAGTAGGTGACGATTGCTTCGGGGTGGCCCGTGACACCGAGCACGACGCCGCTCGCGTCGTTGCAGTTGGCGCCGCCGTCGTGGGCCTGACCGCCGTCGAGGAGGACGTCGACGAAGACGGTCGGTTTGTTCGCATCGTAGTTCGGGATGATGATGTTGATGAGGCTCGGCGGCAGATCGATGAAGACGTCGCTCGTGTCGGACGGGAAGCTCTCTTCCGGCGAGAGCGTCGGGGCGAAACCGGTCGCGTTGAAGCGGCCGTAGAACGGCGTGCTCTTCGAGACGAGACCGACAATGCCGCCGTCGGCGTCGCTCGTGAACGACGCGTCTGGGCAGTTCGGCGAGGTGAGCACGGCGCCTTCGACGCGCGGCTTCGGAACGGTGGTGCTGACGGCCTCGACGGTAAGGCCGAGCGTGATGTACGGGGGCTCGCCGCAATGCGCGAGGCTCGAGCCCGTGCCCGGTCCTCCGTCGTTCGTTTGCGTACCCCCGCCGTCGTTGTCGATCGCTGCTGCGCCGCCGTCGCTCGAAGAGCTGGAGCAGGCCCAGAGCGCGCCACCGCCAACGCCGAAGAGGACAACCAGGAGGCCAACACGGGGGGAAACACGGCGGGTACGGGTCATCGGTTCTGCTCCCCGGATACCATGAACGTCCACGCACGGTTCGTCAAAGGGCGCGCTCTGGTTGGTGACGTCGTCCCCCTCGCTCTGCGCGACCGATTCGCGGGCCGAGACGTTCAGCGCGGGGATGGAGCAGTGGGGAGCAGCGGCGGCAACGCCGTCGCCGGCGTCCACGACGCAGCTGTCTTCACGTTCTGCGTCGACGACTGATCACGACGGGACCGGTAGGCGACGGAGACGAGCGTCAGATCCGCTCGAAGAGACCAGCCGCGCCCATCCCGCCGCCGATGCACATCGAAACCACCCCGAATTTGCCGTTGCGACGCTTCAATTCGTGCAGCAACGTCGCCGTGAGCTTCGCGCCCGTGCAGCCGAGCGGATGGCCGAGCGCGATCGCGCCGCCGTTGACGTTGACCTTGTCCTCGGCGATGCCGAGCTCTTTCACGCAGTAGCTCGCTTGGCACGCGAACGCTTCGTTGATCTCGAAGATGTCGATGTCTTTGACCGTGAGCTTCGTCTTGGCGAGGAGCTTGCGGATCGCCCACAGCGGGCCGATACCCATGAGCGCCGGGTCGACGCCGACGGTCGTGAACTGGCGAAGGATGCCGAGCGGCTTCAACCCGAGCTGATTGGCCCTGTCACGCGACATGAGGAGCGACGCGGCGGCGCCGTCGGAGAGCGGCGAGCTGTTGCCGGCCGTGACCGAGCCCGTCGCCGAGAAGGCGGGCTTCAGCGACGCGAGCCCTTCGGCGGTCGTGTCGGGGCGGATCATCTCGTCGGTGCGGAACTCGAAGGTCTTCTTCTCGTGGCCGTCGAAGCGGATGCCGTGGACGGTGACGATCTCTTCCTCGAATTTCTTGGCTTCGCGCGCAGCCGATGCCTTCTTCTGGCTGTTCAGCGCGAACGCATCTTGCGTCTCACGCGAGACACCGAACTTCTTGGCGACGTTCTCGGCCGTGATGCCCATCGGGGTATAGACGCGCGGAAACCTCTCCATCGCTTCGGGCGAAGCGGAGAGCTTGTTGCCGGTCATCGGCACCATGGTCATCGACTCGACCCCGCCGGCGATGACGATGTCGTAGTTGCCCATCAAGATCGCGGCCGTACCGGTCGCGATCGCCTGCAGGCCGCTCGAGCAGAAACGGTTGACCGTCTGCCCGCTGCACTCTTGGGGGAGGCCGCCCAAGAAGCCGGCGACGCGCGCGATATTGAGGCCCTGTTCGCCTTCCGGCATCGCGCAGCCGAGGATCAAGTCCTCGACGTCGGACGCTTTGACCTGCGGATTGCGGGCAAGGAGGCCCTTGATGACCTCGCCCGCGAGCTCGTCCGGACGCTTGAGCGCGAGAGACCCTTTGTGGGCACGACCGACGGCGGAACGAACTGCATCGACGATGACGATTTCCATTTTGGCTCCTGAAGTTTGAAGGGACGAGCGCTCGACGCAAACGGCGGAGCGCTAATTCCGCAACGGTTTGTTGTTCATGACCATGTACTGCATGCGCTGCTGCGATTTTTCTTCGCCGCAGAGGCTGACGAAGGCTTCGCGCTCGAGCTCGAGCATCTCGGCTTCGGTGACCGGCTTCGAAGCGCCGCCCGGGCCGCCACAGAGGACGTTCGCGAGCTTGCGCGCGATGAGCGCGTCGTGCTCGGTCGCATAGCCGCCGGCGACAAGCGTGTCGACCATCATGCCGAGGGTCGCGATCCCGTTCTCGCCCGGGAGGAGGTACGAGCGCGGCGTGGGCGGATGGTAGCCCGAATTCGCGAGGCCGATGACGCGCTGCTTGGCCTCGTAGAGCTGGCGGGAGCGATCGAACGAGACGCCGTCCGTCCAGCGGAAGTAGCCGAACGACTTGGCCTCGACCGCGCTGGTCGCGACCTTCGCGAGCGCAATGTTCTTGAACGTCTGCGTGACCGCGTCGTACGTGTTGACCGTGGTGCCATCCGGGATGTTCTCGAGCGCGCGCCAGAGCATGTTCATCGTGCCGCCGCCGCCAGGGATGAGGCCGACGCCGACCTCGACGAGACCCGCGTAGGTCTCGGCCGCGGCTTGAACGCCGTCGGCGGCGAAGCACATTTCAAGGCCGCCGCCGAGCGTCATGCCGAACGGAGCGGCGATGACCGGAACGCGCGCGTACTTCAAGCGCTGCGTCGCCTCTTGGTAGCTCTTCACCAAGCTTCGGATCTGCCCCCACTCCTTCGCGCCGGCGGCCATCGCCACGAGGACGAGGTTGGCGCCGAGTGAGAAGTGCTCGCCTTCGTTGAAGATGAGAAGGCCCGCGAAGTCGCGCTCTGCGCGCGCCGCGGCTTCGTGGAGGAGACCGATCGAATCCGGATCGAGCGTGTTCGCTTTGGTCTTGAGCGTCAGGCCGAGCACGCCGTCGCCGAGGTCCCACGCTTCGGCGCCGTCATTCTTGAGGACGGGCGCGGCTCCCGCTTTAACCTGATGGCGCATCTGCGCGAGCGTGATTTCGCGGGGATCTTTCGCGAGCTGGACGTACTTGCCCTGCAGCGGCTCGTAGACCGAGCCGTCGGCTTTGTAGAACGAGGTGGCGCCCGAGGCCTTCATCTTCAGGATCGACTCGGGGAGCGAGATGCCCTCCTTCTGCATGCGGTCGACCGTCTCAGCAAAGCCGAGCGCGTCCCACACCTCGAACGGGCCGAGCTCCCAGTTGTAGCCCCACTTCATCGCGTCATCGATCGCGACGATGCTGTCGGCGATCTCACCGAGACGACGTGCCGAGTACGCGAGCGATTTGGAGAGCACCTTCCACGCGAACGCGCCGGCCTTGCCCTGATCGGCCACGAGCTTCTTCACGCGCTCTTTCGGATCCTCGATCTTCGAGAGCGACTTCGTGACGGCCTTGATCGCTTCGTCGCCGCCCTTCGGACGGTACGACTCGGTCTTCGGGTCGTACGTCTCGATCTGCTTGTCTTTGCCCCTCTTGAAGAAGCCGCCCTTGGTCTTGTCGCCCAAGATTTTCTTCCCGACCATGTTGCGGATGTAGTCGGGGACCTTGAAGACCTCGCGGTCTTCGTCCTTGTCGAGCGCGGCGTAGCAGTTGTCGGCGACGTGCAAGAGCGTGTCGAGGCCGACGAGGTCGGCGGTGCGAAAGCTCGCGCTCTTCGGGTGCGCCATCGGCGTTCCGGTGATCGCGTCGACGTCCTCGGGGGCGAGGCCGTCGGTAACCATCTGGTGGATGCCGCCCATCATGGCGTGCGTGCCGATGCGGTTGCCGACGAAGTTCGGCGTGTCCTTGCCGAAGACGATCCCCTTGCCGAGGACGTCGCGACCGAACCGGGCGATCATGTCGGCGGTCTTCGGATCGGTGTCCGGGCCGACGACGAGCTCGAGGAGCTTCATGTAGCGGACCGGGTTGAAAAAGTGCATCACGAGGAACCGCTTTTTGAAGCCTTCCGAGCGACCTTGCATCATGTCGTGGATGCGGAGGCCCGACGTGTTGGACGCGACGATCGCGTGCTCGGGCAAGATCTTCTCGAGCTTCGTGAAGAGAGCCTGTTTGGCCTCGAGCTTCTCGATGATCGCCTCGATGACGAGGTCGCAGTCCTTGAGCTTGTCGAGATCGTCTTCGGTGTTGCCGACCTCGACGAGCTCGGCATTGCCCTTCGTGAAGAACGCCGCGGGACGCGCCTTCTTCGCGTTCTCGAGGCCGCCGGCGGAGAATTTGTTGCGTGCCTTCGGGTCGCCCTTCTCTTTGTCGGTGAGATTCGGCGGAACGATGTCGAGAAGCACTGCCTGAAGGCCTGCGTTCGCGAGATGGGCGGCGATGCCCGCACCCATGACTCCGGCTCCGATGACTCCAACGCGTCGAATCGTCTTGTGCATGATGTCCCGTTTTTTCGTCCGATTTCGAGCCGGATGCAAGAGCCGCCCGGCCCCGCGATTCTCTTTGTCGAGATGGCTTTCGGGTTTTAGGGCCAAACGAGTTTCGAGTAGTCATGGAGGGATGAACCGCGCCCTCCTCTCGCTACCTCTACTGTTCGCCGTCGTCGCCTTGAGCGGATGCGACAAGCGGTCTGCCACGAGCGCCACGCCCGCCGGTCCTACGGCTGTCACCGCGAACGCAACGTCGCCCGCCGCTTCGGCTACCGGCTCAGGCGCCGCGACGAACGGCGCAACCGGCACGTACGGCAACGGATCCTCGGCGCTCGAGGTGACCGACACCTTTACGACGTCGAAGGGCCCGCTCACGGTCACGCCCATCCACCACGCGTTCGTGATGTTCGAGTGGCAGGGGAAGAAGATCATGGTCGATCCGTGGTCGACGGCCTATCTGCCGAAAGCGGACGTGATTTTCCTCACCGACATTCACGCCGATCACCTCGACCCTGCCACGCTCGCGAAGGTGAAAGGCGACAAGACCATCGTCGTCGGCCCGCCCACGGTCGCCGAGAAGACCAAGGTCGACACCGTCATGAAGAACGGTGACAAGGGCGACGTCGACGGCATCGGCGTCGAGGCCGTGCCGATGTACAACATCGAGCGCGGGCCAGAGCCCGGCAAGAAGTACCACGACAAGGGTCGTGGCAACGGCTACGTCCTCACGTTCGGCGACACGCGCGTCTACCTCTCGGGCGACACCGAGTGCACACCCGAGATGAAGGCGCTCGAGAACATCGACGTCGCCTTCATCTGCATGAACCTACCCTACACCGAGACCGCGCAAGAAGCGGCGACTTGCACGCTCGCCTTCAAGCCGAAGGTGGTCTTCCCGTACCACTTCTCGCAGACGGATCCGTCGCTCCCGCCCCAGAAGCCGGAAGACTTCAAGAAGCTCGTCGAGGCGAAAAACAAGCAGATCGACGTGCGAATCCGCAGCTGGTACTGAAGCGCGACCTCAGACCCGGCGGCGCTCGATCGGCAGACGAAGCACGAAGCGCGCTCCCCCGAACGCAGTAGATTTGCCCGCGGCTGACCGAGCCTCCCGCGGCTTCGACGAGCCCTTTGACGATCGAGAGGCCGAGCCCGGTGCCGGATTTGCCGTCGGCGACGTGGTAGCGAGCACCGCGGTTCCAAACGTTGGCGAACGCTGCTTGGTCGGGGAGACCGAGGCCGTCGTCTTCGACGGTGAGCTCGACCTCGCCATCGACCGCACGGAGCGAGACGGCGGCGGTCGTCCGCGCGAAGCGGAGCGCGTTGGAGACCACGTTCTCGATACAACGACGCAGCGCGGTCTCGCCGAGCGGCACCAGGATCGTCGCATCTCGGGGAAGACGTCGATAGCGTCATGGAGAAGAAGGAGCTTCGCGCCCATCGCGATGACGTTGAGCGGCGCGCGAAGATCGTGGAGCGTCTGGCGATTCGTGAGCGACATCGCGGCGATACGTGTGAAGCGATCGAGCGAGGCTTGCGCCGCCGCATCGAGCAGCCCGATCTCGTCGAGCGCGGCCAGGCGCGCCGTAGATGAGGCAAGCGGTGCAGTAGCGGGAAAGACGCAGCGCCGAACCGAGTCATAGTAGGAAAGAAAGAGCGGAGAGGATCGGGGGACGATGTTCGGCGAAGAGAGAGCCGTTTGGAAAAAGGAGATCGCGCATGGCGACAACCGCGCCGAGGCCTGGCGTCTTTCCGACCGCATCGTAGCGCTGCGTCTCGCCGGGTTCCTCGACGTGCCTCTCGCAAAAGATGTCGTCACGCTCCTTCATGTCGCCCTCGACGCGAGGCCGAACGCCGGCAAGCTCGTCGTCTTCTGCGACTACACCGCGCTCTCGGGCGCCGCGCCCGCCGCGCGCCAGATGGTCCAAGAGGCAGTCAAGGCGCAGAAGGAGCGCTTCGAGGTCCTGCACTACCTCGTGTCATCCAGGATCCTCGCGCTCGCCGTCCAGGTCGCCGGTCTGTGGCACGGCATTCCTTCGCGCACGTGGACGTCGGTCGACCGCGCAGAGCTCGAGCTCGCCCGCGTCGAGGCCGAAGCCAAGACGTGAGTCAGCTCACGAGCCTCGTGAGCTTCGTCATCAGCGCCGTCGCCGGGCCGAGGAGCGAGCTCGCCATCTGATCGCGACCGAGCACGTCGAGCGGCCCCTCGCCGAAGCAGAAGCCGTCCGGTGTGAGGATGGTGAGGCGCGCGTCGCTCGTCGACGGCGCCGGACGATGAGGCTCGTCCGAGAGCCCGATGTACGGGACGATCTTCACCGCCGCGCGCAGGACGTCGACGATGGCGCCGTCGAGCGAGGCGTCGGCGCGCTCCCAGATCACCGCTCGGCCCGAGTAGTTGTAGTAGCGCGCGGTCGCGTTCGCGTACGCGGCCAAGAGATCGAGCCCCCCGCTCATGCCGACCTCGACGACGACGCCCCAGACGCAAGCGCCGGCTTCGCGCACGAGCATCGGCTCGGCGATCTCCGCGAGGCGGCTCGGATTGAAGAGCGTTTCACGGACCTTGGCCCAGTCCATCATCCAAGCCCCCGAGCAGCTCTTGTTCCCGCTACTTCAGGAGCCACTTGAAGAGCATTTGCTTGGTCGTCTCGCGCGAGACGACAGCGATCGAGTCGACGAGCGGGATCTCTTTCGGGCAGACCTCGACGCAGTTCTGCGCCTTGCCGCAGCCGACGACTCCGTCTTCGTCCATGACCGCTTCGAGGCGCTCTTTCGCGTGCATCTTGCCGGACGGATGGAGGTTGAAGAAGCGGACCTGGCTGATCGCCGCCGGACCGATGAAGCTCGACGAGTCATTGATCTGTGGGCAGGCCTCGAGGCAACAACCGCACGTCATGCAGCGCGAGAGCGGATAGGCCTCTTCCTGGTTCTCCGACGACTGGCGCGGCCCCGGGCCGAGCTCGTGGGTGCCGTCGAGCTGGATCCAGGCGTGGATCTTCTTCAAGTCATCGAACATCCGCGAGCGGTCGACGATGAGGTCGCGGACGAGCGGGAACTTGCTCATGGGCTCGAGCTTGATCCACTCGCCGTTGGGCGCGATGGTGTCGATGAGCGCGGTGCACGACTGACGGACCTTGCCGTTGACGAGCATCGTGCACGAGCCGCATACCTCTTCGAGGCAGACCGATTCCCACACGACCGGCGTGACCTTGTCGCCCTTCGCGGTGACGGGATTTTTGCGGATCTCCATGAGCGCGCTGATGACGTTCATGCGCGGCTGCCACGGGACCTCGAACTCCTCCCAGCGCTTGGTCTCCGGGCGGTGCGCGCTGTCTTGGCGCTTGATCTTCAGCTTGACGGTACGGTCGGCCATCGTCGGTTCCTCTCTCCTACGCTCCGGTCGGGGCGCCGGCGGCCTTGTCGTCGGCCTTGTCCTTACCAGACTGCGCGACCGTCGCGCTGGCGGCGCCGGCGGTCTCGTATTTGCGCGCGCGCGGCTTCAGCAGGCTGATGTCGACCTCGTCGGTGACGTGGACTGATGTACCCACGACAGAGTAATCGAGCTCGCGGATGAAGTCGATCGCGTGGTTGGTCTCGCCTTCACCAGATTTGTGCATCGCCATCGTCGTGCGGAGGAACTTCTCGTCGTCGCGATTCGGGAACTCCGCCTTGAAATGCGCGCCTCGCGATTCGTCGCGGTTGCGCGCGCCCTGGGCGATGACGCGGGCGATGACGATCATGTTGAAGAGATGCCTGATGAAGGGCGCGCCCTGGTTCACGTGCGTGCCGGAGTCGGTGACGCCGCATTTGCGCGCGCGCAGCTCGATGTCGTTCACCTGGTCGAGGACCTTGTCGAGCGTGGGGTTGTGGCGCTCGATCGTGCAGTTGACGAGCATCGTGCTCGCGAGCTCCTCGTGGAGCACGTACGGGTTCTCGTCGCCGTCCATCTCGAGGATCGCTTGGTATTTCGCGTCCTGCTCTTTTCGCGCGCCTTCGAAGACCGACTTCGACGTGTCGCTCGAATTGCTCTTGGCGAGGTTCTTCACGTAGGTCGCGATCGCCGGGCCGGCGACCATCCCTCCCCAGATGCACGAGAGGAGCGAGTTGGCGCCCAGGCGATTGGCGCCGTGGTACTGGTATTCGCACTCGCCGGCGGCGTAGAGCCCTTCGATGTTCGTCGCTTGGTTGCGCGGCGAGCCGATGACGAGCGAGCCGTCGTGAGAGCGCTCGAAGTCGACCCACAAGCCGCCCATCGAGTAATGGACCGCGGGGAAGACGCGCATCGGGTTCGTGTACGGATCTTCTTCGACGAACTTCTCGTAGATCTCGAGGATGCCGGCGAGCTTCTTGCGCAGCGTCTCTTCGGGGATGTGGGTGAGATCGAGGTAGACCTCGTTCTCGTTCTTCTTGGACTTCGGGTTGTAGACGCCGCGCTTCTCGTGGAAGCACTTGAGAAACAGCTCGCGGGCGGCGATGTCACGCGGGACCAGGTTTCCGTAACCCGGGTACTTCTCTTCAAGGAAGTAGTCGCGGTCTTTTTCGGGGATGTCACGCCCTTTGCGCGCGTCCTTCGCATCCTTCGGGACCCACACGCGGCCGCCTTCGCCGCGCGCGCTCTCGCTCATCAAGCGGAGCTTGTCGGCGCCCGGGATCGCGGTCGGATGGACCTGGATGAACTCGCCGTTCGCGTAGCACGCGCCCTGTTGGTAGACGGCGCTGGCGGCGGTGCCGGTGTTGATGACGCTGTTGGTCGAGCGGCCGAAGACGATGCCGCAGCCGCCGGTGGCGAGGCACACGGCTTCGCCCCTGAACGACTCGATCTCCATCGTCTTGATGTCTTGCGCGACGATGCCGCGGCAGACGCCGTTGTCGTCACGGACGATCGACAAGAAATCCCAGAGCTCGAATTTGCGGACCATCTTCTCGCCGCGGACGCTCGTGCCCTTGGCGTCTTCGACGTCGATGGTCTCGTAGCGGCGGACCTGCTCGTCGAGCGCGTAGAGCAGCTGCTGACCCGTCGTCGCGCCGGCGAAGGCGGTGCGGTGGAAGAGCGTGCCGCCGAAGCGGCGGAAATCGAGGAGGCCTTCGGGCGTGCGATTGAACGGGACGCCCATGCGGTCGAGCATGGCGACGATGCCTGGCGCTGCGTCGGTCATCCCCTTGACCGGCGGCTGGTTGGCGAGAAAATCGCCACCGTAGACCGTCTCTTCAAAGTGCACTGTCGGCGAGTCGCCCTCGCCTTTGGTGTTCACGCTCGCGTTGATGCCGCCCTGCGCGCACACCGAGTGCGACCGCTTGACCGGCACCAGCGAAAAGAGATCGACCGGGACGCCGGCTTCGCAGAGCTTGATCACCGTGGTGAGGCCCGCAAGGCCTCCGCCCACGACGATCACGCGGCGCACTTCACCACCTCGACCGCTCGACTTGGACGCCATCGCAGACGATATAAGGCCAAGCGCAGCAAGCGTTCAAGCGCGCAGGCCTTTTCCCGCGTGTTTTAGCTCGAATGAGCAGAAGGCGCTCGGTCGAAACCTTCGCGAATCCTCGGTCGTGGAGCGTAGACAGGGCGGTTTCAGCCACCCGGCGAGGAAACCTCCGAAGCGATCCGGGCGCTCGATCCCGCGTGCCGGCCGAGGAATCCCCGCCTGGCGCACGTAGTCAGCTTTCAACGCTACGATGACTCGGAGATGAGATTACGCGGCATGCTCGCCTTAGCGACCGTCACCGCGAGCATCGCGCTCTCGTGCACCAGTCATTGCCCGGATGATCCGTGCCCGGGCACTTACGACCTTGGCGCCGTCTGCACATCGCGCGGCCTTTGCACCGCCGGAAGCGGCGTCCCAACGTGCGAGTACGATCACATCCCTTCCGGAGCCCCGAATACGTGTGATCTCCCGAACCTTGCGCCCAAGACCTTGGTGACTGTGAATGTGGAGTCCTTGTGGCCTGAGCTCGGCACGCGTAACGACTTCACGGTCGTCTACGGAACGAGCGTCGTGGATCCTCCCGGAACGGCATCGGCGTGGCGCGTCCGATTTGATGATCAGGACGCCTCATGTGCGTGTGGCGAATACGGCTGCGAATGCGACAACGTGCCGAGCAGCGTTCAGACGATTACGATCCAACTCTCCGTCGCATGTCCCTATTTGAGCCTCCTGTTTCTCGATCGCGATTGCCATCATCCATCGTGTGATCGGTGACGGCACGATGACGGGCTGATCCAGAAACGTCGGCAGACGAGGGGGATGTGACTGGCGCTACCACGTTCAGCGCGCCTCAGGGTTTGTCGCCTTGGCACTCCTACGGACGGTTCAGGATCCATCCGCAGTTGGAACAACACTGCGGCGCGAATGGCGTCGTCAGGACAAGCTCTGCGCGGCCTATGCGAGTCCTCTTCCGAAGGACACGCCAGTCACAACGTGGTCATCGTAAAGCGAAAGAAAAAAAGCCGCTTCCCAGAAAAACGATGATGAGAGAGATGATGAACCAGTCGCTCCACACTGCGATCGCGACCGCCAGGGCAAAGCCTATTTAAAGACAGGCGTGTCCGCCGGGTGCTCAGCGCGCCCGCGGAGTGGATTGGACCACGGCGTCATTGACGTGAGCGATGCCTGCGTCACGTAATCGGTCCAAATCGCCAAGCAGATCGCGATACAAGGACGCTCGCTCGAGGATCTCGCGCGCGACTTCGATCGGGTCGGTCGAAGGTACGGCTGCGGACGCTCCTGAGAGCACGCGATCGAGATCGGGCAAACCGTACCAAACGTCGGGCTGCGCGGGGTGAGCGAGATCGGCAAAGAAGTCTCCACGGTCGAGCACGAGCCGCGCACGAAAAAGCGCCGACTGGAGGATGGTGATGCCCGCCCCATCGAGCTGAGGACACCGGTCGGGCGAAACAAGCTCGAAACCTCGGTCACGGAGCGTGGAGACTGCGGTTTTCAGTCGTCCCGCGATGAACCTCGGATCCGCGAGGTGCTCTTCGATGATTCGCTGCAGCGCCGTGAGCGTCTCGCTCAAGCTCTGCGGTGGAGATGCGCCAGCCTGGATTGTCCACTGTGGAGATGTGAACACCGTACGAGTGCTCCCAATCCCCATCGCATTGCTCTCGGTACCACTCTTGAAGCCAGGTCAGAGCATCCATGGATAATTCGCTACGCGCGCCTTTCGAGCGCGCGCTGAGGCAGCAGACCAGGACATCGTCCGCTTCACAATACCTCGCAAGAAGTAGATGGCGCCGCACTTCGTCGGCCCTTCTCGGGGCCCGCTCGTCCTGCGCTTCGTTTGAAATGAACGAAGGCTCTTTGGAGGTCGTCAGGGGCTCTTCGTGCTGGGCGGGCAGGCCACGGTCGAAACCGGCGCTAGCTCGGTGGCCTTCGGCCAACCGGTCGCGAGCGAGAGCGTCGTCGCCCAGCCCAGGAGCAGCGCGATCAGCGAAAGCGCGCCGATGCGGAAGGTCCAGCGCCGGAGCGACAGCTCCGTGTCGGCGATTTGGCGGCGGTGCACGAACGAGACGAGGCCGTAGCCGAAGTGGAGGATCGTCACGAAGAGGCCGAGAAAATAGCCGATCGCGCGCCAGGGGACGCCGCGCACCGTGGTCGACAGATGCGCGGTCATGAGGTCGAGCATGCCGTCGACCGGCACCCGGCCGAAGATACGTGCGAGCGGCGCCTCCCACGAATGCCAGCCGATGAAGAGGAGGCTGAGGAGCCCGCTCACGCGCAAGATCAATCGGAACCGCGTCCCTGGATACGGGGAATCTACATCTTTTTCGCTGCGATCGAACGCGAGCGCGATGCCGTAGAGGGCGTGGAACGCGAGCGGCAGCCAAATGAAAATCAGCTCGAACGCGAGGCCGATCTTCGTGCGATCGAGCCAGAGTACGCGTGAATCGAAGGCCGCGCGGCTCTTCATCGCCCCGGCGGTCGCCCAGAGATGCTCGACGAGAAACGCGCCGAGCGGTACGACTCCGGAGAGCGAGTGGAGCCGCCGCATGACATCCGAACGTCTCGCCGCGCCCTCCATGAGATGAGAGGTAGCGACGCCGTCCGCTCGCCGTCAACTAAAGCCGCGCGAATCGCGGTGGCGGGCATCGTCCTCGCGGGCGCATTCGGGTACGCGTGCGGAGGCAGCCAGCTCGAGACGAAGCCGGTGCCAACGGTCGCGAGCACGACGGCGTCGGCCGCAGCGCTCGGCGACATCCGCGACGCGTGGGAGCGCCGCGGGACGAGCGCCGACGAGCTCCGCCTCAAGATCGAGCGCTTCTTGCGCCACTATCCGGACGACGGCGCCACGAAGCTCGTCCACGTCTACTACGCGCAGCTCTTGCTCGAGCAGAAGGACCTCGCTGCGGCCGAGCGCGAGCTCTCCTTCGCGTCGTCGGTGCCGGAAGGAACAACGCGCAACTTCTACCTCGTAGGCAAGGCGCGACTCCTGCGCCTCGAGGCCCGCGCGGCGGAGGCCTTCGACATCTTGCGCCCGCTCGCCGGCAAGATCGTCGACGAGCAGGTCTTCGAGCTCTTCCAAGAAGAGATCACGCTCGACGCCGTAGCGGCGCATCAGGACTACGAGGCGATCGCGTACATGGATTCCTGGCTGCGCAACGCCGACGAGGACAACCGCGAGCTCGCGCGCAAAGAGATCCCGAAGGCGCTCGCGAACATGCCTCCTGACGTGCTCGAGAACTCACTCCGCGCGATGCGCACGAATAACGATCCGACCGGCTACGGCATCGAGATCCAGCGGATGCTCAGCACGCGCCTCGCCGAGGTCGCGGTCGCCACCGGCAACACCGCGCTCGCGAACTGGCTCGTCGACCCCTCGTCCGGCGGCGCGCCCGCCGTCTTGGACAGCGACGCCGGCCTTATGGTGAGCGAGCTCGCGACGCGCCACCACGACACGACAAGCGTCGACCGCCGCACCGTCGGCCTCGTCCTCCCCGCCGGCACCGACACGATGCGCGATCAAGCGGCCGACGTCATGCGCGGCGTCGCTTGGGGCCTCGAGCTTCCGCGCGCGAACGCGGCGGCGGGAGACGAGACTCGGCTCGTCACGCGCGACGACGGCGGACGCGCCGACCAGATCGAGGCGGTCCTCGACGACATCTCGGGCGAAGGCGCCGCCGTCATCATCGCTGCGTTCGACGGCCCGTCCGCCGACAAAGCGGTGCGCTGGTCGGAGAAGACCCACGTTCCGGTCTTGACCCTCGCGCGTCCGACGAGGGAGAAGTACGTGCATTATGCATTCGTGCTCGGTGCCTCGCCGCGCGCGGAGCTGGCCGCGCTCGCCGCCGCCCTCGTACCGACCGGCAAAGACAAGCGGAGGGTCGCGCCCGTCACGTCACGCGATCTCGTCGACGACGTCGCCGCAACGTTTGCTGCGTATCCGTCGCTCGTGCCGTTCCAACCGGTTCCGTGCGAGCTCGGCTCGACCCGCCCGGGCGAATCACGCTTCCCGGTCGCAGCGTGGGAGAAGGCCGGCATCCATACCTGGTTCGTCACCGGCGCAGAGGACTGCGCCCACGATCTCTTGCACGAGGTCGGCGTTCAGAAGGACGCTGTCGTCGCGCTGTCGCTCGAAGCGGCGGGCGCGACCGATCAAGGGCTCATCGCTCGCGTCATGAGCGTCTCGGCCGGCTCGATCCCGTTCGTCGCCGATGGGCGGGCCGACGGGAGCGAGATCGCGAAGTTCACGCGCAGCTTCGGCGCGAGCCCGACCTGGGCCGCGGCGCTCGGGCGCGACGCCGCGATCCTCGCACGCAAAGGGGTCGCCGGCTTGCCCATGACGACGACGACCGATTCGAAGGAGGTGGCCAAGCGCCGCGACGCCGTCGCCGATGCGCTCGTCGCCGCGAAAGCGACCCTCTGGACGACCGAGACGACCGGCTTCACGAATCACGAGCTCGCGCGCACGCTCCGGGTCGTGGAATCGCCTCCCGGAAAGTGACCTGGCGTCCGCTTCGTTCCAGAATGAACGGATGCTTAAGGCTCTCTTGATCGGCGCGGTGACCGGCGTCGCTGCTTGCTTGGCGATCGCGTGTCAATCGACCGAGAATCGTCCTCCGACCTCGGGCGGGCCCGGCGGCGGTCACGGCGGCGGCGGCAGTGGCGCGAGCGATGCCGGCAGCACGCCGCTCGAGGGCGGCGCAGGCGGCGCGCTCCTCGACTTCACCGGCTACACGCCGACCGGCCTCGCGACCGCCGGCGACGTGGTCTACGTCACGCTCGTCCCACTCGACACGACCCTCACCGGCAAGGTCGACGAGATCGACGCTACTGGCAAGATCACCGAGCTCGTGACGAACGCCGCGTTACCGTCGCTCCCCACAGTCTCGGCAAGCGTCCTCTACTACGCCGACGTGGTCGGAACGACGTCGACGATCGAGCGCCTCGATCTCTCTACATCGACCCCGACGCCCGAGGCGTTCGTCACCAACGTCGTGAGCCCGAGCGCGCTCGTCGCCACCTCCGGCTCGCTCTTCATCGAGTCGAGCTCCGGCGGCGTGGGCGTGCAGGTCGACTCGTACCCCGAGACCGGCGCCGGCGCATTCACCTCGATTTCTTCGACCCCGGGCGAGTACACGCCCGCGGGGATGGCGACCGACGGCTCGAAGATCTACTACGCGGCAGCCTCCATCGGCGGCGGCCAAATCGTCTCGGCGCAGATCGTCGGCGGTGGAGACGATTCGCTCTGGTCGGGCAGCGACACCGGCACGCTCGGCGGCGTCTCGATCTCGAACGGCATCGTCTACTTCACGCTCGCGATCGCGAGCGGCAACGGCGTCGTCTACGGTGTCCCGGTCTCCGGCGGCGTCGCTTCGGAGATCGCGACGGGCCTCGACGCGCCTGCCGACGTCGTCGCCACACCCTCGTACGTGTATTATACAACTAACACAGCGGCGGGCGGCGTGTTCCGGACGACCCCGGGCGGGGCCGACGCGGGCGGCGTCGCCGAGCAGCTCGGCGTCTTCGCGGGCGCGGCGCATCTCGCCGTCGGGACGAGCTACCTCTACGTCACAGCCGATCAGGCCGTCGCGCGCATCCCACAGTGAGCGACCTGTGACGCCGGCGGGCGATTCTCCTCAAGGATAGCGGCCTAGAGGCCGTCCATCCTTTTCGACGGGGCTGAACGTCTCCGTCGCGAGCGCGGCCTCCAAGATCTCTTCGAGCAGCAGCGGAGGCTCGCGCTCTTGGAAGCGATCGCGACAGGTGCGAACGAGAAGCGCAAGCTCGAGGACGTCCTCCACTTCGCCGTCAAGACGCTGTGCGAGTTCACGAGCTGGAAGCTCGGTCACGCATACCTCACCGGCCAGACCGAGGACGGGCCCGCGCTCGTGCCGACCGGCGTCTGGAACCGCGATTTGCCGCCCGAGCTCGAAGCGTTTTGCACGATGAGTGACAGGACCAAGCTCGGCTGGGACGTCGGTCTGCCCGGCAAGGTGCTCGCCAGTGGCAAGCCCGCGATCGCAGTCGTCGACGCCGAAGCGAGAGCTCATTCACCCTCCCATCCGCGCGCGCCGCTCGGCGTAGAAGCCGGCTTGCGCTCGGCGTACGCGTTCCCGATCCTGCTCGGCGACGAGGTCGCGGCCGTCCTCGAGTTCTTCAGCGTGAAGGCCGTGGTCCCCGACGACGAGACGATGCGCCTCTTCGCCCAGGTCTGCACGCAGCTCACGCACGTCGTCGAGCGCCATCGCACCGCCGTCGCGCTCGTGCACGACGCCTCGCACGACCCATTGACGGGTCTACCGAATCGAGCGCTCTTCGTCGATCAGCTCCGCCGCGCGGTCGCACGCCGTCGGCGCCATCCCGAGTACGAATTCGCCGTCCTCTTCATCGATCTCGATCGCTTCAAGATCGTCAACGACAGCCTCGGACACGGCGCCGGCGATGCGCTCCTCATCGAGGTCGGTGCGCGCATCTCGAAGGCGCTCCGCGGCAGCGATCTCATCTCCAGGTCGACGAGCGACACGCTCGCGCGGCTCGGCGGCGACGAGTTCACGGTCTTCTTGGACGACATCAACGACGCGCGCGACGCGGTTCGTGTCGCCGAGCGCATCCTCGACTCCGTGCTCCGACCCTTCCTCGTCTCCGGCCAGGAGGCGTACATCGGCGCGAGCATCGGGATCGCCGTCTCGGGCCCGCAGGAGCGCGACGCCGACGACTTCCTCCGCGACGCTGACCTCGCGATGTACCGCGCCAAGACCGCGGGCAAGGGTCGCTACCAGATCTTCGAGCCCGTGATGCACGCCGAGGCGCTCAGCCACCTCCGCCTCGAGGCCGACCTCCGCCGCGCGGTCGCCGAAAATCAATTCGTCCTGCATTACCAGCCGATCGTTGCTTTCGACGATGGCAAGGTGGTCGGGCTCGAGGCGCTCGTCCGCTGGCAACGCGAGACCAAGCTCGTCTACCCGGGCGACTTCATCGCCGAGATGGAGGAGACCGGGCTCATCGTTCCGCTCGGGACCTGGGCGCTCCGGGAGGCGTGCAGCACGCTCAAGAAGTGGCAGGACCAAACCGACCGCCACGATTCGCTCTACATGAGCGTCAACGTTTCGGTCCGCCAATTCGCCGATCCGACGCTCGTCGATTCGCTCGCCGCCATCCTCGCCGAAACCCAGATCGCACCGCACACGCTCCGCCTCGAGATCACCGAGAGCCTGACGATGGGCGACGCCGAGAAGAGCGTCGAGACGCTCGCGCATCTCAAGGCGCTCGGCGTCAGGCTGAGCATGGACGACTTCGGCACCGGCTACTCGTCGCTCGCGTATCTGCATCGCTTCCCGCTCGACGTCCTCAAGATCGACCGCGCGTTCGTCGCGCGCGTCGAGACCGAAGGAGGCCTCCAGATCGTCAAGACGATCATGACGCTCGCGCACACGCTCGGAATGTCGGTGATCGCCGAGGGGATCGAGACGCAGGAGCAGGGGAAAATCCTGGCCGAGCTCGGATGCAAGTTCGCCCAGGGCTACTACTTCTTCAAGCCGATGCCCGCCGACAAAGCGCGCGCCGCGCTCGGCTAGAGGTCAGCGGCAAATCCCGGTGTGGCATTCGTCTTTGCCGGCGCCGTCGCAGAGCTTGCCGGAGGCGCTCGGTGCCGCCATTTGTACGCCGTCGGGAATAGCGCGCCGTTTCATCGGTTTTGGCGCCGCGAGCGCTTCTGAAGAGGGAATGGAGGAACGTTGCACAAATCCAGTCCCCCTCCTAGGATGCGCGGCCCGGCCCCAGCCGGCGCATTTTTTGGGCATTTTTCTGCGACAAAAGGGCCTTTCTCGACCCTTCTTGGGAGCATGGCATGGCCAGCGACGTGATGATTTACGCAAGCGACCTCTCGAAGCGATTCGGGACGTTCCGTGCGGTCGACAAGATCAGCTTCGAGGTGAACAAGGGTGAGGTCGTCGGGTTTCTCGGTCCGAACGGGGCCGGCAAATCCACCACGATGCGCATTTTGACCTGTTTCATCGCTCCAACCGATGGGACGGCGCGCATCAGCGGCCACGACGTATTCGAAGACCCGCTCGCGGTCCGCCAGAGCATCGGCTACCTGCCGCAGCGCGCTCCGCTTTATTTGGAGATGAGCGTCCTCGAGTACCTGAAGTTCGCGGCCGATCTCCGCCAGATCGACGGCGAGACCTTCAAGAAGCGCGCGCGCGCGGTCGTCGAGGTGTGCGGCTTGGCCCAGGTGCTCGGCAAGGAGATCAAGCATCTCTCCCACGGCTACCGCCAACGCGTCGGCCTCGCCCAGGCGCTCATCCACGACCCGCCCATCCTCATCTTGGACGAGCCCACGAGCGATCTCGACCCGAACGAGAAGGCGGAGTTCCTCGAATACCTCAAGCAAATCGGCGAAGAGCGCACCGTCCTCTTGTCGACCCACAACCTGAACGAGGTCGAGAGCGCCTGCGCGCGGGCGATCATCGTCTCCAAGGGTCGCATCGTCGCCGACGGCCCGCTCGACGAGATCCGCGCCAAGAGCGGCAAGGTTCGCTACGTCGTCTCCGTCCAGGAATCGACCGGCGGCAGCTACCGCGGCACCGGTGCTCCCCCGAAGGAGTCCGAGGTCAAAGACGCGATCGCCAAGGTCCGAGGCGTCGGCCGCGTCGTCGCGCTCCCGACCGACGAGCGCGCCCACGCGTTCGAGCTCGCGAGCGACTCCGAGAGCGACATCCGCCCGGATCTCTTCCGCATGATCGCTGACAAAGGCTGGGTCCTCCTCGAGCTGCATCGCGACACGCAGACGCTCGAGGACGTCTTCCGCAACCTCACCGTCGGTGAGGCGAAGCGGAATCGGAAGGTCAAGGGCGCCAAGTACGACGAGCCCGAAGAGGATGAGGACGACGAGTACGAGGAAGAAGACGACTCGGACGAAGAGGACAGCGAATGAGCACCGCCGAAAACGAAATCGACGAGACAAAGAAGAAGAACGGCGAAGGCGAGCCTCACGAGCTCGCTTCGGACGACGAAAAACCGGCGAAATTGCCGGCGAAAGCGGCCGCTCCGAAGAAGCGGGTCGAAGCGGACGAGGACGACGAAGACACGTCGGACGAGGACGATTCGGGCAACAAGGAGGACGAGGAGCCCCCCTCGTCGCGTAAGCCCGTCGCCAAGACGCGCGCGGTCGAGAAACCCGTGCGTCGTGAAAGTGCGGCGCATGGCGCAAGCTCGCTCATGAACGTCCTGACGATCGCGCACCGTGAGATGCGCTCCTACTTCGACTCGCTCATCGCCTACGTCGTCATCGGCGGCTCGACGCTCGGCATCGGCATCTTCTTCTTCCTGATGCAGAACGGCGGCTTCTGGGAGGTCGACCGCGCGTCGATGGCTCGTCTCTTCGCGGCGATGCCGTGGGCGCTCGCCGTCCTCGTCATTCCGCTCGTCACGATGCGCTCGATCGCCGAGGAGAAGAACAGCGGCACGCTCGAGCTCCTCATCACGATGCCCGTCCGCGACTACGAGGTCATCCTCGGTAAGTTCAGCGCGGCGTTCGCCATGTGCCTCGTGCTCCTGGCGATCACCGTCCTCTACCCGATCGCGATGTTCGTGTGGCCATGGCACTTGGGCGCGCTCGACTGGGGTCCGGTGTGGACTGGCTATCTCGGGTTGTCCTTGTTCTCGGCCGCTGGCGTCTCGCTCGGCTTGATGTTCTCGAGCTTCACCGAGAGCCAGATCATCGCATTCTTCCTCACCGCCGGCGTGATGCTCTTCCTGCAGGTCATCGGCGGCATCGTCGAGACCATGCCGGGCACCATCGGCGACATCATCGCGTTCGTCAGCTTCGAGACGCGCTTCCAGCCGTTCGCGCGCGGTCTCATCGACACCCGCGCCGTCGTCTACTTCGTTTCAATTGCCGTTCTCTGCCTTCTCGTTGCGTTCCGTTCGCTCGAGAGCCGGAAGTGGAAGTGAGCTGAGCATGGCCATGGATCGCAAAGCACGTGCCGCGACTGAAAGCGGCGTTCTCCTCCTCATCATCGCGGGTGTTCTCGTCGCGCTGAACGCGCTCGGCGCGCTCGGTCAATACAAGCGCTTCGACACCACCAAAGCCGAGCGCTTCACGCTCTCGAAGGGGAGCGGCAAGCTCCTCTCCGGCATGAAGGGGTCGATGCACGTCGACGCCTACGTGACCAAGGGCCTGCCGAAGCTCGACGCCTTCACCCGCGATCTCCGCGATCTCCTCCAGGAGTACAAGGACAACGGCGGCGGCAAGTTCGATTACACGATGATCGAAGCCAAAGACGACACGCAGAAGGAGGCGGCGAAGAAGGCCGGCCTCGTCGAGCAGCCGTTCGGCGAAGCGAGCGCGACCGAGGAAAAAGCCGCGGTCACGCAGGGCTTCATGGGCCTCGTCTTCAAGTACGGCGCCGAGCAGGACGTCATCAAGTTCCTCCCGCCGGACCGCACCGACGGCCTCGAGTTCTGGATCACGAACAAGGTCCGGGAGATCGTCGACCGCGCCGACGACGTGAAGCACAAGATCGGCGTCCTCACCGGCGACGACGAGATGAAGCTCACCGAGGCGAACCTCGTGCCGACCAGCATGGGCAAGCCGTCGATGCAGGAGATCATCACCCGCAACTTCCCGTTCTACGCGCTCAGCGATGTGGACTTGAAGGGCGGCGACTCCGAGATCCCCGACGATCTCGACGGCCTCATCATCACGCAACCGAACAAGGATCTGACGGAGAAAGAGCTTCGCCGCATCGACCAGTTCGTGATGAAGGGCAAGAGCGTCGCCATCTTTGCAGGCGCCGTGAACATGAAGGCCGGCGACGCGACAATGAACGCGACGATGAGCCTCCACGGCCTCGACAAGCTCCTCGCGGGGTACGGCATCGAGGTGAAGAAGGACGTCATCCTCGACTTCGGCCGTAGCTTCACCGCGATCATGCCGACGCAAGGCGGTATCGCCGCGCGTCAGTTTCCGACGCTCCTCGACGTTCAGGACGACTCGCGCTTCACCGGCGACGAGCAGCTCTTGGACACGTCGTTCCCCGGCTTCTTCCGCATCCCGGAGATCGTCGTCCCCTTTGCGTCCTCGCTCGCCCTCCACCCGGAGAAGCAGCCGGACGCAAACCCGAAGATCCTCGGCCGCTCGACCCCGCGCTCGATCGTGCTGGCGGGCGACACCCTCGACCTCAGCCCGCTCCAGCGCTGGAAGCCGAAGGGTGAGTGGGCGCAGTACCCGTTCGCGGCCGCGCTCGACGGAACGATCAAGAGCGCGTTCACCAAGGGCGGCGACTTCGACGTGCCGGAGAAGAGCGTGAAGCCGTCGCGCATCTTCTTCGTGTCGTCGAGCCAGCTCCTCGCCAACCCGTTCGCGCGCCAGGGCAACGGCCCGGACATGGGTCAATACGGCCAGCAGTTCGGCGGCATGGGCGGCGACCCGCAGCTCCTGCAGCTCGCCGGTCCGTACGCGCAGCAAGCGCTGACGGGCACCATCCTCGCGTTCAAGAACACGCTCGACTGGCTCACCGGTGACACCGATCTCCTCGCGGTGTCGGCCAAGATCCTGAGCGAGCCGGGCCTCGTCTACGGCGACGTCTCGAAGCCGAAGTTCGACCCGAACGCGACCGACGACGATCTCAAGAAGGAAGAGGACCAAATCAAAGCGGAGCGCAAAAATCAGCAGTCGCGCATCGAGTGGTTCTTGATCTTGGGATTGCCTGCTCTCTTCTCCGGCTTCGGCGTCATTCGCTGGCGCTACCGCATTGCTTCGCGCAAGAACGTCAGCCTCGCTTAGATCCGACAGGACAACGACCCATGAATGGAACGCAAAAAATCGGTCTCAGCGCAGCGATCCTCGCGGTGCTCGGATTCGCCGTCTACAAGCAGATGAAGGCCGATCAGAAGATCGGCGTCGGCCCCGACACGGCCACCGCGGTCACGATGCCCGAGCTCAAAGGCACCGACGACCTCGATAAAATCGAGATCCAGAACGCTGACAAGACCGACGTCGTCCTCGAGAAAAAGGGCGACGTCTGGCGCGTCACCAAGCCGGTCGATTTCCCCGCGAACCAGGCGAACGTGAAGCAGCTCTTGGACAACATGAAGGAGCTGAAGGCGACCGAGCAGGTCGAAGCCAACGCGTCGGACGAGATCAAGAAGAGCTACGAGCTCGACAGCGCGAAGGCGGTCCACGTCCAAGCGTGGAAGGGCGCCGACAAGAAGGTCGACGACTACTTCGGCAAGAGCGGCGGCCGCGGCCAAATGGCGATGAGCGGCTCGCAGCCGGGCGTCTTCGCCGCGTCGGGTTACTCGAGTTACCTCTACACGCGCGACGTGAAAAACTGGCGCGACACCGACATCTTCAAGTTCGACGACGCCAACGCGACGAGCATGACGATCGAAAAGAAGGACGGAACCTTGTCCTTCACGAAGGGCGACAAATGGGCGGGCACCTATAAGGGTCAGCCGATCGCACGCTTCGACGACACGAAGGTCCCCGACGCTCTCCGCGTCTTCAAGGGGCTCACCGCCGACGACTTCGGCGATGGCAAATCACCCGCCGACACTGGCCTCGACGCTCCGGAGTCGACGGTCACGATCCAGCTCAAGGACAACGCCGGCAAGTACGTCCTGCACGTCGGCAAGACGAGCACCGCCGGCCGTTACGCGCAGAAGGACGGCGACTCGACGATCTACGTCATCTCGTCCTCGGCGGGTGACTGGGCCACGGCCGACGTCGGCAAGTTCCAGAAGCTCCTGGACGGCGGCACCGCGAACCCGACGCCGCCGCCGGGCGGTGGAATGGGCGGAATGGGCGGCATGATGGGGATGCCGCCGGGTATGGGCGGAATGGGAATGCCGCCCGGCCATCCGCATATGTGACGTGCTCTGCGGAGGCAACACGTCAGGATTGCTGACGCATTGCTGACGCATCGCGTAGGACCAAGCGCGTGTCTCCGCCCGGAGGCACGCGTTTTTCGTTTGATGCGGCAATCGAGCTCGGACAAGGTGCGACGCGACATGGATCTCTTCGCACACCTGCGCGCTTACGATTTCGGCGAAGCACACTTCAAGGCCGACAAGGCCTCGCACCTGCGCGCCATCGTCGCCATCCACGACACGCGCCTCGGCCCGTCGCTCGGCGGCTGCCGCTTCCTCCCGTACGACTCGGACGAGGATGCCGTCATCGATGCCCTCCGGCTCGCCCGCGGAATGACCTACAAAGCCGCGCTCGCGGGCCTTCCGCACGGTGGCGGCAAGAGCGTGCTCATGCGCCCCAAGGAGCACTTCGACCGCGTCGCGCTCTTCCGAGCGTTCGGCAAATTCGTCGACGATCTCGGCGGTCATTACATCACCGCCGAAGACAGCGGCACCGGCCTCGAGGACATGGAGGTCATCCGTACGGTGACCAAGCACGTCACCGGCGTTGACCAGTCACGCGGCGGCTCGGGCGATCCGTCGCCGTACACCGCGCTCGGCGTGCGCCGCGGGATCGAAGCGTGCGTCCAGCTCAAGATGCAGAAGAAGGATCTCAAAGGGGTGCACGTCGCGATTCAGGGCGTCGGCCACGTCGGCTATCACCTCTGCAAAGAGCTCCATTCCCAAGGCGCGAAGATCTCGGTCGCCGACGTCGATCCTCTCAAGGCCGAACGCGCCACGCGCGAGTTCGGTGCCGAGGTCGTGGCGCTCGAATCGATCCACAAGATCCCGTGTGACGTCTTCGCGCCGTGCGCGCTCGGCTCGGCGATGAACGACTCCACCATCCCCGGCCTTCAAGCGAAGATCGTCGCCGGCGCCGCGAACAACCAGCTCGCGGAGCCTCGTCACGGTGACGATCTCCACGCGCGCGGAATCCTGTACGCGCCCGACTACGCCATCAACGCCGGCGGTCTCATCAACGTCGCGCAAGAAGCCAAGGGCTACGACGAGAAGGCGGCGCGCGAAAAGACGATGCAGATCTACGATACGATCTTCGACATCGCGACACGCAGCGCGCGCACGAAGACGCCGACTTATCGCATCGCCGACATCATGGTCGAAGAGCGGCTCGCGGCGGCGGCCCCCAAGCCCCCGAAGGGCTGACGCCTCGTTTCTGAAGGAGGTCTCCTCCCATCGCGCGCGCAGGCTTGCGAAGCGGGCCGAGCACGACTGTGTGGAGGGAGACAGCCGCTGCGGAGGTGCGCTAGGCGACGAGAGGCGGGCTGGGAATACCCACGCGTTACACGCGGTTGGAACGGCCGAGTTGCGCCTTCCATTTTGTCTGCTACATGTAGTCAATGGTGGCCGCGATGTATCCCATGAACGACCGCTCGGCCTCCGAAGAAAAAACTTGACAACATGGGGGTGCGCAAACTAGAGTGCGCGTGCCTCACCTTCTACCTATCTCCCGAGCCCATTGCTCGAAGCGCAGTCGTCGGATGGCTCTGCCCTCCGAATTAGCACTGTGTGTGCCGTATTCAAGCAGTCGCGATAACTCGCGGAGTTGTAGCCCTCATCGCTCGTTCAGCTCTGCGAGTGAAGTGCGGCCGTCTGTCCCGAATGCTCGTCTCAACCCCTCCTAAGGAGACACGAATGCAAGCTGGTACCACGATCAAGTTCAAGGTTGGCGACAAGGCCGTTTACCCCGCGCAGGGCGTGGCCGAAGTCATCAAGATCGAGGAGAAGGACATCGCCGGCAGCCGCCAGCGTTTCTACGTCCTCCGCATCCTCGACACCGACCGCAAAATCATGGTGCCGGTCACGAATGCGAGCGCCGTCGGTCTTCGCGAGGTCATCAGCGAAGAAGAGATCTGTGAGATCTTCGACATCCTCAAGGAGCGCACGCTCGCGTTCGACAACCAGACGTGGAACCGCCGCTACCGCGGCTTCATGGACAAGATCAAGACGGGCTCGATCTACGACGTCGCCGAAGTTCTCCGCGACCTCTATCGCCTGAAGACGGACAAGCAGCTCTCGTTCGGCGAGCGCCGCATGCTCGACACCGCGCGCACGCTCATCGTGAAGGAAATCGCGATCGCTCGGGCGCAGACGGAAGAGCAAGTGAAGACCGAGATCGAGTCCCTGTTCGTCGCGAACTAGGGTCGTTCTAGACGTGAGCAAGCTCGCTCGCTCCGTCTAGACCGAGCAAAGCCTGCTAGAGCTACGTTGGACGTGAATCGCGCGGTGCCTTCGGGTATCGCGCGTTTTGCTTTTTGTGGCTCTCTTTTCGAACAAACGAGCGCGCCGCCGTCGAGATAGCAGCGTCGATATCGCTCCTCGGTGCACGAGCGAATTCGGTGTTAGGCGGAGCCCAAGTGAATTGTCTAGTGCACCACCGCTTCACGAAGCGAAAGCCATCTTCGATGTGTTGATCCCATCAAGACGGCGGTGCCTTAGGCGTCGTCGAGGAGGCCAAACTCCCATTTTTCGTCGGCTTCTCGGAGCACGCTGACGGCGGCTTCGACGCGGCGGAGCACGTCTTGCGGCGAGGCGCTCGGCGCAGCGCGCACGCCGATCGCGACGATCCCCTCCGCTTGCCAGACCCGCGCACCAAGCACCCCTTCGACGCCGTACGCGAGCTCGACGGCGCGCTTCAAGCGTGGCGGCGGCTCTTCGAGGAAGCTGCTCATTTTCGTGCGTTCACGTCGGTGAAGAGCTCGTCGTATTTCAGCTCGCGTTTCATTCCGTGATCGGTCTCGAATTTTTTCACGTTGGCGGGGTCGACCGGCAGATAGTCGTCGGCCATCGCCCCGGTGACGTCGCTCCCTTGCACGAAGACGAGGCCCTGCGCGTCGCGCTCTTGGCCACTGTAGTACTCGTGCACGCGCAGCGTCTTCACCGTGCTCGAATACGAGCGGAGCGCGCACGTGATCGAGTCGAACGACGCCTGCGTGCCGTCGGTATAGACGAGCACAGAGCGGTACGGATCGGTCGACGTGATCTTCATGTGACAACGCTTGCAGACGACGGCGTCGTCCTTGGCGCAACTGAGCACGAGGCCAAGCGCGAGCGCGGAGAAGAGAGCGCGCTTCACGGGAAGAGCGAGCCTCCGCCCGACACCGCGACGTAGTGGACGATCGGCGCCGCGCCAACGATGAGCACGACGGCCCACGCGAACGCCTCACGACGAAGACGCGAGCGCGCGAACGGCTCGAAGAACGACGAGGCGTGATCCGAGCTCAGCTTCCGCGCCAAAAAAGCCGAGAGCGTCGCGCCGCCGCCCCACATGGTCGCGAGCAGAATGGCTCCGAACAGCGGGTAACCGATCGCGAAGACGTTGCCTTTCAAGAGGCAGAACGGACAGACGTGCTGCGGGAGCTCGAACGCGTAAGGGGCGACCTCGAGCACGGCGGCCGCGAGCGCCAGCGGCATCGCGAGCAGCGATAGTGCTCCGGTCACCGCGACGCGCGCGGGCTTCGGATTCTTCGCCACGAGGAGCGAGAGCGCGATCGTGAGGACGACGAGGATGGGCGCGACGATCGAGACGAGCACGCGCGGACCGTTCGCGAAGCCACCGAAGCCGGCCGCGACCGAGTCGAGCTGCACCGAGCAGCACGACGCCGTGATCGAGAGATCGAGGCTCAAGAGGAAGACCGCGTTGAGGGCGAGATCGATGACGACGAGCGGCGCCATCAAGAGTGTGAGCCACGCGAGCGGCTTCACGAGCTCCAGCCGCGGAAGCTTCGCGTCGAAGGCGTATGCCTGCGCGATGATTCCGCCGACGACCGCTACGACGAGCGTGGAGTAGAGCGCGCGGAAGCCCCATTCGTTGGCGTGGAAGACGCCGTATGCGCACATCGCGCCGCGAATTCCTTGGCTCAATCGGTCGGCGGCCAACACCGCGAGCGCGAGTGAGCCGACTTGCACAGCTGTCGCCACGCGCACGAGCGTCGACGCTAAATCGACCTGCTTTTCGAGCGCGAGCTGCCCTTCGTTCGCCGCCTGCACATCGAAGCGGCGCAGCACCTTGAGCGCCGTCCACGCGCCGCGAGCGAAGAGCGCGACCGCGACCAACCCCGCGATCAAACGGAGCAAGATCCACGGCTCGAGGAGATTCAGCGGCGCCACCGGCGTCATCTTAGCGCGTCACGAGCGCGTCGCCGGCTCGAGCCTTCCTTCGGCCATCGTGAACGTACGTGCGTCTTTCACCCCGCCCGAGACGCGTGCGTCATGCGTCGCGACTATGACGACGTGACCTTCCGCCGCGAGCTTCGCGAGCTCGCCCATGACCGAGCGCGCACGCTCGTCGTCGAGGTGCGCGGTGGGCTCGTCGAGGAGGAGGAGCGGCGCATCGAAGAGGAGCGCCCGCGCGAGCGCGACCCGTTGCCGCTCACCGCCCGAGAGAGCGCGCGCCTTGGATTCGCGGAGCGCGTGCACGCCGAAGCGCTCGAGCAGCTCGTCCGCCTTCTTCCGATGCGCGGCATCGATCCCGACCGGCACGGCTGGCAAGAGGACGTTGTCGAGGACCCTCATGGCGTCGATGAGCTGTACGTCTTGGAACACGAAGCCGACCTTTTCCCGCCGGACTTCGGCTCGATGGGCGTCTCGCAGACGGGAGGTCGCGACGCCGCCGATCAAGACCTCACCTGTCGTCGGGGCGAGCATGGCGCCGACGATCGCGAGCAGCGTGGTCTTTCCGCTGCCGCTCGCCCCCTTCACGATGGCCAAGGTCCCAAGCTCGAGCTCGACGCTCACGCCGTCGAGGACGGTGCGCCGGCCTCGGCCGTCGCGGACCTTTTTGACCACGTCACGAACCGCGAGGAAGGGGTTTTGGACGTGTGCCAACATGGGTCAATTCCGAGAAAACCAGGCGACGACGTCACCCTGAACGGAGACGGTGCCCGTTTGGACCCATGGAATCAAGCGCATTTGAGGTGGCACTGAGAATGCTTTTCCGGCTCAATAGGATTGATGGCTTCTCGCACGCGCACACTCTGGTTTTTCGGGCTCAGCTTCGGCTTGGGCTTGGTCGTCGCGTGCGGGATCAACTCCCAACCGGTCCCGCCGGGCTTCGACAACGACAGCACGGGTCGTGAGGGCGACGCGTCGACCACGCCGACCACCGGCAGCGACGCCGGCAACGGGACGGGCAGCCTCAACGACGCCGACGCGGCGGACGACGGCGGAGATGCGAGTGATCTCGACGCCGGCGACGGCGGCGACGGAAGTGATGATGGCGGCGACGCCGGGGACGGAGGCTGATCGATGCGCCACACGAAGCCGACATTCGTTTTTCTTTGGATCGCCCTCGTGTGTGCGGTCGCTGCGGCGGCGTGCAGCATCAACTCGCAACCGGTTCCCCCCGGCGCACAAGCGGTCGGCGAGGACGGCGGAGCGTTCGGAGGCGGCGACGGCGCCTTTAGCGACGCCGGCGCGCCACCGAAAGGCAGCGATGGCGGCGTCACCAGCACGCCTCCCGACGGCGGCAACGAGCTCGACGGCGGCGAGACCGATGCGAGTGACGGCGGCGACGGCGGCGACGATGCCGGCGAAGACGCGGGCGACGGAGGCTGAGCCTTCGTCGACGACTGGCGAGGTCACCTCTTCGTCTTCACGTACTCGTCGAGCAAGTTGGCGGTGAAGTCGGCCAAGATGCCGTCGGTCACGCGCAAGCGACGCGAGAGCTCGCGCGCGATATTGAGCGTGATGAGCGCGTACGACTTCAAGTCGTTGCGATAGAGCTGGTCGAGATCTTCGCTCGTCATCTTCAAGAGGCGTGAGGGGCCGACCGCGCGAACCGTCGCCGAGCGCGGCTGGACGTCGATGATCGACATCTCACCGAACGAGTCGTTCGGGCCGAGGATCGCGACGCGCACGTCACGCGAGCGGCGGCTCTTCTTCAGGACCTCGACCTCACCGTCGATGACGACGTAGAGCTCGCGCGCGGCGTCGCCTTCTTTGAAGAGGAGGTCGCCGGGCATCACACGGATGGGCTTGAGCTTCTCCACCAAACGGGTGAGCACGTCGTCGGAGAGGCCGCCGAAGATGCCGATCTCACGCAGGCGCTCGGACGAGACCGGGGCGTCTGCTGCCGCCTGCTTCGCGTCGTCGACCGTCACGAGAGCTCCTTCTCAGCGAGGTTCTTCGTGAACACGAGGCGCCTGCGACCAGGGCCGGCGTAGTCCTCGATTTCGGAGGTGTCCCAACCGACGGCGAGATGGAAGCGGATCGACCCTTCGTTGCCGAGCGTCGTGATCGCCTTCATGCGGTCGCAGTCGGCGGCCTCACACTCTTCGGTGAAGCGCGCGTAGAGCAGCCGGCCGACGCCGCGGCGGCGGTAGTCCGGGTGGATACCGACAAGATGCACGTAGCCGGTGCGCTTGGGCTCGTGCGCGACGAAGCCGAGCAAGAACCCGATGAGCTTCTCGTCTCCGTCGACCATCTCGGTCGCGATGAGGGCGTGCTGCCCAAGCTCGTAGAAGAAAATGGGATGCGCGAGGGTGCCGATTGGGCCGCCCCACCAGTGATCGATGACCGTCACGATCTGATCGAAATCGGCTTTTTTGATGCGGCGGATGTCCATTTGGCGCTCTCTCTATTGCGGGTGTACGCGATACTCTTGCCCGCTACTACCATGAAAGATCGGCCTCTCGTCATCGCGCCCTCCATCCTCTCGGCCGACTTCGGCCGGCTCGCGGAAGAGGTCGCCAAGGTCGAGGCCGCGGGCGCCGATTGGATCCACGTCGACGTCATGGACGGCCGCTTCGTCCCCAACCTCACGATCGGCCCACCGGTCGTCAAAGCGCTGCGAAAAGCGACGAAGCTTCCGCTCGACACGCATCTAATGATCGTCGAGCCGGAGAAGTACTTCGACGCGTTCGCGGAGGCGGGGAGCGACACCATCACCTTCCACATCGAGGCCTGCGTCCACGCGCATCGGGCCGCGCAGCACATCAGGTCGCTCGGCAAGCGGGCCGGCATCACGCTCAACCCGTCGACCAGCGAAGAGACGCTCCGCTACATGATCCCGGTCGTCGATCAGATCCTGGTGATGAGCGTCAACCCCGGCTTCGGCGGCCAGAGCTTTCTCGAAGAGATGCTGCCGAAGGTCGCGGCGATTCGGAAGATGATCGACGCGAGCGGCCGCGACATCGTGCTCGAGATCGACGGCGGCATCGCCCCGGACACGATCGAGCGCGCGGCTCGTGCCGGTGCTCGAGCATTCGTCGCCGGCAACGCGATCTTCACCAAACCAGACTACGGCGCCGCAATCCACGCGCTCCGCGAAGCAGGAAAAAAGGGGCTTTCATGAAGGCTGTACGGTGCATGCGTTTCTCGGCTGCGTTGCCGCTCCTCTTCATCGCCGCGTGCAGCTCCAAAGCGCCGCCGCCGCCGAAGCCGCCGCCGGCCGAGGTCCCCGCCGAGCAGAGCTCGTCGAGCACGCCGGCCACGATCACCGCCTCGGACCCGAGCGCGGATGCGAAGGAAGATCGGCTCATCGCCCGCATGCTCAAGAAGGTCGCCCAAGCCCGCGGCCTCACCGCGAAGGCAGCCGTGCCCGGCAAGGTCCTCGACCGTGCCGCGCTCCTCGCGAAGGTCCGCAGTCACGTCGACACCGAGGTTCCCAAGCAGGCGATCGTCAACGAAGGGCTCACCCTCCAGCTCTTTGGCTTCGTTCCGACGAAGTTCGACTACGAGGCCGAGACCTTCAAGCTGCTCGAAGCGCAGCTCGCCGGATTCTACGAGCCCGCCGACAAGACCATGTACATGGCCAGCGACCTCGACGACGAAGCGGCGAAGGCGACGCTCGCCCACGAGCTCGTTCATTCGCTCCAAGACCAATACTGGGACCTCAAAACGAAGTCGAAGTACCTGCCCGGTCAGGACGACACGTCGAGCGCACGCTCTGCCCTCGCCGAGGGCGACGCGACGAGCGCGATGATGGACGTGATCCTCCTCGGCTCGGGCAAGACGGCGCTCGATCTTCCGCCTGATCTCTTCACCGAGCAGATCATGGGGAGCATGTCGACCGGCGACACCGCGAACGAGCCGCACGCGATGGTCGCTTCGCTCGTCTCTCCTTATGTGTATGGTACAACATTCGTCAACGCGCTCCGCAAAGAGGGCGGCTGGGACGCCGTAAACAAGGCGTGGGACGACACCCATCCGCTCACCAGCGAGCAGATCCTGCACATGGACAAGTGGAAGGCGCACGAGCCGGCCGAGACGGTGGCGGACCCGACGGTCAAGGCGCTCGGCGCCGGGTGGAGCGCCGTCGACGAGGACACCGGCGGCGAGATCGGCGTGCTCCTCACGTTCGAGGAATGGATGAACGAGAAGGACGCGAAAGCGGCCGCTTCCCACTGGGCCGGTGATCGTCAGACGATCGCGACCGATGGAGCGAAGGCCGCGCTCGCGTGGCACGTGCGCTACGACGCCGCGCCCGGCGACGCGAACGCCTACGCGAAGAAGGCGACGCCCGACATTTTCAAGGCGCTACAGGCGAAGCTCGGCAAGCCCACGAAGCAAGGGAAAGGCTTTCTGTGCTTCGAGCGCACCGACCTCGGTCCGCTCTTCGTCATGAGCAAAGGGCGCGAGATGGTGTGGGTCGCCGGCCCGACGACGACGAGCCCGGACGGCGCCTGGAAGACCGCCGGCGACTGCGCGCTCGCGCAGAAGTGGGCCGAAGAAGTTGCCGCTCAAAAGTAGCGCGGCTCAAGTGCCATCATCGCTTCGCGATGAGCGCTCGCTTCGCAAGCGCGAGGCACCGCCGCGCATGGTCGAGGGAGCGCGGCCGCTCCCTCGAGCTCCCACCCGTCCATTCAGAGTGTGTCTCGTCAGTGCGCCTCGTCAGTGCGTCTCGAGCCTGGTGAGGTCGCGGACGGATGGCTGTATGACGCACGCTTCGCGGACCATGCTCAGGCCGAGGTAGGCGGCCATCGTCTGGATGCGCGCGCGGTCGCCGGGGAAGTGCTTCTCTTTCACGACGAGGCCGTTCGAGGAGCACACGGCGACGAAGACGGTGCCGATCGGCTTGTCCTCACTGCCACCGCCCGGACCGGCGATGCCGGTGATCGCGAGCGAGACGTCGGCGCCGGAGACGTGCTTGACGCCCTTCGCCATCGCGGCGGCGACCTCGCTCGAGACTGCGCCATGGCCGCGGATGACCTCCTCGTCGACGCCGAGGATGCGGCTCTTCGACGCGTTGGAGTAGGTGACCGCGTCGAGGAGCAGGAACTCGCTCGCGCCAGGCTCGCGCGTGATCAAGTGGCCAACGAGCCCGCCGGTGCATGATTCGGCGACGGCGAGCGTGAAGCCACGGCGACGGAGCGCGCAGCCGACGACGCCAGCGAACGTGTCACCCGCTTCGCCATAGACGACGTCGGAGAGCCTGCCCCGCACGTCGCTCGTCGCGCGCTCGACGATGTCACGCGCCTCTTCTTGCGATTTCGCGTGAGCCAGGACCTTCACCTCGATCTCGGGGAAGTGCGCGCGGTAGCCGATGACGACGCCGGGATACGCCGCCTCGACGTCGGCCAGGCGCTCACCGACGACGCTCTCGGGCAGGCCGAAGGTGCGGAGGCGAGCTTGGTAGGTGTCGTTCGGCGCGAGCGACTCGATGCGCGGCGCGACCTGCGCCTCGAACATCTGCTTCATCTCGGCCGGCACGCCCGGCATGAAGAACGCGCGCGCCTTTCCAAGGCTCACGCCGAAGCCGGGCGCGGTGCCGACTGGGTTCACCAGAATGTCGTCACCCGCGGGAAAATCGGCCTGCTTCGCGTTCGACGTGCTCATCGTGCGCCCATACTTCTCCATCCGACGGCGGATGGACTCGAGCGACGCGTCGTCGCGTTCGAGCTTCACGCCGAGATACGCCGCCACCGCCTCGCTCGTGAGGTCGTCGGTGGTCGGCCCGAGCCCGCCGGTGCACACGACGACGTCGTAGGCTTTCCCGAGCCGATCGAGCGCGGCTTCGATGTGCCCGCGATCGTCGTCGACGACGACCGCCTCGGTGACCTCGAACCCGAGATCGGTGAGGCTCGCCGAAAGCCAGGAGGCGTTGGTGTTGGTGAGCTCACCGCGCGTGAGCTCGGTCCCGATGCATAAAACTGCGCACGTCATTTGTGGGACGGTCGATCCTACGACAGCGCAGGTTTTAGGGAAGAGGAGAAAGACGGGCTTCTTTCAGCGGTCATAAGCGCAGCGGAAGCCAATCGTTCGGTCCGTTTTGCCGTGGGCGACTTCCATCCGTTCCCAGGTGCGGAGCTCGGTCGCGAGGCTGCTCGCGTACGAGCCGCCGAGCGCGACGTCGTGCGTCCGGTCGGTGGTCGTCACCCATTCGGCGACGTTGCCGGCGAGATCGTGAATGCCGGAAGGTGTGTCGCCGGACTCATGCGCGCCGACCGTGTCGGGACCGTCGGCGTTCTTGGCGCACGGGCCGTTCACGAGCCCCCATGCCGCGCGCCGGCACACGGCTCCCGTGTCGCCCCACGGATACCGCCGCGCCTTGTCGCCTGCCGCGGCGACCAGCCATTCGTCCTCGCTCGGCAAGCGACCACCCTCTGATGCGCAGAACGCGAGCGCGTCGTCGAAGGACACGTTGCTCGCCGCACGCGCCGCATCGGTCGTCGCGTGATGCACGCGTCCTTCGGTCGCCTCGAACGCGTCGATCGTGAAGGCTCGGGCGTGCACCGTGCGCGGGGGCACCTTTCCCTCGGCTTCCCAATCGGACGGGCCGAGCACGAAGCTCGTCTCGGGAACGGCGACTCGGACCGCCGGCGCGTCGCAAACGCCGCTCACTTTTTGGAGTGGTTGCGAGCAATTCACGGGAAAACAGCGCGCGTTCCACGCTTCGAAGGCCGGGTCACACATCGCCCCCGCTCGCTTGTAGGCCTTGACGACGATGAGCCCGGCGACGAGGAGCCCGATGAGCACCACCCCGAGAGCGAGCCGCTTCACCGCCGTCATACGAAGGGCGTCTTCGATAATGTGAAATAGCGTGGGCAGGCGCGCTGGAACGGGCCGAACGCACTAGGCTCCACCTTGGTGAGGAACCGGACCCAATACATCGTCCGAAACGTACAGCGAGCGAGGCACCCGTGACGGCCGAAACGACGTCGATGAGCGATCCCGAATCGACAGAAACAGCGAAGAGGCCGACCGCGAAGCTCCTCCTCGGGATCTTCGTGATCGCGGTCGGCGTCGCCGCGTACGTCTCCTTCGCGATGTACCAACGGTCGAAGCCGTACGAGTGGAGCGGCACAGTCGAAGCGCGCACGATCACCGTCGGCTCGCGCACCGGTGGTCGCGTGAAAGAGGTGCTCGTCAAAGAAGGCGACGTCGTGCAGGCGGGGCAGCCGCTCGTCGTGCTCGAGCCCGGCGACTGGAACGCGCAGAAGCTGATGGCGCAAGGGGCGCTCGCGCAGGTGCAGGCGACGCTCGACAAGCTCGTGAAGGGGGCGCGGCCCGAGGAGATCGAAGCTGCGAAGGCACGCGCAGCGACGGCGGGCGCGGCTCTCAGCGAGTCGCGCGCGGGCGCCCGCAGCGAGCAGATCGCCGGTGCGAAGGCGCGCCTGGTGCAAGCGCAGGTCGCCGCCGACAAAGCTCAGATCGATGACGACCGCGCACACAAGCTCGTGGCGAGCCAATCGATCTCGCAGGCGGAGGCCGACAACACGGACGCGGTGCTCAAGGGCGCGCTCGCCGAGCGCGACGCGATGAAGCAGGCGCTCGAGCAGCTGCAGAACGGCGCCCGCATCGAAGAGATCGATCAGGCTCGTGCGCGCGCTCTCGAGGCGACCGCGAGCATGAAGCTCGTAGAGGCCGGCTCGCGCGTGGAGGACATCCGGGCGGCGGAGGGGGCGGTCGAAGGGGCGCGGGGAAAGCTCGATTCGATCGAGGTCATGATCGGCGAGCTCACGATCAAAGCGCCACTAGAGTCACGCGTCGAGTCACTCAATCTTCGCCCAGGCGACCTTCTCGCGCCGAGCGCGGCGGCGGCGACGCTCCTCGAAAGCGATCAGCTCTACGTGCGCATCTACATTCCCGAGACGCGCATCGGCCTCGTTCATCCCGGGGAAGAGGTGCCCATCAGGGTCGACTCCTTCCCCGGCAGGAGCTTCAAGGGCGTCGTCGAGCACATGAACACGGTCGGAGAATATTCGCCGCGCAACTTGCAGACCGCCGACGAGCGCGCCGACCAAGTCTTCGCCACCCGCATCGGCGTCCGCGAAGGCAACGACCAGCTGCGCGCGGGCATGGCCGCGTTCATCACGGTGCCCAAGTGAAAACGGCGGCGCCGGCCGACGAAGCGCCGGCCTCCCACCACGACAACGCGATCGTCGTCGAAGAAGTGACGCGCAAGTTCGGCGCGTTCAAGGCGCTCGATCGCGTGAACCTCGTCGTCCCGAAGGGGACCATTTACGGCCTCTTGGGGCCCAACGGTTCCGGCAAATCAACCCTCATTCGCATCTTGTGCGGCCTCCTCGCACCGACGTCCGGCCGCGCGAGCGTCCTGGGCATGGACGTCGTGAAGGAGGGCGAGGCCATTCGCCGGAACATCGGCTACATGAGCCAGAGATTCGCGCTCTACGAAGATCTCACCGTCGAAGAGAACCTCGATTTTTACGCCCGCATCTACGGGCTGACCGGTCAGCGGAAGAAGGAGCGCCGGCAGGCCGCGGTCGATCTCACGCACATCGGGCCGTACATGAAGCGGCGCGCCGGCCAGCTCTCGGGTGGTTGGAAGCAGCGGCTCTCGCTCGGCGCCGCGCTCATGCACGAGCCGCGCGTCATCTTCCTCGACGAGCCCACCGCCGGGATCGATCCGGTCGCGCGCCGCGAGCTCTGGGATTTGCTCTTTCGCCTCGCCGCGAACGGCATCACGCTGCTCGTCACTACCCACTACATGGACGAGGCCGAGCGCTGCAGCGAGGTCGGCTACCTCTATCTGTCGAAGATGATCGTGTCGGGCACGCCCGACCAACTGAAGGCGCTCCCCGACGTCAACCAGCCGGGCTCGCGCCGTGTCGAGATCGAGTCGAAGCGTGCTGCCGCCGCGCTCACGTGGCTCGCCGCGCAGCCGTTTTGCCCTTCGGCGACGATCTTCGGCCAGAACGTGCACGCCTTGATCGACGACTCCGTCGGGGACGAAGAGCTCGCCGCGCTGTTGCACCACGCCGGCTTCTCGCACGCGACCACGCGCGCGATCATGCCCTCGCTCGAGGACGTCTTCGTCACCCTCACGCAACAGGCCGCCGCGCGCCTGGAGCCGCAGAAGATGGCGACATGAGCGGCCCGATTTGGACGTCCTTCGTCGCCATCTTCCAGATCCTCTTCGGGTTCATCGATCAGACCGTTCGCAACGTTCCCATGGTCGTCGTCGATCAGGACCAGTCGCAATACAGCCGCGAGCTGATGGACCAGCTCCGCGCGACCAAGACGTTCAAGATCACGCGCGTCACGCCCGATCCGCGCGTCGCGCGTGACGACATCACCGCCGGCCGCGTCCGGGTCGGCGTCGTGATCCCGCCCGACTACCACGACCTGCGCGCGCGCAATCTACCGGCCAAGGTGCTCGTGCTCATCGACGGCTCGGACTCCACGGTGAGCGCGCAGGCGCTCGCCTCGGTGAATGGCATCGCCTCGCAGCTCAGCATCGAGACGCTTCAGAAGGCGGCGCCCGGCGCGGAGATGCCGCTCAGCGTCCAGCCGATCATCCTCTTCAACCCCGAAGGGAGGACCGCGAACTTCATCATCCCAGGGCTCGTCGCGATCCTGTTGCAGATCGTGGCGATCGTCCTCACCGCGCTCGCGATCGTCCGTGAGCGCGAAAAGGGAACGCTCGAGCAGCTGCTCGTGACGCCGGTCCATCCGGTGGGCTTGATGCTCGGCAAGCTCGCGCCGTACCTCGCGCTCGGCGTCTTCGAGATGACCCTCGTCCTCTTCGCGATGCGCTTCGGGTTCAACGTCCCCATCCGCGGGAGCCTGATTTTCCTCTTCGGCGTCGCGATCATCTACCTCTTCGCGCTGCTCGCGATGGGCCTCCTCGTCTCCGCGCGTGCGGAGTCGCAGGCGCAAGCGATGCAGCAGGCGCAGATGTTCTTTCTTCCGGCGATCTTCCTCTCGGGCTACATCTTCCCCGTCGCTGGCCTGCCGCTCCCGCTCTATCTGATCGGCCGTCTTTTGCCGGCGACGCACATGATCGAGGTCCTGCGCGGCGTCGTCTTGCGCGACGCCTCGCTCGCTGAGCTCTGGCCGAACGTGCTCGCGCTCCTCGTCATCAGCGTCGTGCTGATCACGCTGAGCGTCCGCCGCTTCAAGAAGGTCGCGCTCTAGAAGCTGAACGTGCCGGCGTCACCTTCAGGGATGCAGGTCATCGGCGGCTGCCTCGGGTCGTCGATCGAGAGAATGCCGCGATCGGCCTTCCACGAACCGGCCAGAAGGAGTTTGCCCTCGGTCGTAACGGTGACCAGCTTTCCGCTCGCGCAGTGGAGAGTGAAGGCGCGCTGGCTGCTCGAAAGCGAGCAAGCGTAGAGATCAGACGTCGCGCGATAGAGGGGGTTGTCGTCCGAGAGAAGCGAAGCGCCGCAGCGATAGCTTCCGCTGCAGCTCTCGCAATCGAAGCCGCTCTCGTCGTGGAAGTCTTCGTCGGGGCCGTTGCCCGGGCGGCCCACCGAGCAGGCCATCAGCGACACGAACGCCAATGCCCAGGCTCCGCGAAGCATTCTACGAGCCGTGGGTTTCGTCGGTTCCGCCGTCATCGCCCGGGGTGACGGTGCTGCCGCCGCTTCCGGGGACGCAGGTCGCCATCACGCTCTGACCGTCGACCGTCGCGGTGACGGTGAAGCTCGAGTTGTTGCCGGTCCAATGACCGACGACTGTGGTCTTCCCTTTCGAGACGACGACGAAGTCGCCGTTGCAGAGAAGCACCTCGCTACTGTCAGCGGCGCCGCAACCTCCGGCCGCGGCCTCCAACGTCACGTGCGAGGTGTCGCTGCTGCCTGGACCGGTCGTGCATACATAGCTACCGCTGCACTTGAGGCACTGGCCCGTCGCGTCGGACGAGCTGCCCGGTGGATCGGTCAGGTCCGGCGGAAGATCACCAAAGATTCCGCCCGGCGAATCTCCACTCGGACCGGACGGATCACCCGAAGCGTTGGGCGTGCCGTCAGGTCCGGCCGTGGTGTCGACGGGAGACCCGGTACCCGCGCTGCAGGCCGCGAGCATGACGAAGAGGCCCGCGGCGACGACACCAGCGAAGGGGGAGCGCATGTCAGAAATAGTACAACGCGGAGATGGTGTTGACGAAGATCGCCCAAGGCGTGCCTTGCACGCTCGTCGAGATCGCGTTCGAGCTCACCGATGCGCTCACGTTGCCTTGCGAGAACCCTGCATTTTCGTGGGTGAAGTACGCGCCAACGCTGGCCTGAAGCGCGAGCTGCGGAACGCCGATGAAGCCGAAGTAGATTTCGGCGCCGACCCGCGCGCCGGCATCGAGGCGGAAGCCGCTGAGGCTGATGTCGTCCGGCGTGCCGGCGACCGAGCCGTGCGTGAAGCCGACGTTGAGCTCGGGGACGAGCTCGAAGCTGTAGTGCTTGCCGTGCGCGAACGCGAGCGGCACGCCGCCGTGGAGCGCGAAGCCGAGCCGGCTCGGGTTGTTGGTCGTCGTGTCGGTGCCGTTCGCGCTCACGGTCGAGGAGCCGGTCGAGAAGCCGAACCCGACGCCGGCGTCGATGCCGATCATGCGATTGAGCCAGTACCGGACGCCGATGACCGGCGCGGTGACGGTTTTCGCGGTGAAGTTATTGCCGGCGACGTCGCCGATCGGGAGCTGCGAAAACCCCATGTAGCCGACGCCGAAGTGACCGATGACCGCCTCGTGGTCGGGCGTGTTCGAGTCGGCCGACTCGTTCGGCGACGTCACGGCCGGCGTGGGCGAGTCACTGGACGTCGACGCTGCGGTGGTGGTGACCGCTGTCGGCGGGGGGTTGTCCGGCGTCGTCGTCGGAGGGGGCGGAGGCGTGACAGGCGGGGGCGGCGGCGGAGTGGACGTCGAGCCGCTGACGCCTCCACCGACGGTCTGCGCCTGCGCCGACTGCGCTGCCATCAAGACCAAACCGAACGCTGCAACCTTGAACACCAAATGTGCCATCGAAGCTCCTCCGGGTTTTGGGCTCGAAAATTCGCGAGCCGTGCTCTCCGCTGGGCTCGTGGATCACATGGCGGGGCTGATGCGGCCAAGTTCCGTACACAATGGCGCCCCGATCAAAAAGTGGAGTGGGATGAATGGACCTCTTCCGGCAAGCGTCGGAGGCTCTGCTAGAGTCCATGGCTGGCGGGGGATGTTCTTCTTAGGGAAGGGTGCCTCGATGACGAGAGTTGGCTTGGCCGTCGCTTCAATGCTCGCCGTGTTCTCCGCGGTGGCGTGCAGTGCTCAGAAAACCGATGGTGAATCCGTCACGCAATCGGGAGAGGCCATTCAGGGCGGCTCGAACGACACCGCGCACCCCTTCGTCATGGGCTTCTGCGTCGCCGAGTTCGGCGGCGGTATCCAAGACTGCCAAAACCTCCAAGCCGACATCTGTACCGGCGCGCTCATCGCGCCGAACGTCGTCGTCACCGCGCGCCACTGCGTGCAGCAGACCGACGAAGCGATCGACTGCTCGACGAGCGTGTTCGGCAGCGCGAGGACGAGCGCCAGCAACATGTACGTCACGACGAGCCCGACGTTCGCGGGCTCGACGACCGCGAGCTGGCACCAGGTCGAGAAGGTCACCGTCCCCACGCCGACCGGCGTGTGCGGCAACGACATCGCGATCCTCACACTCACGAAGAACGTCGGCGCCACCGAGGCAACGCCGGCGATCCCCGTCGTCCAGTACTCGATGTCGACGCACCCGATGTTCTCGCGTCAAGTCACCGCGATCGGCTACGGCGCGACGCAGGCCGATCCGAGCGGCAACAACCAGCCGCCCGGCGCGGGCACGAAGCGCATCAAGACGAACATCGCTCTCGAATGCACAAACGACGACCCGTTCTTCAAAAAGTCGTGTGCGGCGGTCTACGCGCCGGGCGGCGGCGTCGACGGCAAAGAGTTCATCACCGGCGCCGGCACCTGCCAAGGCGACTCGGGCTCGAGCGCCTGGGACCAAGCGCTCTACAACAAGGGGAAGTTCTATAGCTTCGGCGTCCTGTCGCGTGGCGGCGAGAACGGCACCACGTGCGAAGACGCGGTCTACACGCGCCTCGACTCCTGGCGAGACCTCCTCGTCCAAGTCGTGACCGACGCCGCAGCCGAAGGCGGCTACACGGTTCCCGATTGGACCAAGCCCGCGCCGCCCGTCGTCGACGCCGGCCCGCCGCCCAAGCCCAAGAGCGCCTTCGGCGACGGGTGCGACACCGACAGCGACTGCGAATCGGGCAGCTGCCTCGACTCGCAGTGCACGCAAGCGTGCGACTCGGAGAACGTGCCGTGCCCCGATGGCTACACGTGCAACGGCGACGGCCTCTGCGCCGTGACGACCGATGACGACGCCGGCAGCACCAGCAACGGCGATACGACGACGAGCTCGTCATGCGGATGCACGCTCGCGGGGGGACCGAGCTCTCCCGTCCCGTGGAAGACGATGAGCCTCGCCGTCGTCGGCCTGGCCATGCTACGTCGCCGTCGTCGTGGCGCTACGAAATAGAGCTTATTTTCTAGGACTTTTCGTCCTTCTTGCGTCGTGCTCGCGCCATTCCGCTGAGCCCGACGCCGGAGGCGCGGCCGCGTCGCGCGTCGTCTCGCTCTCGCCTTCGACGACGGAGGGGATGTTCGCGATCCACGCGCAAGATCGGCTCGTTGGGCGCTCACGCTACTGCGACTACCCGCCGGAGGCCTTGAAGCTCCCGGAGGTCGGTGGCTTCGCCGATCCAAATTTCGAGGCGATCCTCGCGCTCCATCCCGACCTCGTCGTCGGCGGGCGCGGGCCGGCCGGTCCGCAGCTCGAAGAGCGGCTCCTCGCCCACGGCGCCAAGACGTTCTTCCCGGAGACCGAGACGCTCGCGCAGATCGACGCGATGGTGCTCGGGCTCGGTGATCGCACGGGGCACGCGGCGGATGCACACGCGCTCGTGACGGCGATGCACGCGCGCGAAGCTCAGGTCGCGAAGGCCGTGGCGAGCCTTCCGAAGGTCCGCGTCCTCATGGTCTACGGCCTCACCCCGACCGTCACCGCCGGTCCGGGGAGCTTCGCCGGCGAGGTCATCACGCGCGCGGGCGGCACGAACGTCATGACCGCAGGCGGCCCGTACCCGGTGATCGGCTTCGAGCAGATCCTCGCGCTCGATCCCGACGTCATCATCAACGCCGCGATGCAGGAGTCGCGCAACGTCGAGCTCATCGCGAAGGACGCGCCCGGTTGGAAGAGCGTGCGGGCCGTCGCGACCGATCACGTCGTCGCGCTGACCGACGAAGCCGTGCTGCGACCAGGGCCACGCGTCGGTGAAGCGATCGCCGTGGTCGCCCGCGCGATCCATCCCGGCCTGGATCTGCCCTAAGATTGGGCGTGATGGCGAAGGTTCGCATCGATCAGCTGCTCGTCACCCTTGGCCTCGCGCCGACGCGCGCGCGCGCCCAAGCGCTCGTCATGGCCGGCATCGTTTATGTGGAAAGTACACGCATCGACAAAGCCGGGCAGACCGTCCCGGACGACGCCGACGTCGACGTCCGCGGCGGCGACCACCCGTACGTCTCACGCGGCGGGGTGAAGCTCGCCGGCGCGCTCGATTCGTTCGCGTTCGATCCCAAAGGGCTCGTCTGCCTCGACCTCGGCGCGTCGACGGGCGGCTTCACCGACTGCCTCCTCCAACGGGGCGCCGAGAAGGTCGTCGACGTCGACGTCGGCTACGGGCAGCTCGCGCACGCGCTCCGCGTCGACCCGCGCGTCGTCGTGATGGAACGCACCAACGCGCGCACGCTCACGCCCGAGCAGATCGGAGGCCCGGTCGACCTCACCGTCGTCGACGCGTCGTTCATCGGCCTGGCGCTCCTCCTCGACGCGATGGCGACGTGCACGAAGCCCGGCGGCCACATGATCGCGCTCGTCAAACCGCAGTTCGAGGTCGGCCGCGAGGAGGCGAACAAGGGCCGCGGCGTCGTCCGCGACCAAGCCGTCCGCGCCGAGGCGATCGGGCGCGTGCGCGAAGAGATGCTCTCGCGCGGCCTCGAGATCCTCGGCGAAGCCGACTGCGTCATCACCGGCCCGAAGGGGAACCGCGAGGCGTTCCTCTACGCGAAACGCCTCTAATTCGGCCTGATTTCGGATCGCGTCACGGCGAGCAGCAGATGACTTCCGCGTTCGTGATGGCGACGCCACCGTCAACCACGCCGCCGTCGACGACGCCGCACGTCGGGTTCGAATCAGGGCTTGTGAGGCCGACCGAAAGATACGTGCCGTCGGTGACCGCCGCGCAGCTCGAGGTCGACACGTTCGCGCCTGTGCCGGAGCAGTCCGCCGACGTGTGCAAGGCGACGGACGGCGCAGTGCAGCCGTTGTTGTTCCACGCGCAGGCGCACGCCGGGCAGCTGCGCGTGTCGGTGAACGAGTCGGCGACGTTGGTCGCGACGAAGCCGGTCGGGCACGTCGCCGGTGCCACATGTGCGACGCACACCTTTCCGGTCACCGGCTTCGGCACGCACGAGCGATGGTCTTGGCAGAGCACCCCCGCGTCGGACGCGAGCTCGCACGCCTGCGCGACGCCGCCATCGGGATCGGGGAACGACGCGTCGGTGAGACCCGAGCACGCGCCCGGTGTCGCGAGTGTGATCGCCGCTTCGTACGTCGCGCCCGTGAGTACTGTCTTGAACCCGCCGGCGCAGCTCCCGCTCAGCGTGCGCGTTTCTTGCGACGTGTTACACGCTGAGCCGCCGGTGTTCATGGCGACGGTCGCGTTGTCGCACGAAGGCTCTGCCCCGTGCGCGCACGAGCACGCGCAGGCCGAAGGGCCGCCGTCGAGCGTTTCGACGACCGCTTTACCGTTCGTGTACCCCGCGCTACACGCGGTCGCGGAAGGCCCGGTCGCGGTCGCGAAGCTCACGATCTTCCAACCAGCGCCGAGAGGCGGTGCGCACACTTCGCTCGTCGACGTGCAGGTGCCGTTGTCGCAGATCGGTCGATCGCCAGGACACGGTCCTGCGTCGAAGCCTGAGTCGGCTCCGGCATCGCCGCCGCCACTGTCGCCGCCCCCGCCGTCGCCCGCTCCGGTGTCACCACCGCTATCGCCCGGACTCTGACCGTCGACCGTCGCGTCGGACGAGCCACCGTCGATATCGAGCGACACCACAGTCGTGTCGTCGAGCCCGCAGCTCCACGCAAACAAGGCAGAAATGGCAACGATTCCCCCAAAAACATAAGCACGTCGCATGCGCTAACAATGACACGACACCGCACCGCCCGACCAGCTCGACATGAAAGCCCACGAGCTGCCAGGCGAGTGCTACAAGCGAGCCGTTCCCATGAGCGCAGCGAGAACGGCACGAGCCCCCAGCATCGGCGCCATCTTTCTCACGGTCGTGCTCGACCTGCTCGGGTTCGGGCTCGTCCTCCCCTTCTTGGCAGAAGAGGCGCGCGACAACTTCCACACGACCGCGTTCGTCGGCGCCCTGCTCGGCGCGGCCTATTCGCTCATGCAGTTCGTCTTCGTCCCGGTGTGGGGTCGGTTGTCCGATCGGGTCGGGCGCAGGCCGGTGCTCGTGTGGTCGGTCGCGGCAAGCGCGCTCGGCATGGCCGGCCTCGGCGTGGCGATCGCCTGGGGCAACAGCGTCTTCTGGCTCTTCTTCGCGCGCATCTTCAGCGGGATCGCGACAGCGAATCTCGGCACCGCGAGCGCGTACATCGCCGACATCACCGCGCCGGAAGATCGCGCGCGCGGCATGGGCTTCATCGGCATGGCGTTCGGCATCGGCTTCATCCTCGGGCCGGGCGTCGGCGGGATCCTCTCCAAGATCCAGATCAACGGGCACTACGGCGCGGTCGCGTGCTTTCTTGCCGCTGCGCTCGGGGTCGTGAACTTCGTGTGGGTGTACTTCGGGCTGCCCGAATCGCTCCCCGCCGAGAAGCGCGCGCTCAAGACGCCGCGGAAAATCCGCCCGCTCGACATCGCCGCCGCGCGGCGCGTGTTCGCCGATCCGAGCCTCGCGCGCGTCATCCTCGTGAACTTCCTCATCGTCGGCTCGTTCACGAACCTCGACCAGACGTTCCGCTACTTCAACAAAGACCTCTTCAAGATGGATCAAATCGGGACGGGTCTCCTCCTCGCGATGATCGGCGTCGTCGCCGCGCTCGTGCAAGGCGGCCTGATCCGTCCGCTCACCAAACGCTACGATTTGGCCCCTCTCATCTCGGTCGGCGTCGCAGTGCAGGCGGTCGCGTTCGGGCTCCTCGTCGCCTCACCTTCGATCGGTAAGTGGATGCTCTACGTCGCCGGCATCACGCTCGCGATCGGCAACGGCATCACCCAGCCGACCGTGTCGGGCTACGTCTCGAAGCGCGCCTCCGCGCACGAGCAAGGAAATGTCCTCGGCACCAACCAGTCGATCGCGAGCCTTGCGCGCGTCTTCGGCCCCACGATCGGCGGGTTTTTGTACGGTGCTACCGGACCGCGCTCGCCGTACGTGGCCGCGGTGATCGGCATGATCGTCGCGTTCATTGTCGCGTTCGGGCTGACCTCGAGCCGCACGGCCGACGCTCAGAGCACGAGCACCCAGACGTCGTAGGCGGTGTGGGCCCAGACCGCGGCAGCGAATCCGCGGGTGGCGTAGATGGCCGTCAGCGCGAGGCCGAGCACGGCGCGGAAGACGAACGACCTCAGGTCGAACTTGTCGCCGAGCGAGCCGGTGTAGTGCGCGAAGCTGAAGATGCACGCGACGACGAGCGCCCAGGCGAGCTTGTAGAGGAACATCTTCGTCGCGCGGCCGGCGCTCGGCGCGGCGGCGGTGTCGGTGAGGAGCCACGACAAGATCGCCGAGCCGCCGCCGAACAAGATGACGCGGAACGCGAGCTCCTCGTAAAAGCCTGCGCCCATCGACATGATGACGCCGGTGAAGGTGCCTTGCTGGGCGATCGCGCTCGAGCCCGCGAACAGGTGGCCGACGACGTAGGCGCCGATGAGGCGCATCACGAAGGCGTAGATGACCCCTTCGAGGGCGATTTGTACGAATTTGTACGGGCGGAACGCTTCGCCGCGACCGAGCCACGCGAAGACGCCGGTGAAGACGACGCCGATCGCGAGCGTGAAGAGGATGTAGAGGCTCTTGCTGTTCTCGGCGAAGTGGAAGAGCTCGAACGTGAGGTAATCGGCCGCGTTGTGGACGTTCAGGAAGATGACGCCCATGTGGTAGACGACGAAAATCGGAAGCGTCAGCGCGAGGTCGACCCAGGCCCCCGGCTTCGCGGACAGCTTCGCAGGGGTGGCAGGTGCGGTCGTTTCCATCGGACGAGTGACTTACGGTGCGGGGCGCAGTCTGTAGATGATCGCGAGGACGATGAGGACCCAGCAGAAGACGTTGAGCACGAACGGAACGTCGCTGAGCATCTCTTGCGTCGGGCTTTCGCTGCGGAGACCACGCCCCCCTCTGCCCGAAACCAAGTAGAGGAAGCGAATTATTCCGACGACGACGAACGGAGCGGTCAGCCACAGGAAACGCGTCTGGAAAAATTGCTGCGTCGACGCGTCGAGCGTGTAGGCCACGTAAACGACGACGGTGGCGCCGCCGGTCAGACCGAGCGCGACGTTGAGAGCGTTGGCGGAATAGGCCTCGAGCGCCGCGCGTTGCTTGCCTACGTTCTCTCCCGCGAGCTCATAACGGCGCTTGCCGAAGCCCAAGAACAGAGCGAGGAGCGCGGTGCACGCGATCAAATAATGCGAGACGTACGTTTGGGTCGCGAAGCCACCGGCGAGAACACGGAGCACGAAGCCGAGGGCGAGAAGGCTGACGTCGAGATAGGCGACCTTCTTCAGCTTGAAGGTGTAGGCGAGGTTTTCGACGAAGTAGACGACGGTGACGAGGCAAAAGCGCCAGTCGAGCAAGAACCCGAAGCCGAGCGCCATGACGACGAGGAGCACCGCCATCACGCGGGCGAGGCTCTCGGGGACGTCGCCGCTCGCGATCGGCCGATGGCGCTTCACCGGGTGGACGCGGTCGGCCTCGACGTCGGCGAGGTCGTTGATGGTGTAGACCGCACCGCTCAAGAAGCAGAAGATCAGCGTGGCGGCGATCGCACGGCCCGTCACCGTCAAATTCAGCGCTTTTCCGGCTGGTGTATCGAGAAGGGCGTCCTTCGCGAAGAACATCGGCGCCAGCACGAAGGCGTTCTTCACCCACTGATGGGGGCGGAGCGTCTTGATCAACCCGGAGAGCATCCCGGAACGAACTCTATCGAAGTCGGCTACTTGTGACACTTTATGGCCTGTTTTTCGGATTGCGGCGCTTGACGCTCTACCATGGCCCCCTGCAAAGATGACCGCCTCGATGCATAAATTCCGTTTTTCTCCAGCGAGGTTCCTCTCCGTCGCTGCGCTCGCAGCGCTCCCGATGTTCGTTCCGTCGGAAGCGAACGCCGATGCTCCGCACGAGCTCGCGAAAATCTCCGCCCTCCGCGACGCCGCCGTTCAAGCGCGCGGGCCGCTCGTCTACGCCGCGCTCCGCAAGCTTTGGCGGCAATGGGATCAGGTCGATCCCGCGGTCGTCGAGGAAGCGCTCGGCGAGATCGCCGACGGCAAAGAGGCGACGCCAGCCGCACGTGCGTACGCGGGGCTGCTCGCGGCGTATGCGCGCCGTCGTCGCGGGGACCTCGAAGGGTCGAAGGCCCGCGTCGCCAGGCTCGGCTTCATTTCGCAGTGGATGATCGTCGGGCCATTCGACAACGAAGGCAAAGCGGGCTTCCCGCGCGCGTTCGGTCCCGAGACCGAGACCGCCGCGCCCGACGTCTCACGCGCGTACGAAGGGAAGGAGCGCGCCGTGAAGTGGCGCGCCGCTCCGAGCGTGTTTCCGTTCGGCTGGCTCGACTTCAGCGCGCTCGTACGCCCGCGGGAGAGCACCTGCTCGTACGCGCTCACCTTTGCGCACGACGAAAAGATGAAGAAGGGCGAGGCGCGCCCGATCTCGATCTGGGCCGGCAGCGCCGGTGCGATCCAGGTCTATTGGAACGGCAAAGAGGTCCTCTCGGACGACAAGTACCGCTCGCTCGACGCCGACCGCGTGGCCACGAACGTCACGCTGAAGACCGGTGAAAATAGGCTCTTGGTGAAGGCGTGCGGCGACGACGACGCGCCGATGATCTCAGTGCGCCTCGCCGACGCGAGCGGCGTCCCGGATCCGCGCATCGTCACCGAATCCGATCTCGGTCACGCCGCCGAAGCGTTCGCGCAAAAAGAGACGACGACGGCCTCGCGCGTCGAAGGTCCGCTCCAGGCTTTCGAGCGCGCCGTGAAAGGCGGAGACCCGGCCTCGCTCGAAGCGTTCGCTCGCTACATGACCTCGACCGGCTCCGACGATCCGGCCGATCACCGCGCGCGTGACATGGCGGCAAAGGCAGCAGAGAAGGCGCCGACGATCGGCCGCTTGCTCTTGGCCGGCGAGCTCGCCGAGAGCCGCAATCAGCAGGCCCTTTGGCTCGAAAAGGCCGAGGCGCTCGCGAAGAAGGGCGGCACGGCGGAAGAGAAGATGGACGTCCTCCTCGCGCGCGCCGACCACGAACAGAGCGGTACGACCTGGCGCGCTGCGGTTCCGTATTACGACCGCGCGCTCGCGATTGATCCCGACAACGTCACCGCGACCCTTGCGCGCTTCGATCTCTACAACGACGCCGACCTCCACGAGACCGCGCTCGCCTTCTTGAAGCGCGCGCTCGACCGTCGCCCGAAGAGCGTCGCGCTCCTCGGCGCGATGGTCGCTTCGCTCCGCGAGACCGATCGCACGGCCGAAGCGCAAGAGATGGAGGAGCGTTACGCCCAGGTCCGCTTCGACGACGCTGCGTTCGCGAAGTCGCACATCGAGATCGCGCTCGCGCGCCGCGACTGGCCCGACGCCAATCGTTGGGTCGACCGCTACTTGACGACGAACCCCGACAGCGCGACCGCGCTCGCAAACGGCGCGCACGCGTACCAGATGATGGGCGACTCCGCCCGCGCGATCGGCCTCTACAAGCGCGCGCTCGACCTCGCGCCGGAGGACACCGACACGATGGAGGCGCTCGCCGACGCGTACGGCATCGACGGCAAGCGTGACGACCAGCTCCGCCTTTTGCGCCAAGTTCTCGTCTTCAAGCCGCAGGACAAAGACGTACGCGAGTATCTCGCCAATGCAGAGCCGAGCAAGCCGCGCCCGGACGAGGCCTACGCGATCGCACCCGCGACCTTCTTGAAGAAGCGCGGCGCGCCGGCGAATGGTCAGAACAAGCGCACGCTCGTCGACCTCCAGGTCACGACCGTCTTCCCGAACGGATTGGCGAGCCGCTTCCACCAAATCGTCTTTCAGCCGCTGAGCGACTCGGCCGCGACCGCAGCGCGCGAGTACGGTTTCTCGTTTGAGGCCGACAGTGAGCAGGTGCAGCTCCGCGGCGCGCGCGTCTACCACGCCAACGGGCAGACCGAAGACGCCACCGAGAGCGGCGAAGGGGACGTCAACGACCCGTCGATCGCGACCTACACGAGCGCGCGCGCGTATTACGTGCATTTTCCCCGTTTGACGCCGGGTGACGTCGTCGAGCTGAAGTACCGCGTCGAGGACGTGGCGGCGCGCAACGAGTTCGCCGACTACTTCGGCGAGGTCACCTATATGCAGTCGAGCGAGTCGATCGGCCACGCCGACTACGTCCTCATCACACCGAAGACGCGCGCGTTCTACTTCAACAAGCCGAACGTGCCAGGGATCAAGCAGACGACCACCGAAACGCCGGATAGTCGCATCTACCGCTTCACCGCGGAGAATGTGCCGCCGATCGAGCCGGAGGCGCGTCAACCGCCGTACGCCGAGATCCTCGGTCACGTCCACGTGTCGACCTACAAAGACTGGAACGCGATGGGGCAGTGGTACTGGGGCCTCGTCAAGGACCAGTTCACCGCCGACGACGAGGTTCGCCGTCGCGTCGCCGAGGTCACCAAAGGGCTGAAGACGCCGGACCAGAAGGTGCGCGCGATCTACGACTACGTCGTCACCAAGACACGCTACGTCGCGCTCGAGTTCGGCATCCACGGCTTCAAGCCGTACCGCTGCTCCCAGATCTTCGCGCGCGGTTTCGGCGACTGCAAAGACAAGGCGACGCTCATCGTCACGATGCTCAAAGAAGCCGGGATCCCGGCGACGATCGTCATCGTCCGCTCCGGCATGAAGGGCGACTTCGAGACGTTCCCCGCCAGCCTCGCGCCGTTCGATCACGCGATCGCGTACGTGCCTTCGATGGACCTCTACCTCGACGGGACCGCCGAATACACGGGGTCGCGCGAGCTTCCCGCGATGGACCGTGGCTCGCTCGCGCTCCAAGTCAACGAAGGCAACGCGAAGCTCGTCCACCTCCCCTCCTCGCCCGCGAGCGAGAACGTCACCGCGCGCACCCTCGACGCGACGATCGCCACCGACGGCAGCGCTCAGATCGACTGGAAGACCGACGTCGGCGGCGCGCAGGCCAGCGCCTGGCGCGCGCGCTACCACGCCGAAGGAACGCGCAAGGAGCGCATCGGTCAGGACTTGGGGCGCGATTTCGCCGGCATCCAAGTCGCCAAGATCGAGACCAACGACCTCGACGACCTCGAGATCCATCCGCAGCTGCACGTCACGGCGAAGACGCCGCAGTTCGCGCGCAAAGAGGGGGATGGCTGGTCGATCCCCGTCGGGCCGGCCGAGCACATGGTGAAGGAGTACGCCGATCTCCAACGGCGCCGGCTCGACATCCGCATCTTCGCGCAGGCGACCACGGTGAGCGACTGGACGATCCACCTCCCGGCCTCGCTGAAGGTCGAGACGATGCCCGACGGTCACGCGAACGCAACGAGCCCGTTCGGCGCGTACGAGGTCCTCGTGACGCAAGAAGGCAACGCGGTGCACGTGAAGACAACCGTGACGCTGTCGAAGACGCGCATCCCTGTCGCCGAATATCCGGCGTTCCGCGCCTGGTGCCAGTCGGTCGACCGCGCGCTCGGCCAGCGCTTGATGGTGAGGTCGAAGTGATCGAAGGGCAGACGAGCTACCGCGATCGGCCCGCGCGCTGCCCCTCGTGCGACGTCACGATGCAGCAGAAGACTATCTTCGCCATTCTCCAATCGCTCCTCTCCGGGAAACACTGATGCGCCGCTCGTTCGCCGTCCTCGCTCTCGTCGTCAGCACCCTCGCCGCTTGCGGTGGTGCACCTCCCAACGTCGGGGCCGCTGACTCGCTCGCCTCGCTCCGCTCGGGCGGCAAAGGCTCCGGCAACGGCGAGACCGTCGGGCGCTGGGCGCTCGGCGAGATGATCATGCCGGGCGGCGACGCCAAACAGGCAAAGGCGGCGCGCGACCGCCTCGGTGAGCTCAAGGACGAAAGAGGGCTCTACGCGAGCCTTGCGCGCGCCGTCTACGACGAGGAGCACGGCATTCCGCGCACCGCCGCCGACGCTTATGTCGGCGCGCTCCAAGCGGCGCGCGAGAGCCGCGATCCCGACTCGCCGCTCGTCGCGTGGTTCGCCGCGAGCCGCCTGCACGATCTGCGGTCCTCGGTCGCTGACCTCTATTCCAAGGAGCGCGGACCGCTCGACGCGATCGTCAAGCGGCCGGAGAACATCGGCTGGCGTGCGCTCGCCGAGCTGGTCGATTGGTCGAACGCCGAGGCCTTCGACAAGGCGGAATCGACCGGCACCGCTTACGACGACATGGTCGCCTCCCGCGTCGGATGCGCGCGCACCGTCCGCATGGCCGGCCCGTTCGGCTACGGCACCGCCCCCGATCGCCGTCGCAGCTTCCCGCCCGAGAAGCCTGGTCCGTGGCCGCAGTCATGGCCCGGTGAGCCGATGCGCGGGATCGTTCCGCATGTCCTGCAGACCGAGCAACATCGCTGCCTCGTCGCCGCGACCGAGCAAACGGGGAAAGGTGTATTTTACACCGAAACGTTCTTCGAGACGAAGGGGTCGCGCGACCTGATCATCGCCGTCCAAGGCGCGCTCGAGGTCTGGGTCGACGACACGCCGATCCTCGTGCGCGATCTCCGCGCATGGGGCGTTTGGCAGCGCTTCGGCGGCGCGGTGCGCGTCGGCCGCGGGCGCCATCGCATCCTCGCTCGCATCGTCTCGGACGCCTCGACCATCCGCATCGTGAACCTCGACGGCACCGCCGCCGGGCTGAAGACCGACATCAACGCAGCGATCCCGTACTCACAGACGCCGCCGACGGTCCTTGCCGATCCGAATCCGCTCGGTCCGATCGTCGCTCAAGGTCACGCGAGCTCGTCGCTCGAAGCGCTCCTGGCGTCGTACCTGTCGCACGGCGAAGGAATGGACGACGTCGCCGCCGCGCTCTTCGCTCCGAACGCGAAGCCAGCGGATGCGGCCGCGACGGCGCTCGATTTCGCGGCGCTCTACGCGCGTGGTGATGCGGCCTATCCGGAGCAACGACGTCATCAAGAGGAGCGCGCGCTCCGCGAGAAGGCAGCGGCCAAGGACCCCGGGCTTTGGTACACGGGCGCGTGGCTCGCGCTCGACGACGCCGAGCAAAAAGGGATGGTCGAAGGCGTGGCGCCGCTCAAGGCGCTCGCCGACCGCTTCCCCGACGAGCCCGAGATGCGCGAGGGGCTCGCTCGTCTCTACTCCAAGTTGGGATGGAAGGCGGAGCAGCTTGCCACCCTCCGCGACATGAACAAGCGCTTCCCCGACGACTTGGATGCCCTGCGGCTCTACTTGCAGGCGCTCGACGAGAACGGGCCGGCTTCGGAGGCCGACGTGGTCGCCGCGCGAATCGAGAAGCTCGATCCCGACGCCGAGGTCTCGCTCGATCGCGCGCTCGCACGTCACGATTGGAAGGCGGCGAAGGCGGAGCTCGAGCGGCTCGCGAAGCGCCGGCCCGACCGCAAGGACATCCCCGCGCGCATCGCCGCCGTGCTCGAGCGCTCCGGCGATCCGTCGGCTGCGATCGCACAATTGAACAAAGCGCTGAAGAAGAACCCCGACGACACCGGCGTGCGCCTCCGCCTCGCCGACCTCGCGTACGCCGCCGGCGACACCGAAGCGCTCCGCCGCGCGCTCGCCGAATCATTGCAATCGGGCGCGAAGGCCGACAAGCTCCGTCAAGCGATCCAGCTGGTCGAGGGCGCGACGAGCCTCGACGCGTACCGCATCGACGGTCGCAAGGTCATCGCCGACTTCGAGAAGTGGGAAAAGAGCGGCAAGCATATGGACGGCAACGCCGCACGCGTCCTCGACTACTCCGCGCTCTGGGTCCATCCCGACGGCACGAGCGAAATGCTCGAGCACGAAATCCAGCGCATCCAGTCGCAAGAAGCGATCGGCAAAGAGAGCGAGCAGCAGCCGCCCGACGGGCTCGTCCTTCGCCTGCGCGTCATCAAGCCCGACGGCTCGGTCCTCGAGCCCGAGCCCGTCGCGGGCAAGCCCACGCTCACGATGCCGCATCTGGAGGTCGGCGATTACATCGAGGTCGAGCACGTCACGACCACGGCCGGTGACGGCGAGAAGGGCAAATCGTATCACGGCCCGCAGTGGTTCTTCCGCGAGGCGGACAAGGGCTACTGGCGGAGCGAGTTCATCGTCCTCTCGCCGAAGGACAAGCCACTCGAAATCGAGACTCGCGGCAACGTCCCCGATCCGAAGATGAGCACCCTCGGCACGTTCGTCGTTCGCGATTGGCGCGTCGACGAGAGCCCGCCTGCGCCGGACGAGCCCGACAGCGCGCCGCCGAACGAGTTCTTGCCGAGCGTTCGGCTCGGTTGGGGGATCTCTCTGAAGGACTCACTCCGTCGCCTCGTCGATGCGGCGAGCGACGAGACGCCGCTCGACCCGCGCCTGCTCGCGATCGTTGAGGAGATCGTGAAGAGCGTGCCTCGGACGAACGCGGAGGAGCGCGCGCGTCGCGTCTACCGCTGGATCCTCGACAACGTCCAGGATGGTCAGGACAACGACGGCCGCCGCGTTATCACCGGGAAATCGGGCTCGCGTCAGTCGGCGTTCGTCTACGCGATGCGTCTGCTCGGCATCCCAATCGATCTGGCGATCGTGAAGAACAAGCTCGCGATGCCGCCGCTCGGCCCGATGAGCGAGGTCGAGGCCTACGACAGCCTCGTCTTGCGCCTGCGCGCGGGCAAGAAGACCGAGTGGCTCACGGTCCGCGACAAGTTCTCGCCTTTTGGAACGATCTCGTCGGAGCTCCGCGGTCAGGACGCGATCGTCCTCGTCCCCGGAACACCGCACGACAAGACCGACGCGAACGGCGCGCTCGACGGCGTCGTCTTCTCTGGCCGCGCCGCGCTACACGACGACGGCAGCGCCGATCTCGATCTCGTCCAGAGCTACACCGGCAAGCTCGGCTCCTCGATGCGAGAGGTGCTCGCCAAGGTCCCCGAGTCGCAGCTCGACGACTTCGTCGAATCGCGTCTCGTCGGTCGCAACTTCCCCGGCGCGCGCATCCACTCGGTGAAATTCGAGAATCGCGACGCGCTCGACGAGCCGCTCGTCTTGCGCGTGAAGGCCGACGTCCGCGATCTCGCCCGTCCCCAGGGCGACAGCTTGATCCTGAAGTCGCTCTTCCCCATGCGCCTTGCGCAGCTCGCGGTGCTTCCTGAGCGCCAAACGCCCCTCCTCATCGGCGTGTCGTCGCACGTGGACGTCAACTTCGAGATCGTCGCGCCGCCGTCGGCGCGCATGCCGGCGAGCCTGCCAGGGGGCGAGATCAAGGACGCCGACCGCATCGTGAAGGTCGCCGACAAGGTGAACGGACACTCGATCCAGCTCGTTCGCTCGATCGACATCCCGGCGGGGCGCATCCAACCGGGTGCGTCCTATGCGAAGTTCGTCCAGTTCACGCAGCGCGCGGACGACCTCGTCGAGCGCGACATCCGCATCGGCAAATGAATCGGGCTTCACTCGCAAGAGTCCTCGCTCTGGCGCTCGCGACGGGTGCGTGTGCATCCGATCCCCCGCCGGAGCCACAGGTCGTCACGACCATCGCGGCGCCGCGCAGTCGTCCTGCACCCGCGCTTCTTCACGTCGACGGCCCGACGCTCGATGCGAAGGCGGAGCAGCGCCACGAGTGGGGCGACGACGTCGCCTGGCGCTCGCAAGGAACCGGTGCGATCGCGTATGGGACGAGCGACGGCGTCCTGCTCGTCTCGGCCGCGCATGGCGTCGAGGGGTTCTTCCGCACGCCCGCGACCTTGGGCGCGCTTCGTTGGGGCGGCTTCGGCAAGAACGATTCGGTCCTGCTCGTCGTCGGCTCGAAGCTCGTTCGCGCGGCCTCGATCGCCGACGCCCTCGCCGGAAGCTTCGTCGAGCTCCCGCCGGCGATCGACCCCACGCTCGACCTCTTCGCATCGGCCGGCGACGTCTTCATCGCGGGCTCGAAAGCGGGCGCATATTTCGAGTCGACCGACGGCGGCAAGACGCTCAAGCGGGCGACGCTTGCGTCGAAGGAGCCGCTCATCCAGCTCGTCGTGCGTGACGACGGTCTCATCCTCGCCGCGCACGAGACCTCACACAAGGCTGGAAAATACGGCGGAACGACGATCCACGCGCAGACGTGGACGAAGGCGAAGCCGAGCGCCGCGTGGAAGAAGAGCGCGCTCGTCGAAGGCCACGGTCCGTCGGTCGTGGAGCTGACTGGTGCGGTCGTGGAGGCGACGCGGATCGAGCACGACGATCGCTTCGAGGTCGGCTCCGAGGAGAAGAACGTAGCGCTCGACGCGAAGGGGAAATGGATCGAAGCGAGCTGGAACTCGCCATGGCTTCAGCTCTGGCCGTCGCCGATGTTCGGGCCGAGCCCACCGTCGCCGCGTCCGACGATGCCGACGGCCAAGACGGCGGACGACGCCGACCTCGTCCTCGGCGGCCTCATGGGCAACGACTGCAACGGCGTCGCATGCCTATCCCATCGGGAGTATGCCGCACCGCCTCCGCACGCTTACGTCCTTGACGATGCGCAATGCGCTCCAAGCGCGGTCGTCGACCACGCCGAAGAGGTGACCGACGGCGACGACGCCGGCGGCGGCGGCGGTAAGCGGACGATCCACACGAACGTCTGTGACGAGAAAAAGCCGGCCGTGCGCACGGCGACGCTCGTCATCACGGGCGCGGGCCTTCCCGCGTGGCATCGACTCCCGGCGTGGTGCCCGAGCGGCATGCTCACCGGATCCGACCTCTGGCCGCTCGTCCATTGTGACGCCCGCTACGGCGGCAAAGGCGTCCTTGTATCGGTCGATGCCGACGGGAGCTTCACCGAGGTCGGACCGCTACCGACCGCCGCGAGCTGGCGCCCAGTCGCCGAGCGCTCCGCCGACGGCACCACCATCATCGTGTCGGATGACGACGTCGCGCTGTGTGATCGGAAGGCGCGCCGCTGCACGCTTCTCGGCCGGGACGGCGCAGTGCTCGCCGCTCGTCCGCTCGACGGCGGCCGCGCTCTCGTCGCCGCACCGACCGCTTCCGCAGACGTGGTGAGGCTCTCGCTCGCAGGCGCCGGCGCCAAGCCGCTCGTCGACGTCCGCGTCGAAGGGAACCTTCTCGATTTCGGAGTCACGTCCGAAGGCAACGTGCGGCTCGTCACCGACACGCGCGCGAAGAGCCGCACTGACCGCGGCCCGGTGATCAGAACCAAGCACACCTGGCTGGTGCGCATCGACGGCTCACTCGTGGCTGCGCCTTCGCACTGAAGCGAGTCGTTTATTTTTTCGGAGCGCCTGCGTCCTCGGTCGCGGCGAGCTTCTCGGCGGCGACGCGGTCGCGTACGCCCTGGTAAACCTTGTCCTGCTCGAGCATGTCGTCGAGGGCCTCGACGTTCGCCTTGCCGCTCTGAACGAACCCGGCATCGGCATGCTTGGTGACGAAGTCGGCGTACGCCTGCCAAGCCGCCTTCGCCTCTACCCACTTCTTTTGCCGGGCTCTCAAGTCCGCGAGGGCGAAGAGAGCGCGCGCTTTGGTCGCCGGTTGGCTCTCACCGAGCTCGATCGCCTTCTTGAACGAGAGCTCGGCCTCCTGCGGATTTCCCGAGGTGACGAGCGCGACGCCGAGCGCGTAATGCCCGAGCGGGTTCTTCGGCGCGACCGCGATCGCCTTCCGATACGCGTCGATCGCCCCTTGGATGTCTCGGGCGACGTATTTCTCGTTCCCCTTGTGCACGATCGCGACCGCCTCGCTGAGCCCGGTCACGTTGTTCGGGTCGGCTTCGGGATGGACCGCGGCGGGCTTCTTGTCCTTGTCGGCCGCGCTGGCCGAGCTGGCGACGAACGCGGAGAACGCGACCACGAAGGTCGTCGTCGTCACGAGCGTCGCCGTCAGCGTCTTTCGGTTCATCGTCGGGGCTACGAGCGTAGCAAATCCGAGCTTGCGACCGCACCCATTCTTCGCGGACGATGCAGGCCCGATGCTGCCGCGCGTGCTCGAGCCCGAGGTCATGGATACGGCAGAAGATGCCGCCGACTACGACGCGATGAATCACGCCGCCGTCAACGGCGCGTTCTGCACCGATTTTCTCGAGGTCGTCGGGGGCTCTCGGCTCGAGCGCGTGCTCGACGTCGGCACCGGCACCGCGCTCATCCCCATCGAGCTGTGCAAGCGGAGGCCGGCGCTGAGCGTCGTGGCGCTCGACCTCGCCGAGCACATGCTGAATCGCGCGCGGGAAAACGTCGCGCGTGCGGGGCTCCACGGTCGCATCGTGCTCGAGCTCCGTGACGCGAAGGAGAGCAGCTTGCCCGCCGGCTCGTTCGACGCCGTCGTCTCGAACAGCATCGTCCACCACATCCCAAGCCCGGGTGAGGCGGTCGCCGAGATGTGGAGGCTCGTCGCGCCGGGCGGGACGCTCTTCGTTCGCGACCTCTTCCGGCCCGAGACCGAGGAGGCCATCGGCCATCTCGTCGAGACCTACGCGCCGCATGGCGACGAGCGCACGAATCGGCAGCGCGCGCTCTTCAAGGCATCGCTCCGCGCGGCTCTCACGAGAAGCGAGGTCGAGTCGATCGCAAAGGTCGCTCGGATCGAAGGCGCGTTCCTCGAGCTCACGAGCGACCGTCACTGGACGCTCTCGGCGACGCGGAGCCAAACGTGATCGCGGGGGCGGCGGTGACCCCGTTTCCATGGATGCTCCTCGATCGCGGCTCGATGCGCGCGGGGTCACAAGTGCGGCCGTCGCGCGTCTGTCCGAGCTCGCTCACACGGACGTATCGCTCAGCCTCCGCCGGGTCGAGATCGGCCCGCCGGTCGGTCGCATCGGCTCGGTCGCCGTCGCATTCGCGTTCGCAGAGCACCCGCTCGAGCGCTTCGTCGTCGTCGCGGAGACCGCGCTCGCAGCCGATTTGTGCATGCGCGCGCTCAAGCGAAAGTCGCCGAAGGTGATCGATCCGAAGCACGCGCCTCCCGATTCACTCGCCGGGGCTTTCGGTGCGTTCGTCGTGGCGGCTGCTCGCGCGAGCGCCGCCGGAGCGCCCACGGTGCTCTGGTGCGGCGACGCCTCCGACCTCGCTCCGGCCGCGCTCGGTGCGCGCGTGGCCGACGTCCGCGCGCTGGTCCTCGTCGAGAACGACGCCTTCGAGGCTCATCTGCTCGCTCCGCTCGACGTCGTTCGTCGCGCGCCGCATCCGACGTTTGCGCGGGCGGACCTGGAAGGGTTACGCGAGATGCCGATCGCCCTGTCGATCGTCGCCGCCGCCTGCGTGGTCGCAGCGAGGGTCGTCGCCGATCTCGAGGTCGACGACATCTTCATTCCGACGACATTCCCGAAGCGGCGCGCCGATGCGTTCGTCGGTGAGGTCGTGCTGGCCGCCCCGACGGTAAATAGAGGCCTGCGCGCGAGGCTCGGCGAAGACGACAGGCTCGTGGTACTGGATGGCTCCGAGGAGATCGCGATGGGCGCAGACGATGAGGTCGTGACCGAGAACGCGGGGGACGCGCCGCTCGTCGTGCGCGTCGAGGTCGGGCAAGTGACCCTCCGCGCCCGCGAATGGGCCGCGCTCAAGCCAGGCGACGTCGTCGCCACCGGACAGAAGCTGGCGGGGCCGGTCGTCCTTCGGGTCGGGGGTGTCGAGGTCGCACGCGGCGAGCTCGTCGAGATCGAGGGCGATGTCGGCGTCAGGATCCTTTCACGCTCATGATCAAGCTCTCGTCGATTGTATTGTGCATGGTTTTTCTTGCGTGCTCGAAGCCCTCGAGCAACGGCGCTGCACCGACGCCGAGCGCATCCGGCTCCGCGCCGCCTTCGGCTTCGTCCGGACCGGCGGCTCCGGTCGTTATCACCTACACGGGGAGCTACACCGCGGTGGCCAGCTCGCTCTACGTGCCCGAGGGCGGCGCGTGGTCGGGCACCAAGTGGCGCGGTGACGACGCAGGCGACGGTTTGGGCGAGGGCACGCTCACCCTCACCGTCCACGGCAATCATGTCGAGGGCGTGCTCGAAGGAGCGCTCGGCCCGGCCACGCTCGAGGGCTCGCTCTTCGCCGACCAGGTCACCGCACGGATCGACCGCAAAGATCCGAGTGACGGCGGCTTCGTCGGCACCTTCGACGGCACGCTGAAGGACGGCGCGGTCGAAGGCGACATGTATCTCTCCTCCCTCGTGAACGCTCATCTCTTGAGACAAGCCAAGGTCAATCTCAAGAAGGGGAGCTGAGGTGTATCCGCGGACGAGGTACCTCGAGTGGGCGATCGCGAACGGCGGCAAGCATCGCTATGATCTCGCGACGAGCGGGATCGCGACGAAGGCCGCGTGCGCGCTCGTCGATGCGGCCGGCGCGTCCCTCCACGATCTCGCCGGTCCCGAGAAGCTCCGCGCCGCGATCGCCCGCGCGAACGACGTCCCCGTCTCGAACGTCGTCGCCACGCTCGGGACCGCGCACGGGGTGTGGCTCGCATACGCGACGCTGCTCTCGCCCGGCGACGAGCTCGTCGTCGAAGCGCCCGCCTACGAGCCGCTCGTCGGCGCCGCGCTCGGCATCGGCGCCGTCCTGAAGCGGTTCGAGCGCCGTGCGGAGAGCGGCTTCGCGGTCGATCCTGACGCGGTTCTCCGCGCCCTCGGACCCGAGACCAAGGTCGTCCTTCTCACGAACCTCCACAATCCGAGCGGCGTGCGTACCCCGAACGAGGTTCTTGCCGCGATCGCGAAGGGCGCCGCCAAGAACGGCACGACGCTCATCGTCGACGAGGTCTATGCCCCGTTCGACGCGCTCATCGACGACGCCGGCGTCTGGAGGGACAGCGCGCGCAAGCTCGGCGACAACGTCGTCACGATGTCGAGCCTCACCAAGTGCTACGGGCTCGGCCCGCATCGCGTCGGTTGGCTCCTCGGTCCGCCAGCCGTCGTCGCGCAGGCGGAGACCGTCCTCTTGACGACGTGCGGCGCGTTGCCACTCGCGCACGCGAACCTCGCGCTCCGCGCATTCGAAAATCTCGCCGCGCTCGCCAACAACGGCCGCGCGGGCCTCGCCAAACGGCGCGGCATGGTCGCCGATTGGGTCGCCGCCCGCACGGACGTCGAATGGACCGCGCCCGACAACGGCCTCTTCGGCTTCGTGCGCCTGAAGAAGGCGAACGCAAACGTGCGCGCGGCGGTCGAAGCGAGCATGAAGGAGGACGACGTCATCGTCGTCCCTGGCGAATTCTTCGAGATGCCGAACGGCTTTCGGCTCGCCTGGGCGCTCGATGAAGCGCTCATCCCCGAGGCGCTCGTGCGCCTGGGTCGCATGATCGATCGGATGTGAACGGGAAGATCGCGGGTCACGCGCGCGCGAGCACAGGCCGCACCTTCCGCGTCGCCGCGATCGCCACGCCGACGAGGATGAGCACCGCCGCCATCGCGAGACGGTGCGAGATCTGCTGACCGAGCTGCACGTACGCGAGCACGGCCGCGATCGCCGGCTGGAGGTAGATATAGACGGTGACGAGGCTCGCGCTCGAGCGACCGAGCGCCCACGCGTTGAAGAAGTACGCGACGATCGTCGGCATCAGAATGATGTAGACGACGAGCATCGCGCCGCGGGTCGTGAAGTGCGGAAGATCGTGCAAGAGCGAGGGCAAGCCGACCGGCGAGAGCTCGAGGGCCCCCCACATGAAGATCCACGCGACGACCGTTAGCGCACCGAGCTTGCGGACGACGTCACGCGAGAAGACGAGGTAGACCGCGTACGAGAGCGAGTTGGCGGTGACGAGCAGCGCGCCGCGATCGAGATTGTGCACGCCCGTGAGCCAGAGCACCCCGGCGATCGCGACGCCGAGGCCGAGCGCGAGCCGCAGGGAGGCTCGCTCCTTGCGCGCGAGGACGGCGATTGCGGCCGTGAATACCGGGATGGTCACGCTCAGGAGCGACGCCCCCATCGCCGTCGTCATCTTCAAGCCGATCAAAAAGAGCGTCTGGTTCAGCGTGATCCCTAAGATCGCCAGGAGCGCGAGCTGCACGTGCTCGCGCCCGGTGAGACGCGGCCGATTCTTCCGGGCGAAGTAGAGCGCCATGAAGAACGCCGTGCCGCCGAGCATGCGCGCCATCGCGATCGAGGCGGGGGCAATCCCCTCGCCGCCGTCAACACGCGAGAGCATCGCAATCTTCCCCTCGACCGCTTGAGACGCGAAGGCAATCTGCACCACAACCAGCGCGAAATGGGTCGCTGGGCCCGCCCTTTCGCGCCTCGAGTTCTTGGCAGGCGTCGTGCTAAGCTCCTCTTCCAAATTCGACCCTATATAGGGCGTTTTCGCGGTTCTGGCGTCACATCATAGACGCGTGCTGTTTGCATTCTGACGGGCGGCCCTTTTCATGTGGAACACATTTCCTCTATTCGGAAGCACGCTGCTTCTCTGCGTGATGGTCGCCGCGAGCTACACGTTCGCGGTCTCGCTCGTCGCCGGCCAGAACGGTAGACCTCGCACGCTCCAAGCCGCGCGCTTCGGCGCATATGGCACCGTCGCCCTCATCGCCACGTGCGTGCTCTGCCTCGCGTACGCCTTCGTTAGCCACGATTTCAGGCTCCGGTACGTCGCTCACTACTCGGACCGCTCGATGTCGACGTACTACCTGCTCACCGCCTTGTGGGGTGGTCAGGACGGGTCGCTCTTGTGGTGGCTGTTCTTGCTGTCGCTCTACATCTTCGTGACGGTGAAGTGGCTCGGCAAGAGGTTCATCGAGCTTCAGCCGTACATCATCGCGACCTTGATGGCGGTCGTCCTCTTCTTCTGCGTCTTGATGGCGTTCGCCGCGAACCCGTTCTCGACGAGCGTGGCGGGTGCCCGCCCCGACGGTGAGGGGCTCAACCCCCTTCTTCAGAACTTTTACATGATCATCCACCCGCCGAGCCTCTACATCGGGTTCGTCGGCTGCACCGTCCCGTTCGCGTTCGGCATCGCAGCGCTAGCGACCGGAAGGCTGGACGCGGAGTGGATCACCGCCTGCCGCAAATTCACGATCTTCGCCTGGCTCTTCCTCGCGATCGGCAACACGCTCGGCATGCTCTGGGCGTACGAAGAGCTCGGGTGGGGCGGTTACTGGGCGTGGGATCCGGTCGAGAACGCCGCGTTCATGCCACTCCTGTCGGCGAGCGCATTTCTACACTCCGTGATGATCCAAGAGCGGCGAGGGCTCTTCAAGGTTTGGAACATCGTGCTCGTGTCACTCACGTTCATGATGACGATCTTCGGGACGTTCCTCACGCGCTCGGGCGCGATAGCGAGCGTGCACTCGTTCGCGCAGTCGTCGATCGGCGCCTACTTCGTCTGGTTCTTGGTCCTCACGGCGATCGTCATCTTCACGATGATCCTCTATCGCTGGCCGGAGCTCCGCGATCTGCCGCCGTCGATGCAGCTCCGCAAGGCCGCGCTCGCCACCGGCTGGTCGATGCTCCTCATCATCGTCCCCGGGTGCTTCGCGATCTCGCGCCTCCCGTTCTCGCAAGGCGTCCGCGCGATGCTCATCGCCGTGCTCGCCGGCGGCGCCGTCTTCGCCGGTCTCGAGCTCGTCTTCCGTCGCATCGCCTACGGCCTCGACCTCCGCGTCAAGCGCCCACAGATCGAATCGATCTGGTCGCGTGAGCTCACGTTCGTCATGAACAACTGGGCGCTCATGGGCTTCATGGGCTTCGTCCTCGTTGCCACGACCTTCCCGATGATCAGCGAGGCGGTCTGGAACGAGAAGGTGAGCGTCGGCCCGCCCTACTACAACATCTGGGTCCAGCCGATCGCGCTCACCATCTTCGCGCTCATGGGCTGCGGCTCGCTCTTCGGCTGGAAGAAGACCACGCCCGGCGCGCTCCGCCTCGCCTTTCGCGCGCCGCTCATCGCGCTCGTCGGCGCGGGTGCGCTCCACCTCGCCGTCGGTCGCGCGATCGGCTTTCCCGCCGTCGTCTGGAGCGATCCGATCTACCCGGGGGCGCTCGGCCAGGTCCTGCGTGCGTTCAACGCGTTCACGCCGCTCATCGCGTTCTCGCTCGTCGCCTTCAACATCACGGTCATCATGCAGGAGCTCGTCCTCCTCTTCCGTGCGCGGAGGAAGAGCGGCGCCTCGGCCGACACCCCGGCGATCCTCTGGTACGCCGGTTTTTTCCCTGGATTCGTCTACACGATGGTGACCTTGCCGCCGCAGTCGCGCCGGCGGTACGGCGGATACATCGTGCATCTCGGCATCTGTTTCATGATGCTCGGTTTCACCGGAAAATCGTGGACGGTCGACCGTGAGACCACGCTCGCGCCGAACGAGACCTTCCAGGTCGAAGAGTACACGCTCAAGTACGTGGGCCCGCGCATGGAGGTCGACAACACCAAGCGCATGGTCTTCGCCGATATCCAGGTCTCGAAGAACGGCGTGGTCAAGGGCGAGCTCTCGCCGGCGAAGTTCATCTACAAGAAGATGCCCGAGTCTCCGACGACCGAAGTGTCGATGATGCACACGCTCCGCAACGATCTTTATCTCGTCGTCGGAACGATCAACCCGCAGACGAAGACCGCGAGCCTGCAGGTCCACGTCAATCCGCTCGTGAGCTGGATCTGGTTCGGTTGGATGATCCTAATCGCGGGCAGCGGGCTCTGCATGTGGCCGGAGTGGAGGCCCGAAGAGTCACGCGCGTGGGCGTTCGCGCGTGGCACCGCCGGCTTCGCCACCAGCATCTTCTTCGGCGTCGTCATCGCGTTGATGCCTTCTGTCGCGCACGCGCAAGCCGGCATGGACGACATGCACTCCGGCACGATCAAGATCCTGAACGACGACGAGCACGACGTCTTCGACCGCCTCCGTTGTACGTGCGGCTGTCCGACCGACCGCCTCTCGACCTGCTCGTGCGAGACGGCCGAGGAGGCGCGCGAGAAGATCCGCGCGAAGCTCCAGGCGGGCGAGACGAAGGACCAGGTCATCCTCGAGTACACTCAGGAGTTCGGAATGGCTTCGCTCACGGTCCCGCCGAACAAGGGCGCGTTGCGTGCGATTTACATGGTCCCGCTCGTCGGCATCGCCGGCGGCGCGATCGGTGTCGTCTTCTTGATGCGCCGTTGGCGCTCGAAAGACGGCGGCGGTGGGCCGCCCACCGGCGGCGACGCAGGTAAAATTGCCAGTTCGGACGCGAACGGGAAAAAAGACGAGTACGATGCGCGCCTCGACGAAGCGCTGCGTGATCTCGACGACTGATGAGCGAACCGAAGAAGCCGAAGAAGGACATCGCGAAGAGCCCCGCCCAGCTCGCGGCGGACGCCGACGACGCTGAGCGCGCGCTTGCTCGCTCGGTCGCGATCATCATCCCCGTGGGCACGACCGTCATCGCGGTCGCGCTCGGGATCTGGACGAGCGTCGGACCGGCGATCTTGGTGTTCGCGGCCGGTGCGCTCCTCGGAACGATCACGCTCATGTGGGCCTCTCTCCGCACGCTCGGCGGTGACGCTCCGCTCCCAGCGGGCCTCGCCACCGCAGCGATCGCCTCGCGCGTGAACCGCTCGGTCGAAGAGCAGAAGCGTGCTGTCATCCTCGCGTTGAAGGATCTCGAGCACGAGCACGCGATCGGAAAGATCGACGACGCCGACTACGCGGAGGTCGCGGCCCGCTACCGCGACGAAGCGAAGGCGCTCTTCCGCAAAATCGACGCAGAGATCGCTCCGAAGCGCTCGCGCGCCGAGGAGATCGCCAACGCTCATCTCAAGAGGCGCGGTCTTCTCGGTGATGACGCCGCGCCTGGTGACACGGTCAAGGTGGGGGGCGGGCGAGCAGACAATACGTCCGTACCCAAGCCGCGCGTGTCGATCGAGCCGGTACCCCCGACGCGCAAGAGCAGCGAGCCCCCGCCCGCGCTCACGGAGACCGTCGAAGAGGACGGGCGCGCGGTCTGCGTCACATGCAGCACTTCGAACGAACCCGACGCCGCCTTTTGCAAGAAGTGCGGCGCGTCGATGAAGGCGGCGGAAGAACCCGCTGAGACCTCGGAAAACCATGCGGATTAGCGCGCTCGTCGGCCTCTCGCTCCTCTCTCTCTCGGTTCCCGCCTTCGCGGCTGGCGCCGACGCGGGAGCAACCCCGGGCGGGGTAGTAAGCCCGCCGGGTGGCCGCGTCGTATCGGCCAAGCTGCCCGACGGCGGCGTGATCCCAGCGCAAGGAACGTTGCCGTCCGGCCACCCGGCGGTCGTCGATGATCCGGACACGAACGAAGGGGTCGACCGAGAGGATCTGGCCGACCCAGGAGAGGCGCAGCCGGTCAATCCGCACGGCGGCGGGCAGACGCGTCAAGGCGGCGTCCCGGGCGTCTTTCAGCCTCCGGCAGACCAAGCGAGCGAGGACGCGAGCTTGCCCAAAGGAACGATCGTCATCGCGATCCACGACGCCGACGACAAGCCGGTCACGAACACGAACGTGCTCCTCGGCATCGTCCACAACTCGGTCGCGAAGGGCGAGAGTCACGAGCACGTCGCCAAGAACACTGACGACAAGGGTGAGGTCCGCTTCGACGGCCTCGAAGCGGCGAGCAGCATCGCCTATCGAGCGAGCTCCACGCGCGGCGAAGGTAACTTCAGCGCGCCGCCGTTCCGCTTACCCGAAGAGCATGGCGAGCGCGTCACGCTCCACGTCTACGATGTCACCAGCGACATCCAGCAAGCGCTGATCGTGTCGCAAGCGGTCATGTACGTGGAGATGAAAGACGACCGCGTCCAGCTCCAAGAGGCGATCACGATCTTCAACTTCGGCAAGACCGCATGGGTACCGAAGGACGTTATTTTCCAGCTCCCTGAGGGGTTCACCGCCCTCAACGGCCAGCAGTCGATGGGCGCGCAGGGCATCGACCCGGTCGAGAAGCAGGGCGCCAAGCTCCACGGCACCTTCCCGCCCGGACGCGCTCAGGTCGAGTTCCGTTGGCAATTACCCTATGCGGGGGAGAGCGACGTCCATTTTGACGTCGGGATGCCGCCACATTTGGCCGCCATCCGCGTGATGGCCGTCGCCGCCGACCCGATGAAGCTCTCGATCGAAGGGTTCCCGGACGCGCATCCCGATCAAGACGGCGAGGGCAATCGCGTCCTCGTCATCGACAGGCAGATGCGACCGAACGACGCGCCGGTTAAATCGCTCAGCATCTCGCTCCGCGACATTCCAACGGCCGGTCCCGCGCGGTTCATCGCCACCGGCCTCGCCGCGATCGGCGTCGTCTTCGGGCTCGTCCTGACGTCGCGCCGGCGCCCGAAGAAGGAAGACAAGACCGGCGGCAAGCGTGAGCGTCAACGGCTCCTCGGCGACCTCGAGGACCTCGAGCGCGCCAAGCTCGCCGGCGACGTCGGTCCCAAGACCTACGCGCGCGCGCGCCGAGAGATCATCGACGCCATCGCCCGCACCCTCGGGTGACAAGAGCGCATCGTCCCCGGGCCGGCTCTCGCTGTGGAGAGGCCTAGGGAAAACATGCTGGGGACGAACGGGAAAAACCTGTTCGTAGTCGCGAGTCCTACATCTCCCCAGATTCGCCCCCGCTTTCCTCACGTTTGTTTCCACATTCAAAATATGTTTGCAGCTCGTGAACATTGCTCGGGTTTTTCGATTCTCCCCTTTCCCCACAGCGCCTATCGACACTGCTACAGATCTCATCTAAGGGAGTACTAGAAACAAAGAGACGGACCCCACGAGCATGGACATCACGGTAGCGAAAAAGGATCTTCTGAAGCTCGTCTCCCGCATGCAAGGCGTCGCGGAGCGGAAGAGCACCATGCCGGTTCTCTCGAACGTGCTCTTGGCCGTAGATGGCCCCAACGAGCTTCGCTTGTCGGCGACCGACCTATACCTGGCCATAGCCGGCAAAGTGCCTGCAGAGGTCACCAGGGGCGGTAGCGTGGCCGTTCCAGCGAAGGACCTCCTCGAGCGTGTGAAGATGATGCCCGACGGTCCGATCCACATCACGACCCAAGAGAACGCGACGACGACGCTGAAAGCGACCGGGAGCGCGCGTCGGTACACGCTGCGCGGCATGCCGGGAGACGACTTCCCGCCCCTGCCCGCTCCGGCGGAAGACGCGCCGACGTTGATGCTCGAGGTCGCGGTCCTGCAAGAGCTCATTGCAAAGACCTATTTCTCGATCTCGAGCGACGAAACGCGCGCGCATTTGAACAGCGCGCTCTTCGAGTGGGACGGCGATGTGGTCCGCATGGTCACGACCGACGGCCATCGTCTCTCGAAGATGGAAGTGAAGGTCGCGGGGCGTCAGGCGACGGCGACGATGCTCATCCCGCTCAAGGCGATCCAAGAGCTCCGTCGCTTGTGCGACGAGGTCCTCGCCGAAGCAAAGGAGTCGGGGAGCAAAGAGCCCGCGCAGCTGATGATTACGCAGTCGGGCTCGTCGGCCTTCTTCCAGGGCGGCGGAACGATGTTCAGCGTGAAGCTCGTCGACGCGCAGTTCCCGCCCTACTCGCAGGTCATCCCGCAGAGCTCAGACAAGCGGATCAAGGTTCCGCGTGGACCGTTCGTGGACGCTCTCCGTGCCGTTTCAATCGCGGCGAGCGAGCGTACGGGCGGCGTGAAGCTCGGCATCGCCAACGGGACGATGCGCATCACGAGCGAATCGCCGGAGACCGGTGACGGATTCGACGAGGTCGCGGTCGACTACGGCGGCGCGAACATCACGATTGGCTTCAACGCCAAGTACTTCCTCGACGTGCTCGGGGCGCTCGACGAAGAAGAGATCGCGCTCAGCTTGAGCGGCGAGCTCGATCCGGCCGTCGTCCGTCCGACGAGCGAGAAGAGCTTTCTCGCCGTCGTGATGCCGATGCGCATCTGACCCAGTTTTACGAGCAAGCGTGACGGGCCATCGTCTGGGAGACGAGTCGAGGCGCTCGGAGGCTTGCTCGCTCGAGCGCATCACCGTTCGGTCGATCCGCAACCTCGAGCTCGTCGATTTCACGCCGGGTCCCCGCTTCAATGTCGTCTCGGGCGACAACGGTCAGGGCAAGACCAGCCTCCTTGAGTCGATCTATCTCGCGGCGACGTCACGGAGCTTCAGGACGAGCCGCCTCCAAGAGCTCGTCACGCACGGTCAGGACATCGGCAGCGTGCGGCTGGTCGTCGGCGAGAGCGAAGGGCGACACGAGCAAAGCCTCGGCATCGCGGCGACGGGCGGACAGCGCCAGGCACGCATCGATGGCAAGCGACCGCCAAGCCTCGCGGCCTTCGCGGTGAAGACGCCGGTCGTCGTCTTCCACCCGGGTGAGGTCGCGCTCTCGTCGGGGCCGAGCGGTGAGCGCAGAAGGCTCCTCGATCGCGTCGTGCTCCACACCGCGTTCTCCCGAATGGAGGAGCTGCTCTCGTACACTCGCGCCCTGCGCGCACGCCAAGAGGCGCTCGACAAGCGAGGTGATCGCGCGGCCGATCTCGACGCGTGGGAGACGCTGATGGCGCGCCATGGTCGAGCCGTCAGCGACGCACGACGGGACGCCTCCGTCCGCCTCTCCGACGTGGCCGAGACCGCGTTCGCTAGGATCGCCGCACCCGGGCTCGTGCTGTGCGTCCGCTACCTCACCAACGTCCCCGAAGACGAGAGCGCCTTCGTCGATCTCCTCCGTCAATCGCGGACCCGTGATCGCATCCGCAAGAGCGCTGCGATCGGTCCACAACGCGACGAGCTCGTGCTCGAGATCGACGGACGAGCGGCACGCCAGGTCGCCTCCCAAGGGCAGCATCGAGCGATCGTGCTCTCACTCAAGGCCGCCGAAATCGACGTTATCGCGCAGGCACGCGGGATCCGCCCGGTGCTCCTTCTCGACGACGTGTCGAGCGAGCTCGACCGGGCACGCACCCTCGCGCTTTTGACCTTTTTGGGGGAGCAGCGCGGACAGGTTTTCGTGACCACGACGCGGCCCGAGCTGATTGAGAGCGATGGCCTCGGGGGCGGTTCCGGAAGATGTGATTTTGTCGTAGACCGGGGGGTCCTGAGGGCTGCCGACGGATGTGTCGACGAACAGCCATAACCCACTGAATTTACCGGGATTTTTGGAAGTGCGGACAGTGGCGTTCAGGGCTGTTCTGAGGTATACTGCTCACCCTCGCGATCAAACCGTCTGAACAAACGACATTGTTCAATCTGGGGTGGATAGGCTCATTCGTGAATCCATCGCGAGCTCAAACGCACAAAACATGACTCAGATCCCGCCGCAGTCGCCGCAGTCCGTCCCCCCTCCCTCCAGCTACGGCAGCGACAACATCACCGTCCTCGAAGGGCTCGAAGCCGTTCGTAAGCGTCCTGGCATGTACATCGGTGACGTCCACGACGGCTCCGGCTTGCATCATCTCGTTTGGGAGGCAGTCGACAACGCCGTCGACGAGCACCTCGGTGGCTTCTGTACGTACATGACGGTGACGATCCATTTCGACGGATCGATCTCGGTCGAGGACGACGGTCGCGGCATCCCCACCGGCATCCACATCGAGCAGTCGAAGAAGCTCGGGCGTGAGGTCAGCGCCGCGGAGGTCGTGATGACCGTCCTCCACGCGGGCGGCAAGTTCGATCACGCGAGCTACAAAGTCTCCGCGGGTCTCCACGGCGTCGGCGTCAGCGCCGTCAATGCAGTCAGCGAATGGTTTCGCATGGAGATCAAACGCGAAGGCCACCTCCACTTCCTCGAGTTCCGGAAGGGCGTGGCGGTCGGCGCGCTGAAGATCATCGGTGACACCGACAAGACGGGCACGAAGCAGTCGTTCAAGCCCGACCACGACATCTTCACGACGACCGAGTTCCAGTTCGACATCCTGGCGAGCCGCTTGCGCGAGCTGTCGTTTCTGAACGCGGGCTTCGTCATCGACCTCATCGACGAGCGAGACGGCGGTCGCAAAGAGCACTTCGAATACAAGGGCGGCATCCGCGAGTTCGTCGAGCTGCTCAATAAGAGCAAGGAGCCGATCCACGACAAGGTCGTCTACATCCTCGCCGAATCTCCGCAGGACAATGGCAAGTCGGACGCGCAGCCGATCATCGTCGAAGTGGCGATGCAGTGGAATCAGTCCTACGTCGAGCAGATCTTCACGTACACGAACAACGTCCACAACAAGGACGGCGGCACGCACCTCACCGGCTTTCGCAGCGCCCTCACGCGCGTGTTCAACACGTACGGCACCGCGCAGAACATGTTCAAAGAGGTCAAATCCGGCCTCACGGGCGAGGACATCCGCGAAGGGTTGACCGCGGTCATCTCGATCAAGCACCCCGATCCTTCATTCGACTCGCAGACCAAATCGAAGCTCGTCTCGAGCGAGGTCAAGGGCATCGTCGAAACCATCATCGGCGACAAGCTCGGTCAATTCTTCGAAGAGAACCCGCAGGTCGCGCGCAAGATTTTCGAGAAAGCGATCATGGCGGCGAAGGCGCGCGAAGCCGCCCGCAAAGCCCGTGAGGTCGTCCGCAAAGGCTCGATGGATTTCGCGACTCTCTCGGGCAAGCTCGCCGAGTGCCAATCGCGCGACCCCAACTCCTGCGAGCTCTACATCGTCGAAGGTGACAGCGCCGGCGGCTCCGCGAAGACGGGACGCGACCGCAAATTCCAGGCGATCTTGCCGCTCCGCGGAAAGATCCTGAACGTCGAGCGCGCGCGTCTCGACAAGATGCTCTCGTCGGTCGAAATCGGAACGCTCATCGCCGCGCTCGGCTGCGGCATCGGCTCGCAAGAGCAGGGCGGCAACTTCGACATCGAGAAGCTCCGCTATCACCACATCGTGCTGATGACCGACGCCGACGTCGACGGCTCCCACATCCGCACGCTCCTTCTCACCTTCTTCTATCGGCAGATGCCGGAGATCATCGAGAAGGGGTACCTCTACATCGCGCAGCCGCCGCTCTTCCGCGTCCGTCGCGGCAAAAAAGACGTCTACCTGAAGGACCAGCCCGCGCTCGACCGCGACTTTCTCGAGCACGGCGTCCGTGAGCTCTCGGTCCGCGCGAAGAAGGGCGCCCACGAGGTCTCGGGTGAGCCACTACTCCGTTTGGCAGAGCGCCTCCGGTTGTTCCGGCGTGCGCTCGGCAAGATCGAGCGTCGCGGTGACGCACGCATCATCGCGGCGTTCCTGCGCACGACCGGCTTCGGCAAGAACGAGCTCCGCGAGCGTAAGAAGGTCGAGGCCTCCGTCGCCGCTCTCCGCACCGTCCTCGAGCACAAGTACCCGGACATTTTTCCTCTCTCGATCGAAGTGGGGTGGGAGGTCGAGCACGGCGCCGCATCGATCCGCATCATCCCGCGCCCAGGCTCGGCATCGCGCCCTACGCTCATCGATTGGAGCTTGATGGAGTCGGCCGAGTACGAAGAGCTCTACTCGGTCGAGCAGGACGTGCGGTCGATGGGCGAAGCGCCCTACGTCGTGCGTGAGATCGGCAAAAAGGGTGAGCCGGAGACTGAGCTCGAGGACGCTGACGCCCTCTGGGACCATCTCGATGCTCGTGGTCGCAAGGGCGCGGAAATCCAGCGCTACAAAGGCCTCGGGGAAATGAATCCTGAGCAGCTCTGGGACACGACGCTCAATCCGGACGCGCGGGTCATGCTTCAGGTGAGGCTGGACGATGCAGTGAAGACCGACGAGATCTTCACCATCCTCATGGGTGATCAGGTCGAGCCGCGCCGTGCGTTCATCGAAGAGAACGCGCTCAACGTGAGAAACCTCGATATCTAAAGCGGATTTCAGGGGCGTGGAACGTCGTCTCGGGACACGCCAATGAGAGCGCTTTTGGGGCTAGCTATCGCAGGTAGAGGGGTAATGTTGATCGTATGCGCGCGCGGCGAGCATTCGCGGCGGTGGGTGCGATTGGGGTCGCGGTTTCGATCCTGGCGCCAATGGCGTGTAGCTCGAAAGTGGTCAGCTCGACGTTCGGTCCGGTCAAAGGAGACGAACGGACGTACGGCGTGAGCAGCGACGATGGACCGACCGCCGTGACTGACGCGCGCTTTGATCGCCTCTCGCCGCACGACGGCGTCATCCTCGCCGACATGCATTTCCGTGCGATCTACATCGGCTCGCCCGGGATCGACCTGGCGCCGTCCGCCGATGCGCTCCTCACGTGGATCGGTACGAGCAGCTATTGGTCGAGCTTGAAACAGTACGGCGTGAACGACGCGACGTATGACGGTGCGACGATGCTTACGACCGATCAAGCGTTCCCATCCGGCCTCGTCGCCGAGGGGACGATCCCATTCACCGTCTTCGACGCGCGCGTCCACGAGCTCGTGCACGGCACCGACGCGGCGCCGCCGCTCGTCTCGCATGCCGACGGCTACGTCTTCTTCTTGCCCGACGGCATCAATATCGATTCGGGCAACGTCGGCGGTGTCGAACAAATCACCTGCATCACCTCGAGCGATTTCCACGCGAACGACGGCGACGACCCGTACATCGTCGTCCCGCCATGTCTCACCGGTCGTGATTCGTACGCCATCACCCACGAAATGAGCGAGATGGCGACCGATCCGGTGCTGCAAAAGGGCTGGTTTAGCGACCTTCCGAGCGACATCAAGAGCGGAGGCGAGGTAGCCGACGTCTGCTTTCAAGCCATGCGGCATCCGTCGGACGGCTACGCGGTCGCCGAGCTCTGGTCGAACGCCGACGGCGATTGCATGCCCAAGTAGAACGTCGAACGCTCGCGCTGGCTCCGAACGCTCTTCCGAGCGTAGACCCACGCCGAGCGCCGCATCTGCGCCGAGTTGCGCCGTCGCATCTCGTTCTTAGGTTGGGGAAACCAAAAGAAGGGGAAACGAACGATGCGGCCCGAGAGGATGACGACGAAGTGCCAAGAGGTATTTCGCGACGGAGCCGACCTCGCTGCAAGGAGCGGCGCGCCGGAATTCCAGCCGGAGCACCTGCTGCTCGCGATGCTTGCGCAAGATGGCGGCGTCGCCGGCCCGCTGCTCCAGAAGGCAGGCGCGGATCTGCAGCGCATGACCGAGCTCACGCAGAAGCGAGCCAAGACGTTCCCGACGGGCTCGGGCTCGGAGCCGACGTTTGGACGTCGGACGCTTGAGTTGCTGCGAAAAGCCGAGGACGAAGCGAAGCCGCTGAAGGACGAGTTTCTTTCCGTCGAGCATCTCGTGCTCGCGATGGCGAAATCCGAGCGCGAAATTCAGGTGATCTTCGAGCAAGCCGGCGGCGTGAATTACGACAAGCTGCTCAAGGCGCTCGCCGTCGTGCGCGGGAGCCAGCGCGTCGTCGATCGCGATCCCGAAGGGAAATTTCAGGCGCTCGAGAAGTACTGCCGTGACCTCACCGAAGCCGCGAGGCAGGGCAAGAGCGACCCGGTCGTCGGGCGTGACGAAGAGATCCGCCGCGTCATGCAGGTGCTCTCGCGCCGCACCAAGAACAACCCCGTCCTCATCGGTGAGCCGGGCGTCGGCAAGACCGCGATCGTCGAAGGTATCGCCCAGCGCATCATCCGCGGCGACGTCCCTGAATCACTCAAGAACAAGAAGCTCGTCTCACTCGACATGGGCGCGCTCGTCGCCGGAGCGAAGTACCGCGGTGAGTTCGAGGATCGTCTCAAGGCGGTCTTGAAAGAGATCGAGACTGCAGCGGGCCAGATCGTTCTATTCATCGACGAGATCCACACGATCGTCGGCGCCGGCAACGCCGAGGGGACCATGGACGCCGCCAATCTCTTGAAGCCCGCGCTCGCGCGGGGCGAGCTCCGTTGCATCGGAGCGACGACCCTCGACGAATATCGAAAGCGAATCGAGAAAGATCCCGCGCTCGAGCGCCGCTTCCAACCCGTCTTCGTCTCCGAGCCCACCGTCGAGGACACGATCGCGATCTTGCGCGGCCTCAAAGAACGCTACGAAGTGCACCACGGCATCCGCATCCAGGACGCCGCGCTCGTCGCCGCGGCCACGCTCTCGGATCGCTACTTGAGCGACCGTTTCTTGCCGGACAAAGCGATCGATCTCGTGGACGAAGCCGCCGCCAAGATCAAAATGGAGGTCGACAGCATGCCGGCGGAGATCGACGCCGTGCAGCGTCGGTTGATGCAGCTCCAGATTGAGGAGCAGGCGCTCAAGAAGGAGCGCGACTCGGCTTCGAAAGCGCGGCTCGGCGCGGTGAAGCGTGACATCGCCGAGCTCGAAGAGACGTCGGAAGGTATGCGCGCGCAATGGCTCCGTGAAAAGGAGGTGATCGACCACATGCGCAAAGCGCAGCCCGAGGTCGAGCAGCTCCGCAACGAGGAAGAGCAAGCCCAACGTGTCGGTGATCTGGGGCGCGCGGCCGAGCTCAAGTACGGCAAGATCCCGGAGGCCGAGAAGCGGATCGAAGACCTGCGCAAGCAGCTCGCAAAGGTCCAAGAGAAGACGTCGTACTTGCGCGAAGAGGTGACCGATCAAGACATCGCGTCGATCGTCGGGAAGTGGACGGGCATCCCCACGAACAAAATCCTCTCGAGCGAGATGGAGAAGCTCCTCAAGATGGAGGAGGGGCTCCGCCAACGCGTCGTCGGTCAAGAGGCCGCGATCGAGACCGTGTCGAACGCCGTCCGCCGTTCACGCGCCGGTCTCGGCGACGAACGCCGCCCGATCGGGAGCTTCTTGTTCCTCGGGCCGACCGGCGTCGGCAAGACCGAGCTCGCCCGTGCGCTCGCCGAGTTCATGTTCGACGACGAGCGCGCCATGATCCGGCTCGATATGAGCGAATACATGGAAAAGCACGCTGTTTCGCGGCTGATCGGCGCCCCTCCAGGCTACGTCGGTTATGACGAAGGCGGCCAGCTCACCGAGCCGGTTCGTCGTCGACCGTACGCGGTCATCTTGTTCGACGAGGTCGAGAAGGCCCACCCAGACGTCTGGAACGTGCTCCTCCAAGTCTTGGACGATGGTCGCCTCACCGACGGCCAAGGTCGCACCGTCGACTTCAAGAACACGGTCATCATCTTGACGAGCAACATCGGCTCGGCGCAGATGCAGGCGCTCGAGGAGCGCACCGACCTCGAGCCCGCTGACAAGCGCGAGCTCGTGCAACGCGCGGCGATGGAAGCGGTGCGTGGCTCGTTCCGCCCTGAGTTCGTCAACCGCCTCGACGACATCGTCGTCTTCGAATCGCTCAAGCGCGACTCGATCCGCACGATCGTCGACATTCAGCTCCGCCGGTTCGCCGAGCGCCTCGCGCGTCGTGAGCTGTCGATTCAGCTCACCGACAAAGCGAAGGACGCGATCGGCCAGGCGGGCTGGGATCCGCAGTTCGGCGCGCGGCCCTTGAAGCGCGCCATCCAACACCTGCTCGAAGATCCGCTCGCGAAGAAGGTGCTCGGCGGCGAGTTTCCGCCGGGCGCCACGATCACCGTGGATGCGAGCCCGCAGGGAGAGCTCGCCTTCGGAACACGCATCCAGAACTGAGCGGGAGCTTCGATGCGCATGCGTCACGAACGCACGCCGCCCGGCTCCTGTGTCAAACACGCTGGCTCGGGACACGGCTTAGGCTGTCCGGGCCAGCGAGGGGATTGCGAAGTACCGTGAATTTCGGGCGATTCGTAGATCGATCGCTTGGCATAAACGTCGCAATGCACATGTTCTCGAGAGGGAGAGACATGAAGCCGACATCGACACTTTCGTGGATGGCATTGCTCGCGGCGACCTCGCTCGGGCCCAACGCCATGGCGAGCACAGTGCGTGCGAACGTGCGCGGGCGTGTTCCGCTCCCGAAGGGCGAGGACTATCGGCTCGTCGTCCACTCCTACGACGCGAAGAATGCAGCGGAGCTCTCGGATCGGTCGAGGCCCGTCGGGTCGATGCAGCGCGCGGTCACCGCAGAGGATCTGGAGAAGGGCATCGCCATCGACTTGGTCGAAGTTCGTTCGCATGCGAACGCGACCGAAGGCGCGCCGCTCGTCGTCGCGTGGGTCGAGAACGGCAAGGCCAATCTCGACTACGACGGCCGTGAAGCTCGTCCGAACGAAGCGTCGATCGTCGGCAGCGGAAAAGCGGACGGCGCGTTCGTCGCGCTCACGCTGAAATCGACCGCGAAGCGGGATCTCGCTTCGTCGTCCGAATCTCGCGAATTCGTCGTTCAAACTCGCGCGACGCAGAGTCCGTCAACTCTTCGCCGCCGAACCGCGCGCCGAGGTAGAGGTTTGTGAGGTCCAAGACCTCCGGCGCGAGCGGGTGCTGACGAGCGACGAGCTCGGCGTACTTGAGCGGCGGAACCGAGAGCGGTCGTCCGATCCCCTGCGCCGACATGGCACCGTCGAGCGCGCGGTAGAGCGACGCCACCGTCTCTAGCCTCTTGTCGAGGACGGGCGCTTCGACCTTGGTCTTGGAGGCTCGACGCCGGCGAACGAGCCGCCCCACGACGACGAAGAGGGCGAGGACGCCGACGAGGACGACGACCGGCGCACGAGTGATGCTGCCGAGCGCGCCCTTCGTGAGCCCCGCCGATTTGCGCGCGTGATCGTAGTGCTGGGAAAGTTCCTCGAAGAGATGAACCTGGGTGTGGAGGTCGTATCCGACGACATGGCGATTCCAGCCCTGAGAGAGCGCTTCGATCACGTCCCGCAAGTAGGCGAGCTTCCCAGTCGAGGGCGGAATCGGCTCGACGCCGCTCGCAGGCGTGGGCTCGAACGTCTGCCAAGACCCGGCGCCGTGATGGTCGTCGATATACCCCTCGACCCAGGAGTGCGAGTCCTGCTCGCGAATCGCGTAATAACCTCCGAACCGGTTGTAGGTTCCGCCGACGAACCCGACGACGTTGCGGGACGGAACGCCGACCTCGCGGAGCATCATCGCCATCGCTGTCGAGAAGAACTCGCAGTGACCCCGCCTCGACTCGAAGAGGAAGTGATCGATCGGCTGCTTCTGCCCGCCCGACGGCGCGGTCATGTCGTAGTGGTAGTCCTTTCGGAGATGGCCTTCGATCGCCCGTGCCTTCTGGAGGTCGTCGGTCATACCGTCGGTCCATTCGTGGGCGAGCAACCCGACGCGGGTGGGTAGGCTCGCGGGCACCGAGAGGTAGCGCGCGCGGTCGGTGTTGGAGAGCGTCTCGAGGAATACCTCGTTCGCAGGAGCGTCGAACACGTCGTAGCGGAGGCCACGAGCGTCGTTGCCGGTGTAGCGAAACTCGCCCTCGGGCCCCTTCAGGATGACTATGGGATCGCCCATCACCGATGGCTGGCCACGCGTTCGAATCGCGGACGTGTGCGGAGGCAGGAAAATCACGGGTGGATCGAGCGGCTCGAGCTCGATCGTGAAGTGCTCGTCGGTGGGCCTCGGAGACCGAGCGATGACGAAGGTGTTCGGCATCGTGCCGCGCTCGGCAGGCCGTCGCTCGCTCTGCGTGCGAATCCAAGCGTGACCGTCGTATGCGTCGAACGCGGTACCCCGCATGCGCAAGAGGTACTTCGGCGGCGGCGGGTTGGAGAGGTGCGGGACGTCGGAGAAGCGGAGGGCGATCGACGAATTGCCGTTCTTCAGCTCACCGACCTCACCGAGATCGACGTGGTCGGAGAAGCCGACCATGCGATCCGAGCGCGGCCGATTCAGGAGCAACAGCTGGAGACCGACGCGCGGAAAGCAAATGAACAAGACCGCCGTGAAGAACGCGATCGGAATGGACATGCAGCAGGTGGCGGCGAGAAAGCCCTTTCCGACCACACGTCGGCTCCGCAGGATACGCGGCACGTCGACGGGCAAGCCAGTGCGGTCGCGCGCGCCCTGGCGGTAGTTGCCTTCGACCTCACGGCGCAGATGGCTCAAGACAAGGGCGCCCGGCGCGACGATGACGAAGCCGAAGAAGCAGAGTGCATACGCGAGCGACCCTCCGAGGACGGTGCCGGTGACGAAATGAAGGAGCGCGAGGACGATGATCTGCTGGTCGTGGGCGGCGCCTCGGCGCGTTGCGATGCGCACGATCTGCAGGAGCGCCGCGAACTCGACTGCGACGTCGAGCATCGATTTGCCGGTCACGAGCCGGAAGCCCTCGAGCGCGATGAGCGCGACGTAGGCGACCTGCGCGAGCTGGCGCGCAGTTGGCTTCTGTTGCCAGGACTCGGGAATGGCGAGCGCGACCGCGAGCCCGGCGAGGAGCGCGACGTTGTGCCAGAAGCTCAGCGTCGCGGTGCTGACGATAGCCAAGATGCCGAGCGTGGCGAGCGCGTCGGTCATCACTCGGTGAACGAGCCCGAAGCGCATTACTCCGCCGCCTCGTGCAATGCGCGTCGCTTCGGATCCGCAGGGCTCGGCGTGGGCGCGGGCGCGTCGACGGCTTGGACGAGCGCGAGATAACGGAGCAGTGGGTCGGCGCCGACAGTGCGGTCAGCGCGCGATCGGCCGCCCGAGCTCGTCACGAGCTGGACGATGTCGCCACGCTTCAAATGGGCAACTGCCCGCGAGGCAATGTCACGAATCTTCTTCTCGAATGCGAGATCCCAGGCGTCATTCGAGGCGCGAGGGCGCAGCAGGTCGAGATGGAGCGAGACCTCCGGGCGGGCCTCCCGAGCACGCTCGCGGAGGACGAGCTGCCCGGCCGCGGCGCTTTTTCGCCAATGGATATCGCGCGGGTCCTCGCCGGTGCGCATGTGTTTCAAGCCGATGAACTCGTCGCCGTCGCCGCGGCCGAGCGCTCCGTCACCACCGCCGATCTTCCCAAATGCAGCCGGCGGGAGCCGGACCGCGTCGACAGCCGGGTAGATGACGAGCTCGCCGTTCGACGTGATCTCGCGTGATTTTTCGAAGAGACCGAATGGAAAGCGAGTCGCGATTCGGAAGCCGACGTGGGTGTCGCGTCCGCGCCTCGGCGGCGTTCGGCGATAGGCGGCCACCTGCGCCGATTTCGGCGATATTTTCAGGAAGAAACAGCGTTTGTCAGCAGGTTGCCCGGCGCGTAGATCCTCGACTTCTATCGCGTAAGAAGGAACCCGCGATTTGTGATTGAAGACCTCGATCTCGACGAGGTGTGCGCGGCCGACTTGAGCGCGGAGCGGCAAACGCCGCACGACCGTGAGATCACGCAGCGACAGGTCGCTCATCACGCCGGAGACGACGATGAGCGCGAGCAGCATGCCGAGCATTAAGTAGAGGAGGTTATTCGCGGTGTTGATTGCTGCGAATCCGACCCCCATCGTGATCCCGATGAAGAACTTCCCCTCCCTCGTCGTCTTCCAGCGGGCGCGGAAGAAGGAGCGAAAGCGTGCCCATCCGGCAGCGAAGGGCGCCGTCCACGTCTCGTCTGCGGCCCGTGTTGCCATGGCCCGTTTAGACATAGCCCGGAACGTCTAGAGCGGCACGGGGACGCGAGCGATGATCTCGCGGACGGTGGTTTCGGCTTCGTCGCGGGTCGGCAAGAAGCCGTCGGCGTGGCTGGAGAGGCGGACGCGATGCGCCAGCACGGGCACCGCGAGATCGTGGATGTCGTCCGCGATGCAATAGTGACGACCACGGAGCAGGGCCCTCGCTCGGGCCGCGTTCGCAAGCGCGATCGCGCCGCGCGGAGAGGCCCCGAGCGAGAGCGACGGCGCAGAGCGTGTCGCCTGGACGAGCGCTTGGAGGTAGTTGCCGAGGGCGCTGTCGAGCGTCACGCGGTGGACCTCGCGCTGGAGCTCGACCAGCTTGGCGGGCTCAAGGACGACGGGAACGTCCTTCGCGGTGTCGGTCGTGCCGTCGAGAAGCAGGCGCGTCTCGACCGCGGGAGGGGGATAGCCGATGCGAACGCGGACCAAAAAGCGATCGAGCTGCGATTCGGGGAGGGGGAAGGTGCCCTGAAAATCTTGGGGGTTCTGGGTCGCGATGACGAAGAACGGATCCGGCAGCGGAATGGTCTGGCCGTCGAGCGAGACCTGACCCTCGTTCATCGCTTCGAGCAGCGCCGACTGCGTGCGGGGGCTCGCGCGATTGATCTCGTCGGCGAGGAGCACGTTCGCGAACACCGGACCGTGACGGAGCACGAACTCTCCGGTGCGCTGGTCGTAGACAGAGACGCCGAGCACGTCGCTCGGGAGCAAATCGCTCGTGAATTGAACGCGGCGCAAATCGCCGCCGACCGCGCGAGCCAGCGCGCGCGCGAGCGTCGTCTTGCCGACACCCGGAACGTCTTCGATCAGCAAATGGCCACGCGCAAGCAGCGCCACGAGAGCGAGCTCGACGGCCTCTTGTTTACCTTCGAGAGCACCTTCGACCGCTTCGCGGAGCTTTTGTAACGTCGGTAGCTCTTCGGCGATGACCCGAGCGGCAGCGGTCATGGCGTTGAGGGTAGCACCAAACAACGAAAGATTGCGCCACCCCCCGAACGCACGCGACGATGGAATCGGTGGCTCTCGCGATCGAGCTGAAGTCGGTGACGAAGACGTTCGGTCCGGTAAGGGCGGTCGTCGCCGTGAGCGTGCGCTTCGAAGCAGGGGAGATCGCCGTCATCGAAGGGCACAACGGCTCGGGCAAGTCGACGCTCCTCTCGCTCGTAGGCGGGCTCGCGAAGCCGACCACGGGCACGGTCAATTACGGCGAGCTCGGAAAAAATAGGGATGCAGTGAGGTCGTCGCTCGGTTGGGTCGCCCATGAGGCCCTCGTCTACCCCGACCTCACGGGTCGCGAGAACGTGGAGCTCGCCGCGCGTCTGCATGGGCTCGATCCGGCCGCAGCGTTCGCGGCGGCGGCGGTGCGTTTCGGGCTCGGCGACTTCGCGCATCGTCCGTTCCGGACGTATTCGCGGGGGCAAGGGCAGCGGGTCGCGCTCGCCCGGGCGTTGGCGCATGCGCCGAAGCTTGTGCTGCTCGACGAGCCGACCACCGGGCTCGACGCCGCTGGCATGGCCCGCGTCGCCGAGGTGATCGCGGAAGAAGCCGCGCGCGGCGCCATCGTCATCGCCGTCACTCACGATCCGCGGCTCGCCGAGCAAGGCAAGCGACGCTACGTCATGGAATCCGGCAGACTGAGATTAGCGCAATAAATACGGACAGATAGCGACAATCGTAGGGTCGTCTGCGAGGCGCTTCGGCGTGCCGCGTGCGACGGAGCCGAGCACGGGTAGCGTCGTGACCAGGGCGAGCTCGGCGGCGTTTGTGCCGGTTGAGGCGTCGGGCGATGCGGGCGTCGCCAAGAGGATTGCGTCGAGGCGTGCGCCCTCACCCTTCGTGGCGCGGACCGTCGACCCGACGTCGTGAAGCACGCCGAGCCGGTCGGGGGCGATGAGCACAGCCTTGGACATCGGTAGCGAGCGCTGGAGCTTCGCGAGCAAATGGACGTTGAGGCTCGCCTCGCTGAGGGGAGAGAAGAGGCCGCCGGCGAGCTCGACGAGGAGCCCCTCGACCTGGGTTGCGAGGTGAGCGACGCGCTCCACTATCAGGTCGAGATCGATGTGGCGCCCCTCGAGGCGCGCAGCGAGGTGCGGCGAGACGGGGAGGGCAAACAGGTACTCGGGCGGATGTTTCACGTGAAACGTGGAAGCTGCCGCGAGCAAGGCGTGGTCGGACGTCGGGCTATTGAGCCCGCACCCACTCTCGATCGGTTTGTAGCCGAGGACGTTCGCGGTCCGCCCTGCCCGCTCGAGGATCGACACCCCAAGATGAGTTTTCCCTATCTCGGTGCCCGTGCCTGTGACGACGAGGATGCCCATCGCGAGTCTATTCTCCGAAGACCTTCCGGAACGCGTCGGCCGCTTTGGCCAGCTCGGCCTCACCCATGCGAGCGTTAGATCCCCCAGCTCCCCGGACGCGTTGGCCAGGTCGGCCTCTCCCATGCGAGCGTTGGCCGTGATGCGGAGCCGGCTCGTCCCCGCCGCGACGGTCGGCGGGCGGATCGCCTGGACCTGAATGCCCTGCGCCGCCAGCTTGCGGCTCGCATCGACCGCCGCCTCAGGGGTACCCACGATCACTGGAACGATATGTCCGTACCCGCTGACGGCGATTCCGAGGTCGCCAAGGGATGCCCGAAGAGACCGCGCGGCGGCGAGCGTCCGCGCCCGAAGCGCCGGGTCCGAGCAGGCCGTCTCGACCCCGTGGAGCGCGGCGGCGGCGACGAGTGGGCTGAGCCCTGTCGAAAACACGAACGACCGAGCGCGATTCCACAGCCAGTCGATCAAGGAAGCGGATCCCGCGACGAACGCCCCACCGGCCCCGAAGGCCTTGCCGAAGGTGCCGACAAGCGCATCGGGGACGACCCCTTGCTCGGCGCAGGACCCTCTCCCGTCAGGTCCGAGCACGCCGAGCGCGTGAGCATCGTCGACGAGGAGCGCGGCATCGTGAGCGTCGCAAATCGTCCGAAGCGCTCGGAGGTCGGGGGTATCGGCGTCCATGCTGAAGTACCCCTCTGTCACGACCCAGCGTCGGCCGCTCGGATGCTTGGCGAGCGCGGCGGCAGTGGCCTCGACGTCGAGGTGCGGGACGACCGTGACCTCGGCCTTCGAGAGCCGAATACCATCGATGATGGAGGCGTGGTTGCGCTGGTCACTGACGACCAGGTCGCCGGGGCGGGCGAGCGAAGAGAGCAGACCGACGTTGGCGGCGTATCCACTCGTGAAGAGGAGCGCGCTCTCGAAACCCAGCCATTGGGCCATCGTCCGCTCGAGGCGTTGGTGCTCCGGTTGTTCACCTGCGATCAAGCGGGCCGCCCCCGCTCCCGGCAGGGTCTCGACCGCCAATGGCTGAGCTGCCAGACCCAGATAATCGTTTGAGCAGAAGCTGACGAGCTTCGGGTCCGCCGGAGCGGGGCGGAATCGACGAAGGGTCGCCCGTTCGAGCTCGAGCAGCTCCCCTTCGAGATGCCGCAACGCTGAATGTTTCACGTGAAACGCTTTCTAGGGTCAGGCCTCAGCGTCGGCGCCCTCAAGGGCGTCGTCGATCCGCATCAGGACCCGGCGGAGGAGGTCCCGGGTTCGGCGCTCGAGCACTCCTCGGCGCTCCCGCTCCTCTTCCAGATCATGCGCCATCGCCAGTGCGGCCAAGAGGACCGCTTGGGGCGACGTCCGCCCTTTGGGAGTGAGCGCGGTCACTTTGGCGTCGACCGCGGCGGCCAATCGCTCAAGCTCCTGCTCCGGCGCGGTGCTCACCACCTTGTAGCTTTGCCCCGCGACCTTGAGCTCGACCGTCCGGCGTTCCATCGCGGCAACGATAGCAACCTTTGCGCTCAAGAGAATGGTCATCGGCACGGCGGGCGGCTAATCTGCTGGTTATGTTGCGACAGGCGTTCGCTCCGACCGTCTTTGCGCTCGCGCTGCCCCGTGCGGCCTGCAGGTCGAGTGGAAGCCCCCGTGCTCCGCAACGCGGCAAGCGCACCAGCGACGCCGACTGCGTGAGCTTCGGGATCCATGACAAACGCTTCGTCGCTTGCAACGGAGGTTCGGAGACGTGTTTCGCGACGACCTGACGGCAGCGCTCGTGATTGGTCGGGGGAAAACACCATGAGGCGGGCTGTATTCATCACCGCGGTTGTGCTGGGGGCCGGAGGCGCGGCCTGCGCCTCGATCCTCGGGATCGAGGACGGCGTGCTCGATTCGAACGCCGCGAACGATGGCGGGATTGACCTCTGCACAGCCGACGGCGGCGTACCGGTCGATTCGACCCAGCTCTTCGTTTCTGCGGAGGTCGGCGAGGACACGGCAAGCTGCGGCAACAAAGACGCGCCCTGCAAGACCATCAAGGCCGCGCTCGACGCGTTGTCGCCCAACGTCAAAAGAATCTATCTCGCAACGCCTCGACACCCCGGCGTCAAATATGTCGAGACCGTCACCCTCCCTCCCAACATCGAGCTCCAGGGTGGGTGGAGCGTCCGCGGAAGCGCGCAGTCTGGGCTGGAATGGCAGCCGATCTGCGAAAGCAGCCTCATTGACCCTCAGCAAATCCCCAACATCGTCGGTAGCGAAAGCGCCACGATTCGCTTGGTCGATACTCCCGGGGTGACGCTCAAGAACGTCGTCATCGGCACCCGAACGCCGGGTCCGGGCGAGTCGCTCTACGGCATCGTGGCGACTGGTGCTTCGACCGTCGTCACCCTCGACCATGTGATCGTATCGGTCGGCAAAGCGGGGGACGGTGTCGACGGAGATGCAGGCGAAGACGGGGTCGTGGGACCTGACGGGCCCTGCCCGATCGGAGTGGGGGCATCCCCCGAAGCGGGTACCGACGGGCTGCCGGGTGGAGCGTTCACCTTTGACGTGGATGGGATCCACGGCACCGAGCCTGGACCAGGCGGACCCGGCGGGCTCGGCCGAAACGGAACTGTTCCCGAAGACGGCGGCTGCCACGCTTACGCCACCTGCGCTCTTGGTTCGCTAGGATGCAAGAGCAACGCAGGAACGTCCTGCGGATCTCCTGGCGCCGTCGGGTGCGGCGGCGCTCCCGGCACCGGTGGTGCTGGCGGCCAGAATGGCGGGAGCGCGGTCGGAATCTATGCGTCTGGGGCGACAGTCATCGTCAACGTCGGCTCGATCAACGTTGGCGGTGGCGGCAACGGCGGCAACGGCGGCAAGGGTGGCAACGGGGGCGAAGGAACCCTTGGCGAGGGTGGCGGCGGCTCCGGCGGCGACGCATTCCTCTACGTGAACCTCGACGCGTCGATCTCGAGCGACGCGGCGACCCCGAATCCGACCCCGCCCGCCGGGTCCAAGGGTGAGCCCGGCGGCCAAGCTGGAAAGTCTGGGACGTACGGGCCATGAAGCGAGTTACTACCCTTTTCGCGGTAGCCATCCTCACGACAGCGAGCCTCTCTCATGCTGGGCCCGAGGAGAACAAAGCCGACGCGCAGGCCGCGTTCGAGCTCGGGCGCAAGCTCGTGCTCCAGAGGAAATTCGCCGAGGCGTGCCCGAAATTCGAAGAGAGCGAGCGCCTCGACCCCGGGCTCGGGACGATGTTGTTTCTCGGGGACTGCTACGAAAAGACTGGGAGAACTGCGTCCGCGTGGGGTCAGTTCCGTGAGGCCGAGGCGATCGCGATCAAAGAGTCCGACTCACGCGAGCAGATCGCCCACGAGCGCGCGATTCGCCTGGAGCCCAAGCTCTCCAAAGTGATCTTGCAGGTCAATCCGGCGAACAAGGTCGAAGGCCTCCGCGTCACCCGTGACGGCGACGACCTCGGCGAGGGGGTGTGGAACACGCCGCTGCCGATCGATCCGGGCCAGCACGAGCTCGGCGCGAGCGCGCCCGGCAAGACGCCTTGGACCAAGCAAGTCGAAATCGCGAACGACGCCTCGACCGTCACGGTCACGATCCCAAAGCTCGCCGACGAGCCGCAAGCGAATGTCGTCACGGAGCCGAGGCGATCGCTGGTGCTGCCCCCGCCGCCCGAAGAGCCGAAAAACAACGGGAATACCCAGCGCATTTTTGGCCTGAGCGCGATGGGTGTCGGCGTTGCCGCCGGTATCGTTGGTACCGTGTTCGGGGTAGTCGCAAAATCCAAGAACGATACGTCGAACGACGGGCCCTGCAACGCGGAGACGAACCTCTGCTCGAGCCAACAGGGCGTCGACGAGCGCTCCGCCGCCAAGACCGACGCGCTCGTCAGCACGATCGCGTTCATCGGGGCCGGCGTCTTCGTCGCGGGTGGCGCGGTCCTCTACTTCACCGCGCCCACGTCGAAGAGGCCGGTCGCTGGCCTCGTGCCGAGCATCGCGCCTACGAGCGCGGGGCTGCAGCTCGGCGGCTCGTTCTGAGCGGTCAGTGCGCGATCGCCTGGTAGGCCAGCATCCAGGGTAGAGCGAGGATCTCGAGATCGACCTGCACGCCGAGGAGCACGTCGGCCTGCTTCGCGCCGCCGAGGCCCATCCGGCTCTGGACGAAGATGCCGTTGGCCATGCCGTAGACCGACGAGAAGTTGAAGCTGCGCGGGCCGAAGAACAGCGTGCTCGCGATCCCGGGCTGCAGCCCGCCGTACCCTTCGGCGCCTCGGACGTACGGACCGGCGGAGAGGACGAACGGGAGCGAAGGGATCGCGGGGATGAGCCACTCGAGGCCGCCGCCGAGATCGACCGAGTTGAAGCGCTCGGTCAGGGCCTCGACGTATGGGCCGATCGCCATCTGGTTGTCGCGGCTACGCAGGAAGAGGAGATCGCCGCGGAAGCCGAGATGGAAGGCGGGGCGTGGGCCGGAGCCGTCGCGCAGGTTCGTGATCGCGCCGCCGACGGTGACGCCCGTGCTTACCTGCGGGTCGGCCGAGGCGCACGGCGAGACCGCCAGCGCGAGGACGACGGCACCGCTGAAAACGGACGCCCGCACGCGCGCGAGCTTACGCGCTTTTCACTGCGTGAGGTTCGCCGGGTCGCAAGCGGGCTTGCCTTGGCAAAGCCTGCAGTCGACGGCCTGATCTTGACCGATGACGCACGGAATCGTGGTCGAGCCGCTCGAAGACGAGGAGGAGGTCGCCTTGCAATTCGGCTTCTTTTCAGCGGCGGCGAGGACCTCGTCCTGGGAGCCGGCGGGGAAGGCGACGAGACAGCCATTACAGACGTCGACCGGGAACTGGTACTCGGCGGCGTCGAGGTTCTGGCCGCCTGAGGTCTGCCCGAAGACGGTGAATCGGACGACGACGCGCTTGGATTCGAGGGGCTGCAACGTGGCCGCGATCGCCGCCGCGGTCGCGGGGTCGATGAGCGTCACGCCGAACGCGCCGTAGCCCGGTGTGCCGCCCGTGCCCGGATCGATGAAGCCGCTACCGAGCGACGTGAAGCTCTTGATCTCGTTGTTGTTCGTGTCCGAGACGTGGACGACCGCGCCTTGCAGCGTGATGCGCGCCGTCTCGGCCTTGACGTTGTTGGTGTCCGCGCGCGCGATGAGCTGGTTCGACACGAGGACGGTCGGCGTATACGAGGCGATGAGCCCGATATCCATCGTTCCGGACGAAATGAGCGGTTGCGTTGGATCGGCGGTGTAGACGCAGGTGCCGTTCTGCGGCTGCGGAGGCGCCACGATCTGTCGAACGACGATCGACGCGTCGTTGTCCGCACATGCAGCGAACGCCCCGACCAACGCCACGAAACCGGTCGCGACGAGGATTCTTCCCCGAATGCGGGTCATCTTCATTCTCCTCATTGTGGCGTCTTCACGCGAAATACGCCGCAAAACCAAGCGTAGCTGTCCGCGCAGCAAGCTGCCAAATATGCGGCAAAACGGCGCCTACATCGTAGGCGGCCGGAGCTTCGCAAGCGGGACGACATGCACGGCCGAGGTGCCGAGCGCGCTCGGCAGCGGGAGCCGGAGAGAGCCTTTCACCCGCTTTTTATCGGATGCGAGCAGTGGCCACGCGGCCTCGAGCTCGCTCTTCGGCACCGACGTCGGAAGGCCGAGCCGACGCAAGAGGTCGGCGGTGCGCGCGCGGAGATTGGAGGGGACGAGGCCGAGTGCTTCACCGAGCGCGAGCTCCGCGATCATGCCGATGGCGACAGCTTCGCCGTGGCGGTGGCGCCCATAGCCATCGTGGGCCTCGATCGCGTGCCCGATGGTGTGACCGAAGTTCAGGAGCGCGCGCTCGCCTCCCTCGCGCTCGTCGTCGCGCACGATCTTCGCCTTCAACTCTATCGCTCGGCGGATCATCGGCAGCAGCGCTTCGGGATCGCCCGCGCGCGCACGCTCGGCCGAGCTTTCCAGGGACTCGAAGAATGCCGCGTCGCGCATGAGCGCGATCTTCACGACCTCGGCGAAGCCGGCGTTGCGGTCGCGTACCGGCAACGTCTTCAAGTGATCGATGTCGGCGACGACTGCGCTCGGCTGATGGAATGCGCCGACCAAGTTCTTCCCAGCCGCGTGATCGAAGCCGGTCTTACCGCCCACCGACGAATCGACCATCGCCAGGAGCGTCGTCGGAGCGACGACGAAGCGCACGCCGCGGAGGAGCGCAGAGGCGGCGAAGCCGGCCAAATCACCGACGACGCCGCCACCGAACGCGACGACAAGCGCTTCGCGGTCGGCCCCGGCTCCGAGCGCGGCGTCCCAGATCGCGCTGACGCTCGCCAGGTTCTTGAAGGTCTCGCCGGGGGCCAGTGTGAGCTCGTGCGATTCGATCGCGAGCGGGTCGAGCGCGTGGCGGAGCGCCTTGCCGCGCGCGCGATGCACGTTCGAGTCGGTGACGACGACGATCATCGAAGGCGCGAGCTGCGCGATCGCGTCGGTGAGCGATGACGGAGCGTCGTTCACGACGTCGATGACATAAGATCGTCTTCCGAGTGGCATCGCGATTGGCTCGCGACCTACGAGCGGAATGATCTCGTCGACGATGCTCTCGACCTCGAGGCCGTCGGTGGCGAGCTGGAGATGGCATTCGGCGTACGCGTCGGCGCGTGCGTCGAGCAGCTCCTGGGCGCGCGCCACGGGATCGTCCGCGATCAAATTCGGCCTGTTTTCCAGGAGGCCGGCGCGCTCGACGATCGCCCGAGCCGATGCCGTGAGGGTGACGAGCAACGCGTGATCGAGCGCGAGCCGGCGCGTCTCCTTCGTCGTGACGGTGCCGCCGCCGAACGCGATGACGCGCGGCATGTCGCTCGTGAGGAGCGTGCGGACAAGCTCGCGCTCGCGGGCGCGGAATCGTGCTTCGCCCTGTTCGCGCCAGAGATCGGGGATCGATTTCTTCGTGAGCTTGGCGATCTCTTCGTCGGTGTCGACGAGCGTGAGGCCAAGGCGGGCGGCGAGCGCACGACCGACGGTGCTCTTGCCGGTCGCCATGAAGCCGCTGAGGACGATGCTCTTCATGGTGCTTGCTCCTAGTACGCGCCGAGCTGGGCGCGATAACCGTCGACATTGCGGACGAGCTCGCCGATCGAGTCACCGCCGAATTTTTCGAGGAGCGCGTCGGCGAGGACGATCGCGATCATCGCTTCGCCGACGACCGATGCGGCGGCGACCGCGCAAATGTCGCTGCGCTCGTGCGCCGCCAAAAACGGCTCCTTCGTTCTCACGTCGACGCTGGGCAGTGCCTTCTTGAGCGTTGCGATCGGCTTCATGTAGCCGCGGACGACGACGGGCTCGCCGTTGGTGATGCCCCCTTCGAGCCCACCGGCGTGGTTCGACGGCCTGGTGAAACGCTTGGCGGTCGCGTCGTAATGGATCGGATCGTGGACTTGCGAGCCGCGGCGGCGCGCGCCTTCTTCGCCGTCGCCGATCGCCACCGCCTTGATCGCCTGGATGCTCATCATCGCCTGCGCGAGGCGGCCGTCGAGCTTGCGGTCCCAATGGACGTGACTGCCCAGGCCGGCGAGCATGCCGGTCGCGACGACCTCGAAGACGCCGCCGAGCGTGTCGCCGGCGTGGGAGGCGTCGTGGATCGCCTCCTTCATCTTCGCCTCGGCCTCAGCGTCGCCGCACGCGAGGTCGGAGACGCGCGCTAGCCGCTTGATTTCAGCCAGATCCGTGAGGCGAGCCGCCTGTACGTCGCCGATCGAGATCACGTGGGCGAAGACGTCGATGCCGATCTCGGCGAGAAGCTTCTTGGCGACTGCGCCGACGGCGGTGCGCGCGGCCGTTTCACGTGCGCTCGCGCGTTCGAGGATGTCGCGGAGGTCCTTGCGATCGTATTTCAGACCGCCGGAGAGGTCGGCGTGGCCGGGTCGTGGGCGCGTCACCGCTTCAGGTACCGCGTCGAACGGGTCGGCGCCCATGCGTCCTGTCCAGCTCGCGTGGTCGCGGTTTTCGATCGCCAGGGCGATCGGCGAGCCGAGGGTGATGCCGCCGCGGACGCCGCTCGTGATCGCGACCGTGTCGTGCTCGATTTTCATCCGGCCGCCGCGGCCGTACCCCTTTTGACGCCTTGCGAGGTCGCCGTCGATGTCGCTCGCGAGGAGGCTCATGCCCGCCGGAATGCCTTCGACAATCGCCACGAGCCGCGGACCGTGCGATTCTCCTGACGTGATCCAGCGCAGCCGACTCATCAGGGGCGCGAGCGTAGCATTCGACAAGTACGAGGGGCTCGGGAACGATTTCGTCGTGATCGAGGCCATGGACGAAAGTGCCGTCGATGCCGAAATCGCTCGCGAGCTTTGCGATCGCCGCTTCGGTGTCGGCGCCGATGGCGTGCTCCTCGTGTTGCCCCCGAAGAGCGCGGGCAACGTCGCGCGCATGCGTGTCGTCAACGCCGACGGCTCGGTCCCGGAGATGTGCGGCAACGGTCTGCGGTGCGTCGCTCTCCACGTGGCGCGCAGCGGGAAGGCAGCCGACGGCAGCTACGAGACCGACGCCGGCCTGCGTGGCTGCGCGGTCGACACGAGCGGCGACGAGGCGATGGTTACGGTCGACATGGGCCTCGTGAGGTCGCTCGGACCGAAGACGCTCGACCTGGGCGACGGCGAGAGCCGCGAGGTCCGCGTCGGCGACGCCGGCAACCCGCACGCGATCCTCTTCGGCGACTTCGACGATGCCACGATTCGCCGGATCGGTCCGAAGGTCGCGGTTCATCCTGCCTTCTCGGAAGGCACCAACGTCGAATTCGCGAGGATCCGTGGTCGCGAGATCGATCTCGTCGTCTGGGAGCGCGGCGTCGGTCTCACGCTCGCGTGCGGAACCGGCGCGTGCGCGACCGTGGCAGTCGCGTGCGACAACGGGTTGCTAAAGTGGGCATCCCCTACCCTCGTCCACCTGCCCGGCGGCGCGCTCGAGATCACCGTGACGAAAGACGGTGGGTGCAAGATGCGCGGGCCGGCGCACCACGTTTACTCGGGAATCGTAGGGTGAATCGACCTCGTCCAGAGATCAGCGCGCTCGTCGTCTCGACCGACAAGGAGACGCTCGAGGTCGTCGAACGTGCGCTCATGGCGAGCGGCGACACGGCGTTCGCGGTGATGGATCTGGCGGACGCGATCGCGCTCGCGACCAGCCGTGACACGTCGATCGCGTTCATCGACGTCGCGCTCGCCGGGACCGGCGGGCTCGCGCTCGTGCATCACCTCTTGGCGGTGCGGCCCGACGTCTCGGTCTACGTGCTGTCGTCGACGCTCGATCTTCCGAAGGCGCTCGAAGGCATCTCGCTCGGTGCGACCGGGATCGTTCCGCTGCC
>CAJDWT010000013.1_pt1 | contig 75081 bp, 64 predicted proteins | sample 7391671 | NCBI WGS metagenome assembly CAJDWT01 (sample SAMEA7055729, study PRJEB34461) | soil metagenome | biome: terrestrial ecosystem; feature: Peninsula; material: soil | place: Antarctica | collected 2016
TCGTCGCGTCTTCGTGATCGCGATAGGTGATGCGTCCAATGTCAACGGGGCGCACGCGGCCGGAAGCGATCGCCGAGAGATACGCGTCGAGGCGGTGCTCGAGCCCGAGCGTCTTGCGGAAGTCGCCGCCGGTGCCTTGGCCGACGATGCCGATGGCAGGCGCTTTGTCAGCCGCAACCGCTTTGGAGTCGATGGCGCGCATGATGCCATTGACCATCTCGTTCAGCGTGCCGTCGCCGCCGACCGCGACGAGGAGCTCACGGCCCTGGGCCGCACTCTTCTCGGCAAGATCGATCGCATGGCCGGACTGCGAGGTGAAGACGACGTCGATGGTGCCGAGCGCGTTCTCGAACGTGCGCTGCATCGAAGAGAACGTGCGTCCGGTCTTCCCACCGCCCGCCTGCGGATTGACGATGACGAGCGGGTTCACGCGCTCTCCTCTGGCCACACCACGCCGCGCGCACGCAAATCTTCGACGGTGTCCTCGAGCGTCTCCGTCGGTTCGCGCGACGTCCAGCCGAGGACGCGCTCGGCCCGCGTGGCGTCGAGATACCAATAGAATTGCGCCATATCGAGGCTGACCGGGTCGATCTCGAAGTCGAGCCCAAGCTTCTTCGTCAGGTCTTTAGCCGCTTGCGCACCGAGCTTCGCGAGCTCGGGGAGGCGTGGCATCGGGATCCACGGCGCACGCACCTTCGAGACGCGCTCGAGCTTGGCGAAAAATTCGCGAAGTGTCATGTTCGCGGCGCCGAGCAAGTAGCGGTCGCCCGGCTCGCCCTTGTCCATCGCGAGCCGCGCGCCTTCGGCTGCGTCGCGCGCGTCGACGAACGAGATGCCGCCAGAAGGGACCATCGGAATCTTGCGATCGAGGAAGAGCCGCACGTCTTCGGTCGATGACCCGCGCGTGTCGCCAGGCCCGAGAAGCAGCGTCGGATTCACGCTCACGACCTCGAACCCGGGCCGATTCGCCCCGAGGGCGGCCTGTTCGGCGAAGAGCTTCGCGCGGTAGTACGGCCAGCGGGCGATGAGGGCGATCGGCGTCTCGTCGGTCTCGGTCGCGATGTGGTCGGGATCATCGGAGACTGCGACGGTGCCGCTCGACGAGACGTGTACGACGCGCTCGACGCCGGCCGCATGTGCAGCCTCGAGGACGACCTTCGTGCCCTCGACGTGGACCCGGTAGATTGCCTCCGCATCCTCTGGTTTGCGCGAGACGAACCCGGCGCAGTGAAACACGCCGCGGCAACCAGCGGCCGCGTCACGGACGCTCGCCTCGTCGAGGACGTCCCCACGCCGCACGATCACGCCGTGCTCGTGCGCGAGCTCGGCAGGCACGTCCGTTCGTGCGAGGACCACGACCTCATGATCGTGCTCAAGGAGCGAACGCACGAGATGCACGCCCAAGAAGCCCGTTCCGCCGGTGACCAAATATCGCACGCGCCGAAGCATAGTCGTTCTTTCGGCATTTTCGGCCCTAAAGCACGCCATTTTCGACGTGTGATTCAGGCTTGCGGCTTGGCCATTCCCTCGCGCCAGCTCGGGTATGCGAGCGTCACGCCGAGCTCGCGGAGCGCGCGACTCCCGTCGACGCGACGGTCGGCCCGGAGCGACTCGTGCACCTGCTCGACGGGCACGTGCGGCGGCATCGCGACGCCGTATTCGCGCACGATCCATTCCGAGATCTGGTTTTGCATCGTCGGTTCGGCGTCGCCGACGACGTACGTCTCGCCTCGCTTCGATCGCGCGGCGAGAAGGAGCGCCGCGAGGTCGTGGACATGGATGCGCGAGGTATACGTCGTTCCATCACCGGCGATGCGGTGCAGACCGCGAACGATGCGGAGCTGAAGCCCACGGCCGGCGCCGTAGATGCCAGGCGAACGCAGCACGGTCGCGCCGATCTTCCGCCACACTTCTTCGGCGGTGAGGGTCGCCGTCGCTGTTTCGCTCGGATGCACGGGGAGAGGCGTCGTGTCGTCGACCGTGCCGCTCAACCCGCTGTAGACGCCGGTGCTCGAGAGGTAGGTGACGGCGCGAGCGCCGGCGAATGAAGGTGCAACGCGCGCATCGGTCTCGCCGTCGCGCGGAAACGTCACGACGACGTGGGTGGTGCCGTCGACGAATGGCGCGACCCGAGCGGGATCGAGCGGATCAGCGACGAGCACCTCGAAGCCATGGGCTCGAAGCGGCGCCGCGCGGGTCTCACTTCGCACGGTCGCGAGCACGCTCTTGCCCTGGGAACGCGCGAGCCGCGCGACCTCCGCACCGGTGTATCCGCATCCGAGAACGACGACGTCCGCCACGAACGAAGCCTACCCCGCTTGCGCACCTGTTCGCGCGTCGTACGCTCCTCGAAGGGGGTGCGCTAATGCGCAAGCTTGCTCTTCTTTGTCTCTTGGCCTCGCTCTTCGTCTCGTCCGCAGCCGACGCACGCGCCGACGACGACTCGCTCCGCGATCCGACGATCCGCAAGGTTCACTCGCGCTACGGCAATCAGACGCTCCTCTGCGACATGGGCGCGCTCGGGCTCACGCTCACCGGCATCGCGGTGGGCGCCGACGGTACGCGCGGCACGGCACGCGCCGTCATCATGATCAACGGAGGTGCGCTCTTCTTGGTCGGCGGACCGATCGTTCATCTCGCGCACGGTCATCCCGTTCGCGCGCTTCTCGACTTCGGGCTTCGAGCCGTCGTCCTCGGTGGACCGCTCGCTCTCGGCATTCCTTGGATCGCGCGCGAGCATCGCGAGGGCGGTGATCCAATCGGAGAAAACTTCGCGGTCGAATCCACGGCGGTCATGATCGCGCTCGGCTTCGGCGCCGTCACCGCCCTCGACGCGGCAGTGTTCACGCGCGAGACCAAGAACGTCACGCTCGAGCCGAGCGCCTCGCGCTCACCCATAATTTTGCCTGGATTTAGCGTCGCGCGCGGTGGCGCGACGCTAGGTGTTCATGGAGCGTTCTAGACCTTCGCGCGTCGCTTGCGACGGAGAACGAGGAGCGCCCCGAGCGCGAGACCGAGCGAGCCCGCGGTGGAGGCGCGATCGTTGGTCGTTCGGCAGCCACAACCGCCGTCGTCGTCGCCTCCGGCCGCGTTCGCGTCGGCCGCCGCCGTGAACGTGATCGAGGTGACCGCTTCGGCGATGCGCCCGCTCGAATTGCGCACGCGGACCTTGAAGTGGCGGACGCCTGGTGCCGTGGCGGTGACGCCCCGCGGATCGGCGGCGGCGTAGTCGGTGTCCCACGTGCCGTCGTAGTCATCGTCGTACTTCACTTGCAGACCCTCGCCACCGCTGACGGCGGCGGTGAGCTGCGCTTGGGCACCGACCGCGAGGGTCGATGGGTTTGCGCTGAGCGTGACGATCGGCGTGGTGCCGTCGGTCGTCACGCCGAGCGCCTTGGCAGCGTTCAAGTGACCGTAGCCATAGTCGCCGTTCGGAAGCGGGCCTTCGCTGCCGTCGTGATCGGCGCCTTTGCGGATCGCGTCGCGCGCGGCGTCGCCCTTGATCCCCGCTTGGGCGAGGAGCGCGCCGACGCCGGTGACGTGGGGTGAGGCGCCCGACGTTCCGCCGAACAGGAAGTAGGTCCCGTACGCATTCGTCGACTTCGCCGTGTGGTTCATCGCGACCCACGGGTTGTCGGGCGCGAGGATGTCGGGCTTCATCACGCCGTCGATGCGCGGTCCACGTGGCGAGTACGCACGCACTTGATTTTGCGTCTCTTGGTAGCCGGCTGGCACGTCGTAGGCGGCGTAGAACGTGAGGTCGTACCAAGGGTTGGCGGCATCGCCCGGGTGATCGGGCGCGGCACCGACCGCGATGCAATGATCGGCGACCGACGGGACGCCAACCGTGTACGCGTCGGTCGCGATCGCCTTGTCCCATGCCGCACCGATCGCCCAGCTCGATTTGTCGTCCTCGATGTACGCATCGAGCGTGAGCGGCGCCGTTCCCGCCGTCGCGTTGAGCATGAAGTCGCCGGTCGGAAGGACCGCGCCCGCCGCTTGCGCGTAGAGAACGACGTTCCAGAAGTGGGTTCCGCGCGGGGTCGTCTCGTCGGTGATGTAGTACTGCGCGCCGCCGGTGATGGTCCCTTGCGCGTTGTTCGAGAGCGCGAGCGTGTCGGTCGACGGCAACGTGACCGACGCCGACGCGAAATCGCCCCCCGTCACGTTGAGCGAGAGGCCGACGTACGTGAGGGGATCGCTCCCGAAGATCGTGTGCTCGGGCACGCTGAACTTCAGGCTCGACGTCCCCGAGGCGGCGATCAGCGATCGCGTGTGTTTCAAAGCCGATCCTTGATCGCCGGTCGGGCACGTCTCGATGACGTTGTCCTTGGTGACCGAGGTGTCGATCATCGCCGAGAGCTGATCGCTGCCGTCGAGCGGCACGTCGGCCCAGAGCGCGAGCTCGTGGAGCATGACGTCGGGCTTCTGCTGAAGGAGCCACGCGACGCCTTGGATCGGCAAGCCGGTGCCCGTGCTCTCGACGTCGAAGCTCGTGAGGAGATCGGCGTCGGGCGCGATGCCGACCCAGCGACGACCGATGAGCGGGAGGTCACCGGCCAAGATCGTCGACACGCCGGTCGCGTGGTACGCGTCGTCGAAGCCGTAGAGCGCACCGCCGGTGATGTCGGTCGGCGTTTTGATGAGATCGACACCGCGCGTGTAGGTCGCATTCACCTTCTTCGGATACGAGAGCGAGACGCGCACCATCTTGAACTTCGAGGTGCCGAGGCGCACGAAGCGCTCGCCGACGTCGAGCTTGCCGTTGCGATTCACGTCGTCGGGGGTGAAGAGCGGCTCGCCGTAGGCGGGCGTCGTCTCGTCGAAGCCGGCGGCGGGCCCGTAGTCGCGCGTCTTGTTGCTGTTCGAATCGAGGTAGACCCAGTCAAGCCCCGGGTCGAACGAGCTCGAGCGCACTGACGGCTCCGAGAGCAGCTGCCCGGTCGTCTCATCGAGCGGCTGGGCGGTGATGACGACGCCGACCTCACCGTCGTCGACGACGCCGTTCTGGTTCAAATCGATCGCGTCGATGTTGGGCGTGTAGACGCCGTCCTTGTCGACGTCGAGCCAGTCGTAGTAGCCGGCGTCGCCGCGGAAGAACGCGGGCTCGAAGATGTCGACGAGGCTATCTTCGTCGCCGATCGTGATCCCCTGCCCGGTCAAACGATCCATCGCCGGCACCGAGCCGCGCGCGTCGTCGAGGTGCAAGAGCTCGGCAGAATGGTCGAGTGGAGCTCTCAGCGCGCTCGCGGCGAGACCGACGCGCTTCACCGTCGTGAGCGCGGCGACCGAGCGCGCCGCCTTCTCGTCAATGCGCGCCGCGACGAAGCGGTCGTACGCGATCGGAACGCCCTTCGCGAGCACGAGCTTCGCGCCGCGGGCGGTGAGCGCGTCGAAATCGGCCTGCGTCGCTGGGTGATCGAGCTCGATCATGACCGGGACGGCACCACCCTCCGCCCTCACTCGGCTCGTCGCCGTGAGCACGCCCGTGCGCATCGCACGGAGCGCGGTGCCGCCGATCTTAGCGACCGGCCGGACCACTGGCGGGGTGGCCTGGGCCACCTGCGCGATCGTGAAGGCCGAAAGAGCCGTGAAGAGACCGACCAAGCCCGAAGCGCGTTTTCGAATCACCGACGCTCACGAAGCAAGCCCGAGGCCACGCGAGAAAACCCCGGATTTTCGCGTGTTCGACCGAGCGCGCAGCGCGATGGTTAGCATGCTGACGACGTCAGGTGAGCTGGAACGCCTTCTGGAAGTCGTCGAGGAGCGAGACGTCGTTCGACTTGATCGCGCCCGAGATGAACTCGGCGGGTGACGGGACGTACGACTCGCGCACGATCTTCGTGAAGATCTCGGCGCTGGTCTTGAGCACGCAGTCGGCGGTTCCCCCTTCGGGCTTGCCGAGCTTGATCTCGCAGCGCTCGGCGTCGATTTTCACCGTCCACTTCGCGAAGGCGTCGCCACCGAGCGTGAAGTAGAACGACACCGGTCGCGCGACGTTCTCTTTCTTGAACTTCTCACCGAGCTCGTGGAAGACGCCGACGAGCGGGTGCTCGCGCGTACCTTCGAGCTCGTTCTTCGACGCGCGCGACAGATCCAAGACCTTGCCGTCACGGAGCGCGAGCACCGCTTCACGCGCGAGCCGCCCGACCTCACGCGCAGCGTCTTGCGGCGTCATGCCGGCCGTCAGCCTTCGCATGTCGGCGACGCTGAGCGGCGGACCGATGCGCGCGACGATCTCGCGCTTGGTCGGAAGCCGCGACCCCTTGGGCATTGCCGCGTGCGTTCCGCCGAGAAAAATAGGGAGAATGTCGACGCCGTGGGTCAAGGCGAGATGCCCCACCATCGACTTGAACTCCTGGACCTCTCCCGTCTCCGAGCGCGTTCCCTCTGGGAACATGAGCACTGTGTGCCCTTGCTCGATGACCTCACCGGCTTGGCGAAGGCTCTGGCGGAGGCCACCTTTGCGATCGAGCGCCTTCAAGTTCGTGAAGTTCTCGAAGAACGCGCGCTGGATTCCGCGCTTCTCGAAGAAGTAGTCCTGCGCCGCGAGCGAGACGATGTCCTCGCCGTAGGTCCCGAGCGCATGCCGCACGAAGCCCATGTCGAGGTGGCTCGAGTGGTTGGCGACCACGATCGTATTGCGATTGTGCGGGATGAACGAGCGGCCGAACACCTCCGGCCGCATGACGTCGCCGTAGAAGAGATCTTGGAATTTTCCGATGAGTGACTTCGCCTGTTCTTGCACCGGCGGCGGCAGCTTAAGGTTCTCGAAGCGGTTGCCCTTATCGATCTTGGTCGTGCGGCTCGAGCGCGTCTCGCGCGCGTCGGACGAGCCGCGCGCATTTCGATCGCCAGCGAGGCGCTCGACGTCCTCGACCGTGCGGCACGCTTGGAGCGCGGTCGGATCGATCGCGTCGCCCTTCGCTTCGAGGACCTCGAGGAGCTCGGTCAGCATGAGCGAGTCGAAGCCGAGCTCGCCCGTCAGCGACGCCTGCGGATGCACCTCGGCGAGCGATTTTCCCGACACCGACATGATCGCGCGGACGGCGAGGCTCGTCTCCGCCTCTTCGCCTTGCGGCGGCGTCGAGGCGCTGATCATGCGCCGCAAGATCTGTTGGACCTCGGTGCGCTTCACTTTGCGTGTCGCCGTGCGCGGGAGGGCGGCCTCGTACAGATGAACGATCGACGGCTGCTGACCGAACGGCAATTTTCCGATCGCGTCTTTGAGCGAGCGCATCGCGCGCTCCATGCGTTCGGCGCGATCGACGTCGTCCGCTGGCGCGGGAACCGCGAGGCACGCGAGGCGCTCAGCCGACGAGTCGCCGCCGACGGGGACGCCGACGACGGTGAGCTCGGTGATGAAATTCGGCGTTCCGAGCCTATTTTCGACGTCGTCCGGGTAGACGTTCTCGCCGGTCGCGGTGACGACGACGTCCTTCAGGCGGCCGACGATCTGGAGCTGACCGCGCTTGTCGAGCTTGCCGAGGTCACCGGTCTTGAGCCAACCGTCCGGCGTCTTCACGCGGTCGGTCGCTTCTTGGTCGGTGTAGCCGAGCATCACGTTCGGACCGCGCGCGAGCACCTCACCGACGCCCCGATCGTCCGGTGATTCGATCTTCACCTCGACGCCGGGGATCGGCTTGCCGACGTGACCCGATTTCGTCTTTGGCGAAGGCTTCGACACCGTGAGGACCGGCGCGGCCTCGGTGAGACCGTACCCTTCGGTGAGGTGGAGGCCGAGGCCGGCGAAGAGATCCGACGTCTCGCGCGGGAGCGCGGCGCCGCCGGAGATCAGGTACTTGATGTTGCCGCCGAGCGCGGCGTGCACGGGACCGAAGAGGACCTTACCGAGGTCGAGCCCCATCGACTTGCCGATCGAGCGATTGAATTCGCCCGCCCACTCGAAGATCGATTTCGCGACCGGGCCATGCGCGGCGACCTGCGAGAGGATGCGGCGCTCGAGCAGCTGCCAGAGCGCGGGCACGCCGACCATCGCGGTGATGCGACCCTGCTTGAGCGCAGCGCCGAGACGGTCGCCATTCAGCTCGTCGAGATACGCGATGCGCGCACCGCGCGAGAGCGGCAGGAGCAGACCGCACGTGAACTCGAACGTATGGTGGAGCGGCAGGACCGACAGCACGCGGTCACCGCGCTTGAGCGGGAAAATGGGCGCGAGCGCGGCGATGAGCGACGTGAAGTTCGCGTGCGTGAGCATGACGCCCTTCGGCTTGCCGGTCGTTCCGCTCGTAAAAATGAGGCTCGCGAGGTCGTCGCCCGTGATCTCCGGCGGTTGCCAGGCAGCGACGTCGTCGCTCTTTTCGTCCATGACCGACGCGATCGGCAGGACGCGCATGTCGGTGTCGAGCTCGCGATCGGAGAAGCCGAAACGTGCGCCGCTCTCACGGACGATATTGTCGAGCGCGTCGTTCTCGATCGCCGGATCGACCGGGACGGCGGTCGCGCCGGCACCGATGATTCCGAAGTACGCGATCGGCCACGCCGGCGAGCTCTTGGCCGTGAGGACCACGCGGTCGCCTTTGCCCACGCCGAGCGACGCGAGCTGCGCCGACGTGGCGTGCGCGAGCTTCCGCATCTCGTCGTAGGAGAGCGGTGCGAAGCCGTCGGTCTCGTAACGCGCGAGCGCGGTCGAGATGCCGTGGCGGTCCGCCATCTGATCGAGCATGGTCACGAGCGTCTCGTGCGCGCGGAGCGCCTTCGGCTCACGCTTCATCTTGCGGTCCATCTCCGGCAAGACCCACTTTTCGACCGCAGGCATGTGGATGCCCATGAACCAATCGATCCAGTCGATCTTCTCGGGCGTCCAGTCGAGCTTGGCTTTGTCCTCGGGCGAGAGGCGCGCGTAGGCCGCCCGTGTGTTAGTGCAGTCGAAGGGGCCGTTTCGCTCGGCGGTGAAGGGGATGAAGAGGTTCAGGATGTCGCCGATCTTCTCTTCCTGCTTCGCGAACGACGACAGCGAGCTCGCGAGGGAGCGGAGCGGACCGACGCCGGTGCTCCGGAGCGCGCGCGCAGCCTCTTTCAGCACCTTCGCGCGTCCCGGTGGCCCGATGCGGGCGAAGCGTTTCGGGTCGACCGCTATCGATTCGAAGTGCTGCATCGCCATGTTGAAGAGCGGGTTGCCCGTCGACTTCTTCTTGTAGTGCTGGCGCTTGTAGAGGCCGATGAGCTCGCCCGTGCGCGAGGCGGTCGCCGGGTTCACGTCGCTCATGCCGAGCTGATAGACAGGGCGATTGGTGCCCTCCAGAAGCTCGGCGAGCGCGAGGAGCATGCCGGCGACGACCGTGTCGCTCGGGATGAAGTCGAGCGGCACCGCGCGACCGGGGATCTGCACGGCCCCTTTCAGCGCGAGATAAATCACGACCGACGACGTGCTCATGCCGTCGTTCCAACCGGGGAACGGGAACGCGAGCGTCGACTCGCAGCTCGCCGGCCGCACGATCACGAACGGGATGCCGCTCTGCGCGATGATCTGCTCGCCGATGCTCTTCGTGTACGTGTAGGTGTTGTGCCAGCCCCAGTGCTCTGCGCGGTCCTTGCCCGCTTCGATGAGCTTGTCGCTGACGAACCGGCGACGGACCTTGGCGAGCTCCTCGGTGAAAGCCTTGCCTGCGCTCGGCTCTCCCTTTTCGGCCAGGTTCTTCCGCGCCTGCTCGGCGAAGCCACTCTGGCGGAAGGCGTCGTCGCAGCGGTGATGCGCCTGCGCGATGATGTCGAGGCACTCGGTGATTTCGCGCTCCGGATCCCAGAGCTCTTTGCCGAGCTCTTCGCAACGCGGGAACGGATGCGTCGTCGGATTTTCCTCGAAGATAGGGCCGACGCGATGACCGGCGACGAAGCACGTGCTCGTGTGGAGCAGCTTCGTTTCACCGAGCGCACGACAGAGCGCGAGGAGATTCTTCGCGCCGAACGCGTTCGCGTGTAGCGATTCGTCGAGCGGTGAGTTGAACTCAATGACGCCGGCGACGTTGACGACCGCATCAACGGTGTCGTGCAGCGTGCGAATGACCTCGGGGTCGACGCCGCAATTTTCACGGCCGACGTCGCCGTCGATCGGGACGACCTTCTCGCGGAGAAGCGCCTCGAAGCCTTCTTGACCGAGCTTGTCCTTGAGCGGCTTCATCGCCTCGCTCGTGGCGATGTTCTTCCAGAAGCGCTCGTCGCTCGTCATCGTCTTCGACGAGCGCACGAGCAGATAGATTTTTTCGACCTGCGGATAGCGGTCGAGCAGCATGACCCAGAGGATCTTGCCGAGGAACCCGGTGCCGCCGAGCACGAGGAGGCGTTTGGCGGCGAAGATCGCCCCTACGTCGAGGGTGGGCGTCGGCGTGGCGTGAACGCCATTCGAGCGTCCGTTGATTCCGTTCGTGGGCATAGGGGGTGTTTCTCGAATCCCCGAGAAAATACGGGAAATAGCGTTTACACCAGCGCCAAGGGCCAAGCAACGCAGAGCTTTTACGCCGCTCTCAAGCGCGGGCGGAAGCCCGCTTGGCGAAGCCAATCGGAGGGAGGCTCATTCGCGAAGCGAATGAGGGAACCCGGCAGGGTTCCACCAAAATAGTCACCGATTCGAACGCCCCCGTCGAGCCAACGCCGAAGGAACGTCTCTCAGCTGACGTCCGCCATCAGAATCGGCGGTGTGTGGAAGAGCGTGATCTCGGGCGAAGGCGGCGCGGTGTCCTTCGCCATCTCGAGCGCCACGTTCATGTTCTTCGCCGTCTCGTAGCCGAGCAGCTTCGGGATGTACTCGTTGTCGGCGCCGACGACGATGACCCGGCCGAGGTGCTGACGACCGGCCTCGCCCCAGTACCACATGAAAAACGGATGCGCGGGGTGGTACGCGTGACCGGTGCGGTACATCTGGATATACGCCGGATTCGAGGCAAATTTGGCCTCGTAGCGCTTGTGGAGCTCGAGCGCATCGCGCGTCTCGGGCAGGAGGTTGTGCACGAACTCGATGTACGAGGCGTGGTGCTCCTTGTCGAAGTAGTCGGTGCACGGGTGCGTGATGATAAGCGTGCCGCCCTTCTTCACGAGCGGCTTGCCGCGGTAGCAGTTGAACAAGTACCCCTCGGCCAGGACCTGCACGAGGAGCGGGTTCAAGAACGAGTTCACGTTGTACGGGCTGATGTACGGGATGCCGCACACCATGATGTCGGCCTGCCCCTTCACCGGAACCGCGTACTGCTCGAAGCTGCGCGCGATCGTGTGCTCGTGCACCGCCTCGGTCTCACCGGCAAAGACGCCCGTCATCTCGTAAGGCGAAGGAACGCGCTGGAAGATCTCTTGGCGCGCCTGCTGCGGCACCTTCGAGAGCGTGAAATTCAAGGCCTTCAGCGCGCCGCGCTCGAAGCCCGAGAGGTCATCCTCGTTCTTGTGCAAGAACTCGAGCGGGCGATCGAACATGCGATTGTTGATCGTCGTCTCGATCGTGAAGACGTTGAGATGCTTGTTCGTGATCTTCCCCATCCGATTCACGCTGTCGGCGAGCGCGCTCTTCTTGGGGTCCATGTACGAATGGCAGTCGCGCATGACCTTCGGGTTGTGGTGCGCGCGCAGGCTCTTGTAGCCGCAGAGGCCGACGGTGACCGATTTGTGGCCGCCGTCCATCGGGACCAAGTTCAGGTTCACGTAGATGATGAGGTCCGCTTCGACCGCGCGGCGATTGAGCTCGACGACCTCGCCCTGCTCGGTCGAGCCGACCTCTTTCATGCCGTGCGGGTCTTCGGCGTCGTGGTTGTAGAGCCGGTCCGGCCAATACGCGTTGAAGATTTTGTCGCCGACGATGTGGCGGACCTCTGGGCCCGTCATGCGGCGGTGCACGCTGGTTGCGATGATCATCTCGATGTCGTCGACACCGTGATCGCGCAGGATTTCCAGGCAGATCGTGATCACGCGCTCGCGAACGTCAGGGCGGCGCATCGGCGGGAGCGGCAGCGAGATGTCGTCGATCGCGAAGACGACCTTCATGCCCGGGCGGAGCTTCGCGTGGAGCGGATCCGAGTTGTATGGGTGATTGAGCGCGTAGCGGATCGCCGCGTCCGGATCTTTCAAGCCCGCGAGGGGCTGGCGCGGATAGATGACGCGCGTGCCCGCCGGCATGTCGACTTCCATGAGCCGATCGCCGTAGAAGAGCGTACGAGGTGCGCTGCGACGATCGAGCGTAACGACGAGAGGCGATGTCATGCGAAGGCTCCGGTGATGCGCTCGTCGCGCGGACCGTCGAGCGTGACGATCGGCCATGAGTACGCACGCGCGAGACGCGCGAGCTTCGCATCGGGATTCACTGCAGTCGGATAGCCGACGACCGAGAGCATCGGGACGTCGGAGTAGCTGTCGGAGTACGCGAAGCACTCGTTCAAGTCGTGGCCGTTCTCTTTCGCGTGGTCGCGAACGAGCTTCGCCTTTTCGGGGCCGGCGACGACGGGGCGGAGCAGACGGCCGGTCGCGACCCCGTCATTGAACTCGAGGCGATTCGCGATGACGTGCGTCGCGCCGAGGTGCTTGGCGAGGCGAGTCATCAGAAAGTCGAGCGCGCCGGAGATGAGGACCACGTCTTGACCTTGCTCGCGAATACGCTGCACGAGCTGCTTGGCGTCCTTGAAGAGCGCTGGCTTGATGACCGAATCGAACGCGTCGTCGGCGAGCACGCGCAGCCGATCTTCGGTCATCCCGGCGTACGCCTGGAAGAGAAGCTCGTTGAAGAGGCGACGGTCCTGCGCCTCGGCGAGCATGAGCCGCGGTGCCCTCATCGCCGTCTTCAGCACGCCAATGAGGCTCTGCAAGGGCGTCGGTTGGTGGAGCAAATAGTAGAGCGTCGGATGCACGAGGTTCGTGCGCACGAGCGTTCCGTCGACGTCGAAGTAGCTTGCGGTCACGATGGGGGGAGGGTTTTCTCGCACTTCCGAGGGGAGAGTCAACGCTTGCCGCCGACCAAATCGCGAATCGAAATCTCCGAAGGGGCGACAATTGCGCTCCAAACCTACGAGCCGCGTAAGGGCGTGCGCGGTCGCGCGGTCCTCGCCCACGGCGCCGGGGCCGACCAGACGCACCCGTTCATGGTCGCGTTCGCCGAGGGTTTGGCCGAGCGTGGCATCGAAACCACGACCTTCAACTTCGGTTACACCGAGCGAAAGAAGAAGTCGCCGGACACGAACGCCACGCTCGAGGCCTGCTACCGCAAGGTCTTCGCGAGCATGAAGAAGCCGGTCGTGCTCGGCGGCAAATCGATGGGCGGACGCATCGCCTCTCAAATCGTCGCCGGGGGCGCCGCCGCGCGCGGTCTCTTCTTCCTCGGCTATCCGCTCCATCCGCCGGGGCAGGCGCAGAAGCTCCGCATCGCGCATTGGCCTAAGATCACCGTCGCCTGCCTGTTCGTCCAAGGCTCACGCGATCCGTTCGGCTCGCCCGAAGAGCTTGCAAAGTACACGGGCGAGCTCGGGGGCTCCTTCGACGTGCACTCCGTCACGGGTGGGGACCATTCGCTCGGCGTCACGAAGAAGGTCCTCGCCGAGCAAGGAAAGACGCAGGCAGAGGTGCTCGCCGACGCGATGAACGCGGTCGCCGTCTTCATCGCCGCGTGCTGCAAGAAGTAGCTACGATTTCTCGGCCTCGGACTTCTCTTGGAGCTCGTCGAGCGCGGCCTCGAGCGCGGCCGGATCGTCCTTTTCAGCGGCAGTGAGGACAACCCGCAAGCGAGGCTCGGCCGACGCTTCGAGGGCGATTCGCCGGCGCACCTTCCCCTCTTCGTCGACCCCGCCGCGGAGAGCGATCAGCGCCGCGGCTCTCTCTTCGGGTGATGCCGCCGGATCTTCGAGCACGGCCCAGAGCTGATCGTCGGAGAGGTGCGTCTCGCGGTATCCGCGCTCGAGCCGCAGATTTTCGAGCGACTCCATCCAATCCTTCGCGCTCCGGCCACCGCGCTTCAGGAAAAACGCGACGTCGCCGCCGTGCGTTCCTGCCCGGAACGCCTCGAGTGAAGCGCGCGCCCGCGCCAGGAGCGCGCGTTGATCGACGCGGTCCTTCTCCGCGAGGCTCGCCTTGTCCTGGATGCTCGTCCGCAAGGTCACCTCCTCGCCGCCGTCGAGCGTGACGACGACCGCGTCGGGATAGGTCCGGTGTGTCTCGATCGAAGCAATCTTCACGAAGGGCAAAAATCGGCTCCTGCCGCGGCGTTCGACGAAGAGCCCGTCGGCGCCGACCGTCACGTACGTCGGGACGAGGAACGACACGCCAGCAAACAAGATGGCGATGCTCCAGAGGAACCCGAGCACGTAGAAGACCTCGCGGTTGCCATTGACGATGACACCGAAGGACGTCGAGAGGCCGATGACGAACGTCGCGAGCCGACGGAGCGTCCGGTTTTCGAAGCCCGCTGCAAGCCGAAAGCGGACCTTCGCGCGCGCCGGATCTTGGCCGAGCGCGGCGAGGACGGCCATGCCCTCGGCTTCGCTGGCGACCCCGAGGTCCAGGCTGCGAAATTCGGAGAGGGAAGGGATCACGACCCCGGTCCGACCGTGCTCGAGCGGGCGCAGGTACGTGCCTTCCTTCAGCTCGTCTTTTCGCAATGCGAGCTTGCCGTCGAGGAAGAGACCGCGCGCGTCGATGAGCGCTCGAGCGTCGCGCTCCTTCTTCTTCCTAGAAAAGAGCTTCCATCCGGAGCCGAGGCCGAAGACGAGCCCGAAGAACGCGAAGACGCCGAGCGACACTGCGCCCTCCAGCGCGCGCAAGAACAGAAGCGACGAGCCGCCCACGACGGCGACAATCCAGAGCACGACGCGGCTCCAATAAATGGAGCGGACGGTTACGTCCCCTTGGAACGAAGGCGCGTCTTCGGACATGCTGCTACTCCGTGCTGATCTCGGCGACGAGACCGAAATGGTCGGACCCGAAGACGCCGTTGACCGGCTCGTCGAACGCGACCTCCGCGGAGAGAGGCTCGCCCTTCCCCTCTTCGTTCGGGCCGCGCACGAAGATGTAGTCGATGCGGCGATTCGGCTCGCGGAACACGGCGGCGAAAGGATTCGCGCGCGAATACGTGTAGCCGGGCATCCGACCGTGCACGCCGTAACAATCTGCAAAATACACCGATCTTCCGCCTAGCCTCGTGAGGCCGCGGAGAAAGCGCATCTCGTCGGAGTCGGCCTCGGCGTTCATGTCGCCGACAAGGATCGGCGGGAAGCCGGAGAGCGGCGCGAGCTTGGCGATCATGTCGGCGACGAAGCGGATCTGGACCTCACGCACGTGACCTTCGTGGAGCTTCCAATTGAGGTGGGTCGTGAAGACCGGGACCTTGCCAAACGGCGTGACGACTTCGGCGAAGACGAGCGAGCGACGTTCGTCAGTACCCTCGTGCGGGAGCGGAAATGTCTGCGCGTTTTCGAGCGGAAATTTCGAGGCGATCGCGTTCCCCATCGGAAATTCGCTGTCGGGGTGACGACCGAAGTGCACGTTCATCTTGAGCGCAGCGCCGAGGATGACCCCTTGCTCGAAGGTCCCGGGCCAGGTGACGACCTCTTGAAGGCCCAAAATATCCGGCGCGATCTTTCCGACTCCGTGCACAATCGCGGCGAGGCGGTCGTCCCACGGACCCATTCGATTCCAGATGTTGAGGCTCGCCACGCGCAAGGTCATGACTCAAGAATGTAGATGCTCATGAGCCGTTGTGGAGCCCTCGTTTTCGCGGTCGCGCTGACGGCCTGCAGCAGCGCATCCGAGCCGTCCGTGCCGCCGGCGCTACATGTCCCGCAGGGCGCGCTCGCGAACGCGACCGATCCGCCGCTGCTCGTCTATGTTGGTGCGGACGGCATCGCCCGGCTCGACGGCATCGAGATCATGGACGACGCGACCATCCTCACCCGCGCACGTGACTACCAAGCTGCTCATCCACACGGGATCGCGATGGTGCGTTGCGCACCGGCGACGATCCACGGGCGAGCGACGCGCGTCGTCGAGCTCCTCCAAGAGGCGCAGATTCAATCGGTCGCGATCGATCAGCTCCGACCGAACTGACGCGCGTCAGTCGACGCCGAGGAGCTCGAGCTCGAACACGAGCGTCGCGTCCGGCGGGATCTTCGGCGGCGCGCCGCGTCGACCGTAGCCGAGCGACGGCGGGATCGTGACCTTGCGCTGACCGCCGACCTTCATGCCGGTGACCCCTTCGTCGAACCCGCGAATGACCTCTCCGAGGCCAATCGTGAAGGAGAACGGCTGGTCGCGGTCACGCGAGCTGTCGAAGATGCTGTTGTCGCTCTGCAAGCGACCGACATAGTGCACTTTGACGTGGCTGCCGTCGTGCGCTTCAGCGCCCGTGCCGATCTTCACCTCTTCGATCGTCACATGCGGGCCCGCGTGCGTGACCGCCATGCCGGGTGATGCGCCAGACGATGCACCGGACGGCGTGGAGGTCGCCTGCTGCTCGGCGAGCGACCCCGCGATGCAGTGCGTGCCTTGCCATTTGTAGCCTTGGCCGCAGATCGGATCGGCGCTCGATTCGGGCGCGAGAGGCGAGGCGCTCGTCGGCGGCGTGGCGCTCGAGACCTTGGACGACCCGGCGGTTGGTGCGCTCGCACCTTCGACCGGTGCGCCGCACGCCACGGCGACGGAAACGCCGACGGCGACGAAGAGCAAACCGAAGCGGGGAAGTGACATCGCGCGCACCCTACTTGAGGAACGCGTTCGTGTGTAGCATCGAGGCATGCGCCGTCTCTCGTTCGCGCTACTTTTCCCGGCGTTTCTCGGCGGATGCCCGTCGAAGAGCGACGGTCCGCCGCACGAGCACGAGCTACCTCTCGCCGCTTCCAGCGTCGCGGCGGCGTTGGGCGTCGACGCCGACCTTCCGCCGCCCGCCGATCCGGTCCCGCCGGCCGGTGATCTCGCCGCCGACGTCTCCGCGTTCACGACGCTCGACGCGTGCATCGCGAGTCACTCGCGGCTCGACCCGCTCGTCGGCGATGCGCTTCTTTCGTTCGGCTACGACACGTTTCTCCGCGACGCATGCAGTCAGCTCGAAGCTCTGAAGACGAGCGACGCGAAAAAATGCGACGCGATCGTCGCGAGCGAGCTCCGGAATCATTGCCACGCGACCTTCGCGATGACCAAAAGCGTGCCGGACGAATGTCCGTTTCCGGGTACGTCTTCGTCCGGCCGCCTGCCCACGTGCGTCGCCGTCGCCGCGCACGATCCGAGGCTCTGCGCCGCCGAGCTCGGGGACGGACGGAGCGCGTGCGAAGCGCTCGTCCTCCGCGACCCGAGCAAATGCGACGCGATGTTGCTGCAAGAGCGCGCCGGTTGCCGTCGCACCGTCGACCGCTTGAAGTCGAGCCTCGAGCCCGCCCGCACCGATCTCCCCGCCCTCCCGCCCACGAAAGGGACGCTGTCGGTCAAGCCGCTCGCCGGTACCGAAGCTCCGGTGCCGGCATCGGTGGATCTCGCGAGCGTCGTCAGTCACGGGATCACGCTCGTCCCGTCGTCACTCGAGACGCGCTTTTTCTTCGGGACGCAGACGCCGAGCAGCATGTCGCCACGCGCCGTCGTCCCCGAAGCACGCCTGCGCGTCGCCCTCGAGCTCGCGGTCACGCCGAAACAAGAAGGCCGCGTCCGCCTCTTCGGGCTCGACATTCCGGGCGGCCTCCGCCTCGAGGGCTCGCAGCTCCAGGGTTTGCCCAAGATCGTGATCGGCGCGCTCGACAAAGAGCGCGGCGGCGCGGTCCGCTTCACGGTCGACGGGGAGGTCGGCATCCCGCCGCAGGCCTACGCGTTCCACGTCGAGGTCCAGACCTACGTCGCCGACCTCGTCAAACCCCGATGAAGAGGCGGTGTGCGAAGTTGCGCTCGAGGCGCGCGCGGAGCACTTTGTCGGCCGCGAGCTCGATGTCGTATTCGATGCGCTTGAACTCGAAGCGCTTCTTTTCGGTGTCGTAAACGGTGAACGACGCGCGGTTGTCGAAGTCGCGCGGTTGACCGACCGACCCTACCGAGACGATGTATTTTTTGTCGGGCTCGAGGTCGTAGTCGAGCGACGGCAGCTCTTCGACGCTCGTGCGCGTCAGCGCGAACACCTTGCAGAGGTGCGAGTGACCGATGAGCGTGATGTGCCCGATGCGATCGTAGATCGAGAGGCATTCGCGCGCCTGCTCGGGCGCGAAGATGTACTCGAACTCCTCGAGGCGCACGGGCGAGCCGTGGCAGAGCAGGACGTTGGCGTCCTCGAGCTTCTCTTCGTAGGGGAGCGACTTGAGCCACGCCATGTTCTCGGCCGACAAGATCGCCGCGTGGGCGTCGAGAGCGTGCCGAGCGGCCTCGTAATAATACGAGTAGTCCATGCGCCCGCTGACGGCGGCGTCGTGGTTGCCGAGGATGGTGGTCTTGGCGACCTCGCGCACGAGGTCGGCGCATTCATTCGGTGAGCCGCCGTAGCCGACGGTGTCGCCCAAACAGTAGTACACGTCGACTCGCTCTTTGCGGTACGCCTCGAGGACGGCGCAGAGGGCTTCGTGATTGGCGTGTACATCGCTAAAAATGCCGATGCGCATTCGAGCGGTTGAAGATAGCAGAAGAGGCCCCGGACATGAGCAAAGACGAAAAAAATATGAACGGCGGGGCCCTCCCTAAAAGCGGGCCTCAAAACGGGCGCGCGCAGAACGGCCACGGCGCGGCCGATTGGGGCTCGGATTGGCCTTCAGCCGTTCAGGAGCTCGCCGCGGCCTGCGTGCGTTTCGTGGCGACGAAATACAAGGTTGCGCTCGACTTTTCCCCCGACACGCTGAGCCTTGTCGATCAATACGTGCGAGACGCGCGCACCGACGGAATCGCCGCCGAGACGCTCCCGGTGGTCGAAGGGGCTGCGGGCGCGTATCTCGGTGAGGTCATCCGCCGGGCCCACGACGGCGTTTGGGACGCGGAAGGCGACCCTGAGACGTGGCGCGTGCTGATGACGCACGTCTACTTGGCGTTGAACCCGGTGGCCATGATGCGTGAAGCGCTCACCCTCGAGCACGATCCGCGCGCGGCGCTCCACGCCGAGCCCGCAGAGCAGGAGGCGCTCGAAGCGCGGCTCGCCGCCCTCGGTCAGGTCGACGAAGAAGAGTTCTTCGCGCCTACGACTCGCTTCGACGTGGTCGAGATCGCGGTCGAGGCTCTCGCTGCCAAGGCGCGCGAAGGGGGCCTGGCCGATGTTCGTTTCACGAGAGACGACTACGACTGAGCGCTTTCGTCGACCTCGTTGATCAGGGGACGCCGGCGTCGAGCACGCCAGACTCGCTCGTGCCGGGAACGAACGTCAGGACCGGCGGGACGTTACCGTCGCCGAAGAACGTCCGCCATTCGATCGAATAACGTCCGCGCGAGAGCCCTGAGACCTCGATGCGCGCGCCGGGCGCGACCCACGCGATGGGTGCCCCGTCGGCGAGCACGGAGCGGAGCTGGTCGGTCGAGTTATAGAGGCGCAGCGACGCCTTCTGGTCCGGTGGTCCGTTGTGGAGCGCCCCGATTTCGGCCGGCGCGAGGACGACGTCACCACCTTGCGGGGGCAGCGGGCCGGCGACGAAGTACGTGGTCGGCGGCGGCGTGACGAGCTCGGTCGGAGTGAGATCGAGGCGCCGCACGATCGACGTCGCGTCGAACGTGAACGAGCCCTTCGTCGACCAGCGCAGCTCGGCGTGGAGCGGGACCTCGTCCACCCCGCAGAGCGGCGTCGTCGGCGCGGCGCCGATCCAATCGAGCAGCACGCGACAGAGGAGCACCCCCGAGTCACCGGCATCAGCGACCCTGCCGATTTCGAACGTGGCTTTGGCCGCGCGCGTCGTGACCTCGACCTTGCGCGTTCCGACCCCGAGCCTGCGTGCGCCGTCCTCGTCGCCTTTGACGTCGGCTTGCGCGAGCGGCGCCACGTCGACACGACGCTCGGCGAAGAGGGCACGAAGCGCGCCCGGCGACACCACGCGATAGCTCTGTTGGTCGAGGAGCAAGATGTAGCCGTAACGGTCGACGCGTTCACGGAGCTCGGCCCCTTCCGCGACCGCGAAGCCACGCCCGAACGTGATGCGCGCGTGCGAGAGCGCAAGATCGATCGTCAGATGCGCTTCGTTCTTCTTCTTCGCCGCGTCGATGGCCGCCCCGTTCGCGTCCGGAGCCCGCGGGCTCGGAGGCGCGTCGGCCCGGAGGACGGCCTGAAGCGTGTATCCTGCAATTTCTTTCCCCGGCAGCGCGAGGAGATCGGGCGGTGCCGGCTGGTCACCACGCATCGGCACCGGCGGCGGCCCCGCGTCACCGGCCGTCGGCGCAGCCCCCGAGCTCGTCGTCGGCAGGGTCGCGAGCGGCGCTGGCACGGCCGAGGCTTGCGGGCTCGCCGAGGTATTCGGTGCGTCGGAAGAGCCGCCTTTGCACGAGCAAATCAGAAGGAGAAGCGTGCCGAATGCACGCGCCTTCATCGCGCGAAGTCGGCAACGACCTTCACGCCGGCCAGGAGCGGCGGCGGGCCTGGCATCATCTGCGTATCGACGAGCACGCTGTCGCATTCGGGGTAGGCCTGCAAAAAGACGTTGCAGTTGCCAGGCTCGTTGTCGAATGCGGCCACGGTATTTCCGATGCGTGAGAGCTGCGGCGCGAGCTCGCGCTTGAACACCTCATCGGGCATCGCCGGGTCCGGCTTCAAGATGAACTCGGTGCCGGGCACGCCGATCGGGAAGCCGAGGTCGCGCAGGCTCTTGAACGTCCCGAGGCCCATGAAGGGCAAATCGCGGCCGGTCAGGTACACGAGAGTGGCGCCGGCGGCGTAGAGGTCCTTTGCGAACGAGACCGAACCCGCGAGGGCGATGTCGTGCTCGAGGTGCAGGTCGCGGAAGAAGCGCGCTTTCCAGAACGCTTCGCCGTCGCTCAGGAGATCTTCGCGCGTGACATCGAGCTTCTTCAGCGTGTCGGCGAAGAGGTAGGCGAGGTCGTCCGGCCTCGCGTTTTGGAGCTTCAGCGCGAGCGACGGATCCTTCTGCGCCCATTCGTGCGCGAGCTCTCGCATGATGGCAATCGTGCGCGGCCGGTTGTCCATCAGCGTCCCGTCGAGATCGAAGACGACGAGCGCGGGCGCGCGACCCTTTCGGTCGTAGGCGCGGCAACGCGCGACGATGCCGTCGAGGAGCTGTTTTTGGGCGGCGAATGTCAGGCGTGCGGGATTCAAGAGTGAGGCGGCGTGTTAACTCGACTTCGGAAAAAACGCATGAAAAATGTGCTACGCCGCAGGGCACCATGGCCGATCGCGACCACTATGAAGTCCTCCAAGTGAGCCGCTCGGCAACGGCCGAAGAGATCAAGCTTTCCTTCCGAAAGCTCGCCTCGACGCACCACCCGGACAAGAACGGCGGCGACCCCCAAGCGTCGATCCGCTTCAAGGAAATCAACGCGTCCTACCAGGTCCTCTCCGACCCCCAGCGCCGGGCGATGTACGACCGCTTCGGTCGCAATGCGGAGGCATCGGGCTCGCCGTTCGCGTCGGGCGGCCCGTTCGCCGGCGGCGTCATCGACATCAACGACATCGCGGTCGACGGCATCCTCGGCGACCTGCTCGGCGTCTTCGGCGTCGGCCGCGCCGACAAGGGCGACATCAAGCGCGATCTCGAAATCGCCTTCGAAGAGGCTGCGTTCGGCTGCGAAAAAGAGCTCACCTACGACCGCGTCGTCACCTGTAGCGACTGCCGCGGCAACGGCTCCGCGCAGGGTCACGCGCCGGAGACGTGCAGCGCGTGCAACGGCCGCGGGCGCGTCCGCTACCAGCAAGGACTCTTGCCGATCGCGGTCGAACGCACGTGCCAACGCTGCAAGGGCACCGGCAAGATCGTCGTCGTGCCGTGCAACACGTGCAAAGGCAGCGGCATCATCTCCGCCCCGAACAAGATCATGGTGAGCATCCCGCCCGGCGTCGACACCGGCTACTCGCGGCTCATCGGCGCGGTCGGCAACCGTCCGCGCGCCGACCGTCCGCCCGGCGATCTCGAGGTCGTCATTCGCGTCCGCCCGCATCCGTTCTTCAAGCGCTCCGGCGACGACATCATGTGCCAAGTGCCGATCACCTTCGTGCAGGCCGCGCTCGGCGGCGAAGCCGAGGTCCCCACCCTCGAAGGCAAGGGAAAGCTCCGCATCCCGCAGGGCACGCAGCCCGGCGCGGTCCTTCGGATCAAACAAAAGGGGATCGCACGCCGCGCCGGCATGGGCCGTGGTGATCAGCTCGTCGAGGTCACCGTCGAGGTGCCGACCAAGGTGAGCGAGAAGCAGCGCGTCCTCTTGAACGAGCTCGCGAAAGAGATGGGCGAGGACGTCCTCCCTCAGACACGCGGCTTCCTCGAGAAGCTCAAGGATCTCTTCGAATAGCGAATCGGCGTGCGCGGCGACCCGCGTAACGCGCAGCCACATTCGCAGCCGAAGCGTTGGGAAATAGGCCTCTTCGTGCGCCTCAAGGCGCGGCCCGGTCGTTGCTCTTCGAACGCATCTCGAGGAGGGCAACCCATCCATGTCCAGTCTCGATCTCGTCATCGTCCACAGCCCGGTCGGCGGCGGTCACAAGGCCGCCGCGAATGCGCTCGCGGAAGCGGCGAGGGCGCGCGGCCTCTCGGTCGAAATCGTCGACGCGTTCGCGCATGCGCCGAAGATCGTCGGCCAGACCTATCTCGGCGCGCATCTCACCGGCCAAGGGAAGGCGCCGCACGCGTACGGCAACGCGTACTTCGCCGCGAACAAGCGCGGCGGCGCGTTCGAGCCCGTGCGCCGCACGTTCGATCACGCCGTCTTCCTCGATCTCCTCCATCACGTCTGCAGGGCGAAGCCACGCGTCGTGATCGCGACCCATCATCTTCCTCTCGTCGTCCTCGGGCGTGCGCGCCGTCGAGGTTGGCTCCCTGCTCCGCTCTTCGGCGTCGTCACCGACTACACGTCGCACGCGTGCTGGGTCGAGAAGGGGGTCGACGGATTCTTTGCATCTTGCACGCAATCGCGACACGAGCTCCTCCTCCACGGCGTCGATCCGCGCGAGGTCACGCTCACCGGCATTCCGATCCGCGCCCGTTTCTATGATTTGGCAGACGTCACCAATCCACGGAAAAACGAGCCTGTTCGCGTGCTCGTGACCAACGGCGGCTTCGGCGTCGGCCCCCTCGAGGCGATCATCCGGAGCTTCCGCGCAATCGACGGCGTAGAGCTCACCATCGTGTGCGGGGCTTCGGAGAAGGCGATGCGGCGCGCCGCCCGCGCGGCGGAGCAACATGGCGTTCGCGCCACCGTCCTCGGCTTCGAGAACGACATGCCGGCGCGGGTCGAAGCCGCGCATGTCGTGGTCGGCAAAGCCGGCGGCCTCACCGTCACCGAGACGATGGCGGCCGGAAGACCGATGCTCGTCGTCGGCGCTGTCCCCGGAAACGAGAAGCTCAACGAAGCGTTCGTCGTTCGCGGCGGCGCCGGTCTCGCGCCCGAGCCTTCCCGCGTCGGCGCCTACGTCGCCGCGATCCGCGAAGGGCGCCTCTTCGCGTCGATGGGCCAGAGCGCCCGCGCGCTCGTTCCGAAGAACGCCGCCGATGCGATCTTGGATACCGCTCTCGGCGCCGCGCTCAGCGAAGAAGCGGCGTAAAACTGCGCTACTTCGCGCAGCCGGTCTTCCCTTTTCGGAACGCCGCGAGCATCCCGGGGAAGCGGTGCTGCCAGTACGGCCAGTCATGCACGGCCTTGTCCTGCTCGACGTGCTGGACGTCGTACCCTTTGGTCGTGAGCGCAGCGACCATGTCGCGCGTGGGCTGGCAGTTGTCGTCGGAGCCGCACGTGCTGTCCGGGATACCGTTGTCGAAATAGAAACGGACACTGACCTTCGGATCGGCCGAAGCGCGCGTGATCATCGCGTTGTCGTCCCAGAAGAGCGAGGCGGATTGCGCGCCGTCGTACCCCCAGACTTCGGGGTGCTGGAACGTGAGGTAGGTCGAGATGAGCCCGCCAAGCGACGCACCAGAGAGGCCGGAGTCATCGGCCTTCGTGCACACGCGATAGTCCTTGCCGATCTTGGGCTCGAGATCCGTGCGCAAGAAGGCGCCATAGGCGTCGCCTTCGGTGCCGGCGTCGCCGAACGTGTATTGCGCCATGCGCACGTCCTGGCTCGGGAGCGCGACGAATACGAGGACTGCAGATTCGTCCGGGTGCGCCGCGTATTCGCCGTCGGCCGCCGACATGAAGTCGCCGCGCGTGAGCGACTCGTTGCCGTCGTGGACGAGAAGATGCGGCAAGGCCGTGCACGTACCGTCATCGTATTTTGCCGGCAAATACACGTAGACCGGGCGGTCGTCGTTCAGCGTGGTCGCGTGGACGTCGCCGTAGCGGACGAGCCGCCCCTTCGTCGCGTCACCGTCCTCGACGAACAAAAGTGAGTTGAAGGAGCCGACGTCGTGGTGGTCGATGCCGTCCCACACGATATTCTTCGAGAGCGGATCTTCGACGAAGCCGCTCGCGTCGGTGCCGTCGAGGAGCTTGTACGCTTGCTCCGCTCCGCGCGGCACGGTCGTGTCGGCGACGTACAGATCGGTGCCGGTGACTTGGGTCATCGCGAGCGTGTTCTGGGTCCAGTCCGCGTTGCGGAACGAGCCGCCGATGTTCCACGAGCCGTTGGCGGGCGCCCCTTGTGCGAGGAACACGACGCGCTCTTTGCCCGCGTCTGTGAGCGGGGTGCCACCCGCCGCCGTCACGTCCTTCACGAATTGATCGACGCGCGTCTGACGATCGGCGCCGCTCTTCGTCGCGAGGTCGGCGACGAGCGCATCGTAGAGAGAGGTGGGCGCGGTCTTCGTCGCGCTCGCGCGGTCACACGCTTGCGGAACGCCGCCGTCGGTGGTCGTCGCCCCGCCGTCGCTCGTCGGCCCGGGTCCGCTGTCCGGAATTCCGGTGCTTGCGCCGTCGCCCGTGCCGGCGTCGACGGAGGGTCCGTGCGTGTCGCCGTCGCTCCCGCCGCACGACGCGGTGCAGCAACTGACCCAGGCGTACAAAACACTGGAAACCAAGCCGCGCGCGACGTACCTCATCGAAGAGTCACCGTTTCTGCCATGCAGAGCGGGAAAGTCAACGACGCCCGTACGCCGCGCCGCCGTATTCTCATCGACGTCTCCGAGCATGCTCCTTCCGCCATGACCCTCCCGCCATGACCCTTCCGCATGAGCAGATTGCGACCACGCGATCGAGCACGCCGGCGCGTGACGAGATCAGCGAGCCCGTTCTGACGCCGAAGAAGCGCGCGATGCGCTGTCGGGTCATCGGCGCGAAGAAGTCGTTCGGCACGACGCCCATCTTGCGGGGCGTCGATCTCGAGATCGAAGAGGGCTCGTTCGCGGTGCTCGTCGGCCCGAGCGGTTGTGGCAAGAGCACGCTCCTGCGCCTCGTCGCCGGCCTCGAGCAGCTCGACGAAGGGCGCATTTTTCTCGGTGATCGTGACGTCACCGATCTGCCGCCGCGCGACCGCGACGTCGCGATGGTGTTCCAGAGCTACGCGCTCTACCCGCACCTCACCGTGCGCGAGAACCTCGCGTTCGGCTTGAAGCTGCGAAAGACGCCCGAAGCCGAAATCGAGGAACGTGTGCGAGAAGCGTCGAAGATGCTCGCGCTCGGCGACTACCTCGATCGCATGCCGAAGGCCCTCTCCGGCGGACAACGCCAGCGCGTGGCGATGGGCCGCGCGATCGTCCGGAGGCCGCAGATTTTCCTCTTCGACGAGCCGCTCTCGAACCTCGATGCCGCGCTCCGCGCCGAGGTCCGCGTCGAGATCCGCCGCAATCACGACCATCTGAACGCGACCACGCTCTACGTCACGCACGACCAAGTCGAGGCGATGACCCTCGCCGACACGTTGTGGGTGATGAACGGCGGCGTCGTCGAGCAGAAGGGCGCGCCGCTCGACATCTATGAACGCCCACGCACCGAGTTCGTCGCGCGCTTCCTCGGCTCGCCGCACATGAACGTCTTCGATGCGAAGCTCGTGAAAGAGGGCTCGACCTTCTTCGCCGACGGTAGCGGCGCTAAAATCGCGCTCGACGACGCACGCTTCGGCAGCGCGCTCACCGAAGGGCGCGCGGTCCGCGTCGGCGTCCGTCCTCACGATCTCGTCCGCGTGAAGAACGGCGCAGCAAAGGTCGCCACTCTCCACCTCGAGATCGTCGAGGCGCTCGGCTCCGAAGCGTTCGCGCACGGTTGGCTCACGTCGAGCGGCCCGCGGTTCGTCTGTCGCCTCGAGCCCGACGAAGCGCGGCGAGCACGCGCAGGCGAAACCATCGACGTCACGGCGGCGCCTGGCCGCGTGCACCTCTTCGATCCGAAGACGGGCCTCGCGCTCGATGCGAAATAGAGCTTTTCTTTCGCTTCTATTGACGATTTGCGCGCTAGCCTTCGCAGGCTGCGGCGAGCCGGCGCAGAGCATCGTCCTCTGGCACGCGTATCGTGGGGGCGAAGAGAGGGCGATCGAGCGGCTCGCCGCCGACTACGAGATTTCGCATCCTGGCGTCCACGTCGAGCTCCTCTCGATCCCGTTCGACGCCTACAGCGCGAAGCTCGCCGCCGCGATCCCACGCGCGCACGGGCCTGACCTCTTCATCGACGCCAACGAACGACTCGGTGTCTACGTGCGCGATGGGCTCGTCGCCCCCATCGCCGACGCGCTCCCGGACTCCGACCTCGCCGCGTTTGACCGGACGTCGCTCGACGCCGTTACCATCGGCGGCGCGCGCTACGCCATTCCGCTCTCGAACAAGTGCCTCGCGCTCTACGTGAACGATGCGCTCGTCCGAACGGATCCGAAATCCATCGAGGATTTGGCCGCCTTGCGCGCGAGCCTGCCGGAGGGCACCTACCCGCTCGCATACGAGGCCGCGAGCTCGTTCTTCCACACGCCCTTCCTCCATGCGTTCGGCGGCAAGATGATGACCGCGGACGGCGCGTTCGCGTTCGATGGCCCCGAGGCGGCGCGCTCGGTCGACTTCGTCCGCGACCTCACGACCGAGCACGTCATCCCCGTCGAGCCCGACGGCGCGCTCGTCACGCGTTTATTCGCGTCCGGCCATGCCGCTGCGGCGATCAGCGGCAGGCCACAGGGAATGCCGCTGGCGGCAGCTGCGGCGGCGCTGATCTGGCCCATCTCGGTTCCCGGCGGCACCAGTTCTCGTCGCCCGAAGCGACGTCTGGGACGATCCAGCGATCGCGCATAACGCCAATTTGAAGGCATTTCACGAGGCCGCCAAGAACGCGGTGCCGATGCCGACCTCACCCGCGATGCGAGCGACCTGGGTCCCGGCCAACCAAGCGATCCTCAAGGTCCTGCGCGGCGACGCGTCCTCGAAGGACGCGCTCGACGAGGCCGCCGCCCGCTTCGCCGACACGATGCGACCACAACCGCCGCCGCCTTCGCCTGCCCCACTCGTGCTCGGCTTCGGCGCGGTGCTCCTCGGCCTCGCGTTCGCTCTCGTGCAGCGTGCCCGCGATGCGTCGTTCCGACGTGCGGTGAAGAAATCGATGCCCGCGTATCGCTACGTGCTCCACGCCGTGGTCGCGATCTTCGCGCTCGTCGTCCTTCCGCTCTTGGCCGGCGCGCTCGCCTCTTTCTTCGCCGGCACGCCGACCCATCCGGTCTACGTCGGCTTCACCAACTACGTGCGCATCCTCACAGCGCGCGGCGGGCCGCTCCTCGGCCACGGCTCATTCTATCTCACGCTCCTCGTCACCGTGCTCTGGACGCTCTGCAACATCACGCTCCACGTCGGCATCGGGCTCGTGCTCGGCGTCGCGCTCTCGCGTCCGTTTTTGCGCCTGAAGGCGGTCTATCGCGTCCTTCTGATCCTGCCGTGGGCGGTCCCCTCGTACGTTACCGCGCTCGCATGGAAGGGCATGTTTCACCGGCAATTCGGCGCGATCAACGCGATCTTGGTCGCGCTCGGCGCCGAGCCCGTGTCGTGGTTTTCCCATTTCGCGACCGCGTTCGGCGCCAACGTCGCCACGAACGTGTGGCTCGGCTTTCCCTTCATGATGGTCGTCACGCTCGGCGCGCTCACCTCGATCCCGCAGGACGTCCTCGAAGCGGCCGAGGTCGACGGCGCGACGCGCTGGCAACGTTTCACCAAGGTGACCTTGCCGCTCTTGAAGCCCACCCTCCTCCCCGCCGTCGTCCTCGGCGCGGTGTGGACGTTCAACATGTTCAACGTCGTCTTCCTCGTCTCCGGCGGCGAGCCCGACGACTCGACCGACATCCTCGTCAGCGACGCCTACCGCTGGGCCTTCACGCGCGACGCGCAGTACGGCTACGCCGCCGCGTACGCCGTCCTCATCTTCTTCCTCTTGCTCGCCGGCACACGTCTCCTCGGCAAGCTCTCCGGCGGCAATCAAGAGGGGCTCACGTGAGCCTGCGCGATCGCTCGGGGCCCATCGAGTCGGTCGCGGTGCACGCGCTCCTGCTCGCGGCGGTCGCGTTCGCGGTCTACCCGCTGCTCTGGGTCGTCTCGGTTGCGTTCTCGCCGGGCGGGCTTTCGGCGGCGGGCGGCGCGATTCCGCACCCCACCAACGCCTCGTGGCAGAACTTCGCAACGCTCATCGGAGCGGGAAATTCGGCTCGAACGTGGCTCTTCGGTCGTCAGCTCATGAACTCTCTCGTGGTGGCCGTCGCCACGGCGTTCACTGCGGTCGCGATCGCCATCCCGGCCGCGTATGCGCTGGCGCGCTTCGACTTCGTCGGCGCGAAGGGCGGCCTCCGTGCGCTCCTCGCGACGCAGATGTTCCCCGCTGTCGCCTCGGCGGTCCCGCTCTATCTCCTGCTCGACTGGCTTCACCTGCTCGACTCTCGCGTCGGTCTCGTCCTCGTCTACGCGTCGACGGCGGTGCCGTTTGCGATCTTCCAGCTCCGCGGCGCCTTCCTCGCGATCCCCGTCGACATCGAAGAGGCGGCGATGGTCGACGGCGCGACGCGCACCGAAGCGTTCTGGCGTGTCGTGCTTCCGGCCGCACGCCCATCGCTCGCCGTCACGTTGCTCTACGCGTTCATGAGCGCGTACAACGAGTTCATCTTGGCCGCGACGCTGCTCTCGCGCGAGAGCGCCTTCACGTTGCCGGTCGTCCTCCAACGCTACGTCGGCGAGCACGATGCCGCGTGGGGCGTCTTCGCCGCCGGTGCGATCGTCGTGAGCCTGCCGGTCATGGGCCTCTTCTATTACGCCCAACGCCACCTGATCGCGGGTCTCACCGCCGGCGGCGTGAAGGGCTAAATTGGCTTATTTTTTCGGGTGATCGAGCATCCACTGGTAGACGTCGCCGAGGCCGTACGACAAGTCGTAGGTCTTGCTCCAGACGTCGTGGGTGCCTCCGTCGATCGGGCTCCACTTCACGTCGCCCTTCGGTGACGGGCACGCCAAAAGATGGGTCATCTCGTCGTCATCGGGCGCGAACGGGACCTGCGAATCGTTCGTGCCGTGCACGGACCACAAGCTCAAGTCGGCAACGAGCGAGCAGCCGTCCGCCTTCCACGCGTTACCCGGGTTGCCGGAGATCAAGAGCGCAGACGCGACGACCTTGCCCTTGTACTTCGTCAAGTACGACCACGAGCCGATCGCCCCGCACGAGAGACCGGTCAGGTAGATCCGCTTGTCGTCGACGGTGTAGTGACCGAGCGCCCACGTGATGAACGCGTCGATCTCGTCATTCGTCGGGCACGTGCCCGCGCCGGTGTGCTGCGGGCTCAGGACGATGAAGGGGCGCGCATTCGGCCACTTGTCGGCTTTGATCAGCTTCGGCGGCCCGTTGTTCGGGACCGTGTGCAGATCGCCGCCGCCGTCGGAAGCCGTTGCCGTCCTCACCGACGCCGTGCCAGAAGACCAAGAGCGGCGCCGCGAGCGAGCCGTCGTAGCCGCCGGGCAGGTACTCGTAAAATCCGTTCGGCGCGTCGGTCTTGTCCTTCGAGACCGCCTTGAAGCGACCCGAAGCCGGGCCGGCGTCGAGCTGTGGTTGAAACCCCGCGTCGGTCGGCGCAGCGTCGACGATCGCGCCTGAATCCCCCGCGCCAGCGTCGATAAGAAGGTCGCCGTCCTGCTCCGTTCCTGCGTCCGTGCCCGGCGCGGCGGCATTGTCGTCGTCTCCACCCGAGCACGCGCCGAGCAACAAAAGGACCGGAACAGCGAGGAGGACGAGCTTTCGCATGACGTCAGCTTACGGCGTAAACGAGCGCCCTGCGAATTCATCTTCGTCGCACGGAACTTGGCCCTTTCGGGCGGCGTCTTGGATCGTCGGAGGATGCGTGGATCCCAGCGTGGCTCGTTCCGTGGCTCTTCCTCCTCTTCCGCGATCGCCTCGCGCAGTCGCGCCAATTCGCAGGAGCGCCGGAACGAAGACGATCGCCGTACGGGTGAGGATCGCCGTACGTTCCCGCGGCCGGAAGGACGGCGCATGGGCGGCGGTCGCCGCGGCGGCGACCCCGTCGAGGTCTAAGACCTCTCTACGACTTGGCGTCTTTGTCGGAGCGCTCGACGTTTTCGCGGTCGACGCGCGCCTTGAACTCGCTCGTCGATTCACCGGTAGCGCGCCATTCGAAGCCGCCCGAGGTCGTCGGTGCGACGAAGTCCGTGGGCTGACTCTCCGGCCCAGCCTCTTCACGTGCGTGACGTGCGCCGACCAGCATCGCTCCTCCGAGGAGGAGCAATACGACCACGAGCGCCAGGATTCCGAACGTCATCAGCATGAGTGGATCGGCTCGCATCTCATGGTAGTCCGGAGGGCGAAGCCGTGACGACCCGAAAGCGAAATGCGCTGATTTTGGCTGCAATCATCGTCGTCTCCGTAGGCGCGTTGGTCTTCACGACCCTGCCGCAACCGGGCTCGACACGCGGCTCGACGCTCGACGCCATCCCCGCCGACGCGTTCTTGGTAGCGACCGTCGACGTGGCGGCTCTCCGCGATTGTCCGCTCGCGGCTCCGCTCGCACCGTTCGTCGCGCAGCTCGGCGCCGACGAGGTGTCGAAGCGGTGTGGCTTCGAGCCGATCACCCGCGTGCGCGAATTGTCGTTCGCGATCCCGGAAGGCCAGGACGGCGAGTTCGGCATCCTCGCGCGTGCCGACGTCACGCGCGCCGAGATGATGTCGTGCACGAAGGCGATGATCTCAGGTCGCGGCGGCACGCCGTCGGAGGCGAAATCAAGCTCATTTTCGCTTGTGAGCGACGACACGAGCCCGCTCTCCTCGCCGTCGAAGGTCGCGTTCGACGACCGCGGGCTCATCCTGGTCGGGCGCGGCGGTTGGCTCGACGAGATGATCGCGGCATCGAAAAACGAGCGCCCGCGCCTCGATTCGAACGCAGCACACGCCGAGCTCCGCGCGGCCCTCGGCAAAGGAAGGCTCGCGGTCCTCACCGCGACCCTCCCGTCAGCGCTCCGCAAGAAGATCGAGCGTGAGCTCGAGGGCGACACGCAGGGCGCGAACGAGCTCATGAAAGGCGTCCTCGGCGTCGGTGCAGCCGGGCTCGCGCTCGGAACGACCGGAACTGTCACCGAGCTCGTAGCCGAGCTCCGTTGCGATTCGCCGGAAGACTGCGCCGCCGTCGAGCGGCTATTCGAAAAGAAGAAGAGGGAGTGGTCGGCGAACATGGGGATGCGTTTCCTCGGGGTCGGAGCGCTCGTCGACAGCCTGACAGTGACGGTCGAAGGAAAGGAGCTGCACGCGACCGCGCACCTTCCGACCGAAGACGCCCAGCGCCTCGTCGAGCGCCTGGTCGACCTACGCGTCGGAAGCTCGGTTAGAGGGGGGCCGTTCGATGGGGGCGCACCTCTGCCTACGCCGAGCGCGACCCTGTCGCCGAGCGAGGTCTTGAGCGCAAGATCTCACAAAGCCGCATTAAACGCGGCGACGGTCGCCCCTTCGCTCCTCCCCCATCAGCCTCCACCTCCTTCAAGTGATGCGGGCAGGTGATGCGGCGCCGCAGTAGCAATTTGAAAGCGGGCTGATTATTCTGGTGTGACTCGCGGCTGTCGCTGCGGAGTAGGAGAATCGAACGATGGGCAAGAACATCATCGAGATCACCGACCAGAGCTTCGAAGCCGAAGTCTTGAAGTCGGACTCGCCGGTCCTGGTCGACTTTACGGCCACCTGGTGCGGACCCTGCAAACAGCTCGCGCCGATCGTGGAGAAGATCGCCGACGAAAACGTCGGCAAATACAAGGTCGCCAAGATCGACATCGACGACTGCCCCGGTGTCACGCAGAAGTACGGCGTGCGCGGCGTGCCCACCGTCATGGTCTTCAAGGGCGGCGAGAAGAAGGCACAGCACGTCGGCGTCACGAACAAAGAGACGCTGCTCAAGCTCCTCGAGGGCTGACCCGCGCACGCGGCGGAAGGCTTTGCTCGCGTGAGGTGATAGCGAGCAAGCCTGCGAGCGTCTAGAACGCCAGCGAGCAAGCCTGCGAGCGTCTAGAACGCCAGCGAGCAAGCCTGCGAGCGTCTAGAACGCGCGGCGGAAGCGAGCGCCGTAAGCTCGTTTTCGCGCGACGGTTTTCATCTTTGTAGCGTATTTCTAGAGCATGACCTCCTCCCCCGACAGCCGACTCGTCGCGCTCCGCGACAAGCTGACCGGGATGGTGCTGCAAGGCAGCCAGAACGTTTCCTTCCATCTTCGTGACCTCATCGGCGAAGGCGGTCAGGGGTGGGTCTTCACCGCCAACTGGGACGAGCCCGGCGGCTTCGTCGTGATCGTGAAGGTCCTCCGCCCCGACGCCGTGAGCTCGGACGCCTTGCGGCGCTTCCAGCGTGAAGCGGAGGTGCTCCGCATGCTGTCGACGCGCGGCGCGCCGAACCCGTACATCGTCCGCTTCTTCGATCACGCGATCGCGACCATGAGCTCGCCGGTCGACGGTGAGAAGCTCGTCTTGCCGTTCACCGTCCTCGAATACGTGAACGGCCCGACGCTCGAGCAGGTGCTCGACACGACGCGCGGGCGCGGTCTTCCCGTCGAGCGCGTTCGCCGCATTTTGAAGCAGGTTTCGCAGGCGCTCGAGACCGTCCACAAGCAGAAGGTCGTCCACCGCGATCTCAAACCGTCGAACATCTTGCTCGCGACCGAAGCCGGCGCAGAGGTCGCGAAGGTGACCGACTTCGGGCTCGTGAAGCTGGTCGAGATGAACATGCAGCGCACGACGACGCTCGCCGGTGCGTCGCTCGGCTATGCACCGCCGGAGCAGTACGAGCAAGGCAACGAGAGGGTCAGCGCGCGCACCGACGTCTTCTCGCTCGCGGCGATCGCGTACGAGATGCTCTCCGGCAAGCTCGCCTTCCCGTTCCGCGACGGAGAGAACCCGCTCCTCATCGTCACGCGCATCATGAACGGCCCACGCCCCGAGCTCGCGAAGACGATGGACTCGCTCTCACCAGAGCTCGCCGGAAAGATCGGCCTCGTCGAGCGGCTCGACAACGAGCTGAAAAAAGCGCTCGCCGCGGACTTGAACGATCGTCATGCGTCGGTCGACGAATTTTGGAGGGCGGTCGAGCCGCTGCTCCGCAACGCGATCGGAGGGAGCCTCCGCCCGCCGTCGTCAGCCGGGCCCTCGAGCGAGCTCGCCTTCCTCGAGACCATCCCGGCTTACGGCGACGCCGCGCAGAAGCTCCTCGCCCAGCTCCCCGACCGGCTCGAGACCGGTGCCGCTGCTTCACAACGCTACGCGGATCCGGCGACCGCCTCGGTGCACGTGCGCGGCAGCGACCCCGGCCCCGTCTCGCCGACGTCGTGGGTTTGGCGCGTTGCCACGCGGCCGCTCGGCGCGAGCCTCGTCCGCTCCGCGTCGTTCGCGCCCGACGGCTCGAGCGCGGTCGGCATCGGGCCCGGCGGTCTGGCGCGGTGGGACCACGGCGCATGGGTCGGCATCACGCTCCCCACCCACCTCGACGCCCGCCAGATTCGCAGCATCCGCCGTCTTCGTGGCGGCGACATCGTGCTCGTCGGCGACGCCGGCCTCGCGGCGCGCATCGCACCGAGCGGCAAGGCCGAATCGTGGACGATGCCCCATCGCGACATGACGCTCCACGGCTCCTACGTCGACGAGCGCGCCGGCATCGCGCTGTTTGTCGGGGAGCGCCCAAGCCGCGCCGCCGCCGTCGGCCGCGGACCTGCACCCCCGCTCACCGTCGGCTCCGTCGTCCAGCTCACCGACGGTCGCGTCACCTTCGCCGCCGACGTCGCCGGCACCGTCCGTCTGCGGGCCATCACCCGCATCCTCGGCGGCTCCTACGTCGCGTGCGGCGAAGCCGGCGCCATCGCACGCATCGAAGGCGGCACCGCCGACCTCGTACGCAACGTGTGCGCCGGCCACCTGAACGCGATCGAAGCGCTCGCCGACGGCGGCGCGGTCACCGTCGGCGCCGGTGGTCACGCGCTCTATCTCTCACCCCGGCTCGAGGCGCAGCTCGAAGCCGTCCAGACCACCCGCGACCTCCAGTCGGTCGCCATCGGTGACGACGGCTCCGCCTGGGCCGGCGCCGCGCAAGCTCGTCTGCTACGCCGAACGGGGGGGAGCTGGACACGCATGAGCGGTGAGTTCGGCCTCGCCTCCAGCGTCATCGCAGTATGGGCCGGCGCACGCATGGTCCGCGCGGTCTGCGACGACGGCGCGGTCATCGAAGGCCAAGCGAGCTGACATTGGACGAGACCGTGGCCTCGGACAGACCGGTGCCGCCGGCGCCAGCGAGCATTCCGCCGGTCGGAGCGTCGCGCGCGATCGGCAAGCGCCCGCGTATGAGCAAGTTCCTGGGCGCGTTGGTCTTCATGACGGGGCTCGCGCATCTGGCGCCCGCCGCGGGCGTCGGCGGCTTCGTCGGCGCGCAGCGCCCCTGGTATGTCGGCCTCGGCGCTGCGGCCCTCTTCTTCGTGATCGGCGTCGGCCTCTTCCCCGGCCGCGCGCTCCACATCATGAACGACCGGCATCGCAGCCGGTGGAGCGTCCGCCTCGTCGACCTCCCATACTATGCGCACTGGTGCGCGTGCCTCTTCGCGATCATTCCCTCGCTCTTGGCGACGCTCATTGGTCTCTTTGTCTACGGGAGGTTTCCGCTCGGCGTGTACTTCGAGATTTACGTGCTCGGCCTCGTCATCTCGATCTACGGCGTCTTCGTGCGTCGTCTCTGGTACGTCACGAGGAAGATTGAGGTGTCGATCGAAGGGCTCGACCCCGCGCTCGACGGCCTGAAGATCGTGCAGCTCTCGGACTTACACATCGGGGGTATGACGTCGAAGGCTTGGCTCGACCGTTGGGTAAAGACCGCCAATTCGTGCGACGCCGACATAGCAGTCGTCACCGGCGACATGGTCACCTCCGGCGTTGAATTCCACGAGGACATCGCGGACGGCGTCGCTGCCCTGAAGGCGAAGGCCGGCCCGTTCGTGTCGATGGGCAACCACGACTACTTCGGCGAAGGCGAGCCGCTCGTCGGCCACCTTCGCTCGCGCGGCGTGGTCGTGCTCCGCAACGAAGGTCGGCTCCTCGAGCTCGACGGCAAACGCGTGTTCCTTGCAGCCATCGACGACACGTGGACGAAGCGTGACGACATCGAGATGGCGCTCGAGGACAAGCCCGAGGGCGTCTCCACCATCCTCCTCGCCCACGACCCGGAGCGCTTCCCCCATGCGGCCGCGAAGAACATCGACCTCACGCTCGCCGGTCACACCCACGGTGGGCAGATCGCGATGCCGTTCTTGTGGCGCTGGCTCTCGCTCGCACACATCTCTCATCACTACGCGATCGACCTCTACCAAAAAGGTCGCTCTTGGATGTACGTGCACCCCGGCCTCGGAACGACCGGGCCGCCGATCCGCATCGGGATCGCGCCCGCCGTCGTCCTCCTCACGCTCCGCGCGAAACCGGCGAAGCGTGACGAGGACCCGAACGCGGCCCAGTAGCGAGCAGGCTTGCTCGCGTCCAGATCCGGTAGCGAGCAGGCTTGCTCGCGTCCAGACTAGCCTCGCGGGTAAAAGCGGCCGTTTTCTCGCGCTTTTTCCACGAGAATCGGCGCCGGCGTCCAGCGTTTACCGAACCTGTCCTCGTAGCCTTGGATGCGGCGGAGGACCTCGGCGGCGCCAACGGTGTCGACATAGCGGAGCGGACCACCGCGGAACGGCGGGAAGCCGAGGCCGAAGATCGCGCCGATGTCGGCGTCACGCGCCGAGCGCACGATGTGCTCACCGAAGCAGTGCAGCGCCTCGTTCACCATCTGGAGCGCGCAGCGCTGTTGGATCTCTTCGACCGACACCTTCGTGTTCTTGGGCTCGACGCCGAGCACCTCGTACACGGTCGGATCGATCTCCTTCTTTCCCTTCTTCGACGCGGCGCCGTAGAGGTAGAAGCCCTTGCCGTTCTTGCGCCCTTTGCGGCCGTCGGCGATGAGCTTCGGGGTCGTCGCCGGCGGCGTCATGCGCTCACCGAACTCGGCGAGCATGATCGGACCGACGTGCGCGGCGACGTCGATACCGACCTCGTCCAAGAGCGCGATCGGACCAACGGGGAAGCCCCAGTCGACGAGCGCCTTGTCGATCGCGTCGGCGGGGACGCCTTCGGCGATGAGATACGCCGCCTCGTTCATGTACGGGCCCAAGATGCGACTCGTGTAGAAGCCGACGCCGTCGTTCACGACGATGCAGGTCTTGCCCTGCTTTTTCCCGAGCGCGACGGCCGTCGCGACGACCCAGGGCGCCGTCTTCTTCGTCTGGATGACCTCAAGCAAGGGCATCTTGTTGACGGGGCTGAAGTAGTGCATTCCGACGACGTTCTCGGGGCGCTTCGAGGCCGCCGCGATCTTCGTGATCGGAATCGACGACGTGTTCGACGCGAAGATCGCGTCGTCCTTCATCACCGCCTCTACGTCGCGAAGGACCGCATGCTTGATGTCGAGGTCCTCGAACACCGCCTCGATGACGACGTCGGCCTGTTTGATGCCGGTGTAGTCGGTCGTGCCCGTGAGCTTCGCGAGCTCTTGATCGCGCTCGACCGGTGTCATCTGCTTCTTCTTCACGCGCGCGTCGTAGAGGTCGTGCACGTGCTTGAGCCCGCGACCGAGGCCTTCGTCGTCCTTGTCCTTCAATCGGACCGGAATTCCCGCGCGCATCGTCACGAACGCGATGCCGCCGCCCATGAGCCCGCCGCCGAGCATCGTCACGTGAAGGACCTTCTTCGCGACTGCGCTGGTCTCGGTCCCTTTGTCCTTCTTCAGCGCCTGCGTGGCGAAGAAGATGCCGATGAGCTCGCGCGCCGTATCGCTGACGACAAGCTCACCGAACGACTCGGCTTCGAGCTTCGCGGCCGCATCGAATCCCTTGTGGCCGTAGGCTTCGAGCACGTCGATGATCTTCTCGGTCGCCGGGTAGTGACCGCGCGTCTTCTTGCGCGTCGCTTCGCGCGCCTTCCTGAAGAGGAACGCGCGGCCGGCGGGGATCTTCTCGAGCGCGATCTCGGTCAGCTTGGCAGCATCGAGCCTCGAAGGCTTCTTCGGCGGCGCCTTGCCGGCGGCGAGATCGAGCGCGAGCTTCGCGGCGACGTCGACGAGGACTTCTTTCGGACAGACCTCGTCGACGAGCCCGAGCTTCTTCGCCTTCGCGGGGCGGGTGTTTTTCCCGGTCAAGCCGAGGTCGAGCGCGGTCTGGATGCTCGTGCGGTCGGCGATGCGGAGAAGACCGTTGGCGCCGGGGATGAGACCGAGCTGGACCTCGGGCAGGCCGAGGACGGTCTTCTTGTCGTCGCTCGCGACGATCGCCTTGCAGGCGAGCGCGAGCTCGAACCCACCGCCGAGCGCAGGTCCGTCGACCGCGGCGACGAACGGTTTGTTCGCGTTCAGCTTGCGGAGACCTTGCGCGAGCTCACCGGCGAGCGCTTCGGCGTCAGCGGCGCGCGTGATCGATTTCAGCATGTCGATGTTGGCGCCGACGACGAAGCTCCCTTTCTTTGCGCTCACGAGGACCGCGGCTTTGACGGTCGCGTCCTTTTCGATCGCGTCGACGGCGGCGAGGAGCTCTTGCCCGAACGTCTTGGTGATCGTGTTGAGCTCGGCATTCGGGTCGTCGAGGGTGACGAGCGCGACGCCGTCGGGGCGGACGCTGACCGTCACGGTATGCTTGTTTTTGGCTGTCGTTTCGATCGCTACCGTGCTCATTGTGCCGCCTCCAAGACCATCGCTGCACCGAGCCCACCCGCGGCGCACGCCGTCGCGAGACCGTACTTTCCACCGCGACGATTCAGCTCGTGGAGGACCGTCGTCACCATGCGCGCGCCGGTGGCGGCGAACGGATGGCCGATCGAGATCGAGCCACCGTGCACGTTGAACTTCGCGTCGTCGATTTCGCCGATCGCCTCTGAGCGACCGAGCTTTTCTTGGGCGAACTTCTTGGACGCGAACGCCTCCTTGTTGCAGAGGATCTGCACGGCGAAGGCCTCGTGCATGTCGATGAGATCCATGTCCGCGAGCGTCAGGCCCGCGCGGTCGAGCGCCGTCGGCGTCGCATAGCTCGGCCCCATCAGCATCCACCCGTTCGGATCGAGCGCGGCATACGCCCACGACTTCAAGTAGCCGATCGGCTGGTAGCCGAGCGCCTTTGCCTTGGACTCCGTCATCAAGAGGAGCGCGCTCGCGCCGTCGGTGAGCGGTGACGAGTTACCCGCCGTGACGGTCCCGAACTTCCTGTCGAAGGCCGGCTTCAGCTTCGCGTACGCGCCGACCGACGTGTCTTCGCGGACGTTGTTGTCTTTGACGATCGGCTTGTCGAACTTCGGCTGGGGGAGCACGTGCATCACCTCTTGCTCGAAGACCCCATTTTTCCAGGCCTCCGCGGCGAGCTTGTGGCTCCGGTTCGCGAACTCGTCCTGCGCCTCGCGAGAGATGTGCCCTTCGCGCGCCATCTTCTCCGCGCTCTCCCCCATCGTCAGCCCCGTCGACGGCTCTTTGAGCGAAGGCGGAACCGGGATGAAATCCTTCGGCGAGAGCTTCGCGAAGAGCGAGAGCTTGGCGCCGAGCGTCTTCGCCTTCTGCGCATCCATTAAGATGCCGCCGAGCTTCTTCGAGATGGTGATCGGCACATCGCTCGCGCTGTCTGCGCCGCCGATGATCGCCACGTCGTGCTGTCCGGCGAGCATCGCCTCCGCGGCGCTCGTCATCGCCTGGAATGAGGTCGCGCACGCGCGGCTCACGCTGAATGCTTCGATGTCCTTCGGCAGATCGGTGCCGAGGATGATCTCACGCGCGATGTTGGGCGCGCTCACCGACGGGACGACCTGACCGTAGACGCAGAGCCCGATCTCGGTCGGATCGATCTCGGTGCGTTGCACGAGCTCCGAGACGACGGCCTTGCCGAGGTCGAGCGCCGACAGCCCTTTGTACGCAGTGCCAGACCGCGCAAAGGGCGTCCGCAGCCCCGCGACGATGGCGATGCGCTCGCCGTTCCTGCTGCCGCCGTTTCCGTTCTTCTTGGCCATCGTTTCGCTCCCGTCGGGAATTATGAATGAGGATTCATTCAGGAATGTGGATCTGCTGACGCGGCGAGTCAATGGGCGCCGGATTTGGCTCGATTTCGGCTCCGCCGTGCGACCTAGGACACCCTGACCGATTCGTGGTAACGAAATCGGCAATGTCCCTCAGCCAAGTCTTGAACGACCAAGCGAAGAAACCCGCCATCGTGGACGATTGCTGCGAGCTCATCGATTCCGAGGTCGCAGACAAGGGCGGCATCTCCGGCCTCGCGATCAAGGCGGGCTACAAAGTCGTCAAAGGCGTGAAGCCCGGCTTCGTGAAGCAAGTCGTGAGCGATCTGTTGCCGGAGTTCGGTGAGGCGCTCGACCCGATCTTCGAAGAAGCGAAGACCGATTCGAAGCCGGTCGCCGACTTCTTCGTCTCGAACAGCGCGCGCGTGGCCGACGCCCTGCTCGCGATCACGGACGCGAAGGCGGCCAAATCGAAGAGCGGCCTCGTCAAAGGGACGTATGAGAAGCTCCGCAGCACCGCCAAGAAGAACGTCGAGGCCGCGGTTCCGCGCCTCGGCAAGATGATCGAAAAGCACGCGGGCTGATGAGCGAGAGGGCGCGAAAGGCCTCGCGAGGCGGACCGGTCGAGCCCGTGCATGCGCTCGGGCCGAAGCGTCCGCTTCTGCTGCTCCAGACCGACGGCCACGCGCCGGTAGCCCGGACCGAGATGGAGCGCCTGGCGTCCGCCGCCGATGGCTGAAGCTTCGTTCAGGAGGAGCGGCCGGGCTGGCACGAGCTCAACGACGCGGACATCGACGCCGCCCTTGATTTTTTCGCGCCTTCGCATGGCGCGCTGCATCACGAAAATGGGCTGAATCGAACGTCTCCGCGCTCGTCCATCCACAAGCCCGAATGAGCCGGTGAGCGTTCACCACGCCCGCCGATGTGTGTAGGCTCGAAGCTGAAACTCAACCCGCAGAACGAGGCGTGATGAACATTTCTCGACGAAGCATCCTCGGGGTCTTGGCCCTTGCTCCTCTTCTCTCCGTGACCAACGCCTTCGCGCTCGACCGCTCCGGCGACGGCTACTTCCACACGGGTGACGGCATCCGCGTGAAGCACATCACCATCATCGGCGACGTGAAGGTCTATTCGATCAGCCACATGATGCGCGACCTGCCTCCGGTGAAGTCGAAGCAGGCCGTCATCGACATGGACACGAACAAGCGCCTCACGTGGAAGATGCTCCGCGACGTCGGTGAGGAGAAGATCCAGAACGCGCTCCGCGAAGGCTTCCAGATGAACGGCTACAACGACACCGCCAAGATCAATCAGGCCGTGGGCGTGTTCAACAAGGAGCTCGTCGAGAACACGTACGTCACGATCACGTACGAGTCCGACAAGAAGGCGACGACCTTTGCTGTGGCCGGCGGAGCGTCGACGACGATCCAAGGCATCGACTTCATGAAGGCGACCTGGCGCGTCTGGTTTGGGAAGATCGATCAGCCGTCGCTCGGCGACCAGCTCATCTCGAAGATCTGAAGAAGGCTTCGCTGGGCGCGAGACAGGCCTGCTCGCTCAAGGCGCTGGGCACGCGTGATTTTCGCGCGCCAGCTGCCGGACGATGAGCGGTTTCATCAAGTAAACGTGCCCGCTGCAGATGCGGGCGCGTGCGTTTTGTGCGCCAGCGGCGTCGCCGCCGAGGTCGAGCGCGAGCGCGAGGACGTAGAGATCCTGCAGATCCTCGTCCTTCGTCATGTCGACGCGTTTGGCGGCCATTTTCGCGTGATTGCCGTCGCCCTTACGGACGGCGAAGAAGGCCTCGAGCACAGCCATACCGTCTCTGTCGTCGTTGGCGATCGCGAGCTCTTGGTAGGCGTTGCGTGCGTCGTCGGCCTTCGAAGAGAGGGCGTCGTGATCCGCGGCCGCGTGAGCGAGCTCGAGCTCGATGTACGCGCGGTCCCAGAGCTCGTGGAGCGCGAGCTTGGTCTTCGACGGGGCGTCGAGCTGGCTCCGACCGAGCGCGTCCTTCGCGGCATCGACCTCGGCGAGCGCACCTTCGAGGTCGCCTGCAGCCCAGTGCACCCAGGTGAGCTGGTTGTGGAGCCAGAACTCGGTGTCGGCGTCGGTCTTCGATTTTGCGTCGGGAACGAGCGCGTCGAGGAGAGCCTGCGCTCTCTTCAGGTCGCCTGCCGTCGCGGCCTCGACCGCCGCCGCGTAGCTCGCCTTGTAACGCGTCTCGAAATCGAGCTGGGCCGGAGGCGCGGGCGCTGCTGCAGGCACCGTAGCGGTCGACTGCGCGGGCTTCTGGACCGCTTCGCCGCCGCACGCGACGAGCGCCGAGAAGAGGGAAAAATGAAAAACGGCTCGAAGCATTCGCATCGAGCCGACTTTAGAAGCTTCGTGGTGGGTCATGACAGACTTGAACTGTCAGCCAATGGATTAAGAGTCCACTGCTCTACCAATTGAGCTAATGACCCGCCGCTCCGAAACAAGCGAGCGCGCGTTGTCTATAAGGCACGCGCGGCGCTGTCAAGCCGCGCGCGGTTCCGGTATGTCGAAACTCGAATGGACGCGCTCGTTTCGGCCCCTCGGATGTACGGCATCGCGCTCGTCTCGAGCTTCGCGATCGGGCTGGGAATCGCCGTTTCGAACGGCGCGTACTCGCTCCCGGCTGCGCTTTGCATCACCGCGGCGCTCGTCCTGCTCGGCATTCCGTGGCTGCGCGCGGTCCGCGGCAAAAAAGCGCCCCCGAGCGGCGACCTGCGCGCGACGCTCTTGTCGGCCGTTGTCCTCGCGATCGGGATGGCGTGGATCGGGATGAACGACGAGCGGCTCGTGCTCTACGCGGTGCGGCCTTGGACTGTCACGCTCGCGGCGATCGGCGGGCTCGGCGTCGTGGTCGCGACGTACGTCCCGGCGATAGTCCGCGGAACCCCGGAAAACGCGCTGTTTTGTGACGTCCGGTTCGTGCTCGCGCTCGTGCTCGTCCTCGTCGGAGGCTTCGACGCGATTCATGCCTCGCCCGCGCCTAAGGTCGACGTCTGGGAGCTCGAGGAGCAGGGGGCCGATGTCCTCGCGCGCGGACAAAACCCGTACACGCACGTGGCGGTCAAGAACTCGGCGCCGACGAAAGAGGCGCTGCCGGACGTGCCGTACGTCTACACGCCCGTGCAGCTCTACGTGACCGTGCCGGCAAAGAAGCTCGCCGGTGACGTCCGCTACGCGATGCTCGTCGCGATCCTGATCGCCGGTGCGGCGATGCGCTTCGTCGCCTCGCGAACGATGCCGAACGCGCCCGCTTTCGCGCGCGACGCGCCTGCGCTCTTCTACTTCCTCTCGCCGAAGCTCTTTTTCGTGCTCGAGCAGGCGTGGACCGAGCCTGTGAGCGTCATGCTCGCCGCGCTCGTGATGGCCGCATTCGTGGCCAAGCGACCGCTCGCGACCGCCATCTTGCTCGGCCTTCTCTTCGCGACGAAGCAGACGATGATCTGGATCGTCCCGACCGCGTGGCTGCTCCTCTCGCTCCGCCCGTGGCAAGCGGCAACCGCGTTCGGAGTAGCCGGCGCAACGACCTTGCCGTTCGTCGGCAATCTCCATGCGCTGAAATACGCCCTCCTCGACTTCCAGAGCCTGCTCCCGGCGCGCCGAGACGGCCTGACGCTGAGCGCGATGCTCGACGACCTCTTCGGCTTCGGGCTACCGGGCGTGCTCGGCTTCATCTTCGCGGCGGCGGTGTGCGGCGTGTCGGCCTGGCGGCTGAGAGGACGCGCCGGAGCGTTCGTGCCGACCGCGGCCTTCACGCTCCTCACATTCTTCTTCTTCAACAAGTGGGCGTTCGCCAACTACTACTTTTTGACGATGGGCCTTGCCGCGCTCGCAGCGACCCTGCCTCTTCTGGATCCAGACGTGGATCCAGACGTGGATCCAGACGTGGATCCAGAAGCGGGACCAAAAGTGGAGCCTGCAGGGCCTACTTGTTGATCGTGTGCGCTTCGGTCTCTTCGATCTGACTGAGGGCGATCGCCAGCGCGTCCTTTGCGCGGTCGAGCGAGGAGCGGTCGGCGTTCTGCTTCGCGCTCGCTCGGTCGGCGCGAGCGGTCTCCGAGGCGAGCTTCTCTCGGGTGCGCTGGAGATCTTCGCGCGTGGATGAGAGGCTGCCTTCGAGCTGAGCGGCGCGGTCGCGGAGAGTCGTCGCCTCGCTCTCGAACGTGTCGCGCGCGCGCGTGACGCCGGAGAGACGCTCTTCGAGATCAGCGATCTTGGCCGTGTTGTGCGAGTCGCTCTCGCGCTTCGCGAGGGTGATGGCCGAGAGCTGCTCGCGCGTGTTGGTGAGATCGCTCGTGACGCGCTCGAGCTCCCCTTGCGTCTCTTCGACCTCGCGCCGAGCCTTCGCCTCGAGCCCCGCGATCCGGGCCGCGCTCTCGTTCTCGAGCGCGGAGATCTTGTCGGCCTGCTCGGAGATGAGCGCCGCGAGCTCCTGGTCGTGGCGCTTCGAGAGGTCGGCGAGCTGCTGATCGCGCTCTTGCGAGAGGAGCGAGAGCTTCTGCTCGCGATCCACCTCGAGGGTCGCGACCCTGTCGTCGCGATCGCGTTCGACGTCGGCGATGCGACGATCGCGGTCGGCCTCCACGTTCTGGATTTGCCGGTCTCGTTCTTGAGTGAGCTCCGCGAGCCGTTGGTCGCGATCTTCTTCGAGAGCGCCGATACGCGCGTCGCGATCTTCTTCGAGCACACGGATGCGAACGTCACGATCTTCTTCGAGGGCGCCGATGCGCGCGTCGCGATCTTCTTCGAGCGCACGGATGCGGGCGTCGCGGTCGTTGGCGATTTCGGCCAAGACCTGGTCTTTGGACCGCTCGACCGCAGCGACGGCGTCGCTCTTAGCCTGCTCGAGCTCCTCGATGCGGAGCGAGAGCTGCGTCGACGCTTCGCTCTTGAGCTGCTCGACCTCACGGTGGTGCTGCTCGTCCACCGAAGCAAGCTCGTCGACGTGCTTTTGCTGGATCCCCTCGACCTCGCGCCCGGCCTCGGCGCGAACACGAGCCAATTCCTCGGTGTGCGCGCGCTGTTTGGCCGTGAGCTCGGCGGTGTAATCCTCGCGGAGATCGCGCTCGTGCTCGATCACGGCGCGCGCGCGCTCTCGAATCGACGTCTCGGCGGCCTCTTGGAGCGCCTGGTCTTTCGAGCGTTGGAGCTCGCCGAGCGCGGCCTCGTGGTCGGCTCGCATCGTATTGACGAGCGTCTCGTGGTCGGCGCGCATCGTGATGACGAGCGCCTCGTGGTCGGCTCGCGTCGTCGACGTGAGCGCCTCGTGGTCGGCTCGCATCGTCGAGGTGACCGCCTCGTGGTCGGCTCGCATCGTCGAGGTGACCGCCTCGTGATCGCCTTTGAGCTCGTCGACGATCTTGGTGAGCTGGGCCTGCGCCTCTTCGCGGGTAGCCGTGAGCTGCGCTTCGTGCGACGCGGTGAGCTCGTTCACGCGGGCGCGGAGGTCGGTCGTCTCTTTGCTACGGGCCTCACTCTCGGTGACGGCGCGCTGCATACGCGTCTTGAAGTCTTCGCTCGCTTTTTTCGCCTGATCTTTGTCGGCGGCGAGCGCGTCGTTCTTGTCACGGGCGTCGGCGAGCTCGCGTTCGATGGCGAGCACGCGGTCGGCGACGTCGCCCTTCGCTCGCTCGAGCACGAGGTTCTTCTCGCGCACGTCCAGGATCTCTTTTTCCTTCTTCGCGAAGGTCTCTTTGAGCGCGAGGATCTCTTTGTCCTTCTTGTTGAGATTTTCGCGCAGATCGAGGAAATCGCGGCTGGACACGCCGCTGGTGGCACCGGGCCTTGCCGCGGTGCTGAGCCGCGTCTTCAGGTCCTCGACCTCTTTAGCGAGACGCTCGGCGTCGGCCGCGCTCGAACGGAGCTCCTCTGCCTCGGCGCGTGTCGCTTCGAGCTCGCTCTCGAGCGCTTCGATGCGCGCGTCCGCGGCGCCGTGGTCGACGGGCGCCAGATCCTGCGCAGGGAGCTGCTGCCCCGGCGAATAAATCTGCGTGTCGGCGATGTCGGTCTGCTCGTGGCGCGGCGCCTCGAGCGGAGCGTCGTCGGGCTCGATCTCTTCGCTCAGGGTCGCCTCTTCGGCAGGCTCTTCCTGTGCGAGCGAGAGCGTCGCCTCCTCGGTTCCGGTGATGCGGCCGAACGCGTCTTCGACGTCGAGGTCGGCCTTCGACGGACCCGGCATCGGCACCGGAGCGACCGACGGCGGACGCGGTGGGATCGAGACCGGCCGCGGCGGCGCGACCGAGGGCCCACGGGACGGCGGGCGTGAAGGTCCGCGCGAAGGTGCTGCTGGGAATGGCGCTGGATCCATCTGCGGCAGGACGCCGATCTGCGTCTGGTCCCCGTCCTCGTCGTAGCTCTGGGACGGGATGCTCTGCAGGTCGGCGGAGTCGACCACCGCGACGTCGTCGTCGATGACGAGCTCGTCGTTCGCCGGCTCGGCTGGCTCGCCGAGCGAAATGTGCCTCTGGATGTGCTCGAGCAGCTCGCTGAAGGCGATCGGCTTGTGGACGTAGTCCTCGGCGCGCGTGCGGAGCTTTTTGTGTTGCTCGAAGGTCTCTTCGCTCGATTCGCTCGACATGATGACGAGCGGGATCATCTTCAAAGCGGCGTCCTTCTTGAGCTTGTTGCAGACCGAAAAGCCGTTCATTCGCGGCAATTCGATCGACAAAAGGATCAAGTCGGGCTTGTGGGCGGCGGCCTGCTGCAAGCCGACGTTGCCGTCGTCGACGACCTCTACTTCACAACCGAGCTTACCGAGCTCGGAACGGAGCTCACCGGCGAATGCCGCGTCGCTCTCGAACACGAGGACCTTGGTGGACATCTGAATTCGAGACTATCGTAAGCGCCAGAGTGAGCGCAAAAAACGTCGCCGAGCGGACGCGTCCGCATCTCGAATTCGCGACTCCGCGGAAGCTTCCGAAGGCCCGAGACCTCAAGGGTCGCGTGGTCGTGCTCGATCTCGCGTTCGCGTCGGAGGCGTCCGGCGGCGGCTTCGAAAAGCTCACGAAACCGCTCATCGAAGGCCTCGGCGCACGCCTCGCGGCCTGGATCGATCACCACGATCACGTGCTGCACGCGAGCTACGCGGACGACCCGCGGTTCGTCCTCTCGACGAAGGCCGAGCACGGGGCCTGCCCCGAGATGATCACGCCCGCGATCGTAGAGCGCACCGGCCCGGTCGACACCATCGTCTGTCACAACGACTTCGACGGGCTCTGCAGCGCCGCCAAATGGATGAGAGGCGGCGTCGAGCCCTACCCCGGTGCCGACGACGACGCCCGCGCGATCGACACGCGCATCGGGACGCCTTCGCCGACCGCCCAGCGCATCGACCGCGCGCTTCGGGCCCGCCGCAATGACAGCGCGCTCTACGGGATGATCATCCGCCACTTGAGCGACGGCCTCGCCGATCCCTCGCTTTGGGCGACGATCGATGAGGCCGCAGTCGGCCTCGCTGCCCTCGAGGCCGAAACGCGCAAAATCGCCGAGAAATACCGCGTCATTCCGAGCACGAGGAGCGACATCGGGTCCATCGCGTTCGTCGATGCGACCGAGTTTCACGCGAAATACGACAAAACGCAGCTCCTCCTGGCCGGCCAAGATCGCGCGAAGGTCGCCGTCTTGATCGACCGTGACACCTTGTCGCTCGCCGCTCAGTTCGACAGCGGTTTGAATTTCTTGGAGATTTTGGGGCTCTCGGGCGGGATGCCGACCGTCGTCTCGGTGCCGAAGCAGCGCCTGCCCGAAGCGCTCGAGAGGCTCGGGATTTCAGCCGCCGATTCGCTTCTCGTCACCGGTTGACTAGCGGTTGACCGGCCCGCGAAACGGGTGGTACGAGCGTAAAAAACGGAGCGCCATATGGTGGGTAAAGCGTGGGGGAACGCGGCGAAAACCGCGTCCGGGAGCAGCACGGCCAAAAAGCCGGTCGACGAAGTTTTTGTCCAGAATCGCGACGTCTCACTTTGCCTCTTGGTGCATCGCCGAGCGAAGACGATGCGCGTCGTCGACTTCCGCGCCGGGCCTTCGAGCGCGAAGCAGAGGCTCGTGATGCAGCTCGCGGCGAAGGAAGGCGTGGAGAAGGTCTACACGCTGGTCGAGCGCGACGAGGTCTCGACGTGGGCGAAGATGGGCTTCGCAAAAGAGGCGAACATCCCCGGCTTCTACAAGCGGAGCGACGCCTTCATGCTCGGCTCGCCGGTCGTGACGACGAACATGCGCTCGGAGCCGCTATCCGTGTCGAAGACGAGCCACATGCGCATCTCGCTCCGCCGCGGAATGCCGCTCTCCTCGATGCCGATCGAGCTCACCCCCGACGAGGACGACGACGACGACGACGCGCCGGAGCATGCCGACACGAAGGCGCACGTTTTCGCGGAGAAGGTGCTCGTTCATGCGAAGAAGCACGCGAAGGAGCTCGCGGGGCAGAGCCTTCCGCTGGCCAAGTTGACGCAGGTGACCGAGGCCCAAACCAAAAAACAGCTCGCCGCGGCGCTGAAATCCGGCCGGGCGATGACCGCGTTCGAGCGGTTCGGTCGTGACGTGGAGCGCCGCTATTTCGTCGTGACCGCGCGCGCGGGCTTCGAGCTCGTCACGTCGATCGAGTCGCAGGCGTGTTTCGGCAACGCGTTCCTCGAGCTCTTGACCGCGCCGAAGAACGACGCCGAGGCCATGGCGACGACGTCGGCGCTGAAGGCCATCTGCGACAAGCTCTTGAAGGAAGGCACCGTCAGCGTCTTCTCGCTCGTTCCAAGCGATGACGTCGCGCTAGCGTCAGCCTTCTGCTTCAACGGCTTCCGCCGCACGGGCCTGCTCCTGAGCCACGTGCTCCTCGGCGACGGAACGAGCCGCGGCGCGCGCAAAGACGCCATCGTCTTTTCGCGCAAGCTGACGAACCCGACGTCCGACTGACCGGAGCCCGGCGGCTCGCGAGCGGCCCACACGTGGCCGCCCACATGTGGTCTGCCGTCGGTGTCTCAGGCCCACCTGCAGTCTCAAAGCCACCTCCTGGTTCAGAGCTACCTGGCTCCAGGTGCGCGCGTCGCACAACCGCTATTTTTACCGCTTAGAATTGTAGTGCGAACGCAGGCGCGTGCTATTTTTGGGACCATGGCCCTTCGTGCGCGCTCCTCTTTGTTTTTCGCTGCAGCCCTCACCGCCTCGGCGATCTTCGCCGCGTGCGGCTCGGACGACAACAGTGTGTTCGGTGACGGCAAAGACGGCGGAGGAGACGACGGGGCGATCACCGACGGCTCGCAGTCGTTCCCCGAGGGCGGCGGCTTCAACACCGACAGCGGCGGAACGCCGACGGGCCCGATCTCGATCACGCCTGCCGATCAAGTGATCGATATCCCCGCCGGCGCGTCGATCCCCACGGTCACCTATCAGGCGATCCAAGGTGGGAAGGCAGTCAAGGCGCTCTGGTCGATCGACCGCGGCGAGCTCGGGTCGATCGACGTCGGGAGCGGCGTATTCAAGCCGTCCGGCACCGTCGGCGGAAAGACGAACATCACAGCGACCGTCGGCAGCGTCACCGTCGCGACAAGCGTCACGGTGAGCTTGCACTTTGCACAGAACGGCGGCGGCGCGGACGACGACGCGGGCACGGTCCCTGGCGCCGGCGGCTTCGGCGGTGTCGGTGGCTTCGGTGTCGGCGGCGCCGTCACTGACCCGAGCGTGTTCCCCGGCACGCCCACGGCCGACGCGAGCTTGAAGGTGCTCTACCCGTACGATGGTACCGTGTGGCCACGCGGAATTTTGCCGCCGCTCCTGCAGTGGACCGGCGACAAGGCGTGGGACGGCCTCTACATCCACCTCAAAGAGACGACCTACGAATGGAGCGGCACGTTCTCGAAGCCGGGGCTCGCGCCGACCTTCGTCGATCATCCGATCCCCGTCGACGTGTGGAAGCAGCTCACGCAGTCGAACCAAGGTGAGGACGTCACAGTCACGATCGAGCTCACCGCCGGCGGCGCTGTCTTCGGACCGGTCACCGAGACGTGGAAGATCGCGAGCGCACCGCTCAAGGGCACGGTCTATTACCAGTCGTACGGAACGCTCCTCGCGACCAACTTCGGCGGCGCCAAGCCGGACAATCATCGCTTCGGCGCCGCGACGCTCGGCATCCATCCCGGTGACACGGCTCCTTTGCTCGTCGCCGGAAAAACGACGACAGACAACACGGGCTGCCGCGTCTGCCACTCGGTATCGGCTGACGGCTCGCAGCTCGTCACCAAGTGGGCCGACGACGTGACGACCAGCACGTACGATTTGCACGGCACGCCTGGCTCGAACGAGACGCAAGCCGGCACCCACAACCTCGCGTGGCCCGCGGTCGCGCCGAATGGCGCATACGTCTTCACCGACTCGAGCAATGCCGTCGGCAGCGTCACAGACCCGAGCACGCTCAACTGGATTCCGTCCGGTAACACCATGACAGCGACGAGCCTTCCCGCCGGCCTTCGCGCGGCCTTCCCGGCCTTCTCGTCCGACGGAAAGCATGTCGCGTTCACATGGTACGGCGGCGCGGTGACCGGCTTCGGCACCGGCGACACCAACACGCTCGCCGTCATGGATTTCGTCGGCCCGACGGGCTTCGAAGACGCAGGCGGTGGCGGAACGTTCTCGAACTTCACGCCGCTCTTCAACCCGGCTGCGACCGACGCGGGCGTCGCTGGGCTCCGCGCCATCTATCCGTCGTACTTGCCGACCAACGACGCGATCGTCTTCGAGAACGAGACGCAAACGAACGCGCCGCGCCTCACCGGCACGCAGAACTACGGCGAGACACGCGCGTCGTGCGACGACATGACAATCGCGTGTGGCAAGACCGGATCGCAAGGCGAGCTGTGGTGGATCGACGTCAAGACGAAGACGGCGCACCGTCTCGACAAGCTCAACGGCGGGACGTACCTGCCGGACGGCGTGCTCCACACGGGCGCAGCCGATGCGAAGCTCAACTACGAGCCGACCGTCAATCCTGTCCCGTCCGGCGGCTACGCCTGGGTCGTCTTCACGAGCCGCCGCATGTACGGCAACGTAGCGACTCGTCAGGCGTACGACAGCGACCCGCGCTACGCCGATCTCACGACGTCGCCGACCCCCAAGAAATTGTGGGTCGCCGCGATCGACCTCAACGCGCCGCCGGGCACCGACCCGAGCCATCCCGCCTTCTACTTGCCGGCCCAAGAGCTCTTCGCCGGCAACGCGCGCGGCTACTGGGTCGTCGATCCGTGCGAGAACGACGGCACCAGCTGCGAGACCGGCGACGAATGCTGCGGCGGCTACTGCCGTCCGGGCGGGGACGCCGGCGGGCTCATTTGCACGAACGTCAAGCCCACGTGCGCGCAGGAATTCGAAAAATGCGCGACGACCGCCGACTGCTGCGACAAAGCGAACGGCGTGGCCTGCATCGACGGGCGCTGCGGCAAGTCGGCCCCGCGCTGAACGACGGTTGATCGTCTGAGGGCTTCCCGGTCTTCGTTTCCATGTATTCTCTCGCGGCCGAATGCGCTTCGAGATCGTGCATGACTTCGACATTCCCCTCGACGCGCTCGAGCTCGCAGTCATTTCTCCGCGGCTCTGGGAGAAGCTCGCCTCCCGGCTGAAGAGCATCGAAGAGATCGAGCAGACCCACCACGTGCTCGAAAACGGCGTCCTCGAACGGACGTGGAGCTTCCAGGCGAACGTGAAGATCCCCGCGTTCGCCGAGCGCTACGTCACGCGAGAGATGTGCGCGTGGGAAGAGCGAACGCGGTACTCGCTCGAGGCCCACGCCTCGAAGTGGGTCATCGTTCCGCGTGTCAAAGACGAGTGGAAGAAGTACTTCGCGTCGTCGGGCACGTACTCGCTCCTCGCGCAGAAGGGCGGAACGACGCGCAGAATCGTCGAAGGCACGCTCGAATTGAAGGTCCCGCGCGGGCTGCGCGAGCTCGGAGAGAAGCTCATCGTGAACGAAGTGAAGAAGACGTTCGAGGCGGAGGCCAAGACGCTTCGCCAATTGGCAGACCTCACATGAAGACGTTCATGAAGCGCATTCTCGCCGCAGCGATCACAGGATCGAGCGTCTTTTGCGCCGTCTCCGCGCTCGCCGCCGAGCCGATGCCCACGCGCGCAGAGCATATCGCCACGCCCGGGAAGAACCCGGCGAGCGAAGACGGCTCGGACTCGATCGTCCTCAACCCTGCCAACATGGGGTACCAGCCCGCGCCCGAATTGCGTTGGACCGGCGTCGGTTGCAGCGACGCGCCCAAAAAGGTCGGCTGCGGCCACTCCTTCGAGATCGCCACGCCGCTCGTGTTCGGCTTCGGCACTGGTCTGCGCATGGACTACGTCCAGACGCCGTGGACCGCGGGCTTTCCGTACAACGGCTACGACTACGTGTGGCTCACCTACGCGCTCGGCTGGAAGATCAGCGACATGTTCGCGCTCGGCCTCAGCGTCGAGCGGAGCTACTCGATCGACTCGTACTTGAACGGCCTCTTCGGCGTCACCGCCGGCCTCACGTTCCGCCCCAACACGCACTTCGGGTTCGCCGCGATCGCCCATGACTTCAACGGCCCTTCGACCGCGCTCCTGCCGCCGAACGGCCTGCCCGTCCTCGACCAGAGCTACGATTTTGCCGGCGCGTTCCGCCCGACCGGCCGCCGCGGCCTCGAGGTCGGCTTGGATCTCCAATATCTCCAGGCGACCGACCAATTCATTCCGCGCGGCACGCTCCAAATCGACATCCCCGGGGTCGGGCGCGCTCGTGGCGATCTCGCGGCCGCACACCTCCCGAACGACACGCGTCGCGGCGTCGTCGGCAGCGTCGGTCTCGAGGTCTATCTCGACTCGTTCTCCGCCGGCGGCGGCCTCCTCTTCGGCTCCGGCCTCGGCGACTCCTCGAGCGTCGGCGAGTACGGCACCGTCGCGATCAGCGGGTATCACAGCCGGGGCTTTCCGCTCCCGAAGAAAGCCGTCAAGATCCGCATCGAGTCGACGCCGGACGCGCGCGACCACATCAAGCTCCTGCAGAACCTCTGGTACCTCGCCAACGACCCGCGCTACTCCGCCGTCGTGCTCGAGATGCGGACCGAGCCCGCCAGCTCGTTCGCGCACGCCGAGGAGATCGTCGACGCGATCCGCGTCCTGCAATCGCGCGGGAAGAAGGTCCTCTGCAGCTTGGAGGACAACGGAGCGAGGGCGCATCTCTGCCCACAAGAGCGCGCCCGAACAGTTCACGAACACGCACGCGAGCGACGTCTCACGCGCCGATCACGAAGATCTCCTCCGCGAGTACGACGCCGTCTTCACGAAGAACCTCGCGCAGGGGCGGCACATGAGCGAGGACAAGGTCCGCGCGATCACCAAGACCGGCCCCTTCGTCGCGAGCGAAGCGCGCGCGAACGGCCTCGTCGACGGCTACGCGTTCGACGACGAGCTCGACAGGGTCATGGGCGAGATGCTCGGCCATGACGTCAAGCTCTCGAAGTTCGAAGAGCCGCCGACGATGGTGCAAGACACCTTTGGCGTGCGCGGAAAAGTGGGCGTCTTGCTCGTCGAAGGAGACATGATCGACGGCCGCTCGGCCCACGTCCCGATCGTGGACGAACGGCTCGTCGGCTCGTACTCGATGGCCGAGAAGATCAAAGCGATGCGCGAAGACCCGCTCATTCGCGCGGTCGTCTTGCGGATCGAGAGCCCCGGCGGCTCATCGATGGCCGCCGACGTCATGTGGCGCGAGCTCGATCTCCTCGCCAAGAAGAAGCCGCTCATCGTCAGCATGGGCTCGGTCGCGGCGAGCGGCGGCTACTACATCGCGTCTCCAGCCAAAGAGATCTTCGCCGAGCCGCTCACCATCACCGGCTCGATCGGCATCTTCTACGGCAAGGCGGACATCAGCGGTTTGCTCGATAAAATCGGCGTCAACGTCGAGACCTACAAGACCGCGCCCCGCGCCGACGCCGAGTCGTTCTTCCGCCCGTTCACCGAAGAGGAGCGGGTGGCGCTCGGCATCAAAATCCATCAATTTTACGACGTCTTCCTCGACCGCGTCTCGCGCGGCCGCCACATGACCAAAGCCGAGGTCGACGCCGTCGGCCAAGGGCGCGTGTGGACCGGGCAAGAGGCGATGGACCGCAAGCTCGTCGACAAGATGGGCGGCCTCCGCGAGGCGCTCGCCGAAGCGCGCCATCTCTCGGGCCTGCCCTACGACGCGCCGATCGATCTCCAGCCGCCGCCGGACAAGTCGCTCATCGAGAAAGCGGTCGAGGTCGTCGTCGGCTCGCATGCGATGGCGTCGATCGAAATCTTGCCGCCGCAGTTCCGTGCGCTCGCCCGCGAGCTCGCGCCGGTGACGCAGCTCAAAGGCGACGTCCCGATGGCCCGCCTCGAGTGGGTCGAAGCGGAAGACGAATAGGAGCTAAAATAAAGTCAGTGGAAGAAGGCGCGCCGCCTCGCGCCGCGGCGTGCGGACGGAGCTCATTCCATTGCTGACGCGTGACTGGTTGATTAGAGCCATCATCCCGGCCCACTGTGGAGAAGCGAGACTCGTTCCACCAACAGAGGTCGTATCGAGATCAGTCGGGGCTGCTTCCGCCGGGCATCGCCTTTCGAAGTGCACCGGATGTTTCATCGACGGCAACCGGTATCTACCTATTCATCCGAGGTTCGCATGCGCCAACGTCGATCTGCGGTGTCGAAGCGAAGAGGCGTCCGGTGTTAGTAGTGCCGACGATGCAGTGCGCGGCCGTCAGCACAATTTTCGGCGTGATGAGCGTGCCGGTACAATTGAAGCCATCATAGCCGACCACGACATCGGCCGCGGGCGAGTCGTTGTGGTCGTACCCTCCTACGAGCTTCTGGCTCGTCGCGCTCACCTGCTCGCGCTCGTGCGTGTCGCTCGAAGATCGCCGAGCAAGCAGCCGACTTGCGCGTTCCCGAACCGACCGACCAAAGCGCTCTCGCGATCGACATGTTCTTCCTCTACGTGAAGACGACGACTCAACGGAGTTCAGCGCGAGAGCCGCACCAAGCCCCCACAGTTTGGTGCGCGCCGGTGGCCGGTCTTCCGACATCGGCCCAGCACAGTCGGGTTTGCCGTGGCGGGTCTCGTGGAGCTCGAAGTTACGCGGTCAGCCTCTCGCTCCATCTGCGCCGGTGCACCACTAAAAGCCGAGGATTTTGACGATGAGGCGCTTGTCGCGTCGTCCGTCGAACTCGGCATAGAAGACCTCTTGCCAGGGGCCGAGGTCGAGCTTTCCCTTGGTCACCGGCAGAGTCACCTCGTGGTGGATGAGGAGCGATTTCAGGTGCGCGTCGCCGTTGTCCTCGCCGGTGCGGTGGTGCTCGTAGTCGGGTCCTTGCGGGGCGAGGCCTTGCAGCCACTTCCAGATGTCCTTGTGCAGCCCGCTCTCGTTGTCGTTCACGAAGACGCCGGCTGTGATGTGCATCGCCGAGACGAGCATGAGCCCTTCTTGGATTTCGCTCTTCGCGAGGAAATCGTGCAGCTTAGGCGTGAGTCGGACGAGCTCGCGGCGCTCTTTCGTGTGCATGACCAGGTATTCGGTGTGGGCTCGCATTGCCCGCCAATTGTACTAGTCTTGGTCACTTCCAAATGAACGCTTCGTCGCTTTTCAATTCTGCCATTCGCGGTGTCGAACGCCTTGCCTCCGGTGCAGCCCGTGCTTCGTGGCCGCTCGTCCAAAAGCTCAACAAGGCGATCGAACGCCCTGCGCTCCATCCCAAGTGGGCGCCCGCGCCGCTCTTGAAGCGCAAAGAGCGCTCGATGCCTCAGCTCGGTTGGCCGCGCGAGACCGACTCGCTCTGTCCGCTCTGCGTGCGTGAGGTCCGCGCCCAAATCTTGAGCGGAGAGAAAGACATCTCCACCCTCGTCGACGGAAAGCCGGGCGAGATCAGGGCGAAGATCCTCGAGAAGGACGGCCAGGTCCTCATGGTGAAGACGTGCGACAAGCACGGCACCTTCGAAGACGTGATGGCGATGGATCCCGCCTTTTTGAAGCGGATCGAGGATCTCTACCCCGGCCGCGACTATCTCGCGCCGATCTCGGAGCTCCGCAAGCACGGCACGTCGAGCGTGAAGTACGGGCGCGGCAGCGTCCTCACCGTCGACCTCACCAACCGCTGCAACATGATGTGCGACCCATGCTTCATGGACGCCAATCAGGTCGGCTACGTCCACGAGCTCCGGTGGGACGAGGTGAAGAAGATCCTGGACGATTCTCTCACCATCCAGCCGCGCCGCCAGATGAGCGTGCAGTTCTCGGGCGGCGAGCCCACGCTCAGCCCCGACTTCTTGAAGGCGATCCAATACTCGAAGGACGTCGGCTATTTCTGCGTCCAGTGCGCGACGAACGGCATCAAGTTCGCGCAAGATCGTGAATTTTGCCGCGCGGCCAAAGACGCCGGCCTGCGCCTCGCTTATCTGCAGTTCGACGGCGTCACGAACGAGGCGAACTCGCACCGCAAGGTCGGCAACCTCTTCGACGTGAAGCTGCGAGCGATCGAGAACCTCCACGCCGCCGGCATCGACGTCGTGCTCGTCGTCACCGTCATCAACGGCGTCAACAACGAGCAGGTCGGCAAAATCGTGGAGTTCGCGATCGAGAACGCCGACAAGGTCACCGTCGTGAGCTTCCAGCCCGTCAGCTTCACCGGCCGCGACGAAGAGATCGACGACGAGACGCGCAAAAAACAGCGCTACACGCTCTCGCACCTCGCCCACGACATCAAGACGCAGACGGGCGCGACCGAGCCTCTGCGCGACTGGTTCCCGCTCTCGGCGATGGGCCCCTTCAGCGATCTGACCGACACGTTGATGGGCGAGCGCGCCGACTGGGGCTCGATGAAGTGCGGCTGCCACCCGAACTGCGGCATCGGCACCGTGCTCTTCGTCAACAAGAACACCAAGCAGATGGTCCCGCTCAACGCGTTCTTGAGCCTCGAAGGGCTCTTGCACGACATCGGTGACATCACCGACGCCGCGCAGGGCCGCACGCTCACGCTCGCCGAGCTCACCCTCGCGCTCTTCAAGAACTTCGACGCCACCAAGGCGCCGCCGGGCTTCACCTTCTATCACCTGGTGAAACAGTTTTTGAGCCAGACCGGTGCGCGCGGAAAAGAGATCGGCGCACACGCGAGCGACGCGCACGAGTTCGAGTGGCGCGCCCTCTTCATCGCCGGCATGTGGTTCCAAGACCTCTTCAACTACGATTTTCGCCGCACCGAGATGTGCATCATCCCCTACGGCACGCAGATGGGTGAGATCAGCTTCTGCGCCTACAACACGGGCGTCGGCTGGCGAAATATCATCGAGAAGATGAAGGCGAACGCCACCGTCGCAGAGTGGTACGCGAAGGAAGGACGTCACCCCGTCTACGCCAAGAACCAGAACCTGCCGCTGCCGGAGTCGCTCGGGACGATCGTGATGCCTCCGTCCGAAGACGAGCCCAGCAAGCGCCGCCTCCGCGTCCTCGATTCCTGAGGGCGTCGGGGCGGGGCCGGGGGGGATCGTGACGAACGAAGCCGTGGATCCGCAGGGCTCGAAGGACGAGGAGTACGCGAAGAAGATTCGCGCGGCGCGCATCCGGGCGGCCGTCGCGTTCGTCGGCACCCTCGCGGCCGTGAGCTTGCTCTACAAGTGCTCGGTCACCGACGGTGGCCTGCCGGTCGCCTCGTGCAAGAGCGACCGCGAATGCGCGGGTACGCCGGCCGATCACGTATGCGTGAATGCTCCGACAGGCTCCTATTGCTCGCGGACGTGCGACGTCGACGCGGACTGCGTGAGCGGCTTCGTGTGCAGCGTCCCGCCGTGGACGGGCGCCAAGACCGACAAGCTTTGCATCCACGACGCGCAGCACATCGGCAAGTGAGCCTCTGACCGACAAACGAACGAGGGCAGATAGATGACCTTTCGGCTATCTATCTGCCCGTTCGTGAGCTGGGTAGCGCGGGCGCCTATTTGGCGTTCTTGTAGATATCCATCACGCCCTTCAAGAGGTCGAGCGCCTCGGCCTTCGGGCGCTGGAACGCGTTGCGTCCCATGATCGAGCCGAACGCGCCGCCGGCGGCGATCTCTTTGACCTGGTTGAGGAGCGCCGGCGTCTCTTTCGCTTCACCACCGGAGAAGATGAGGATGCGCTTGCCGTTGAATGCGCTCTGCACGCAGTGCTTCACGCGCTCGGTGAGCGTAGCGACGGGGATCTTGTACTTCTCGTAGACCTTCTTCGCCTCGGCCTGCTCGATGTGGTCGGTCGGCGGCTTGATCTTGATGACGTGAGCACCGAGCTGCGCGGAGATCTGCACGGCGTAGGCCGTCACGTCGATCGACGTCTCGCCCTCCTTCGACAAACCAGCGCCGCGCGGATACGCCCAGAGGACCGTCGGCAAACCGGCCGACCTCGCCTCCAAAATGAGCTGGCGAAGATCCTCGTACATCTGGTTGCGATAGCCCGAGCCCGGGTAGATCGTGTAGCCGATGGCGCTGCAGCCGAGACGGAGCGCGTCTTCGACCGAAGCGGTGACCGCGCTGCACGGCTGGTCGACCTTCGCGAGCGTGTCGGAGTTGTTGAGCTTCAAGATGAGCGGGATCTGACCGGCAAAGCGGTCCGCTGCCTGCTCGAGGAAGCCGAGGGGCGCCGCGTACGCGTTGCAGCCGGCGTCGATCGCGAGCTGGAAGTGGTAGTCGGGATCATAGGCCGGCGGGTTCGGCGCGAACGAGCGCGCAGGACCGTGCTCGAAGCCCTGGTCGACCGGGAGGATGACCATCTTGCCCGTGCCGGCGAGCGTGCCGTGATTCAGCATCCGCGCGAGGTTCGTCTTCACGCCCGGGTTGTCCCCGCCGTACCAGGACAGGATCTCTCTCACGCGATTGTGCTCGGCCATGGTCTCTTCTCCTCTTTCCGAATTCCGAATTCAGGGAGAGAGAGAATACCGCGCACGCGGAGACGAAATCTACGCCCCCGAGTGGATCGCGCGAGCGACGCGCGTCACGAACCAAATCATGCCGGCGGCCGCGACCACCAAGCTCAAGCCTTTGACCCCTTTGTCACGGAACCAGGCACTTTTGCGGGCAAAATGAAGCGCCGGCAACAGCACCGCGAGCACGGCGAGCTGACCGGTCTCGACGCCGATGTTGAACGCGAAGAGCGCGACCGGCACCTGCGCGCGCGGGAGCGCGATCTCTTGGAGCGCGGCAGCGAAGCCGAAGCCGTGGATCAAGCCGAAGGGAAAGGTGATCTTCCAGCGGTGCTCGGCGTTCTTGACGAAGAAGTTCTCGACGCCGACGTAGGCGATCGAGAGCGCGATCGCCGGCTCGATGATGTACGCCGGCGGCTCGAAGATGTGGAAGACGGCGAGCGCGAGCGAAATCGAATGGGCGACCGTGAACGCGGTCACGAGCGCGATTAGCGCGCGCTTACGGCCGCCGACGAGGACGAGCCCGAAGAGGAACATGAGGTGGTCGTAGCCGGTCAAGATGTGGAAGATGCCCATCTTGAAGAGCGGGCCGAACACCGACGACTCGGGTGGCGGCGCACCGTCGGTCGCTTGGACGTCGACCTCGATCACGCGATTGGCGGGGACGGCGACGCGCTCCTCGACGCGCGAGCCCGAGACGATCTCGGCGATGTGACGATGGGTGAAGTCGAAGCGGTCGAGAAAGCCCGCTTCGATCCGCAGATGCTTCGGCACCTTCGGGCACGTGTACTTGGCGACGACGAGCAGACCGTCTGCGCTCTCGATGCGTGCGTCTTCGAGCTTGCTCGTGCACACCTCACCGTCGGCGCGGATCGAGAGCGGCGCGATGAAGAGGCTGAAGATGTCCCCCTTGCTGGCCTCGACCTCGTCGGTCGACAAGTGACCGTCGTGGTTCTTGTCGAGCATCGGCACCGCGGCCGAGACCTCGCTGTTGGCAAAGACGATATGGAGATCGATCTCGTTTCCGGCGAGCGTGTACTCGCCGCGCGAGAGGCCAGCCTGGTGAGCGAGCGCGTCCGGCCCGACGAAGAGGAGGGCGACGAACGCGAAGAGAGCGATGAAATGCCGAGGAAGGGGCGCGCTCTCGAACCGCATTATCTTGTGCCGGCGTCGATCACGGGCAAGACGCCACCGTCGAGACCGCACCCGGTCGCGACCGGGCCGAAATTCGCGCGGAAGGCTGGCGAGGTGTACGGCAGCGCAAGCCCGTCGCGCACCGCCTGACACGTCGCATCCTTGGCGTTCGCGGCCAGGCCTGCTGTGAGAAGGAGCTCGACCGCGGCCTCGGTCTTGCGATTCGCTTCGTTCGCCTTGGCGAGGACGAGCGCCCTCTGCACGTCGCCGCCGAAGCCGAGATAGAACTGGGCGGCGTGGTCGGCGAACGCCTTGGGGTATTTCGCGAGGAGGTCCTCGTAGCGGGCCTTCGCGCGCGCGCGGATCGGCTTCGCCTCTTCTTCCTTACCCGTTCGGCGTAGTGCGTCGGCGAGACCGGCGAGCACGTCGGGATCGTCGGAGGTGTCGACCAGAGGCTTCAAGATCGCCACCGCCTCGTCGGGCGTCGACAGCCCGGCGAGATGCACCGCCGCATGGGTGTAGGTCGGATTCACCTGGTGGGCTTCGGCGAGCCACTTCTTCGCGTCCGCGCGGTCCCCTTTTCGTTCGAGAAGGAAGCCGTGCTGGAAATCCATCCACGACAGCATGAACGGCGAGACGTCGCGGAACTTGGCGCGGGCCTCGGCGAAGAGGCGCTCAGATTCGGCCGGCTTGCCCATGTCACCCACGAGCGCGGCGCGTGACGCGAGGGCCGGCGAGAGCTCGTACTTCTCTTCGGTCGCGCTTCGGATCTTCCAGGCCTCGTCGAGCTTGCCCTGCGCTTGGTAGATGGCGGCGCGAGCTTCCGCGATCTTGTCAGCGACACCGCCGAGCTTCTCGGCCTTCGCGAGCTCGGCGAGCGAGGCGTCGAACTCGTGGACGGCGCCGAGCGCATTGGCGCGCGCGAGATGCGCGGTCGCGTTCTTCGGAAACTTGGGGAGCGCCGTGAGCGTCACGTGGTCGGCGGCTTCGAGATCGGAGAAGCGCCCGGTGAACTGCGAGCGCGCCAAGAGCATGTCGACGAGGCGCGAGAGCGATTCGGCGTCCGGCGATTTGTCGTACGTCTCTTGGCGATTCGCGACGTCGATACTGAGGTTATGGAGGGCGAGCGAGGGCGAGGTCGTGTGCGGCGTGTCGAGCGCGGCGCCTGCGTCGGCCATGGCCGGCGATGCCTCGTTCGAGCTCGCGGACGGACCTGATTTGTCGCTCGACTTCGAGCAACCGGTCAGCAGAACCACAAAAAAAGCGACGCGCGCGAGTCGGTTTCGATGTCGACTCGCACGCGCCATTGGGTGCTCTCTCTACTTGTCTACGTTCTGCGTATCAATGCGGATCGGACAGGTACGGGAATTCCGTGCCCGCCGGCGAGGAAGGCGCCGCAACGCCGTCGGTCACACCGGACGGGAGCGAGGTCGCGAGGAGCGAGTACTCCGCGTCGATGACGTCGTCGTTTGGACGGCGACCACCGCAGTCGGTGTTCGGAAGAATACCGAGCGCGTTGGCTTCGACGCCGAGGAACCCCGTGCACGTCGTGCCCGCCGTGTTGAGGTACATGCGGTCATCGGCGAGAGCACCGGAGAGCGTCGAGTACCCGCCCGCGCCGCCGCCGTAGCCAAGCTGGCTACCGCAACCGTCGCCTGCGACCGACGCCGTGCTGAGCGAGTCGAGGATCGCGAGGTTCGCCGCGATCTCGGGCGCGTACGTCTTGCCCCATGACGGGACGCCCTTGTCCGCGTTGTACGCGTCCTTGGCAGCGCCCTTCGCCGTCGCGTCCGTATCGAACGTGTGGTTGAGGGCCGTGTTGACGGCGGGACGACCGAAGCGGTCGATCTGCGCGCCGAGAGCCGGCGGGCCAGGAGGACCGGAGTCCGTGACAGGGCCGCCGTCAGTGCCGACAGGACCGCCGTCGGTGCCGATTGGACCACCGTCGGTGCCCGGCTGGGCGTTGTTGTCGTCGTCGTCGCCGCTGCAGCCCGTGAGGGAGAGGGCGCCGACAGAGAGGAGCGCTGCGAGGGTGGTGATTAGGAGATGGGTCGTTTTCATGGTTTCTCTCCTCACGGCTTCCTGTTGGTGCTGCCCCAGATCGCCGTGATCGGACCGCCGCCATTGAGGAGCGTCTTGTCGACCGAAACGACGATCGCGAGCGTATTCAGGTTCGCGAAGAAGTTCTGCGCAGGGCCGCCGAGGCCGTCCGCGCCGGCGTCGGCCGGGTTCGACTTGAGCGTATTGCGAAGGTAAGCGGCGGTGGCCGGCGGAACGAACGGGCAGCCGGCGTCGTTGAACGTCAACCCGCCTTTTGCGCTATCGACCGCCGCGACGGCCGCGTTGAAGCCGGCCAGGTTGAAGAAGAAGGGGTCGGCGCGGAGACCCGCGAAGACCTTCACCTTGCCGTCGGCGCTCATGAGGCCGGTCTTGGCGCTCGGGTCACCGGTGACGTGCTCGTCAGAGCCAACCCAAAGGTCGATTTTACCGGTCGCGTCGAAGGTGGCGATGATGTCCTTGTCGGACGGCGTGTTGCCGAGGGCGGCGCCGCTCGACGTGTGGAAGACGTACTGGACCTGATCCGAGAAGCCCGGAGCGCCCGCGTCAGCGGCCCCGGCGGCCGGATAGACCGTCATGGCGAGGACGGCGTTGTTTCCGTCGAGCCACGAGTAAACGTCATTGATGTCCGCCGACGGGTCCTTCTGCGTTGCCGGCGCATCCAGGTGGTCCGCTGAGCGCGCATTGTGCGCGATTCCCAGCGTGGCGGCGAGGACGACGCCCGTGAGCGTTCCTCCCCAGAGCCAAGTTCTTTTGTGCATTGCTGTTTCTCCCTCGAGTCGTGGAGCGCCAAAGTGAGGGAACACCCCTCGATGAGCCCAGCTACGTGTGAAGCTGCCTCGCGGCTGCACGAAAAAGCGCTCTAACTGCTAGAAATCATTGGGCTTTGTGTGTTACGTATTTGAAAATTCGTGTCACGTAAAACCCGAGTTAGTGCGCGCTGTTAGAGTCAGAGCATGAAAGACCCGCTCGTTCGGTTCGGTGTCGCCATGGAAGAGTCGCTCTTGAAGGAGCTCGACCGCATCGCCGACGAACGGGGTGTGACGCGCTCGGAGATCCTCCGTGACTTGAGCCGGGCCGAGGTCGCGCGCTCGCGCGTGGACAAGGGTGCCCCCGCGGCGGGCGCGCTGACGCTCGTCTACAACCATCACGTCCGTGAGCTCACGGAGAAGCTCACCGAGGAGCAACATCGGCTCGGCGAGCAAGTTCGCGCGACGTTGCACGTTCACCTCGACGCCGAGCGTTGCCTCGAGATCATCGTGCTCCGCGGCAAATCGGACGCGCTCCGGAAGGCGGCCGACAAGCTGCTCGCGACGCGCGGCGTGGAGCAAGGCGGCCTGCAGCTCGTGTCGGAGCAGCCGGGAACGCACACGCATTCGTACACGCACGTGCACGACGACGACGCGCACGGCGAGCATCATCATCACGACGCGAAGCCGCATCACCATGAGGTCGAGCACGAGCATCCTCATACGCGAGACGGGCACGTGCATGCGCCCGATGCGGCAAAGCCGGTGCCGAAGAAGAAGCGCTAGCTCGCCCGGGTCGAGGCGCGATTTCGCGCGGCGAGCATCGAGTGGCGGTAGCCATAGCTGAGATAGATGACGAGACCGACGATGAGCCACGCGAAGAACCGCATCCAGGACGACGGCGGCAAGTAGTAGATGAGAAACACGCACGACAAGAGCCCGAGCCCCGGGATCGTGTAGGTGCCGAGCGGCACCTTGAACGGGCGCTCACGATTCGGCTCGCGCACGCGGAGGATCATGATGCCGAGGCACACCAGGATGAACGCGAAGAGCGTTCCGATGTTGGTGAGATCGACCATTTCGTCGATGTTGGCGACGCCGCCCGCGAGCGCGACGACCACGCCCGTCACGATCGTGGCGATGTGTGGCGTGCCGTACTTCGAATGGACCTTCGCGAATGCGGGCGGCAAGAAGCCGTCACGTGCCATCGCGAAGAGGATGCGGGGCTGACCGAGCTGGAACACCAGCAAAACAGCCGTCTGCGCGATCACCGAGCCGAGCGCGACGAGGCCGATCATCCAGTTCGGCATCGAGACGAACCTCATCGCGAGCGTGAGCGGCTCGGCGCGGGCGCCCTCGGAGGCGTGGGTCAAGAACGAGAACGGCATCATGCCGGTGAAGACGGCGGCGATGATCACGTAGATGACGGTGCAGATGATGAGCGAGCCGATGATGCCGATCGGCATGTCGCGCTTCGGGTTTTTGCACTCCTCCGCGCACGTCGAGACGGCGTCGAAGCCGATGTATGCGAAGAAGATGGCGGCGGCGCCGGCGCCGATGCCCGCGAAGCCGTTCGGCGCGAAGGGGTGCCAGTTCTCCTGTTTGACGAACTTGAAGCTGACGAGGACGAAGAAGACGAGGACGAGGAGCTTCACGCCGACCATCACGGCGTTGAAACGTGCGGACTCTTTCACGCCCCAAATCAAGAGGATGGTGATGAGCGCGACGATCACAATCGCAGGCAAATTGAAGACGATCGGGATGCTGCCAAGGTGCGGCGCGCTGGCGAGGACCTCCGGCATCTTCGCGTGCGCGGTCCGGTAGTCGACGACGAGCCAACGCGGGATGTGGAAGCCGAGGCCGGAGACGAGGGTGTCGAAGTAGTTCGACCAGCTGATCGCGACGGCGACGTTTCCGATCGCGTACTCGAGGATCAAGTCCCAACCGATGATCCACGCGACGAGCTCACCGAGCGTGGCGTAGGAGTAGGTGTAGGCCGAGCCCGAGACCGGCACCATCGACGCGAACTCCGCGTAGCAAAGCGCGGTGAAGCTGCACACGACAGCGGTCAGGACGAGCGACACCATGAGCGCCGGGCCGGCGCCTGGGCGGAGCGAATCACCGGCCGTCGCCGTGCCGATCGTCGCGAAGATACCGGCGCCGATGATCGCGCCGATGCCGAGCATGATGAGGTTCAACGGGCCCAGGACTTTTTTGAGCGATTGCCCTTCGCGCTCGGTGTCCGCCATGAGCAAATCGAGCGATTTTCGCTGCAAAAGCTGCTTTGGATCGAACGCCATCGCGGTGCCGAAGCTACACGCGGATCGACGAAAGCGTGTCGCGAAATCGTTTTTTCCCGTAGCCTGGGCCTACCTTGCGGCGTGCCCTCCTCGGCGTGACGATGGCGGCAGCACTGGCGACCTTCGCGGCGCCTGCGCTCGCGCAAACGCCGACCGATCCGGGCTCCGCGCAATCGAACGACGTCGCCGTGCAAGGCACCGCCGCTCAAGCCGGCGATCAGATGGGCGAGCAACGCGCAGTCACCGCCGACGACGTAGCGCGCGCCGCGAACGCAGAGCCGGGCGCCGAGACACCGAATTCGCTCTTGCCCGAGGCGCCGCTCGAAGCACCGCCGCCGCCGCCGCGCCACAAAGGGCTCGTGCTCGAATCGAGCCTCGGCGCGCTCGGCTTCCTCGGCAAATTCGGCAGGGAAGCGCCGACTGCGTTCTGGCTCCACACGCAGCTCGGCTACGAAATCTTCAAGTGGCTCATGATCTACGGCGAGGGAGAGCTCGCGTTCACCGACACGTCCAACGGCAACGGCCCGACGCAGACGCGCGCGTTTCCGATCTTCGGCTTCGGTGGCGGCCCTCGCTTGACCGTTCACTTCACCGACCGCGTGGCGATGTTTGCGCAAGGCGACATCGGGGCGATGACGAGCGACGTGAGGGTCGGCGCGCTCGCGAACCTCGGCTTCAAGAATGCCGAGAGCCTGGGCCTCTACTTCGGCGGTCGGCTCGGCGTCGAGTGGTACCAAATCGATCGCCACATGGCGCTCGGGCTCCAGGTCGGTTTGCGTGACGCCACGGGCTTCAAGCGCGTCGCCGGAAGTGACCTTCCGCTGATGATCGACGGCGCCTTGGCCCTTCGCTACACGTTCTGACGCGCCGTCCGGCCCCTCTTGGGCGGACGAAATAGCGAGTCCTTTCGGCGGGTTCACGAGAATCGACAGGGCACGCACTTGCCATATTTCGAATTCTCTCTAATTTGATAGTTATCGAATTCGATGATCTTCGAATTTCGAACGAGGCGAACATGACCAATCCTTTCGGCGCGCTGGCCGACCCGACACGGCGCCAAATCTTGAAGCTACTCCGCAAGGGGTCGATGACGGCCGGCGATCTCGCCGACACGTTCCATCTCTCGAAGCCGACCCTCTCGCATCACTTCCGCATCTTGCGCGCCGCCGGCCTCGTCCGGACGGAGCGCCGCGGAACCACCATCGTCTACACGCTCCAGGCGAACGCGATCGAAGAGCTCGCCGCCGAAATCTTGGAGCTCGCCTCAAGCAGTGCCGAACGAAAAGGAAAGGTCAGGTCGTCGTGAACGCGTCGAAGGTCATGAAGTGGTCTCGGGGTTGGGACGTCGTCGCCCTCGCTATCGTCGCCGGAACGTTCGTCCTCTCGGCGGCGATTCTCCCTTCGCTTCCGCCGGTTGTCGCGACCCATTTCGACATCCACGGTGAGGCCAACGGTTTCAGCTCGCGGACGTTCGCCGCGTACTTCATGCCCGTGATCGAGCTCGCGCTCTGGGCGCTGCTCGTCCTCGGCGGTCGTCTTCTCCCCACCGATTGGCGCAACCGGCTCGCCGCCAGCCCGATGGGCGCCGTCGTCCTCGTGACCGTCGCATTCCTCTCGGCGCTCCACGTCCTCGTCTTGCGCGCCGCCCTGTCGGGCGTGAGCGCGCTCGGCAACGGTCTCCCGCTCCTCCTCGGCGTCATGTGGCTCGCGATCGGCGTCATTTTGCCGCGCACGCGTCGCAACCCGTTTGTCGGCATCCGCACCGCGTGGACGCTCTCGTCCGACGAAAATTGGGCGCGCACCCACCGCATTGGCTCGTACGCCTTCGTCGGTGCGGGTCTCGTCGCGCTCGTCGGCGGAGCGATCGGCGGCCCCAGCGGAACCGCCATCGCGCTCACGGCAATCGTGGTGAGCGCCGCGATCCCGATCCTCTATTCGTGGTCGATCGCCCGCCACACGTCATAAGGCGTCAGTCGGTGCTCGCATCGAGCGAGGCGCACGTGACGTCGGCGGCGATCATCCCCGCTTCGACGGAGGCGACCTCGCTGCACGCGGCGCCGACGAACACGATCTCGCCGTTGCCTTCGTCTCCCCAGACCCAACCCTGCTTTCCGTTCGGGTCTTGGGGAATGACGACGCCGCCAACAGTGACGACGATCGACCCGCTCTGGCTCGGCACCGACGACGTGAGATAGGTGCAGGAGCCGAGCTCGTCGCGAATGTCGACGAGCGCCGTCTGCATGTCGGTGGGTGAGGTCGCTGCATAGTAATGCTGCGCGCTTCCGGCACGCGGGCGTCCGCCGGCGTCGGCCATCGCGTTGAGGACCGCGTCGTTCTGGGTGTCTCCCGGCGAATGGATACCGATCACGTAGGTCGGCAATCCGGAGCTCGCGGAGCCGGTGATCGCCGCAAGCGTGCGGGTGTCGTCGAGACAGAGCTCGGGCTCGGCTCCGCAATCGGTGAGGGTCGGATCGGCGCACGTGCACGTCGAAGGGTCGAGCGCGGCGTTGCAGTTGGGACCGCCGTCCGTGGCCAAGATGAGCGCGCGCGCCGTGCTCGCCGCCCGAATGCCGAGCAGCGATTGGGACGCTGTCGCGAGCGCTTCGGCGGTCGGTGTACCGCCGAGGGGCGCGGTGCTTTGCATCAACGCGGCGAGAGCGCTGGTCTGGCCCAGCGCAGGTTCTATGTTCGGCGTGAGCGGCACACCACAGCTCTGGCTCGAATGACCCGAAGGGAAGATGAGGCCGCCGAGCGCCATCTGCTGGTCGACGCTTGGGAGGACATCTTGCAACGTTTGGGTGAGCACGCGCCAGCGGCTGCTTCCGTCGGGCGCGAACGACTCGTCCATCGAGCCCGAGGCGTCGAGGACGAACATGACCGAAGGCTGAGCGCGAGTGAGCGAAAACGCGCCGGGCGTGCATGGCACCGAGCCGTCGACACCGGCTTCGTTCGTGACGAGGGCGCGATCGACGAGCTCGGTGCGCGAGCCGCAGCTGACCGATGCCAAGATGGCTACCGCGATCGTCGTTCCCCAAGCGTACGCGTGCGGTCTCATCCGTGTTCCTCGCCGAGCGTACGACGTTCTCGTGGCTCGATCCGCGAAAGCGGCGCGCGAGCCGCGGTCGTTCGTCGTCGAGTCGCTACTTCGCCATCAAGAAGCGGACGCTTCGCGCGCGAACGGGGACGCGAAAGCCGCCGGTCTCGCGCGTGATTATTCCATGTGCCTTCGAAGGGTTGGCAGGCACGAGCGCATCGATGAGGTCGGCCACGCCCGCGACCGCGAGGTGCGCGTCCTTCGTCTCCGGCGTCGGATTCATCACGAAGACGACGCGCGGCTTGCCTTCGGCGTCGTCGTGCACCGCAACGAAGACATCGGGCGGATCACACGAAAACGTGGGCAATTCGAGCTCTTCGATGCGCTTTCCAACGAGAACGTCAGCGCGAGCCAAGTCGTCGAGGGGCTCGAGCTCAAGCCCCTTCAAATCGTACGGCGCGCCAAGCCTGCGGAAGTTACCGTCGCGATCGGGCGCCCGCGGACCGATCGTGACCTTGATCCCGCGCTTGGCCGCAGCCTTCAGGTCGGAGACGAGCTCACGCTTGAGACCACCCGCGGTCGCGCACACGACCCACGAGGCGTGGGCGATGCTCTCGCCGAACGTCTCGCCGGCGGCGTACGCGAACGGAACACCGCGACGGAGGAGCGCGCGCTCGAACGCGCGGACGAAGGCCTCGCCGACCATGGTCGCGGGCTCGGCGCCGTCGGCAAGATCGTCCTCGAGGCAGCTCTCACGGAAGCCGCCTCCCATGATGTGGAACGCGGCGGGCGTAAGCGGGCCGAACGCGTGCGTGACGCGCGCGAGCCGACGGAGCGCGCGCGGGATCACGAGCCGTACCGGCGCGCGGCGCGTGAGCGTGTGGAACTGGGTGTGCTCGAGCGCGTCGAAGAGCGCCTTGATGCGATCGCCGAACGGACGACGAACGCCGCGCGGATCGATCGGAGCGCCGACCCAGCGATCGCGCTCGACCGCCATGTACAGGTTGAAGCCGCGCAGGCCGTACGCGAGCGCGGTCATGATCGTGTAGAGCGAGTCTTCCTCGTCGAGCGGCGCGAAGAACGGCGGAAAACCCGCGCCGATCTCGGCGGCATATGCCGGTAGATCGAGCCCGACGTTGCGAACTGCGAGCTCGGTCGTACGCCGCATGTTGGTCATGTGGTCGCGCGGCGAGGCTGAGTGGTAGTAGTCGAGCGCGATCAGATCGATCTCGCTCCCGATGCGCGCGGCGTTGAGCGGCGAGGCTGCCTCGCCCATCGGAAAGTTGTGCATCGTCGGCAGACCGTCGAAGCCGGCGGCCACCAGCATGTTCGCCATCGCGCCGATGCCGTTGGCGAGCAGGTGCTCGTGGAACTCGGCCCAGTCGAGGTGCTTCACGAGCTCGTCAGCCGTGGTCGCGTCCATCTTCACCGGCGGCTCGGCGCTCGCGAAGCTCGTCTGCTTGTCGCTCCACGCGTCGCGGAGGTGCTTGAGCGTGCGGTACTTGTGCTTCAAGAACGAGCGGAAGAGCGCGACCGCGTCCGGGTGGTAGTCCTGGTCGTACGGGCCGTCGCGGAAGTAGAGCGCGCCTTCGTTGTCGACCTGGGTGAGGACGATCGGGCCGTCGGGCCAGCGCAAGGGCGCGAGCACCTTCGCGACCGCCTCGAGCCACACCTGCGTCTCGTCGAGGAAGGCGCGGCTCGCGTAGCTCGGCACCGGAAACGCGACCGGGATCATCGGCAGCATCACCGGGTTCCCCTTCGGCGTCTTCGCCTGACATGCCGAGTCCCAAACGATGCGCTCGGGCAGACCGAAGCACGTGAGCTCGGCGTTGATGTGCGGGCCTGGCCGCACGATCACCTTCAAATCACGCTCGTGCGCGAGGGTGAGGAAGTGCCGCACGTCGAGGTACGGATTCTTCTCTCCGAAGTCGAAGACCCCCTCTTCGATCTCGTGGGTTTGCCACGGCACGTACGTGTCGAGGATGCGCACGCCCATGTCGCGCATCGCTTCGAGCGCAGGCACCCAGTCCGCAGGATGATGTCGCCAGTAGTGCATGGTGCCCGCGTACAGCGGCAAGATCTCGGGCGTCGCCGAGCTCGGCGCAAGATTCAAACCGTGCGGATGAAGGGTGACACGCTCGCTCACGAGGCCGCCTCGAAAGTTATTGGAGCGTGACCGTGCCCTTTTCGGGCGAGCTCTTCGCGCTTACGGCGTCGACGAGCGTGACGGTGACGTCGACCGGTCCCTTCGGTGCATTCTGATCGAGGACGAAGTCGAAGCCGACGTTCGACGCCTGCTTGATCTGCGCGCTCAAAGGGAGGTCGAACGTCTGATCCGTGGTCGTCGCGCCCGGAATGTCGAGGTGGACGATGTATTTCGTGACGTTCTGCTTGTCATCGTGGAAGGAGATCGTCCCCTTGATGTCGTAGCCCGTCACTTGCTGTTCATTGATCTTTACGGTGGCGACGCTCGCGGTGTCGTTGAACGTGAGGTCGTCGATGACGGGACCGTTGGTCGAGCTCGAGCTCGAGCTCGACGAGCTGCAGGCCGAGAGCGCGAAACCGACGATGGCGAGGCAAGCAATACGTGCAACGAGCATGAATCCCTCCTCAGGTGGGGCAGACCATACCCTCAGGACAGAACGTCGTCGAGGAGCGCCGCGAGGTCTCTCGCGTCTTCTTCTTCGGCCGAAAGCGCGGCGAGCGCCTTCTTCACCTTCTCGATCGTCGGCTCGACGAACTTCAAGAAGGAGGGGTTGCCCTTCACGCGGTCGATGAAGACGAAGCGGCCGGCGTCCTTCAATTTGCGCTGGACGGTGACGATGTCGAATTCGGTGCCGAGGCTCGCGCGCTCGCTCTCGAGGCCGGAGGCCTTAGCGAACTCGTCAAGGCGCGCCTCGATGAACGGGCGATCGAACGTCTGGTAGCTGTCCGACAAGAGAGCGACGAGATCGTAGACCCGTGGCCCGAGGAGCGCGTCCTGGAAGTCGAGCCACACAAGGCGATTTTTGCCACCGCGCTCGTCGACCATCAGGTTGCGCGATTGGTAGTCGCGGTGGACGAAGCCGTACGGCATCTTCGAGACGCGCTCGGCCCAACGCTGCGCGATCGCCTCGAAGGTGTTGCGTGCGCCGTCCGTGAGCGTGATGCCGCGCGCTTCGAGGCCCCACTCGCGGAAGTGATCGATCTCCCAGCGCAGAAGGTCGACGTCGAACTTGCGCGAGGCGACGACCGAGCTCTGGGGAAGATCACGAAGCGCCCGCTGCGCGCGTGCCAGATCTTCGACCGCCTGCGTGTAGAGTGCAGCCTTTTTCTGCGGATTCTTCTCGAGGAAGGCGGCGAGCGTCTCGTCTCCGAGGTCCTCGATGACGAGCCAGCCGGCGGCGCAGTCTTCGGCGAGCACGTTCGGGACGTCGATGCCGCGATCCCGCAAGAGATCGGCGACCTCGAGGAACGGCCAACGCGCCGCCTTCACGCTCTTCTGGATCTCCTCGGGCTTGTCACCGTCGGGGACGAACATCGCGACGACCGAGCCACGGTCGGAGACGAGCCGGAAATATTTCCGGCTCGACGCGCCCCCAGGCATCGGCTCCACCTTCACATCGGCTCCGAGCGTGGGCGCGACGAGCGCGCGAGCGCGCTTCATGTCGAAGTCGTGCATGCTGTCTTCTGCTATCACAGGGCTCGGTCCACGCGCATGGAATCCCGTATAATTTTCGAGGTGGCGTCGCTATTCGAGCTCGAGCTCAGTGCCCAGGCGGTCGAGTCGCTCGGCACGTGGCTCGCGCTCTTGAAGCAGTGGAACAAGAAGCTCGACCTCACCGCCGCGAAGACGGATGACGCCGTCGTCGACGTCATGCTCGCCGACGCCTTCGTGCTCGCGAAGCATTTGCCGACGAACGCCAAGGTCGTCGACGTCGGCAGCGGAGCGGGCGCGCCGGGGTTCCCGCTCGCGCTCGCGCGGCCGGACTTGAAGATGACGCTCGTCGAGCCACTCACGAAGCGCGTGTCGTTCTTGCGAACGGCGATCGGCGCGGTCGCGCGGCCCGACGTCGAGGTGAAACGGACACGTCTGGACGAGCTGCCCGATCACGGGTGGGACGTCGCGCTTTCGCGCGCAACCTTGCCGCCGCAGGAGTGGCTCGACGGCGGCGCCCGGCTGGTCGGCGAAGGAGGAGACGTCTGGGTGCTGCTCGCCAAAGAAGACCCGCCCGCACGGCCAGATTTTCGGCTCGAGGGCGATCACGCCTACACGTGGCCACGGAGCAAGCATCCGCGCCGCGCGCTGCGCTACGCCCGTTCGACCTGCTAGCACTACGGAGCGCTTCGCGGTTTTTTTGGCCCAGTCGCGCTCTGCGTGCGAGCTGTCGAGGAGAGATGGCGAACTATCGTTCCGGAGGGAACGAGATCGGGCGCGTGGGCGAATCCGACCTCGTGACATTGCGCAGGCTCGCCGACGAGCTCGCCGAGAAGCGCAACGAGCGCGCGACGACGGGTCATTTGCTCGCCGCGATCGCGGCGAAGCCCGGGCCGGCGAGCGATCTGCTGTCGGAGCGACGGCTCGACGTCGACGTCCTCTTGAAGGCGGCGCGCGTCCACACCGATGACGCCCAGGACGCGGTCTCGCGCGTGATGCACCGCGCCCGCGAGCTGGCGTCGCGAGGAACCAACCGCGAGGTGACGGCGCTCCACCTCTTGTTCGCGCTCTGCCATGAGCGCACGACCGCGGCGTACCGCGCGCTCGAGCAGTGCGGAAGCGACGTGGCGAAGCTGCGAACCGCCGCGCTCCAGGTCGCGACGGGGATGGCGCCGCCTCGTCGCATCGCCAGGATGGAAGCGCTGGCACCTTCGCTCCGGACCGCGCAGACGGCCCCGTTCCGGCCGGCTTCGCCGATGTTGCCGCCGCCCTCGCTGCGGCCTTCGATCATGATTCCGCCCGCCGCGCGGCCGCCGCTCCACGTGCCGGTGACAGTCACGACCGCGGCGCCGAAGCCGAAGCGACCGAAGCCGGTGCCGCTCCTCGCACGCGAGCCGAAGAAGCACGCGGTTCATGAATCACCGAAAAAAGAGCCTGATCGCTTTGCGCTCGACGAGAAACGGTTCCCCCTGCTCGCCAGGGTCGGCAAAAACCTTACCCTGGCGGCCTCACGCGGCGAGCTCGATCCCGTCGTCGGTCGCCACGAGGAGATCGAGAAGATCCTCGACGTCCTCGCTCGCCGGAGCGCCAATAGCGCGTGCGTCGTCGGCCCGCCCGGTGTCGGCAAGACGACCGTGGTGCGTGGCGTTGCCCTCCGCGCCGCCAGCCGCGAGGTCCTCTCGCTCGACGAGAACATCATCGTCGAGATCGAGGTCTCGAGCCTCATCAGCGGCACCGGAGCGCGCGGCGCGCTCGCCGAGAAGATCGTCGAGCTCAAGGCGGAGGCGAGCGACCGTCGCATCGTCCTCTTCTTCGACGAGATCCACTCGCTCTTCGAGGACGGCGGTGACGAGGCGGTCAGCGAGCTGAAGGCCGCGCTCGCGAAGGGCGAGATCCGCTGCATCGGAGCGACCAGCCGCGAGGACTACAAGCGCGCGATCGAGAACGACCCCGCGCTCGCCCGCCGGTTCACCGTCGTCGACGTCGAAGAGCCGTCGCACGAAGAGGCCTTCCTCGCGATCGAGTCGGTCGTGCCGCTCTACGAGAAGCACCACAACGCCAAGTACCCGAGCGCCACGCTCGCCGCGGCGGTAAATTGGAGCGTTCGTTACGTCCCCGGTCGCGCGTTGCCTGACAAAGCCCTGGGCATCCTCGACCTCGCCGGCGCGCGCGCCAAGCGCCGCGGTGTGAGCGAGGTCACGCGCGAGGGTGTCGCCGACGTCGTCTCCGAGCTCGCCGGAGTTCCGCTCGAGCGCCTGCTCGAGACCGACGGCGAGCGCATGCTGCGGCTCGAGAGCCTCCTCGGCGAGCGCATCGTCGGTCACGCGGGGCCGCTCGGAAAGATCGCGAGCGTGCTCCGTCGCAACGCGTCCGGCTTCCGCTCCAAGCGCCCGATCGGCTCGTTCCTCTTGCTCGGCCCGACCGGGGTCGGCAAGACCGAGACGGCGAAGGCGATCGCAGAGTGCCTCTTCGGCTCGGGCGATGCGATGACGCGGCTCGATCTCTCGGAGTACGCCGAGCCCCACGCGATCGCTCGGCTCGTCGGCGCGCCGCCGGGCTACGTCGGTCACGAGGCCGGCGGCCAGCTCACCGAAGCGGTCCGTCGTCGTCCGTTCCAGGTCGTCTTGCTCGACGAGATCGAAAAGGCGCATCGTGACGTGCTCGAGGCGTTTTTGCAGGTCTTCGACGAGGGTCGGCTCACCGACGGACGCGGTCGCACGATCGATTTCACCAACTGCGTCATGTTCCTCACGTCGAACATCGGCGCTGAAATTTCGGCGAAGCCGCGCGCGCAGCGTGGACGCATCGGCTTCGGTGCTTCGCCCCGTGAGCAGGTCGTCGACACGTCGTACGACGAGAAAATGCGCCAAGCAGCGCGGGCAGCGCTTCCGCCCGAGCTCTACAACCGCCTCGACGAGGTCTTGGCCTTCGCGCCGCTCACGCGCACGGACGTCGCCGAGGTCGCCAAGCGCATGCTTGCCGGTCTCGCGCTCGAGCTCGAGGCCGCGCGGGGCATCACGCTCGACGCGAGCGACGCCGCGATCGAGGCGCTCCTCGACAGCGACGGCTTCGACCCCGAGCTCGGCGCGCGGCCGATGCGACGCGCGATCGCCCGCATGATCGAGGCGCCGATCGCCGAGATGATTTTGCGCGGAGAGATCAACCGCGGCGACGTCGCCACGATCGACGTCGAGGACGGTCAGCTCGTCGTCGACGCGGTCACGCCCTCTACCGCTCAGCGCGTCGGCTGATCTACGAAACGGTGTCGATCGCGCGGCGATAACGCTCGCGGCGCGCGTTGTCACGGAGGATTTCGTACGCTTCCTCGAGGACGGAGACGATCTTGCGGACCTGCGGCGCGAGGTCGGCGTTGCCTGGCGTGAGGATGCGGTCCGGGTCGAACGCGCGGCGAAGCTCGGCGAAGGCGCGGCGGATCTCGTAGGCCGTCGCCACGCGAGAGACGCCGAGGACCGCGAAATAGTCCCCCTCCTCGACGAGGTCGAGAACGGAGATGCGGTAGATGACGATGAAGTCCGGGCCGGCCGCCTCGCGCACGGCGCGCACCACCTCGACGGCGAAACGACGTCGCTTCTCGGGGCTCCCGCCCCATCGGTCGGTGCGGTCGTTGGTGCGAGGAGCAAGGAACTGGTTGATGAGGTAGCCCTCGGACCCCATCACCTCCACGCCGTCGTAGCCGGCCTGGCGCGCCAGACGCGCGGCCCGGGCGAAGGCG
>CAJDWT010000011.1_pt1 | contig 68403 bp, 67 predicted proteins | sample 7391671 | NCBI WGS metagenome assembly CAJDWT01 (sample SAMEA7055729, study PRJEB34461) | soil metagenome | biome: terrestrial ecosystem; feature: Peninsula; material: soil | place: Antarctica | collected 2016
ATCGAGCCCGGCGAGCGCGCTCGTCGCCCCCGCCGCCGCCACGTGATGCGCGGCGACCGCGGCACCGAGACCACGCGAGCCGGAGTGGACGAGGATCCATACTCGGTCGTCCGAGTCGCGATCGAGCTCGAGGAAATGATTGCCGCCCCCGAGCGTGCCGAGATGACGGCTCGCCAGGGCGAGACGCGCATGCTCGAGCGCGTTCGTCGAGAGCCGATCGAGCAACAGCGCGTCCGGGACGGCGACGCCCTTCCCGCGATGAATGCCGGACCCCGCGGGGATCGCGGCTCCGAGCGTCTTCACGATCGCTCGCAGTGTCGGCCGGTCGAGGGCGCTCGCCTCGATCGACGTCCGCAGCGCCGTCATCCCACAGCCGAGATCGCCGCCGAGCGCACGCGGCACGACCGTCGATTCGGTCGCAAACACGGTGCCGACGGCGACCCCTTCCGAGACATGCGCGTCCGCCATCGCTGCGACGAAGCCCGTGACGTAGGGCTGACGCGCGATGCCGCGGTCCGCTTTCCGCCTCGAGCAGCGCTTCGCCATCGAACACGAAACGCAAGTCGGGCGTGCGTTTCAGATCGATGGCATCGGCCAAGCGCGCGCGCAAAAACGCAGTCGCGCGCGCGAGCGCACGCTCGACGTCGGGCCGCTGCCTCTCGGCGACTTCCGCCGTGCCTGCGATCGCAAAATGGACGCGAGCATGCCGGTAGTCGACCGAAAGAACGACGGCGAGGATTCGAACCGGCCCCAGTGCCGGATCGGAAACGTCATCGCGCAGGAGCGCGCGAAGCTCTTCAAAAACCAAACCTTGCAAGCGAAGGTGCCGGTGTCCGACGCCTTCATTTCCATCTTCTCGTCGCATGAAAGATCAATCCTCGGACGGCCGAAGCCGCCATGGAGACATTCGATGCTCCGCTCTCGCGGCGAACAAACCTAGCGCGTGACGAGAACGGAGACGTGAGCGAAACCAGCTTTTGCAATGGGGTGCATGACGTCCTCCGTGGGGCGCTGCGAGATGCAGCGAAGCCGAGAATGTGACCGGCGAGCTGCCGTTCGTCAACTCTCGTGTCGTCTTCGACGGATGCGGCGGTCGTTCGATGCAGTCAGTAGCGCCACGGATACCGGCGATGAGGGTCGACCCTCGGCATCGGCGAGGTGCGATGTTCCATCGCGAAGCGCTCGATCAACATCGCGATACGAGCGCGGTGCGGTCGAAAGGGCTCGAGGACCCGCAGCATGGCATCGTCTGCCCCCTTCGGATCGTCACGATGGAGCCCCTTCACGCCGAAGGCCTCGGCGATCTGATACGGCGCCCAAAAGTCACCGACCGGCACCGCGTCGGCGTAGCCGAGCCCGAGACGCGCGACGTAGCTCGCGGTCCATGTTCCGATCCCCGGCAGTGTCTGGAGCTTCTCCATGAACGTCTCGGGTGGTAGATCACGGAGCCTCTCGATCGAGCTCGCGCGCTTGGCGGCGTTGAGGAGCGTGACGGCCCGCCTTCCGCCGACGCCGAGCTCGTGCAGCTTCCAGGGCGGCACCTTCGCGACCGCAGCGGCCGTCGGCACGGCGAGGAGGTCGGTGCCGGGGACCGTTTCACCCGCGTCATACCAGAGTCGCCACATCGCCTTCCGGGCTTCGAAGCCCGTGACGAGCTGCTCGAGGATCGCGACCGCCATCGCCTCGAAGATCGTCTCGGTCATGCGGAGGCGCGGGTCGACGTCGTCGACGAGCAAACGGAGGACCTCGTGCTTCTTGGCGACTGCGAGGAATTCGCTCGGGTCGTCGTCGACGGCGGTCAGCCTCCGCGCGGCCGTGAACGCCCGCTCGATATCGAGCTGCGAGCAGTCGCCGCTCGCGAGCACCTCGAGGTGCACGCGTGGCCGCTGCCACGTGAACGAGAGAACGAGCGAATGCTCGCCGCCGCGCAGCGCGACGACGTTGTGGCGGAGATGCTGCCGCGGCAAATAGCCTTTCCCGGCTGGCAAAAACGCCGCGTTGGCGACGCTGCGGAGCGTGACGGGCGGGGGCTCGGGCGGACGCTGCTGACGAGGAGCCCTGACCGGACGCACCCCGAGACGATAGCAAACCGCGGGCGCGCTACCATGAAGGCGTGCGCATGGACGGAACGGTGATCGCCGCGCTGACGGCCGCGACGACGCTCGTGACCGTCGCGCTCGCGGGGGACGCCGGCGCGCCGCCTCCGCAGTCGGTCGCGCAGGTGCAGAACGCGCTCGCGCAGCTCGAGCCCGCGTTCGATCCCAACAAGCGGAAGGTGCAGGCGAAGGATCCGGGCTCGATCGAAGAGGCGATCCGCGCGCACGTGCCAACGAAGTTCCACGCGGTGGCCGAGGGCGCTCTCCTGCCCGCGAAGCCGCACGCGTCGTGCGCGTCCGACATGGCGCTCTCCGGCGGCGGGCGCTTCTGCATCGACAAGTACGAGGCGAGCGTCGTGGAGGAGATGCCGGACGGAACGAAGAAGCCGCACCCGTATTGGAAGCCGCTCCTGAGCACCCACGCCTACGTCGCAATCAGCATCCCCGGCGTCGTCCCGCAGGCCTACGCGAGCGCGGTCGAAGGGCTCGCCGCCTGCAGGAATGCGAGCAAGCGGCTCTGCGAGCCGGTCGAATGGCGCGCGGCCTGCGGCGGCTCGAACGGCTACGCATTTCCGTACGGACCGGATCGCGTCGCCGGGAAATGCCGCGACGTCGGCAAGGCACCGATGCTCATCTACTTCGCGAGCTCGCTCTCCAAAGGCTTCGACGGCAACCAGCTCAACGACCCGCGGCTGGTACAAGTCGCCGGCACGGTTGGAAAGACGGGCGCGTCGCCGGAGTGCGTAACCGACGAAGGGGTCTACGACATGGTCGGCAACCTCGACGAATGGACCGCTGACACGAACGGGACGTTCCAAGGCGGCTACTGGCTCGACACCTCACAGCACGGCGAAGGGTGCGCCTACCGCACCGTCTCGCACGATTTCACCTATCACGACTATTCGCTCGGCTTCCGCTGCTGCGCCGACCCGAGCCACTAAATCTGAGCCGTCGTCGCTGACAGCTTCGCGAGCTCGCCCGACGAGAGCTTCGTCCTCGCCCCCTCGAAGAGCGGGGCGAGCTGTTCCTTTGTGCGGGCGCTCGCGACCGGTGCGCCGACGGTCGGCTGCACGTGCAACCACGCGAGCGCGATCGCCGCGACCGAGACGCCATGTGCAGCGGCGACTTCGTCGAGGAGCCTGAGCAACGCGACGTTCTTCGGATCCTCGAGGTACTTCGCCGCGCCGCCGGCCCGCGCCGACTCGACCTGCTTTCCGGGGCGGTATTTGCCGGTCAAAAATCCAGACGCGAGCGACCAGTACGGGAGCTCGACGAGCCGCTCCTTTTCGATCGTCGGCCTCAGCGAGGTCTCGAAGCCCCGGTCGACGAGGTTGTAATGATCTTGCGAGATGCAGAACGAATAGAGGCCATTTTTTCGAGCGATCGCGAGGGCTGACGTGAGCCGCTCGGGCGTGAAGTTCGAGGCGCCGAGGACCCTCACCTTCCCCTCCTTCACGAGCGCGTCGAACGCGCATACATACTCCGCCTGCGGTACGTCATGATCGTCCTCGTGCGCGTAATATCTTCGTCGCGAGGACGATGCGGTCACGGTTCTTCCGTAGCGCCATCCATTCGCCGAGGATGGTCTCCGATTCCCCGCCGACGTTGCCGGGAATCCACGCCGAGTAGCTGTCAGCGGTGTCGATGGAGGTGCCGCCACCTTCGACGAACGCGTCGAGCAGCTCGAACGCAGCGTCCTTTTTCACCGTCCAGCCGAAGACGTTTCCACCGATGACGACTGGACCGAAGGAGAGCTCTGCAGGGGCCGAGTTGAGCATCGAGAGCCTCTATGCGGCCCGCGATGAGCGACGACAAGTGCTACCGTCGCCATTCGACTTCGCCGCGCTTCCGCGAAGCCCCTCTCTGTCAACGTCCTCGGACGCGAGCTCCGGGCCCCTTCTGACAAGACTGCGAACGAACGACGATGAACGGCTTCTCTCCGAAACGTCTCGAGCAGGTCACTGCAATCCTGCAGTCGTTCGTTGACCGCGGTGAGGTCGCCGGCGCGGTCGCGCTCGTCAATCGCCACGGTCACGACGTGTTCGAAGCGGCCGTCGGCGCGCAGACGCTCGCCACGAGCACGTCGATGAGCCGCGGCACCGTCTTCCGCCTCGCGTCGATGACGAAGCCGGTGGTCGCCGCCGCGCTCCTCACGTTCGTCGCCGAGAAGAGGATCGGCCTCTTCGATCCGATCGACGAGCTCGCCCCCGAATTCGCGCATGCGAAGGTGATGAAGGAGCCGACCGGCGCGCCGGACGACGTGAAGCCGTCACCGCGACCGATCACCGTGCACGACGTGCTCACCTACCGCATGGGCACCGGCTGGGGGCCGACGTCGTTCGGACTGCAGATCTTCGAGCTCGCCGCCTCCCCCATCGCCCAAGCGCTCCGGGTGAAGAACCGCGTGCTCGCGCCCGACGAGTGGATGAAGGCTCTCGCCGAGATCCCGCTCCAGTTCGCACCGGGCGCGCGTTGGCAGTACCACGTCGCCGGTGACGTCCTTGGCGTGCTGGTCGCCCGCTTGGGCGAAAAACCACTGGAAAACGTGCTCCGCGAGCGCATCTTCGAGCCGCTCGCGATGAAGGACACGAGCTTCGTCGTGCGAAAAGAGAACGTCTTACGCCTCGCCACGCTCTACGTGAAGAAGCGCGACGGCCAAGGGTTCAACGTCGCCGACGATGCGGCCGCCTCGCTCTGGTCGACCGAGCCCGTCTTCCCGTCCGGCGCCGCAGGCCTCGTCGGCACCGCCGACGACTACCAACGCTTCGGTCGAATGCTCCTCGCCAAGGGCGAGCTCGACGGAACGCGCATCCTTCCGCGCAAGCTCGTCGAGGCGATGACGACCGACTACCTCACGCCGCAACAGCACGACGATCCGTTCTCGAGCTTCGATCGGTACGACCAAGACGGTAGCGAAGCGTGGACGCATCGAGGCTTCGGCTATGGCCTGTCGGTCCGCACCTCGCGGGTCGGCTGGGGGCCGAATGTCGGCAGCTTCTTCTGGCCCGGCGCGTTCGGGACTACGTGGACAGCCGATCCGAGCGAAGGATTGATGATGACGCTCCTCGTCCAGCTCGTCAGCGCGAACCCGTTCTACACGCCGATCGCCGAGGCCTTCACCGAGGCCGTGTACCGCGCGCTCGACGACTGAAATTTTGATACGTGTGGCCACGATTTTGACGACATCTTGATGCGCGCCCTGCGACGTTTTTCCTGATGCGAATCCTTCCTCTGCTCCTCTCGCTCAGCCTCTTGCTCGTCGCGGAGACGGCACACGCCGACGGCGAAGCGAAATCGTCATGGTCGCCGAAGGTGACGCCCATCGGCTACGTCGAGACCTATTGGGCGTGGAACTTCAATCGCCCGTCGAACGACATCACCAACTACCGCGGCTTCGACAACCGTCACAACTCGATCACACTGTCGAATGCGGCGCTCGGCGCGACGTTCGAAAGTGGGCCGGTCGGCGGCAAGATCATGCTGCAGGTCGGCAGCCAGCCGAGCACAGCTTACGCGTCCGAGCCCGTGCTCGGCGGCGCGTCAGGCGCGAACGCGACCGGACCTGACCTCTGGAAGCACATCCAAGAGGCGTACCTCACCTACCGCGTCCCGGTCGGTAAAGGGATCGACCTCCAAGCAGGCATCGTCGCCTCGCCGGTCGGCATCGAGTACATGGCGGTCAAAGACAACTGGAACTGGTCGCGCTCGAACCTGTTCTTCGGGCTGCCTGCCTACCACACGGGTCTGCGTGCGACCTATGCGTGGACCGACGAGGTCTCGACGACGGCGAGCGTGTTCAACGGCTGGAACGACGTGGTCGACGGCAACGAAGAGAAGAGCGTCGAGGCGAACGCGAATTACAAGCGAGGCTCGTTCGCCGGACAGCTCCTCTACTTCGGGGGCGTTGAACGCCCGAGCGGCGCCGCAGAAGGTCCGTACTGGCGCCACACGTTCGACGCGCTCGCGCAGCTCGACGCGACCAAATGGCTTTCGTTCATGAGTGAGGCCGACGCAGGCTTCGAGCCGAACCGCTTCGGGACCGCGAGCTGGATCGCGTACGCGGGATACGCCCGGGTGCAGCCGCTCCACGGTTTGTTCGTCGCCGCGCGCTTCGACCGCTTCGCCGAGCACGTTGCCACGGACGCGAAGGGAGCGAGCACGCCGCTCTTCTGGGGCGGCGCCTCGTGGGTGAGCTCCGGCACGCTCACGGTCGAGGAGCGGCCGGTCGAAGGGATCTCGTTCCGCCTCGAAGGCAGACACGACGTGTCTTCGAAGCCCCTCTTTTTCGGCCAGAACGTGGCCGGTGATGGCTCGAACGACGCGCCATACATTGCCAACGCGCGCACGCAGGACACCGTGCTCCTCGGCGCGACAGCTTGGTTCCAGTGAGCCGCTCAGGAACGAGCGGCGGTGAGCGTCTTCGTGAGGCGGTCGGCGACGCTATAAGCGTGATGCTTCGGCGTCCGTAACGGCCTTCAAGAAAATCGCATTCACCTGCGCGCGCTGAACGAGCGGCGCCATGTGGCCCGCGCCTTCAATCGTGAAGACCTTGGCGTTCGGGATCGTCTCTCCCAGCACCTTCACGACCGTGCGCGCCGCGACGGGCGACTGCTCACCGGTGAGGAGCGTGACCGGCATCGTCAGCTTCGCGTAGTCGGCGGGCGGCGTGCAATCGAGCATCAAGCTGCGGACCTCGGAGTAGACGGCCCAGCCGACGCGTCGAAACTCTGCGCGCATCTCCTCCTTTTGGAGGTTCCACGCGCCGGGACGATTCCAGTAGTCGACGAACGCGCTGAGCCACGCGTCGTGGGCGGCGGCGTCGTCGCCCCACGGGACGTCGACCGCTGCGAGCGATGCCCACGCGTCACGGTACGCCTCGCGATCGAGGACGCCGAACGCGACCGGCTCGAAGACGGCGATCGACCGGACGTTGGCCGGCACGCGCAATGCGGCGAGCAAACCGATGAGGCCGCCGTAGCTGTGACCGACGATGTGCGCCGAGCCGAGCTCCTCGAGCAGACCGACGACGTCGTCCACGTCGTCGTAGAGCGAGAGCGGCGTGGGCTCTCTGACCTCGGGCGCGAGCCCGTGACCGGCGAGGTCGACCGAGACTGCGCGGAACAAGGCGTCGGCGAGCTCGACGGCGAGCTTCTTGAACTGACGCGACGACATCCCGCCGCTGTGGAGCAAGAGGACGGGCGTCCCCTCGCCGGTCGATTCGACGTGGATGCCGCACGGTCGTGAAATCATGCCGCGAATGTTACGTCGCGCGCACCCGGTTGTTCTTCGGATTGCGCTCGAGCTCGGCCGAGCCGAGGGCCTCGAGACGCAGGTGGCGTCGAGCGGTCAGGCCTTCAGCATTCCCCCGGCGACGGCGTCCATGAGCGACTCGAACGCTGCGTCGTCGAAGCGCGAGCCCGACGTAAGCCAGTCGTGATGGCGTTCCTCCAGCTTCTTTTCCGGTGTCTCGTCGTCGTAGTGCCCGAGGACGTCGAGGTGGTCGGCGAGACCGACCCACACGAGCTTGCCGCGCAATTGCGAGCGGATCGGAACGCAGCCGTCGTTGTCGTCGTAGTCGGGCGTCTCTTCGAAGGTGCGGGCGAGCAGCGCTTCGTTGTCGGGATGATGGCCGATGTCGTCGGCCGAGCCCGCGGCGTCGAACGCGCACGGATACCGCTTGTCGTAGCTCCCAGTGATGCCGTGGAGCGCGGTGAAGAGCGCGAGCGAAACCGCTTTCCAAGGACGCCCGAGCGTCCGCAACCAATTGGTCGGCTTCGGGCTCGGCGCCATCGACGCCGTCGCTTGGTAGACGATGCCGGGTCGATCGAAGCAGCCGGCGACGAACAGATCCATCGCCTCCGGCGTGAGCTGCATGACCGCGCCTTGGTCGAGCTTGATCCCTTCGATGTACTTGCGCACGTCCGGGCTGCGCGCGTCGTCGACCAGGCCGAGGAGCGACTCGATCGCCTTGTCGACCACCGGCAGCGTGAACGGAAGCGAGCGGTCCTTCGGCCCGAACAGCCCGATGAGCACGCTCGCGATCGCGAGTGGCTTCGCGCCGAGCGAGAGCCCGACGACAGTGAACGCGGAGAGAGCGCTGAGCGCTTGCTGCCCCTTGGTCGTCGCGAAGAAGCTCGCGAGGGGTGTCCCGTAATGGGGCGTGTTCATCGTCGTCACGCTCTTCACCTGTCGAAGCCAACGCTCGGCCTCGGCACGCTTCGGCAGGTGCGTGTCGGGCGAGACGACCATGCGCGCGTCGAGCCCGCCGGTCGAGTGTCCGAGCAAGTGGAGCGCTTCGCCCGGCTTCGACGTCTTGTTCACCAGCTCCGCGAGCTCGTTCGCGCGCCGACGGATCGAGGCCGTCGGCAAGATCTCGGAGATGTGAAATTCGGTCGCTTGCCCCGCAGCGGCGAACCGCTCTTTCAGCGCCCGCTCGATGTGCACGAAATAGTCGTATGACGCGAGGCGCGTGAACCCGAACATGCCGGGCGAGAGATAGACCCGGTGCAGCATCGGCTACTTCGCCTTCGCGCCCACGTGCGCTTCGACGATACGCGTCGGATAGCCCGGATTCGAGACGTCGTCGGGCGGCTCACCGCGGATGATCATGGGCAAGAGGTCGACCCCTTCGGTGACGTTTCCGAAGATCGTGTAGCCGCCGTTGAGGCTCGAGATCGCGTCGAACGTGATGAAGAACTGCGAGCCGTTCGAATTCGGTTGCCCGGTGTTCGCCATCGCCACGAGGCCGGGGGCGTCGAACGTGCGCGTCCCGATCTCGTTGTCGAAGGTGTAGCCCGGGCCACCGAGGCCCCATGTCGATTGCCCTTTGCTGATCGTGTTCGGGTCGCCGCCTTGGGCGACGAAGTCGTCGATGACGCGATGGAAGGCGATGCCGTCGAAATAGTGGTGGAGCGTGAGGAACACGAACGAGTTGCAGGCGAGCGGCGCCTCGTCGGTATAGAGCTCCCACACGATCCGGCCGACGTCGGTCTCGAGTACGACGACGTACGACTTGGACGCATCGAGGACCTGATCGGGCGCCTTGAACCTGTGCGTCGTCGCGCTGTCGGTCAGGTATGGAACGAGCGTGTAGCCCTGCGGCACGTAGAGGTCGGGCCCGGCGTCGACGACAGCGGCCTCGACCGGCCCTGCGTCGGTGAGACCCGAATCTGGGGGCGTGACGACGTTCGAAATCAAATACGAGCCGCCGGTGCAGCCGGCGAGACCGAGCAAAAGCAGAGGAAGGAGACGCATGGGGCAAGGCACGTTACCCCATCGCCTCTGTGGAACGAACCGCTCCGAGATTGGCTAAGCTCGCAGACGTCGACATGGCCAACCAGCCCAGCTACCAGATTCGCGTCGTCGGCGGGCACGAGAGCCTGTTCGGCGACTGGTACCACGAGCTCTTGCGCATGCCGTGGAAGGCCCTGCTGGTCTTTCTGGTGATCGCATTCCTTCTCTTGAACGTGCTCTTCGCGCTCGGCTTTATGAGCGTGGGTGGCGTCATGCACATGCGCCCATCGTCGTTCGAAGACGCGTTCTACTTCAGCGCCCAGACGATGGGCACGATCGGCTACGGCGCGATGTACCCCGAGTCGCGCGGCGCGAACCTGCTCGTCGTCACCGAATCGTTCGTCAGCCTCCTCACGACCGCGCTCTTCACAGGGCTCGTATTCACGAAGTTCTCACGCCCGACGGGCCGCGTCGCGTTTTCGAGGTGGGCGACGATTTCCCTGATGAACGGCAAGCCGACGCTCGCCTTCCGTCTCGGCAACGAGCGCAGAAACACCATCTTGGAAGGCTCGATCCACGTCGCGCTCTCGCGCAACGAGACGACCGACGAAGGCGCTACCTTCTACCGACTCCTCGACCTGAAGCCACCGCCAAGAAGCTCTTCGTCGACGGCGATCGCGCGCTCGTGGACGGTCCTCCACACGATCGACGAGGCGAGCCCGCTCTTCGGGGCGACGCCCGAGCTGGCGAAGGAGGAGGACTTCGAGCTCATCGTCTCGCTCATCGGGATCGACGACACCTCTTACCAGCCCGTGCATGCACGCTACACCTACGAGCACGCAGAGATCGCCTGGGGCAAGCGCCTCGCTGACGTGCTCTCCGAAGATCCGGACGGCAACATCACGCTCGACCTCGCCCACTTCCACGAGGTGACGGACGGCACGCCGACCGAAGCGTTCCCGTATCCCCGTTCGAAGGACCGATGAGCCGAAGATCGCCACCCCGGCGGCCGAAAGGGACCGGGGCAACGGCCGGACAGCGGTAGGCTCTCGCGGGTGCTTCGTCCTGAGATCACGCTTCTTCTTCTTTTGACGGTAGCGACCGCGGTCGCGATCATCACGAAGCGGCTCCGCGTCCCCTACACGGTCGCCTTGGTCGTCGTCGGCCTCGGGCTCGGCGCGACGCATTTGAAGGGCAGCACGCACCTCACGAAGGAGCTCCTGTTCGCGGTCTTCCTTCCGGGGCTGATCTTCGAAGCGGCCTACCATCTCCCCTTCTCCGAGTTTCGGAAGAACGCGCGCGCGATCGTCATGCTGTCGGTGCCCGGGGTCGTCGTCGCCATTGGTGCGACCGCTTATCTGCTCGTGTACGCCGCGCCTGCGTTCTCGACCGCCGTCGGCCTCTCGCACGCGCTCGTCTTCTCCGCGCTCATCGCCGCGACCGACCCGATCGCGGTCGTGGCGCTCTTCAAGAGCCTCGGCGCTCCTCGGCGTTTGGGCATCCTCATCGAAGGAGAGAGCCTCGTGAATGACGGGACCGCGGTCGTCCTCTTCACCATCGTGGTCGGCGCGGTGAGCGGTGGAGGCTTCAGCGTGCTCCACGGTCTCATCGACTTCAGTCGTATCGTCGGTATGGGCATCGGCGTCGGCATGCTCATGGGCTTCGCGTCGGTGCTCCTCTTGCGACAGGTCAACGACGCCATGATTGAGATCACGGTGTCGACGCTGGTCGCGTACGGCTCGTTCACCATCGCCGAAGAGCTCCACGCCTCTGGCGTCATCGCCACCGTCGCCGCGGGCATGTTCTTCGGGAGCTACGCCGCGCCGAAGACGATGGGCCCGCAGACGCGCGTCGCAGTCGAAGCGTTCTGGGAGTACGTCGCCTTCGCGCTCAACTCGCTCGTCTTCTTGCTCATCGGGCTCGCGGTATCGGTCCACCAGCTCATCGCCGCCTATCGGCCGATCTTGCTCGCGTTCCTCGCCGTGCTCATCGCTCGGGCGTTCGTCGTCTTCGTCGCCACCGTCCTCATGCACCCGACCACCCGGCGAATCCCGTGGCGTTGGTCGCTCGTGCTCACATGGGGCGGGCTTCGCGGCGCGCTCTCCATGGTGCTCGCGCTCTCGCTCGCGCCCGAGTTTCCGAACCGCGACCTCATCGTCACGATGACGTTCGGCGTGGTCATTCTCTCGATCGTGCTCCAAGGCGTGACCGCGGGGCCTCTCCTTCGCAAGCTCGGCCTCTCCGGCGAAGCGACAGCGCGGCGACCGCCCTCAGCGGCGTAGCTGCGCGCCGACCCAGCTCGAGGCGACGTGCGCCGCCTCGACGCCGTGATCGCGGAGCGCGTCGAGCCTCGGGACCGGATGTCCGGTCACACGCAGACCGATCGAGACGACGAGCGCGACCGCAACGCCATCGACGAGTAGCGAGAACGCGTGACGCACGAAGCGGCCCTTCGGCGCGGCGACAGCAGCGATCATCGGACCGGTGCTGTCGATCGTGCTTGGCACGGGTACCGACGGAACGGGCGGCGGAATCGTGGGTGGCAGGACCGGTACGGGCGGCGGCGGGAGCGAAGCGACGCGCTCGGGCATCGGCTCGGTCCGTGTCGGGCAGGCAGTCGGCCATGTCGCCGAGAGCGGCGTCCGGATCGCACGTGCGGGTGACGGCGTCTTCGTGCGGCGGTCCTCGCGGATCGCTTCGATAGGGACGACGAAGTCCCGCTCGAAGCGCGTACGGAGCTCGTATTCCTCGGCGAGATCGAGCTCGGTCGCGCGCGCGGCGAGATCGAAGTCGGCCGGCGTCGGAATCTTTTTGCTCTCGACCTTCGTCTCTTGTTCGTCGGTGCGCGTGATGTCACGACAGAGCCGGATCGACGATGTCGGTGGCGCGGGGACGATGTCTGCCGAGGACATCCGCGGAACCGGACCGGAGTCGCTCGCACGCTTGCCGGCTCCAAGCGCGGCCATCTTCGACTGGATCGATTCGGCGCGCTCTTTGCGCTCGGCGCCGAAGAGCACGCTCATCACGCCGGCGAGATCTTCGGCCGCCGCCCTCGGCTTGCCGCCGAGGCACGCGGCGTTCCGCAGCGCCTTGCGCATTGCTTCTGCGCTCTCGAAGCGCTCGTTCGGGTCGCGCGCGAGCGCCTTCTGCACGATCGCGTCGAGGCCGGCTGGCAAATGCTTCACGACCGACGACGGCGGCGGCGACGCCTGGTTCAAGACGCGCGTCATGACCTCGTAGGTGGAGCTGCCGTCCATCAAGCGCCTGCCGGTGAGCAGCTCCCACATGACGATGCCGAGCGAGAAGATGTCGGTGCGTGCGTCGAGTGGATCGCCGACGACTTGTTCGGGCGAGACGTACGCGCACTTGCCTTTGACGATCCCGGCCGCGGTCTTCTCGCTTTGGAGCGTCGTCTTCGCGATGCCGAAATCGATGACCTTCACCCAGCCTTCGAAGGTGACGAGGACGTTGTGCGGGCTCAAGTCACGGTGAACGAACGAGAGCGCGCGCCCGTTGTAGTCGCGGAGCGTGTGGGCGTGATGCAGCCCCTTCAAGACCTCGCAGGCGATGAAGACGACGAGATCGGCGGTAAGGCGGACCCCCTTCTTCTTGCACTGCTTCGCGATGTCGCGGAGCGAGCCACCCTCCAAATACTCCATCGCAAGATACGGCACGCCGCGGTCCTCGCTGCAGCCGAACGTCGTGACGATGTTGGGGTGGCGGAGGCGGACCGAGATGCGCGCCTCTTGGATGAACGAGTCGACCGCCGAAGGCTCGCGCGCGTGCAATGGCTGCATCCGCTTGACGACCATGAGCGTATCGACGCCGAGCGCACCGCGCCGGGCGACGAGGTAGAGGTCCGCGTTGGCGCCGCGCGTCATCGCCTCGAGCACCTCATAGCTCTCGACGTTCCCCTCGATACGCGTCGCGTCGAGGGCCGTCATGTCGAGCGTGGAGTCGGCGAGCGCAGCCATCGGCTCCCCCCGATTGTGCACCGGACGTACCAGGCCTCGTGGCCCGTCGCGAGGTCCGGAAGGGTCGTTCGTCGGCGTGTTTTTCGGCGGAATTCCGCGGTTGCGGCGATGGTCGGAGGCGCACACCGATGGAGCGTCGGTGATCCGCCCCCGGATCGAAAGCGCGAGCTCGACCGCCCCTACTTACAGCCGCTCGATGCCTCGAGCGCGGGCGCCGCCATCCACCCGAAGCGCTTCGCGCCGCCCTCGAGCTTCACGTAGCCGTAGTAGAAATCGAGGGTCCCAGAGCGCTTGGTGTAGTGGCCGCTACTCCCCTTGACGTAGAGCTTCACGGCGAGATGCGGCTTGCCGCTGACCGTGGGCACCTGGACGCGCTGGAACTTGGTGCCGACCGGGAAGATGTCGATCGCCGGGCCGCCGAGCGCGACGCCGGGCACGTTGAACGCGAGGTTGGCGTACTTGGCGCCGTTCTTCCGGAGGAGCGGCATGTAGTCGCCGACGCGCTCGTGGGAGCCGTCGGCGTCGTAGACCACCTTCTTCGCCGCGTAGTCGTCGTCGATATCCCGATCGGTGACCTCGTAGCAGGCCATCGAGCCGCCGCCGGGGTCCTCGGCCTTCACGCGTCCGACCTTCGCGTCGATCGAAGCCTTGCCCGCGATCGCATCGAGCGGAAACCACCCGCTGCTGCCGTTCGCCGTGCTCATCGCGAGCAGGTGGAGCTTGCCGTTCATGACGCGCGCCTGGCCGTAGTTGAACTTGAGCATGCTCGGGGTCTGGAGCGTCATCGGATCCCCGTTGCCATCGAGGACGTAGCCCGAGCCGACGCTCCACTCTTCGTCGCCCGCCGCGGTATCGATGCGGTTGCCGCCCGCCGCGCGGAGCTTGCAGTTGTAGGGGCTCTGCAAGCAGGCCGAGCCGTTCACGCCGCTTGAGAGCGCAGCGGAATCATCGACGATCGAGTCGCCGTCCTCGGAGCCCGAGCCGTCGTCGCTCGCGTCGACCGCACAGCCGGACGCAAAGAGAGACGAGGCGAGCATCGCGACGGGAAAGAGGAGACCAAGCTTCATGATTCGGTCACCTCGCAAGGCACGTGCCGCGCTGGCTTCGCGAGGGCACGCGAAGTGGCTCGCGATAGCCCGCGATCGCGGGAGCGAAAGCGATCCGATCTCGCGCGTGCTCACGCCTCAGCGGCCGCTGGGAGATCCATCGGCGTGGGTTGCCCCGGTACCAGCGACGGCGGGCGGCGGGCGCGAGCAACGCCCACCTGAAAAATGAGCCGATTGCGCGAACCGTAAGCCGAACGACGACTCCGTCAGAGGTGGAGGCCGAGCTTCGGCAGCACGTAGAGCGCGATCGCGAGCCCGCCGATCATGAGGCGGACGGCTTCGACGCCGGGCGCCCATTTCTTCATCTCGAGCATGCCGCCGAGCGACAAGAGGGCGAGCACGATCGACGCCGAGCCGAGGTAGAGAACGGGGCGCGGGAGCGACTGCCCAAAGCCCATGATGACGAAGGTGGCGAGGGCGACGACGACGTAGCTCCCGAGCACGTACCGCTGCGTCTTCTTCGGCGTGTAGACCGAAAATTTCGTGTAGGTCGCCTTCGCGAGGTCACGCTTGGGCGGATGCACGTAGGCCTTCGGCTTCCACGCGGGTGACCCGAAGATCGCGCCGAGCTTCTCGATCCCGTGCGAGGTCTTCCAGAGCGCGTGCATGTCGAAAAAATAGTGAACCTGCGCCCAGAGCGGATTGAAGCTGCCGAGCGGCGTCGTGAGGCCATAGACCGGCGGCTCGACCTCGTCCTCGAAGGTGCGGAAGATATGGTCCCAGACGATGAGCGTCGCGCCGTAGTTTTTGTCGAGGTACTGCGGATTGACCGCGTGATGCACGCGGTGGTGGTGCGGAAGGTTGAAGAGGAGGTTCCAGATGCCGCCGATCTTCGGGACGAGCTCGGTGTGGATCCAGAACTGGTAGAGGGTGGAGAGCGCGTAGACCGTGGCGAAGACGAGCGGCGGGACGCCGAGGAGCGCGAGCGGCAAGTGGAACGGGATCGTCGTCCAGCTCGTGAGCACAGCTTGGCGGAGCGCGACGGCGAGGTTGTAGTCCTCGCTCTGATGGTGGACGACGTGAGCGGCCCACATGAAGCCCACCTCGTGGCTCGCGCGATGCCACCAGTAGTAGACGAAGTCGACAGCCACGAACGCGATCACCCACTGCCAAATTGGCCGCTCGATCGTGACGAGGCGGTGGGTGTAAACGACCGTGTAAATTGCGAGGATCGTGGTGCCGACGAGCGCGACCTCGATCTGTGAGGCGATGCCGCATGAGAGATCGGTGATCGAGTCGGCGAAGCGATAGACGCTCACCTTCTTCTTCTTCGCCCACAGCATCTCGACGCCGATGAGGACGAAGAAAAACGGGACGGCGACAGCGATGGGATTGATCATGAGCGCCCTGAGATCACGAGACCACGATGAGCCTAGTGTAGCCGCGAATCGTGATACTTTCCCGGCCCGAAAGTGGAGGGAACGACAATGCGTAAATCGATCGGCCTCGTCGCAGTAGCTCTCGCAGGTCTCGGAACCCAGGCGCTCGTCGCGTGTGGAGGTGATGCACCGCCGCCGGCGGCGCCGACGACCACGAGCGCCCAAACCGCCGCTCCGGCCCTCGTCACGCCGCCACCCGCCGAAACGGCGACGACCCCGGTCACGCCGCCCGCGCCGACGGCCGTGTTCCACTTGAACGGCTTCCAGACGCCCGAAAGCGTCCTCTACGACGCTGACTCCGACCGCTACCTCGTCTCGAACATCAACGGCGACCCGAACAAGGCGGACGGCAACGGCTACATCTCGGAGGTCTCGCCGGACGGCAAGATCACGACCGAGAAGTGGATCGAAGGCGGCAAGAACAAGGTCACACTGAACGCGCCCAAGGGTACCGGCATCGCAGGCGGCGTTCTCTACGTCGCGGACATCGACAACGTCCGCATGTTCGACGCGAAGACCGGCGCACCGAAGGGCGCTGTCAAGATCCCGGGCGCGACGTTCCTCAACGACATCGTCATCAGCGCCGACGGCAAGAAGGTCTACGTCTCCGACACGGGCGTGAAGTTCACTGACAAGGGCCCGCTACCGACCGGCACGGACGCGATCTGGGTCATCGAAAAGGGCAAGGCCAAGCCGCTCGCGAAGAACAAGGACCTCAAGGGCCCGAACGGTCTCCTCCTGAACGGCGACCAACTCTGGACGGTCGAGCTCTTGGGCAACGAGCTCTATCGCCTCGACGAAAAGGGGAAGCCCGCGGACGTCACGAAGCTTCCGAAGGGCATGCTCGACGGCATCGTTGCAACGAACGACGGCTCGCTCCTCATCTCGAGCTGGGAAGGCTCCGACATCTTCAGGGGCAAGCCCGGCGGCGAGCTCACCGAAGCCTTCACCGGCCTCAAGTCGCCGGCCGACATCGGTTTCGACAAGAAGCGCTCGCGCGTACTGGTCCCGCTCTTCACCGAGAACGCGATCGAGGTCTGGGACGTGAAGTGAGCTGACGAGGGTCCGTCTCGGATCGTCGTCGTGAAACGAGAGGCGCTCGAAAGGGCGCCTCTTTTTTGTCCCGCGTGAAGACAGTTCGATAACCGCCTATCGAATGGCTCGAACTTGGCCCCTTTTGCCGCGCGATCGCATCCTCGCTCGCATGAAAACCGAACGACGTAGCGATCGCAGCGCCCGAGCAGAAGAAGCGGTGACGCTATTTCTCGCTGCCAAGCAGAAGAACCTCGCGCTCCGGGCGCTCACGCTCGGCACGCTCGACGGCGACCTGCTCTTCGGCGTTGGCGAAGAGCTCGAGCACGTCGCGCAGATCGGCGCGAAGGTCGACACGGGCGCTGAGCGTCACGACGAGATCGCCACGTGGCGCACGACGCTCGGCAATGTCGCCGTCGTCATGACGTCTTGGGGCGGCAAGCTCGCGCCCGACATGGCCGACGGCCTGCGTCGCATCCTCGCCTGATCACGCCCGAACGAATCACCAGTCCCCTTTCGAGGGCATCGATTTCCACGGCTCCTTCGGCTCGAGCGCATCCCCCTTCTGGAGTAGCTCGATCGAGTGCCCGTCCGGCGACTTGACGAACGCCATGTGACCGTCGCGCGGCGGGCGGAGAATGTCGATCCCCGCCGTCTGAAGACGCTCACACGTCTCGTAGATGTCGTCGACGCGGTAGGCGAGATGGCCGAAGAATCGACCGGTCGAATACGCCTCCTTCTGATCCCAGTTGTACGTGAGCTCGATCTCGCCCGTGTCGCCGGGGTCGCCGGACGTCAGGAAAACGAGGGTGAACCTCCCCTTCTCGCTCTCCTTCCGGCGAGCTTCTTTCAGGCCGAGCTTCGTGACGTAGAACTCCAGCGCGGCGTCGAGGTCGTGAACGCGCAGCATCGTGTGCAGGAAACGCATGCGCGCGAGTCTAGCGCTTGTTCACTCCGCTGGGCTCTCGTGCGCGATCGACGAGCCAGCGGCGTCCGGATCCTTCTCGTGGCGACGGCGGAACTTCTCGAGAGCGAGATAGACCACCGGCGTGGTGTAGAGCGTGAGCAGCTGCGAGCCGATGAGCCCACCGACGATCGCGATTCCGAGCGGACGACGGAGCTCCGAGCCGAGACCGTTCCCGAGCGCCAGCGGCAGAGCGCCGAAGAGCGCGGCGCACGTCGTCATCAAGATCGGGCGGAATCGGAGCACGCTCGCCTTGAGGATCGCCTCCTCCGGCGACAGCTTCTCCGCCCGCTGGGTCTCGATCGCGAAGTCGACCATCAAGATCGCGTTCTTCTGCACGATCCCGATGAGGAGCAATAGCCCGACGATCGCGATGATGTCGAGCTGACCGCCGGTGAAGAGCAACGCGAGCAGCGCGCCGATCCCGGCCGACGGCAACGTCGAGAGGATCGTGATCGGATGCACGTAGCTCTCGTAGAGCATGCCGAGCACGATGTAGACGGCGATGAGCGCCACGCTCACGAGTATCGGCTCGCTCGCGAACGAGTCCTTGAACGCCTGTGCGGTGCCTTGGAACTCCGCGATGACGCTGGGCGGGAGCCGGATCTCCCGCTCGGCCTTCTCGACCGCAACCACCGCATCGCCGAGCGCAGCGCCAGGCGCCAGGTTGAAGGACAAGGTCACGGCAGGGAATTGACCGTGATGGTTGACCGAGAGCGCGGTCGTCGACGTCGACCTCTTCGCGATCGCTCGGAGGGGCACCGCACCGCCCGGAGCATGCACGTAGATGCCGTCGAGCGAATCTGGGCTCGCGCGGAGGCCGGGCTTGGCTTCGAGGACGACCCGATATTCGTTGAGCTGCGTGAAGCTCGTGGCTACTTGACGCTGGCCGAACGCATCGTAGAGGGCGTCGTCGACCGCCTGGGGCGTGATCCCCAAGCGCGAGGCGGTGTCACGGTCGATGTCCACGTCGATCTCGAGCCCCGCCGCCTGCTGGTCGGTGTTCACGTCTTTGAGGATCGGGATCTTCCGCAGGGCATCCAAGAGCTTCGGTGCCCATTCGCGGAGCTCGTCGAGGTTTGCATCCTGGACGGTGTACTGGAACTGCGTCCGCGAGAGGTGCCCGCCCACGTTCACGTCTTGCCTGGCCTGAAGATAGCTCTTGATGCCTTCGATCTTGGCGAGCTTGCCGCGCAAGTGACCGAGGACCTCCTCGGCGGTGGCCTTTCGCGGAGGCTTCGACTTGAGCTGGATGAACGCCCTACCCGTGTTGCCCGTCCCGAAGCCGCCCGAGCCGGTGAACGACACGTAGTGTTCGATGTCCGGGTCGCTCGTGATGTCCGCGTTCACCCGCGACTGGAGACGAAACATTTCGGCGAACGAGACGTCTTGTGCCGCTTCGGTCGACACCATCAAGAGGCCCGTATCCTGCTGGGGGAAGAGGCCGGGCGGGACGATCTTGAAGAGAGCGACGTTGACGACGACGGTGAGCAACGTGAGCGCGAGCATCGTCCTTCGATGCGACAGCGCCCACGTCAGCCCGCGCTCGTAGAACTTTTGGGCGGCGTCGAACGCATTCTCCGCGACAATGTAGAGGCGCCCATGGCGCTCGCGGCTCTCGTCGCGGAGGATCCTCGCGCACATCATCGGCGTGAGCGTCAGCGAGATGAGCGCCGACATCGCGACCGCGACCGACAAGGTGACCGCGAACTCGCGGAACAGACGACCGATGATGCCGCCCATGAGCAAAATGGGCGTAAATACGGCCAATAGCGAGGCCGTGATCGACACGATCGTGAAGCCGATCTGTTTGGCTCCGACCAGCGCCGCGTTCATCGGCGTCATGCCGCGCTCGAGCTGCCGCATGATGTTCTCCGTCACGACGATCGCGTCGTCGACGACGAAGCCGGTCGAGATCGTGAGCGCCATCAGCGACAGATTGTCGAGGCTATAGCCGCACAGATACATCACACCGAACGTGCCGACGAGCGACAGCGGCACCGCCACGATCGGGATCATCGTCGCGCGCGGCGAGCGCAAGAACGCGAACACGACAAGAACGACCAAGAGAACGCTGATGCCGAGCGTGATCTCGACGTCATGGACCGACGAACGAATCGTCATCGTCCGGTCGCTGATGATCGTCAGCTTGATCGCGGGCGAGACCGAGCTCATGAGGCTGGGCAAGAGCGAGAGGACGCGCTCGTTGGTCTCGATGATGTTCGCGTCGGCCTGCTTGCGGATGATGAGCAAAACGGCGCGCTTGCCATCGGCCCAACCTGCGACGCGGTCGTTCTCGACGTCATCGAAGACGTGCGCGACGTCTCGGAGCCGGCTGGTCGACGTCCCGTCCTGCGCGACGACGACGTCGCCGTACTCGTGCGCGTCGAAGAGCTGATCGTTGGCGCCGAAGGTGAAGGATTGATTCGCGCCAGCGACGCTCCCTTTCGGCGAGTCGACGGTCGTCCGCGCGAGCGCATTCCGAACGCTCGTCGTGCTGACGCCCATCCCGGCGAGCGCCTGTGGGTCGACCTGGACGCGCACCGCGGGCTGCTGCCCGCCTCCCACGAACACCTGTCCGACCCCCTTCACCTGTGAGATCTTCTGCGCCAGGATCGTGTCGGCGGCATCGAAGACGTCGGAGAGAGGGAGCGTGTCGCTCTGGAGCGCAGCGATGAGGATCGGCGCGTCTGCAGGGTTCACCTTCCGGTAGCGCGGTTTGAGCGGGAGCGTCGGTGGGAGCTCGCCACCCGCTGCTGCGATCGCGGCCTGGACGTCACGAGCGGCTCCGTCGACGTCCTTGTCCAAGTCGAACTGCAGCGTGATCGAGGTCGAGCCGAGCGACGAGACGCTCGTCATCTCGGTGAGGCCCGCGATCCGTCCGAAGCGGCGCTCGAGCGGCGTCGCGACCGACGACGCCATTGTCTCCGGGCTCGCCCCCGGCAACGCGGCGGAGACCTGAATCGTCGGAAAGTCGACCCGTCCCCGCGAGCAAGAGCGCCGCTGCGAGGAGCGACGTCGCGATTGGACGATGGACGAAGGGGGCCGAAATATTCAACGGACGCTCATTCGGCAGGCTCCGGATTCGCATCCGGGTGGAGCGCGTCGTCTTTCTTGCGCGTGAGCCACTTCCCGAAGCGATCCATGTAGAGGTAGATGACCGGCGTCGTGTAGAGCGTGAGCACCTGCGAGACGATGAGACCGCCGACGATCGTGATGCCGAGGGGGCGACGGAGCTCGGAGCCCATCCCCGTGCCGAGCGCGAGCGGAAGACCGCCGAGGAGCGCGGCCATCGTCGTCATCATGATCGGGCGGAAGCGGAGGAGACAGGCCTCGTGGATCGCCTCTTCGGGGGATTTGCCGTGATCGCGCTCTGCTTCGAGCGCAAAATCGATCATCATGATCGCGTTCTTCTTCACGATGCCAATGAGGAGGATGATGCCTATCAACGCGATGACGCTGAAGTCGGTGCGGCACACGTAGAGCGCCAAGATCGCGCCGACGCCGGCGGACGGGAGGGTCGAGAGGATCGTGATCGGGTGGATGTAGCTCTCGTAGAGCACGCCGAGGACGATGTAGACGGTGATGAGCGCGGCCAAGACGAGCAGCGGCTCGCTCGCGAGCGACTCGTTGAAGGCCTGCGCGGTGCCGACGAAATCCGAGTGGACCCCCGGCGGAAGGCCGATCTTCTGCTGCGCCGCGGTGATCATCTTGACGGCGTCACCGAGCGATTTTCCCTTCTCGAGATTGAAGGAGATCGTGACGGCGGAGAATTGGCCCTGATGGTTCACCGCGAGCGGCGCGAGCGTCGTCGTCTCGTGGACCATCGCACGTAGGGGCACCGGGTCACCCGTGACGGAGCGGACGTAGATGCGCGAGAGCGCCTCCGCCGTCTTTGCGAGCTCGGGCTTCACCTCGAGGATGACGCGGTAGATATTGAGCTGCGTGAAGATGATCGACACCTGACGCTGGCCGAACGCGTCGTAGAGCGTGTCGTCGATCACCTGTGGATTGACCCCCAATCGTGACGCGGTATCGCGGTCGATCGTGAGCGACACCTGGAGACCGTCGCCCTCTTGGTCGCTCGCCACGTCACGGAGAAGGTCGATGCCGCGGAGCTCCTTCAAGAGCTTCGGCGCCCACTCGGCGAGCTCGGCCGGATCGGCGTCATCGAGCGTGTACTGGAACTGCGTTCGCCCCTGCCGGCTGTCGATTTGGAGATCTTGGACCGACTGGAGGTAGACATTGATGCCGCTGACCTCCGCGAGCTTCGGTCGCAGCCGGGCGATGACCTCGTCGGCGCTCGCTTTGCGCTCGGCGAGCGGCTTCAAGACGATCGACAGACGACCGCTGTTCGTCGTCGGATTCGTGCCGTCCGACCCGATGAACGACGACATGCTCGCGACGTCGGGGTCCTTCGTGACGATCGCCCCGAGCTTCTCCTGGAGCTGCATCATCTTCGTGAACGAGACGTCGGGTGAGGCCTCCGAGACGCCGAGGAGCAGGCCGGTGTCCTGCTGCGGGAAGAACCCCTTCGGCACGAGCACGACGAGGACGAGCGTCACGAGCAAGGTCGCGATCGTCACGAGGAGCGTCGCGAATTTGTGGGCGAGCACGAACCCGAGGCCGCGGTCGTACTGATGGATCGTCCACTCGAACCCCGCCTCCGACAGCCTGTAGAGCTTGCCGCGCTCGTGTCCTTTCGGCTCCCGCTTCAAGAGGCGCGCGCACATCATCGGCGTGAGCGTGAGCGACAGAATCGCCGACATCCCGATCGCCACGGCGAGCGTCACCGCGAACTCGCGGAAGAGACGCCCGATGATGCCACCCATGAAAAGAAGCGGGATCAAGACGGCGACGAGCGAGACGGTGAGCGAGACGATCGTGAAGCCGATCTGTCCCGCGCCCTTGAGCGCCGCTTCGAAGGGCGCCTCCCCTGCTTCGATGTAACGTGCGATGTTCTCGATCATGACGATCGCGTCGTCGACGACGAAGCCGGTCGCGATCGTCAGCGCCATCAACGACAGGTTGTCCAAGCTGTAGCCGAGGACGTACATGACCGCGAACGTGCCGATGAGCGACAGCGGCACCGCGATCGCCGGGATGACGGTCGCGCGCAGGTTGCGCAAGAACAGGAAGATGACGGCGGTGACGAGCACGACGGTGAGGACGAGCGTGTGCTCGACGTCCTTGACCGAGGCGCGCACGCTCTCGGTGCGGTCGCTCAGGATGTCGACGTCGATCCCTTGCGGAAGCGCGGCTTTGAGCTGCGGCAAGATCGCCTTCACGCGGTCGGCGACGGCGATGACGTTGGCGCCCGGCTGGCGCTGCACGTTCAAGATGACGGCGCGCTTGTCGTTGGCCCAGCCGGCGAGCTGCGCGTTCTCGACCCCATCGACGACGCGCGCGACGTCGCCGAGCCTCACCGGAGAGCCGTTTTTGTAGGCGATCACGAGGGGGCGGAAGCCGTCAGCCTCGAACAGCTGGTCGTTGGTCTGGAGCGCGTAGTCCTGACGCGGGCCGTCGAGGTTCCCTTTCGGCTGATTGACGTTTGCAGTCAGGAGCGCGGCGCGGACGTCTTCCATCGTCATGCCGGTGCCGGCGAGCGCTTCGGGATCGACCTGCACGCGTACCGCCGGCTTTTGACCGCCGTTGATCGTGACGAGGCCGACGCCCGTGACCTGCGACATCTTCTGCGCGAGGATCGAGTCGGCGTAGTCGTCGACCTTCTCGAGCGGGAGCACGTCGCTGCTGACCGCGATCGTCAGGATCGGCGTATCGGCCGGATTGCTCTTCGAATACGTCGGCGGCGTCGGAAGCGTCTTTGGTAGAAGGCTCGAGGCCGCGTTGATCGCGGCTTGAACGTCTTGTTGGGCGGCGTCGATATTTCGATCGAGATCGAATTGTAGGGTGATTTGGCTCGATCCGAAGCTCGACACGCTCGTCATCTGCGTGAGCGAAGGCATCTGGCCGAATTGGCGCTCGAGCGGCGTCGTCACCGCCGAGCTCATCGTCTCCGCGCTCGCGCCCGGCAGGAAGGTCGAGACCGTGATCGTGGGGTAATCGACCTGGGGTAGTGCCGATACCGACAGTTGCTTGAACGCGACGAGGCCGACCAGCAAGAGCCCGATCATCAGAAGCGTAGTCGCGACCGGACGCCGGATGAACGGCTCGGACACCCCTCCGCCACCCGATTTATGTGGGGCCGTGTCCTCGTCCGCCGTCGCCCGCGGCTCCCGGGAGGTCGGCGGCGACGGTTCGACCGGGGTTGGGCGATCGTCTTCGTTCACGGCTCGGGCTCGTGGCGCTCGGGGCCGGACGAGGACGGCACGGTCTCGGTCTGCGCGCTCGAGCCCGCACCGGCGACGACCGGCTTGGCGGCGACCTTCGCGCCCGGGCGGAGCTGCCCTTGGCCGTCGACCACGACCTCGTCCCCGGCGGCCAGGCCGCTCGCGATGATCGCCGTCTCGCCCTGGATCGAATCGACGACGACCGGCTTCATCGCCGCGGTCGAGCTCTGCACGACGTACGCGAACGGCCCGTTCGGCCCCTGTTGCACCACCGCAGCGGGCATCGTGAGCGCATTCTTTCGGGTCGCGAGGAGAAGCCGCGCTTTGACGAACTGGTTCGGCCAGAGCGTGCTCTCGGGGTTCGGGAAGATCGCCTTGAGCTTCACCGTCGCCGTCGCCTGATTGATCTGGTTGTCGATGACGGTGAGCCTTCCTTCGGCGAGCTTCTTGCTGCCGTCGCGGCTGTAGGCCTCGACCGTGAGCTCGCGCTTCCCCATCGCCTCGGCGATCTTGGGGAGATCGTCCTCCGGGAGGGTGAAGAAGACGGCGATCGGGTCGAGCTCGGTGACGACGACGAGCCCGGTCGGGTCGCTCGCGTGGACGATGTTGCCTGGGTCGACGAGGCGGACGCCGACGACGCCGTTGATCGACGAGACGATGCGTGCGTAGTCGAGGTTCAAGCGCGCCGCGTCGGCCTGCGCCTGATCGCCCTTCACCGTGCCGTCCGACTGGGCAACGAGCGCGTCCTGGTCGGTGAGCTGTTGCTCGGAGATGAGGTTCTGGCTGCGCAGCGTCTTGTAGCGATCGAGATTGAGCTGCGCATTCTTCAGAGTCGCGCCGTCACGTGCGAGCGCGGCTTGTGCCTGGAGGAGCTGGATCGAGAAGGGACGCGGGTCGATCTGAGCGAGCACCTCTCCCTTCTTCACCTTCTGACCTTCGGTGAACTTCACGCTGTCGAGCCGCCCGTCGACCTGCGGCTTCACGGTGACGGTGTAGTAAGCCGACACCGACCCGAGACCTTCGAGCCAGATCGAGACGTCGTGCGCACCGACGATCGCGGTATGGACGGGGACGGTCCGGTCAGCGATCGCCGCAGCGCTCGCCGCCACGGCGGCAGCCTTTTTCTTCGAGCGTGCGCGGAGCCCGAACGCGGCTCCAGCGATGACGACGACCAACACGACGAGGAGGACGATTCGCGTTTTCATGGACGTTTCAGCTGCGCCCGAGGGCGTTCAAGAGCTGGACGCGCGCGATGGCGAGGCCGTAGCGCGCTTGGACCGATTGAGCCGCTGCATTGGCATACGCGAGCTGCGCGTCGGTCAGCTCGATGATGCTCCCGATGCCCGTCGTATAGCGTGCATCTGCCAAACGGAGTTGTTCCTTCGCGTTCGTGACCGCTTCGTCCGTGGCGCCGAGGCTCGCCTTCGCCGCACGGAGCGCCAGCCTCGCCTGCTCGACGTCGAGCCTGATCTGCAGGACCTCCGCCACCTTCTGTTGCTCGACGCTCTGCAGGTTCGCCTCCGCCTCGTCGACCTGCGCGCGCGTGAGACCACCCTGGAAGAGCGGCCATGAGACGAGGAGACCGACGTCCCAGTTCGGGACGAGGCCGTCGAGCGCGATGCCGGTCTCGGTGTAGCCGGCGACCGCTGAGAGCGACGGACCGTAGGCACCCGTCAGCGCGCTCACCGTTTTTTCCTGCGCGGTGCGCTGCTTGTCGAGCTGCGCGAGCTCCGGGCGAGAGGAGAGCGCGCGTTGGGCCAAGACCCCGAGCGACGCGTCCTCGTCAGCGACGGGCGCCGCCTCTTCGTCACCGACGTCGTAGTCGCTGTCTTGGAAGAGACCAGCCGCCTGATTGAGCTGCGCTTTGGCGGTTTGATAGCCATTTTCGGCGTTGATGAGCGAGACTCGGGCGTTGGCGACGACGGTGCGCCCTTGGGCGAGGTCGATCTCCGGACGCGTGCCGACCGTGACGAAGCCTTCGATTTGGGCGAGGTGACGTCGCTCGTCGGCGAGCGTATGGCGCGCGACGTCGACGAGCTCCTTGTCCGCGCGCGCGTTGAAGTAGGCGCGCCGCACGTTGAACAAGGTCTCGAGCCGCAGTGCTTGCTCGGCCGCGGCCTGCGCGTCGGTGGTCGCCTGCGCAGCTCGCCATCGGCCCCACGTCTGACCGAAATCGAAGATCAGCTGATTGGCGGTGAGGCCGAACGACCAGTAGTTGAACGAGTTGGTGAGGGACGACTGCGGCTGTGCGGCAGTGGTGGGGCCGACCCCGGGCCGGGCGACGTAGTTGCCGGTTTCGCGCAGGTACTGAGCGGTACCTACGATCTGCGGCAAGAGCGGCGCGCGGACCTCACGCGCGCGAGCCTCGGCCGCGGCAGTGAGCGCCTTGGCTTGCAAGACGCTCGGCTGCTGCGCGAGGGCCGCCTTCTCGGCCTGCGCGAGCGACATCTGTCGCGCAGCCGGTGGCGCGGGCGCGACCGCCGGTTCCGGAGCCGGAGGGAGCTGGGCGGACGCGCTCTTGCCGAGCGAGGTCACCACCAGCACAACCGCAGCCAACTGCAGCGTCGTTGCCTTTCTCACTGCCTGCCAAGATGACGCTCTCTTCGGGCCTCGCGCGGGGTCAAGCGACGAGCCGTCACCCTAGCCTGACGAGCTGCGCCTGCAGGCTGACCGGCAGCGTCGCAAATTTCGGGGCGCGCTGTACGATCTCGAAGATGCAGGCGACCGACACTCCGATCGCGCGGCCAGCCGCCACCAAGGGGGCAGCGCCGAGCGCAACGGCCACGTCTGCCGCCGAGACGTTGCCGGGTGCGCTCGGCGCACGACGCGGCCTCGGCGTCCTCGTCGTCGTCAGCGTCATGCTCCTCCAAGGCGCCGCCGACTACGTCGCCGGACGCGGCGTCGGTCGCTTCGTCTTCCTGCTCGTCGAGCTGCCGGTCCTCATGCTCGCGCTCTCCACGCAGTACAACTGGTCGACCAAGCGCCACATGACCGCCGCCCAGTCGTTGCTCTCCGGCATGGCCACGGCCACGGTCCTCGGCTGCCTCTTCGGCCTGCTCTACGCCCGCGTATCGGAAGTGGTCCCGGACATGCAGTTCCATTTTCCGAACGGCGCGGTGAACATCCCGCGCTCCGCGCTCTACGGCATCCTCTCCGCGCAGCTCTATTTCGGCCTCTGGGCCCTCGCCTTCGTATTTCCGCACGCGGTCGAGAGCGCTCGCGTCCGTCGTCTCGAGGCCCAGACGCTCCGGAGCGAAGCCGAGCTCGCGCACCTGCGGGCCCACCTCGAGCCCCATTTCCTCTTGAACACGCTCAACACGATCGCCGGCCTCGTCGGTGAAGACCCCCGCGAGGCGCGACGTTTGATCGTGTGCCTCGGCGACCTTTTGCGTGACGCCGTCCAAGACCGTAACGAGCTCCAGAGCCTCGATCGTCAGCTCACGTGGCTGCGGCGCTACGCCGAGATCCTCGAGGCCCGTCACGCGTCGATCCTTCGCTTCGAGTGGGACATCGACGCGGAGACATCGACCGAGATGCTGCCCCGCCTCCTCCTCCAACCGCTCGTCGAAAACGCGGTGAAGCACGGCGCCTTGAAGCGAGCGGGCGGCAACGGCAAGGTCGTCATCCGCACCGAACGCGCCTCCGACGGCGCGCTCGTCTGCACGGTCGAGGACAACGGTCCGGGCCTCGGTGACAGTGGGACACGCGAAGGCGCCTTCGGCGTCGAGTCGGTCAAGAAGCGGCTCGACCTCGCTGCGCCGGGCTCCACCCTCACGTTCGACTCGTCGAGCGAGGGGACGAAAGCGGTCGTCCGCGTACCGCCGCCGAAGGGACCATGACAAACGCTCATCAGCTCCGAGCACTCGTCGTCGAGGACGAGTGGCCTGCGCGCAACTATTTGGTCGAGCTCCTCGAGTCGTCGGGCCTCGCGGTCGTCGTCGGCGCCGTGGGCTCGATCGAGGATGCTCGCCAGGTGCTCGAGCACGAAGGGGGGTCCAACATCGACGTCGTCTTCGTCGACGTGCAGCTCGAAGGCGCACCGCGTGGCGAAAACGGGCTCACGTTCGTGCGCTCGCAGGTGGCCCTCGCCCACGCGCCCGCGTTCGTGCTCGCCACCGCGTTCGACCAGCACGCGCTCGAAGCCTACGAGCTCGGTGTCGTCGACTACCTACTGAAGCCTTTCAACGAAGAGCGAGTCGCGCAGTGCCTCCACCGGCTCGCGCAACGCACCGCCGGCCGCGCCACTCGCGCCGTCGCCACGCCCCCGCGCATCGTCGCTCGCCGGAAGCGGAGCCTCGTCTTCCTCGATCCGGCCGAGATTTGGGCGTTCGAGGCGGCCGACCGACTCACGTGCGTGCACACCGTGCACGGCGTCTTCGACCTCGACCTGTCGCTCGCCGCTGTCGAGTCGTCGTTCGCGCGCGCGTTCGTACGCGTGCATCGCAATTGGCTCGTCAACGCACAGCACATCAAAGAGCTCGAGCGCGACGGCCACGAAACGCACCTCTTCGTCGGCGCCGGTGTCGGTGACGATGCGCAAGGTGTGCGCGTGCCGGTCGCTCGTGAGCGCGCGACCGCCGTCCGCGAGATGCTCCTCGCCAACGTCACCGGGCTGCGCCGCGCGTAGCTCCCAACGCGCCTTCGGAAACGCCGCACGCAGATCCGTCACGCCTGAGGCGATTCGCCACCGAAAAGGGACCGAAGAGACGAGAAACTAAGCGGTTTGTCCGAATTTCGAGTTGGTGCGAAAGCTGCTCAATGAGAGCCCGGAGCACACACTTGAACCTTACGGCAAACACGATTTTGGCAGGAAAGCTGAAGCTGGTTCGTCAGCTCGGCGAAGGCGGGATGGGCGCTGTTTGGGTCGCCGAGCATCTGCACCTCGGACGCCAGGTGGCGGTCAAGGTCATCGCCAGCCGTGTGCTCTCCGAGCCGACGATGCGCGAGCGCTTCGAAACCGAGGCCCGCGCGACCGCGAAGGTCGATAGCCCACACGTCGTGCAAGTCCTCGACTTCGACTACACCGACGCCGGCCAGCCGTTCCTCGTCCTCGAGCTCCTCGTCGGCGAGACGCTCGAAGACCGCATCCAGCGCGAAGGGCCGCTCACCCTCCACGACGCGAAGGAGCTGCTGAACCAGACGACGAGCGCGCTCACCGAAGCGCATCAGGCCGGGATCTTCCACCGCGACATCAAGGCCGAGAACCTCTTCCTTCTCGCCCGCGACGACCTCTTCGTGAAGCTGCTCGACTTCGGCATCGCGCTCACCCGTGACCGCAAATCGAACCCTGAGATCGACCTCGCCGAGCAGAGTCCGATCGGCACGCCGCTCTACATGGCGCCCGAGCAGACGATGATGCTCACGCCGGTGGATGAACGGACGGACCTCTACGCGCTCGGCGTCGTCCTCTACTATGCGCTCACCGGGCACTTTCCGTACTCGGCCGACACGCTCGCCGTGCTCGGATTCCAGCAGCAACGCGAAGACTTCAAGCTCCCGAGCTTGCACCGCCCCGATCTCGGCTCGGCGATCGACGCGTTCTTCCTCCGCGCCCTCGCCTTCCACCCCGAAGAGCGATTCCAGACGGCGACGAAGATGTACGAGGCGTTCGCCAAGAGGTGCGAACGGCCGGAAAATGTCGCTGTTCTGCGCTCGCGCCCAATCATGAGCGCGAAGGCCGCGCTCCAGAGCGATCCGCCTCCGCCGAGCGCGCAAAAGACCGCTCGCTCGCTTTCGAAGGTCGCTCTTCGTCGTCGGCGCCGTCTCTCGACAGCCGCGGTCGCGGCAGTGATCGCGGTCGGCGGCTTCTTCCTCGCCCCGCGCTATATCCAGACGGCGGCGACCCAACGTGCTTCGGCGGCGGCGGTCTGGGCCGCCTCTCGGATCCCCTCCGCACAGGTCGCGGCGGCGACCGAAGAGAGCGAGCCCGCGCCATCGCCAGAGAGGAGCCTTCTTCGGGTCGGCTCACCGATCGCGTTGCCGCTCGCCAAGACGTCGGTCGTCGAGACGACCGCGGCGACGCTCCCGGTCACCACGCCAGTTGCCGTGCCCGCGGTCAAGCAACCGGCGGCGCCGGCGCATCCTGCCAAGGCCAGCGAAGAGGTTGCGGAAGCGGAGCCCACTCCGACCGCGCCGGACGAACCCGCGAATGTGGCAGCGCATGCAGCTCCCGAAGAAGACGAAGCACCGAAGACCACCGCCGCTCCGACGGCGACGGATGTCCCGTCGACCCCACCGCCCGCAGCGTCAGGTGCGGCCGACGATCCCCTTTTCCAAATCAGGAGGTAATGGCCATGACCACCAAAGGTATCCCGCAGGTGAAGCAGAGTGAGCGTAAGGGCGTCGAAGGCGAAGGGAGCTACGAAGGCACCCGCCGTTACGACGCCGGTGTTCAGAAATCGGTCGAGAAGGGCAACTCGGAGAAGCTCGGCAAAGAGGCCGAGAAGGCGCTCGACGGGCCCGAAGGCGACGAGCTGCGCAAAGCTGACGAAGCCGGGAAAATGGGCAAGACCGCGAAGTAGCCGACCTACCCCGAATGAAGAAGAAGAGGCGATTCGCTCCGTGCGAGTCGCCTTTTTTTTCGAGCCCCAGCTACTTCGTGCTCGGCGCCGAGTCCTCGGCGCGGAGCTCTTTGGCCGCGATCTCGGTGGCGATCTCCGCGGATTTCTCGGCCGATTCGCCGGCGGCGCGACGCTGGAGGCTCAGCTCGTCGGCCGAGAACCGTCGTTGCGTGAGCGCCGCAGCCTCTTCGCCGGGCAGCTCGAACTGGAGCTCGTCGACGAGCATTCGGATGGCGGCGGCGATCGGTAGCGCGAGCAATGCTCCGATGATCCCGAGCAGTGTGCCGCCGATGAGGAGCGACACGAGGACGACGGTCGATGGGAGTCGCAGCGCGTCGCCGTAAACGCGGGGAACGATCACGCGGCTCTCGAATTCTTGGTAGAAGACCAATGCAATGCCCACGGCGATTCCGGCCTCGGTGCTCTTCGTGAGGGCGGCGACGATCGCCGGGCCGCACGCAAGGATGCCGCCGATATAGGGCAACACGTCGGCCACGCCGGCGAAGGCCGCGAGCGCGAGCGCATTCGGCGCCCTGGCGATGGAGAGGACCAAGAACGTGAAGATGCTCATCAAGATCGAGGTGATGAGCTGGCCGCGGACATATCCACCGACGATGGTCTCGAGCTTCAAGAGGATGCGCGAGAGGCGTAGGTGGAACGTGCGCGGCACCAGCGAGAAGATTCCGCCACGCATCCGGTCACGATCGATGACCAGATAGAGCGCCAGAAAGCACGACGTCACGGCGTAGGCGATGGTCTCGACCACGCGGGGCGTGTAGGCGATGAGCAGCGCGCCAAGCTGCTGAGGATGATTGCCCGCGTTCGCCTCGCGCATCGAGTTCGCGAGCGGCCGGGTCACCTTCGCCTGCTGCAACAGGTCGACGACGTCATCCATCGCGCTCGGAATGTGGACGGCGATGGTCACCATCTGGTCGCCGATGCGGGGAATCGTGAAGGCGATGAAGCCCGCAGCGCACACGAAGATCGTCGAAAAAACGAGGGTGATCGACGCCCAACGCGGCAAACCACGTCGTTCAAGCAAGCTCACCGCCGGCGACAGCGCGCCCGCGATCATCAGTCCGACGACGACCACGAGCGTGATCGGCCAGATCTGGACGAGGAGCCACGCGCCACCGACGACGAGCAATGCACTGGCGAACGTCTTCCACCCAATCTCGACGTGCAACGAACGATGCACCCGCACCTCACGGACGACGGGCGTCGCCGCCGTCCGAGGATCCTCTGACATGTTGAGCGTATCGTGCTCGTCGCTCACGATTTGGAGGGAGGAGCTTTCGAATTCGCCCCATGGACGACGAGCACCGGCGCGCCGGCGCGGTGCACGACGTCGTCAGTAACGCTGCCGGTGATGAACCGCATGAAGCCTGAGCGACCATGGGTGCCGAGCACGATCAGGTCGGCGCCGACCTCACGAGCGATCGAACGGATCTCTATTTCCGGATCCCCCGGCCGGACAACCGAGGTGATCGGAACCTGATCGCGGACATGACGGGCGATCGCTTGGCTCACCCCGAAGCGTGCGGCTTTGTCGATCTCGTTGGCGGCGATGGGCGTGGTCATCGTTTCGAGCTGGGACCCGGAGAGCGGCATCGGGAGCTGGTAGACATGACAGACGATGATGTTCGCGCCGAGCTGCGCGGCCATCGCAGTCGCGTAAGAGAGCGCGTATTCCGACGCCTCGGTGAAGTCGATCGGCACCAAGATCCGAGCGATGCGCGGGAACGAGGCGGGCCGAACCGTGTCGATTTCGGGCAGCGTCGGCTCTCGGGAATCATTCGCGCTCGCGGGGTTGGTGTCGGTGGCTTTCATGGCTGAACGGAAGCTGCATCCTCCGTACCGTTGAAATGAGGCGAAAGTCAGCATATCTTCGGCGAATCGTTGGGTGATTTTCGTGGCATTTTGCCGCGCATCGACGTTTCAGTCACACTCGGAGAGTCGTGCCACGCGCGTGAGAATTCGGCTCCGTAGAGAACGATCACCGCTGCCAGGTAGATCCAGGTGACGAGCGCGAGCATGCCGCCGACGACCCCGTAGGCGGCGTAGCCGGTGAAGGCCCTTAGGTAGAGCCCGAAGGCCGGGCGGAGCGCGAAGAGCAAGCCCGAGCTCACGACGGCGCCCGCGAACGCAGACCCGAACGGGATCTTCCGCTGGGGGATGAGGATGAAAATCCCCGTCATGATCAAGAGCCCGATCGCGATCGACGCGATCGGGCTCGCGAGATCGAAGAGCCACGGCATGCCGATTTCACTGCCGAGCCGGCTGCCAAACGCGCTGATGAACAGGTCCGCTCCGAAGGTGACGATCGCCGCCAGGCAGGAGAGCGCGACGAGCGCGAAGGAGGCGAGCTTGTCGTGGATGATCCCCCAGACAACCGCCTTGATGCCGATCGGGGTCGGGAGCTTCACCTTCCAGATCCGATTGAGCGCCGTGTCGAGCTCACCGAAGATGCTCGAAGCGCCGAGCAAGAGGCCCAAGACGCCGACGATCGCCCCGAGGCCACGCGCCGACGACTGCTTCTGCATGTTGGTCAGGACGCCATCCATCATCCTGCGGACCTGCTCTTGTTGGAGCCCACCCAGGAAAAAATCGAGGAGCTCGTGGCGCGCCGCCGGATCGTTGCCGAGCGCGACGCCGACGAGCGTCGCTCCCAGCATCAGGAGCGGGAACAGGGAGAAGAGGGCGTAGTACGAGAGCGAAGCTCCGAGCCGATACGCTTCGTCGTCGACCCAGCTCTCCCCTGCGCTCAGGAAGACCCGACCCAGTCGTTTGATGCTCGAGGCGAACGTCATCCGGGCGGAGAGACTACTTCTTCTTTTGGTCAGGCTTGGTGTCGTTCGGCCTTCCGCCGAGATCATTCACGCCCGGCGCACCAATGCTCGGTCCTTGTTGCGGCGAGTGACGCTTCCCCTCGCCTTGCTTCAACGGATTCTGATTCGGTTGCTGCGGTTTCTGCGGTTTCTGCGGCATGATGAGCTCCCTTCGCTGCGTTCTCTCGCCCCTGCGATCGTCGTGCCCGCTCGTTCACTCGAGACGGGTCTCGTTCGCGCGGATCTTTGCGACGTCCTTCAAAAACCACGCTTGGGGTCCGAAGATCACGAGGCGTGCGCTGCCGCCCGCGAGGTCGATCGCGGCGGTCAGCCCGCCGGTCCCGAGGTAGATCGCACCGTCCTTGAACGCACCGTGATGGGAGTACTCCGCCTGGACGAACGAGCCATCGCCGCGCGCGTCGAACGAGCGCACGGCGATGTACCTCGGCGCGAGCACGACGTCGGCCGAGACGGTGAGCCCCTTCATTTTGAACGCATTGGTCACCCAGCCCGGGATGCCGGTCGCAGATGACACGAAGATCGTCGCGGGTGATGCGTCGGTCGCCTGCCCTTTCAAGACGGCGTGGAACACTGGCTTCACTTTCGTCGTCAGCGTCGCGACCGGCATCGTGAACGTCGCCGACCACGGCGCGGCCGCCGTGGGCGCGTCTGGCCCACCGGCGCGCGCCCAGGTGAGCGACGTCCCTGCGAAGTCGGTGACGCCACCCGCCTTCGACGTCGCCTTCGCGCGGAGCGCCAGATTTCCGTAGATTGGCGTCTTGTCGAGACGGACGTAGACCTTCCGCGCGAGCAGATCGAGGTTGCCGGTGGTCGTCTTCGTCGCGAGGTCTATCGTCGCGTGCGCGTTGGCGGTCGCCGTGCCACCGGCGACAGCGATGCCGTCGGGGAACGGCAGGATCTTCTGCAGCGTCGAGAGATTGGCGAAGTCGAGCCGCGGAATGTCGACCGTCACCTTTCCGCGCATCGCGTCGTTTTTGTAGACCACCTTGGTCGCGTGCACAGTGATCTCCGGTGCGTCGAACAGGGTGAGCGAGTTGAGATCGGCACGTGCGGCCTTCCACTTCGCCTCGCCATCGGAGAGCTCGAACGCGAGCGGCCCGTCGAAGCGCATGTCGAGCGTCGCGCTCGTCTCGACCTTGGCGCGCACGCGCAAGTTGTCCAAGACGGTGAGGATCGGCTCCGGTGTGCTCGCCGCGATCGTCGCCGCGAAGTGCTTCTGGAGCGGCGCCAGGTGCGAAATCGTGGCGCCGACCTTCACGTCGGTGATCACCCGCGCATCGCCGGCCAGAAACGATGCGTCCTTCACGAGCGCATCGACGCGGCCGTGAAAATCCGGATCGTTGAGCGGCCCTTCCATGACGAGGTCGGCCGACACGGTACCGGTCGACCACGCCGAGCTCGAATCCTTCGGCGCAGCCCATTTTTCGAGCGATCTCGTCCTGACGCCGTGGGCCTCGACGCGAGCGAACGCGTCGTCGAAGCCGTGCGCGACGTCGAGATGCTTGGTCGTGAGATGCGCGTGGAGATCGGCGATGTCGGCGGCGGTCACGCCTCGTTCAGCGACCGAGCCGTGGACCTCGGTCGAGCGAAGATCGACGTGGAGCGTCTTCTGCTCGTCGACGTCGGCCGTGACCGTCGACGTGGTCTTCACCGTGATGGGCTCGGCGGTGACGTCGAGGCCGGTCACGTCGGCGCGGACCTTCGTCCCCTGCGCGATGACGCCGCGATCCATCTTCATCTCACCCTGGAGGTGCACGTCTCCGCCGGCGAAGTGGACGTCGTTCGGGTCGGCGATGCGGTTGATCCCGTCCGAGAGCGGGACGTCGAGCGAGAGGACCGCGTCGGCGGCGAGGTGCGTGAACGCTGTCTTCACGTTCAGGTCCTTGCCCTCCCGCATGAAGAAAAGCGCAGAGCCGAAGTTGATCGCCGCACCGACGAGCGCGACCACGAGCATCGTCTTTCCCTGCGCCGGCAGCGGATCGAAGAGGCGACGAATCGACTCCCACACGAGAGCGCCGGTCACGACGAGCAACAGAAGCGCGTTCACCATCGATGCGACGATGGTGCTCCGTCGATAGCCGAACGTGCGACGCGCCGACGGACGCACGGTCGCGAGCGCGGACGCGCCCCACGCGAACGCGAGCCCCAAGACGTCACCGAGGTTGTGCCCGGCGTCCGAGAGGAGCGAGACCGAGTGCGAGACGATGCCGTAGAAGACCTCGATCACGACGAACGCCAGGTTGAGCGTCACGCCGACCGCGAACGCTCGCCCGTACGACTTCGGCCCGTGGCCGTGCCCGTGGACATGCGCGTGCCCGGCCGCATGCGCTTGCCCACCGTCATGGGCGTGATTGTGCGCCGAGTGCTCGGAGGGAGAGGAATGCGCGTGGGCCATGCGGGCGAGGGTCGGGCGGACCAACGGCGAGAAAAAGCCGCCGGTAGCGTTTCCCCAAGATGCGCTTTCGAGCGGTCGAAGTCGAGTGAGCCGCGCTATCTTGCGCCCCTTGTCCGCGGAAGCATCGACCCCTCGTGGCATCGGCCACTTCAGCGCGCTCGACGGCCTGCGTGGCCTGGCGCTCCTGGGCGTGCTGTTTTTTCACGCGAAGGGCGTGCTCCCCGGCGGCTATCTCGGCGTCGATCTCTTCTTCGTGCTGAGCGGCTTCCTCATCACGTCGCTGCTGCTCGCCGAGCGCGAGCGGACCGGAAAAATCGCGCTCGCCGCGTTCTGGGTCCGCCGTGCCCGCCGGCTCTTCCCCGCGCTCTTGTCACTCATGCCCGCCGTCGCCGCCTACGGTTGGCTCCTGGCGACGCCGGGCGAGCTCGCGACCGTGCGTGGCGACGCGCTCGCCACCCTCGCGTACGTCGCCAACTGGCGGACCATCCTCGCGCACAAGAGCTACTGGGATCTCTTCGCGCATCCGTCGCCGCTCGAGCACACCTGGTCGCTCTCGATCGAAGAGCAGTTCTATGTCGTCTGGCCGCTCGTCGTCGCGTTCGTGCTCGCGAAGGGGTCGCGCCGTGCGCTTCTTTATCTCTCGGGCGTGCTCCTCGCCCTCTCGATCACCGCGATGCTCGTCTTCTTCGATCCGGAGAACGTCTCACGCGTCTATCTCGGCACCGACACGCGCGCGAGCGGCATCTTGGCCGGCGCGATCCTCGCCTGCGTGCTCCGTCCGCAGGCCTCGTCCTCATCCTCGTTCTCGCGGGCGCGCACGCGGATCGTGGACGCGCTCGGCCTCATCGCCGTCCTTTTCCTCGCTGCCGCCTGGTCCATGCTCCGAGGTGAAGATTGGATCCTCTACCACGGCGGTTTCTGGCTCACCGAGCTCGCCTGCCTGCACTGGCCGGTCGACATCGTGCTCACGACGGAGCGCACGCATCTCGGCGACGTCGCGCTCGTCGCCCTGCAGCTCGCCGTCACCTTCACGATCGCCGCCGTTTCCTACCGGTTTCTCGAGCAACCGATCCGCAAGCATGGGCTCCCGTTCGGCCGTCCGATCTTCGTCGTCCCCTCGGCCGTCGCCGTCGCGGTCTTGCTGGTCGTCCGCGCCACGTTCGCGCGCCCCGAGCCGCCTCCTCCTCCACCGTTGCTCCTCGTTCCGCCGCCGGCTGCGCGCACCTTTCGCATCATGATGGTCGGCGACTCGACCGCGAACTCGCTCGGCTGGGGGTTGCGCGGCGTGCGACGACCCGGCGTCGCGATCGAGACGATGGGCCGCGACGGCTGCACGATGCTCGCCGACGCCTGCTTCGGCGAGCAATGGGCGAACGACGTCATGAAGCTCCACCCGAACGCGACAATCTTCTACGTCGGCGGCGCGTTCTTGCACGGCATCACGGTCAAAGGCCGCTTCGTCAAGGCGTGCAACGCGAAGTGGGACGAGAAGCTCGAGACCAACGTCGAGAGGCGCTTGGGTGATCTCCGCAGCGTGCCCGGCGACGTCTACGCCGCGACCATCCCCTATCCGCTCGGTCCTTACGACAGCGCGCCGTATCGCAAAGAGACCGACTGCATCAACGCGTCGATCCGACAGGCCGCTACCGCCAACCCGGGTGTGAAGATCCTCGACATCAGCCAAGCGCTCTGCCCGAAAGGCGAATGCACGCTCGAAGCGCACGGCAAGACGATAAGGCCCGACGGCGTGCACTACGAGATCGACGGCATCCGTGACGTCGCCACGCTCGTGCTCGACGACCTCGATCCGGTCGACGCCGACGCCGGAGTCGATCTCGACGCCGGCACCGCCACCCGCTGATTTTAGCTCGATTCGCGATCGAGGCGCGCGTCAGGCGACGCGTGCGAGCGGGTGAGCTCGAAGTAGCCGTGGGCAGCGGTTCCGCGCGCGTGGGCGATGCGCTCGGGAATTCGCTCGTGCTCGAAGTGCGTTATCTTCTCGCGCAAGATGAAGTCTTCGAGGAGAGTCGGCCCGCGCGGATGGGAGCGCAGCGAATTTTTCCGCGCGAGCGGTCTCGTCACGATGGCTTCCGTCACCCTGGCGCTCGCGGGATGTCACTCGAAGGCGTCGCCCCCCGCCGTCGCCGATCCCGCCGCGTCGCCTTCGACCGTGGCGACGGTAGAAGCCGCTGCGCCATCGCCGTCGGCGGCCGGCGCATCCGTAGCGACCGCGGCTTCGGAAACGACACCGAGTGACGCGGGCAGAGCGCGGCCGACCTGGCGTGACACGAAGCGCGTGTCGTCGCCCGACGGCACGGTCGCGTTCGACTACCCCACCCACGTCTTCAAATCGTTCTCGGCCAAGGGCTCGTCGGTCACGTTGCGGAGCGACATCTCCGAGGAAGGGTCGAGCGGCAAAGGAGACCGCTTCTTCTACACGCTCACGATCGCGAAGGTCTCGACCAGCAAGCTCGACGCGATGAAGAAGGTGCTCGATCCCGCGACGATCAAGAGGCTCTTCCCAGACGGTACCGAAAAATCGTTCACCCCGATCGACGGCTTCGTCGGCGCCGAGAGCGGACCGAACGGCGCGAAGGGGTACCTCATCACGACGGGCGTCGAAGGGGTCGGCGACTCGATCCGAATCGTGACCACCCACGACGGCCTCACGTGGCAACAAGACTGCCGCTTTTGCTGCGGCATGGTCACACCGCCCCCGAAGATCTCGGCCGACGACCAGATCTCGCTCTGCGAAGACGTGCTGCACGCGTTCGAGGCCGAGCACTGAGACGCGGGCTGCTCTTGGCAGCGAGCGCCAATTTCCTTAGAAAACACGTGTGACCGCGACGTCAGCACCAACGCCCGAAGGGTCGAGCCGCGCGGCCTGGGCGATCGCTCCCGGCATCCTCTTGGCCGGCGTTGCCGGCGGCATCGCGTTTCCGATCCTGCCCGTCTTCGGTCAGCGCGCCGGGCTCTCGCTCGCGTTCATCGGCGTCATTCTCGCCGCCAACCGCGCGGTGCGCGTCGTCGTCAATCCGATCGTCGGCATGCTCGCCGATCGCTTCGGCGGTCGCCGCACGCTCCTCGCCGGCCTCCTCATCCAGATTGGCGTGATGGGGCTCTTCTGGCTCGGCGTCACGACCGCGCACACCGGCTTCTTCTTCCTTGCTGGGCGGATCGTCCACGGCGCGGGCTCGTCGTGCGTGTTCGTCGCCGGCCAGGCGCTCGCGCTCCACTCCGCCGGCCCGAAGAAAGGCGGGCAAGCCGGCGGGATCGTGCGTGCGGCGATGCAGATCGGCGTTCCGGTCGGGCTCGTCCTCGGCGGCATTCTGGCCGACACGATCGGCGAAGCGCGCACGTTCGAAGCCGCCGCGGGCGCGCTCCTCGTGGCGACCCTCGGCGCGTACGTGCTCGTCCCCGACCTTCGCGTGACGATGAAGGGCAGACCGCCGCTCTTGAAGTCGCTCTCGATCTTGGGCGACAAACGCCTCGCGGCGATCGGAAGCTTGAACTTCGCGGCCGCCTTCGCGAGCTCGGGCCTCGTCCTGACGACCGCCACTCTGTTCGTTCAAGCGCGCCATCTCGCGATCGGTCATCTTCCCGAGCGCACGAGCGCCAGCATCTTCATGGGCCTGCTCGTCGTCTCTGAAGGCGTAACGATGCCGTTCCTCGGTCGCCTCGGCGACCGCAAAGCGGCCCATGCGTGGGTCGCGGCCGTCGGCATGGTGCTCATGATCCCCGCGCTGCTCGTCATCGCCGCTGCTCGGCACCCCCTCACCTATGGGCTCGGCCTCGCGTTCCTCGGCGCGAGCGTCGCCGGGCTCGGTCCTTCGGTGCTCGCGCTCATCGGCGAGCTCGTCGAGCCGCATCTCCGCGGCCTCGCGGTCGGCGCGATTCAAGTCTGCGCCGATCTCGGCGGCGCCGCCGGCCCGCTCTTCGGAACAGCCCTCTTCGCGACGAGCTTCACGCTCCCTTACGAGGTAAGCGCGCTCGTCATCGCGTCGTTTCTCCCCGCTGCATTCTGGCTCACGCGTGCGCGGCCCAAGGTCGCCTCCCTAAGCCCAGCGCGGTGACGACATCGATGGGCGTAAGATGCGGCCGTGCTCGACGAGAGAACGTTTCCACCGGGCCCGCGCGGACCTCGCGCGGTGCTTCGCGCGTTTCTCCGCTTCGTCGAGAATCCTCCCGTTCAGATGCTCGAGCACCGCCATACTTGGGGTGATGCGATGGGCTTTCGCATCGGCTCGCGACAGATGATGCTCCTCGCCGATCCGGCCCTCATCGGCGAGGTCCTCCTCGACAAAGAGGGGGTCTTCATCAAAGACCGCGTCACGCGCAGCCTCAAGTCGTTCCTCGGCACGGGGCTGCTCACGAGCGAAGGTGACTTGTGGAAGAAGCAGCGCAAGCTCATCGCGCCGCGGCTGACGAAAAAGCACATCGCCACCTACGCCGACACGATGACCCGCTGCGCGAAGACCTACGCCGACGGCCTCATCGACGGCGACACGCACGACGTCCACGGCGCCATGACGCGCATCACGCTCGAGATCGTCACCGAGACGCTCTTCGGCACCACCCTCGGCACGGGTCACGACGAGGTCGGTCACGCGATCGACGAATTGATGCAGAGCTTCGAAGAGGTTGCTCATTCGTGGCGACAGCTCTTTCCCGATTGGGTCCCGTTCCAGGCGCGGCGGCGCTCGACGCTGACCGCAAAGGCGATCGACGACGCGGTCTTCGCCGTCATCAAGAAGAAGCGCGCCGAGAAAATGCTCGGCGACGATCTGCTCTCGCGCCTCCTCGAAGCGCAGGACGACGAAGGCGCGCAGATGAGCGACCTCCAACTCCGCGACGAGGCTGTGACGATGTTCGTCGCCGGTCACGAGACGACGGCGAACGCGCTCGGCTTCACCCTCATGCTCCTCGGCGACCACCCCGAGGTCGACGACCGCGCGTACGAAGAGCTTGCCCGCGTCCTCGGCGACAGCGACGCGAAGGCCGAGCACGTGCCGAAGCTCCCGTATCTCGACGCGGTGATGAAAGAGTCGATGCGGCTCTATCCACCGGCGCACATCATTGGTCGCGAGGCGACCCGCACGATCACGGTCGGCAAGTGGGTGCTGCCGCCTCGAACGACCGTGCTCATGTCACCGTGGGCGCTCCACCACGACGCGACGTTTTGGCCGGATCCGCTCGCATTCCGCCCTTCCCGCTGGCTCGACGGCTCGGCCGAGAAGGTGCCGAAGAACGCCTATCTCCCTTTCGGGGGCGGCCCGCGCGTGTGCATCGGCACTCACTTCGCGACGATGGAATCGATCCTCGTCCTCGCGACCGTGCTCCGTCGCGCCCGTTTCGAGCGCGCGAGCGTCGACGAGGTGAAGCTGCAGCCGGCGATCACGCTGCGGCCACGGAATGGGATCCCGATGCGCATCGCATTGCGGAAGCGCGCCGCGGCTGCCTGATTCCGGCTTTATGTCGTGTCGTTTCGACACTATTGACGAGGCGTGCGCACTCTCGCTGTCGAGGCCTATGTCGATCAAGCTGCCCGCTGGCCGGCGAGCGGCTACCACATCCTCGCGCAGACCGACGTGGACGCCGTCGTCGTCTACCAAGCGTATCGACCATCGATCGCACAGGCAGCGGTTGCCGACCAAGCGTTCGGGCGCGGTGGGTTCTCACTCGGCCGCATGAGCTGGATCAAGCCGAGCTTCCTCTGGATGATGTACCGCGCGGGCTGGGCGACCAAACCGGGCCAGGAGCACGTTCTCGCGATCTGGCTGCGCCGCGCCTCGTTCGATGCGATCCTCGCGCAGGCCGTGCCGTCGGCCTTCGACGAGGTCCGGTACGCCGATCGCGACGAGTGGCAGCGCGCAGTCGAGAGCTCGGACGTGCGCGTCCAGTGGGATCCCGACCACGCGCCGAGCGGAGCGCCGGTTGTGCGCCGCGCGATCCAACTAGGCCTCCGCGGGTCAGTCCTGCAGCGGTTCGCGCGCCACGACCTCGTCGAGGTCCAGGACATCACTGAGCGCGTGCACGAGATGCACGCCGCGTTCACTGCCGGCGGTGCCACCGCGCTGACCTGTCCGCGCGAAGAGGTCTATCCAGTGACGGGACGCGTCTAGCGAACCGCGCCCCACCATCAAAGAGAGAGAGTGGCTAGGGCTTCGGTCGCCTGAAGATCACGTGGCCGATGCGCGAGCTGACGATCATCATTCCGCCGGCTGCCTTACCATTGCCGGGCACTGACTCGAGCTTCGCCTCGACCGGAATTTTCTCACCGCACGATCGCGAGAAAGCGCGCGCGACGACGTAGGTTTGGTTCTCCGCTTTGACTACCCATTGCAGGCGTGCGGCCGCATTTCGCTGTGGAAATCGGTTTGCGAATGGCAGCCTTGAAGTGGCGGCGAGAACGCTCGCTCCTCCGGAAGGCTCCGAAATGCGTCTGACGTGCTTGTTGGCTTTACCGCTCGTCGTCTGGCTCGGTTGTTCCAGCTCGGACCCGGCAACCCCCGGGACCTCGAACGGCGACGGTGGTGGGGGCAACGGAGGCGGCGCGAGCGGTAGCAGTAGCGGTACGGACGGCGGCTCCGCCGATGACTCGGGCAGCCATGGCGGCAACACGACGACTACTCCGGATGGAGGAACGATCGTCGCTGGCAATCCGGACGGCTCGTGCAAAGCGGGCGTTCCAGCGGCCGGGCAGCTCGTCGACGTCTCGACGCCGACGAAGGTCGTCGGCACCGGCACCGCGGCGAGCTGCACGTTCAAGGCGCTCGACACCGCTGTCAAAGCCGGCGGGATCATCACGTTCGATTGCGGAAGCGCGCCGACGGCGATCGCCGTCACCGCGACGCTCAACCTGCCGACCGACAAGAACACGGTCATCGATGGCGGGGGCAAGATCACGCTCGACGGCGGCGGCAGCGTCCAGATCATGGTGTGGAACAGCGGCAACTTCCAGTACCTGGACACGCGGCTCACGCTCCAGAACATCACATTCGCGAACGGCAAAATAGCGGGTTCCGAGCCCATCCCGAAGGCGGGCCCTCCGTGCTCGCAGGGTTTCAACGCCGGTGAAGGCGGCGCGCTCTTCATGCGCGACGGCAACCTCACGGTCATCAATTCGATCTTCACGAACAACGAGGCGGCGACGAGCGGACCCGACGTCGGCGGCGGCGCCATCCGCATGCTCGGCAGCAAGCACGGTGCGATCATCGTCGGCAGCACGTTCACGAACAATCGCGCGAGCAACGGCGCGGCGGTCGGCTGTCTCTTCTCGGAGCTCGACGTCTACAACAGCCTCTTCGACGGCAACACGGCGACCGGGCACGACGCGAACAACAACTCGACCACGTGCAAGGTGATTAACAACGGTCAGAACGAGACAGGCTCCGGCGGCAATGGCGGCGCGCTGTACAGCGACGGCATCAACGTCAACGTGATCGTCTGCGGCGACAAAGTCGTGAACAATGCAGCCGGCGCGAACGCATTCGGCGGAGGCCTCTTCTTCACGAGCAACAACTACGGCGGCACGCTCACGATCGCCGACACGAACATGACCGGCAATACCGGTGGGCACTGGACCAACGTCGCAGAAGGCGCGACGAAGGACGCAGGGACGGCGGTCGGGACCAACACCAAGAGCCTGACGATCACCAACTCGACCCTCCAGGGCATCAAGTAGCGCCGATGCGGCCGCCGAGCGAGGCCATCGAGGCGCCGAGCTCCTCGGCCCGTTTCGGGAGAGGAGCAACGCCTGCGGTCAGCCGCTGATGACGCCGAACGCTGCGAAAGCTCCGCTGCCGCGGTAGCATCGGACGCGTGACCGCCGCGACGACGACGCTCGACGACGCCCTCGCTCCGAGCATCGACGACGCCCAGTCGATCACTTCAGGCTCGCGACGCTCGCGCAAACGAGCGCTCGTGGAGCTCCTCGTCACCGGCGGGGGCACGCTCGTCCTCTTCCCGCTCGCCATCCTGGCGCGCCGTCTCTTCGGCATCGACGACGCCGAGCTCGCGGCGGGGTTTCTCACCTTCTACGCGGCTTACGTCATCAACGATCCGCACTTCGCCGTCACCTACCTCCTCTTCTATCGGAACGTGAAGAGCCGCTGGAGGAGCGCTCGTTGGATCGGCAGCGGCATCGTCGTCCCTGTCGTCCTCACGCTCTGGGCAACGGCGGCGATTGAGATGCACTCCGCAGCCCTCCTCGGCGGGATGGTGCAGCTCATGTACCTCCTCGTCGGCTGGCATTACGTGAAGCAGGGCTTCGGCGTGCTCACTGTATTGAGTGCCCGCCGCAAGGTCCGTCTGAGCGCCCGCGAGCGCTTCGCGTTCCTCTTCCACTGCTATGCCGGCTGGGCCTACGCGTGGGCGAGCCCGGCGATCGCGAGCGGTGAGTTCGAAGAGAAGGGGGTCGTCTACACCGCGCTCGCCCATCCGCGCTGGCTCGAGCTCGCGACCGGCGGCGTCTTCGCGCTCTCGACGATCGTCTTGCTCGTCACCATCCTCGTCGAGCGACGGCGTCTCGGCCGCTTCGTCCCGCTCGCGCCGGCGACAGGCCTCCTCGTCACCGTGTGGCTCTGGACGATCTACTCGAGCATCGATCCGGTCATGCGCTACCTGATCCCGGCGCTGCACTCGGTCCAATACTTCTATTTCGTCGTCTTGCTCCGACGCAACGAGGCGCGTGCGTTCGAAGGGCCGCCGTCGTTCGGCAAGCCGGCCGCGGTGCGCGTCGGCTTTCTGCTCGTGACCGCCCTCCTCCTTGGCTGGCTCCTCTTTCGCGGGATGCCGACGTTCCTCGACGACACGTTCGTCCTCAAACCGAGACGCGGCGCATTCCCCGACGACCTGGGTATTTCCCCGTTTTTCGCCGCATTCTTCGTAGGCATCAGCATTCACCACTACTTCATGGACAGCGTGCTCTGGCGCCGCGACAACCCGGACACACGCTGGCTCACGGCATGACGTATCCTCGGCCGGTGAAGCGCGCGTTCGTTTCCATCGCCCTCGTCAGCGTGAGCGCCCTCGTCTTCGGTTGCACCGCGCACCAAGACGCGGCCCGCGCCGAGTTCGTGAAGGAGACGAGCTGCAAGGACGCGCTCGACATCACGACGCATCCAGGTGACCCGCCGGCGCCGGCGAGCCCGCCGCCCGAGCTCAAAGACGATCCTGGCCAGCTCGCGCTCTGGAGGCGTGACGACGAACAGCGTCGCAAGAACGCGACGGCGACGGTCTACGTCATCAAGGGTTGTGGTCAGGAGAAGCATTTGACGTGCGCCCAGGATCCACGTCACGCCACCGCGACGATCTGCCAGGAAGCTGTCGAAGGCACGGTGACAAGCGCGCCTCCGGATGCCGAGCTGAAAAAATGCACGATCGCGACCTCGAAGCCGCAAGACCCGGCCGCTCAACGCAGCGACCCGGACGCGAAGCACTGCAAGCTCGGCGACTCAGGCGGCTGCGAATCGGCCTGCAACGCGCACGACGCCGAGAGCTGCGCGCTCCTCGGCAAGATGTACGGCGAAGGGATCGACGTCGAGCTCTCCTACGCCAAGTCGACCGACTACCTCACCCTCGCTTGCGGCGCCGGCTCTGCGCGGGCCTGTCACGGCCTCGGCGTCGTCCACGACTTCGGCCACGGCATGCAGCTCGATCCCAAAGGCGCGGTCCCGTTCTACGACCAGGCCTGCACGTGGGGTTACGCCGACTCGTGCGCGAACCTCGCCGGCCACTACGCGACCGGAAGCGGCGTCGCCGCCGACCCAGCGAAGGTCCTTTCGTTCGCGAAGAAGGCCTGCGCGTGGGGGAGCGCGGGCGGCTGCAAGCGCCTCGGTGCGCTCGACCTCGGCGGCATCGGCACGACGAAAGATCCGGGCTGCGCGAACGTCGCGTTCCGCAAAGCGTGCAGCCTCGGCGACGCCGACGCCTGCAAGCTCGCCAAAGCGGATTGAGCCCTCATTCGCGGTTCGAATGAGCTCGGCAGCGTTTAGCCAGCTAGGATCGCCCGACCGTCCATGCGCGCCCCTCTTGCCATCGTCACGCTCTCGACCCTCGCCGTCTTCGCCGCTTGCAGCAGCAGTAGCAACGGCACCGCTCCGACGAACGACGCCGGCACCGACGCCGGCTGCATCGGAAGCTGCGCGGACGCGAGCAGCGGCGGCGTGTCGATCGAGGGCGACATTTTCGAGTTCCTGACCGAGGTCCAAGGGCCGCGCATCCAGAACGCGAAGATCTCGGTCCTCGAGCACCCCGAGATGACGTTCACGACCACGGCTGACGCCCACTTCAAGCTCGACCACCTGACGCCGGGTGAGAGCGTCACGCTCCTCGTCGAAGAGCCGTCGATCGCGACCACGCAGACGAGCACGATGAAGGTCGGCCCGAAGGGGATCTACCCCTTGTCGATCCAAGTCGTGCCGACCGCGCTCTTCAGCGCGCTCGCGGCGACACTTCCGCAACCGCCCGCGCTCGATTCGACCTGCGCGATCGCGACGACGGTGGCGCGCATGGGTGGGATGCTCTTCACGCATCAACGCCAAGGGATGCCGGGCGTGGTGGTCAAGCTAGAGCCTCCCGTCGACGCCTCGAGCGGCCCGTTCTACTTCACCGAAGCGGTCGTCCCGAGCGCGACGCAAGGCATGACGAGCATCGACGGCGGCGTCCTCTATTATCGCGTTCCGCCGGGAAAATACGTGCTCAGCGCGAGCAAGGACGGCAACGTCTTCAACACCGTCGACATCGATTGCCGCGTCGGGATGATCGTCAACGCGGGTCCGCCGATGGGTCTCCTCGCCAACGTGCCGAGCCCCGATTTCGCGCAAGGCGTCGGGCGCTCCGACGACGCGTACTCGGCGGCGAGCGACGCGTTCTGCGAAGAGACAGCCACGTGCGTGAACCAGACGGACGGCGGCGTCACGAACGCATATCCGGCGACGACGCTCACCGATTGCAAGGCGGCGTATCGGAACTGGTGGTCGTACGTTGACGAGACCTGCGATGGGGCGGCGAAGGTCCGCGACGCCGCGAAGACCTTCTACGCGTGCCGCACTGCGAGCTGCGCGAATGCGCTCGGCGACGACTCGGTCTGCACGGCCGAAGACGCGTCCTTCCGCGCCGCCGAAGCGACCTACGGCGCGTGCGTCGCCGCGAAGTAGGTACCAAAATCGCGTCGATGCGACGTTGGTACCACGTGGGACGGGAACAGTTGCGTGGCCGCGGTCGCCGCGCCTCCGCAGCAGGTCTACGAGCAGCACACGGTCATCCGAAATTCGAACATGTCGCTCACGTGTTGTATCAGTCACTCTCGTTACGAAAGCCCGACGGAACAAGCGTTTCAGCAGTGCCCGACCCTCCAACCGCAACCACGCAAGCCGACCGGCGGTTGTTGAGCGTTTGGTCTTGTGAAGGCGATTCTCGAAAGATGTCTGGCTTCTGATCACGAACCTGCGATGGTGACGCCGTGCCCGACGACAGCGTTTGTGGTGTGTGTGGTGGCGACGGCCGAATCGACAACGCATTCGGCCAGACCGGCCGCTGTCCCAGCTGCCACGGCACCGGCCGACCGTTCGAGGACACCGGTTTCCGTGACGTGACGAAGACGAAGGCCTCGCATCATGGGCCGACCAACCGCGCGCCCGTCGTCGAGAAGACGAAGTGGCCGGTCACGCTCGACGGTGGAAAGCTCGCCGACGCCGTGAAGGCGAGCTCCGCGCCCGACGCAACGAAGGCGAAGCTCGTGCAAGACATCATCGATCACGAGGCGACGCACGGCCACTGCACCAAGACCTTCATGAAGAAGGTCCAGAAGCAAATCGGCCCCGCCCGCGCCTAACCCGAGAGCTACTACTCCTCCTGGAGTATAGATTCCTCCGGTTGAATTGCGCTAGATTGAGCGCTTGAATCCGTACCAAGCGCCCCGAGCCGAAGCCGAACCGCCGTGGCAGCCGAAACCACTACGGCTCTTCACGCCGCTCGCCGTCGCGGGACGCCCGGCGCGCTGAGCGCGAACGCGACGAATCGACCGTTTCACTGACGATCGACCGGCGGCGCTCGTGAAAGAGCCTTATGGTCGACTGGCGTCGTGCGCCTCGTGCGATGCCGATCCGAGGTGACCGATGGGCGACAAATCTCCGAAGGCCAAAGAAAAGTCGAGCAAGCAGCACACGACCGACAAGAACGCCAAGAAGGCGGACGCCGTGAAAAAAGCTGCGTCGAACGGCGGCGCGAACGCGAACGCGAAGAAGACCAAGTAGCTCGCTTTGCCGATGCCATCGCCGGCACCGGTCGGCGATGGTGTCAGCCGGTCAGCCGGCCCCCGAACGCGCCGCGATCGAAGAGCATGCCCGACCAGAGGTGGATCTTGAACGTTTGCCAGCCGTAGGGCGCGTTCCATTCGCCTTGGCCTTCGACGCGGTCGCCTTCGATGCGATTGAGCAGCACGCCATGCGCGCCGAGCGTGACGCTCTTCCAGAGCAGCGTGCCGGTGTGATCGAAGCAATAGATGCGTTCGGCGTCGGTGACGACCAGCCGGCCGGCGACGGCGTGGAAGTGACCGACGTACGTCTTGACGGGGTAGGTCGTCACCGTGCACGTGGGGATCGAAACGAAGTGGAGGCGATCGCCGAACGCGATCACGACGAACGAGCCCCATACGACCGCCTCTCGGAACGGATCGTCGACCGCCGCGTGAACGTCGACTCGCGCGAGCGGGGCATCGCCATGACGGATGAGGACGTGGACGGCCGGCGGGCCCGAAACCGGTGAGCGTTGGCCAATGGTGATGGACGGCAGGCTCGCCCATGCTTCGTCTGCGATCTCTCGGAATTCGACGTTCATCATCGGGTTTCCCTCCGCATCGAGAGCCTAGTCATCGTGATCGAAAGAGGGCGCCAAACGAGCGCAATTGCGCGCCAAACCTGTCGCTAGACGTCGACAGCTCGTCGACGATCCTCCACACGCGAACCTTGCCTTGCGGAGTGGATTGGGACACCACGTGCATCGACGAGGACAGCTCCTCGCTCGTGAATCGAGCCAAAATCAAGCTTTTCGTGTTGGCTTTGCGTTTGCTGTAGCCCCTCGCATGATCACGACCGCCTGGGGACGAGCCGAGCTCGTCGAAGAAGCCTCCGTGCTGCAAACCAACGAAGAGAGGGCGTTCACGACCCACGTGCAGCTCCTCTCCAACGAAGAGGGTGAGCAGCTCCTCCGCTTCGCGTACTCGACCGACGACCTCGCGCGTCGCGGCCCGGTGACGATGCGCGTGTCGGACGTGAAGAAGCTCGCGAAAGGGCTCGAGAGGACGCCGAAGCTGCATGCGCTCTTGAAGCAGCTGACGGTCAAGAAGCGCAGCGAGTGACTCCGCTTCGTTGCTCACCGTTCACTTCGGCATTTTCGAATGGGATGGGGAAAAGGCGATCGTCAACCGACGCAAGCACGGTGTCAGCTTCGACGAGGCGAGCACGGTCTTCGGTGATCCCCACGCCCTCGACCTTCCTGAGCTGCGCGACGACAACCGATTCGTCGTCATCGGACGGTCCTCGCGTGACCGCATCCTCTTCGTGGTTCATGCTGTGAAACACGATGAAAAAGTCCGAATCATCTCCGCGCGCAAAGCGAGCCCGAGCCAGCGCGAAGCGTACTTCCGCGTCGTCCGCTGAAAACTGGAAGAACCGCTACGACTGGAGCAAAGCCCGCCGTGGTTTCTGGGTCGGTAAGCTGCAGCTCCCCGACCAGAATCGCGTCCTCGATGCCGACCTCGTGGAAGCATTTCCCGACTCGGAATCGGTGAACGACGCGCTACGCGCTCTGTTGAGGGCTTCGATGCGGATTACGAAGCCTCGAGCCAAAAAGCCGCGAAGTAGGCCGCGTTCGACCCCTTCGACCTGACTCGAAGGTCTGGCGAAGATGCCGCGCTGCGCGGTCGTCGCTCATCGCACGCATCCAATGCAACCACCGCGCGTCGAAGCTGCGAGATCGACCCGCCGCATCTGCAGTACGCTGAATGTCGTGCGCTATTTTTCGAGGGGCTGGGCAAATGGCGAGCTGACGGACGCAGAGTCCGACGCAGCCTCGAATGCGTACGACGCGCGGCTCGACGAAATCGCCTCTCACCTGCCCGCTTCGGTTCTCCGGCTCGTTCGCGGGGTCGGTCTGCACGATGCGCTCTTCGAGCGACTGACCTGGTCGCCCGGCAAGAAGCACCTTCGAGGATGGTTCGTGGTCGGAACGAGCGTGCTGGGGTACACGACGGTCGTGATCGATTACGTCGGTGCCATGCTCGGTCGTCGGCGAGTCGACGCGCTCCGACGCGCGGTATCGGACCGAGAGGCGGTCGTTCTCTACCAAGAGGTGGACATCGACGACGATCGGGTCTCGGGCGAGCGACTCTTCACGCATCGCCTCCTCTTCGATCCGTCCGAAGAAGTCTCGGTCGACTGCGAAGAGATGTCGGTCACGTTCGAGCCGCGGGCCGATCCGCGTGTGACGCTGGGACATGCATTCGTCGTCGAGGACGACGATTCGGAACCCTGACGCGTAGACTGACGAAGACGAGCGCATGTCCACCGAGCAACCCAAGAATCCTCTCCACGGCATCACGCTCGAGACGGTCGTCACCGATCTCGTTTCGCATCTCGGTTGGGAGACGATGGGCGAGCACGTGAAGATTCGCTGCTTCCAGCTCGACCCGAGCGTCAAGTCGAGCCTCACGTTCCTTCGTCGAACGCCGTGGGCTCGTGCCGAGGTCGAGGCGCTGTGGCTCCAGCACCACGACGCGATCATCGCGAAAAACAGCTCGAGAGCACCCTGAACGCGCTGTTGGCGCGCGCGGTCATTCCCTTGTCGTGATCGGTCACGGCGCCGGCTCCCGCTCTGCGCCACAAGAAGGCGCATGACACAGGCCGCGCTGGCTCCCGCATCGTCCGCTCCTCTCGCTCTTCGCAAGCCTCGCTACTCGGAGCTCTCGGACTGGCGAAAATACCAAGCGTTCTTCCCCGAGGAGATGCGCTGCACGCCGGAGACGACGCCGACCGAAGAGTGGTGGTCATGGAACGGCCTCGACGTGCATCTCGACCGGCTCGCGGTTCCGGAGGCGAAGATCAAGGTCATCGTCCTTCACGGCGCGGGCGCGTACGGCCGAGTGATGGCGCCTGCGTCGGTCGTCGCCCGCCGCCACGGCTTCGAGACGGTTTCGCCCGACCTCCCCGGCTACGGGCTCACCGCCGTTCCACGCGACCGCTTTGCGTATCCGCTCTGGGTCGATTGCGTCTCGGACCTCATCGACGCTGAGATCGCCCGCGACGGTCGCCCGGTCGTCCTGTTCGGCGTGAGCCTCGGCGGCCTCCTCGCCTACCAGGCGGCGGCGCGCTCGAAGAAGGTCGTCGGGCTCATCGCGACCACGCTCGCCGACCCGCGCGAGCCCGCGGTCCGTCAAGGCTTCGCACGCACGAAGCTCCTCGGCAGCGCGGGGCTGTGGCTCCTCGAGAACCTGCGACCCGTCACCGACGGTCTGCCGATGCCGATGCGCTTCATGTCGAAGATGAACCGCATCTCGAACGTGCCGGAGCTCTCTCATCTCTGCGCCCACGATCACCTCGGCGGCGGCAACTGGGTGCCGGCCCGCTTCCTCCGCACGCTCATGAGCACCGCTCCGGACATCGAGCCCGAAGACTTCCGCGTCTGCCCCGTCCTCCTCACGCATCCGGGCGTCGATCGCATGACTGAAATTTCGCTCAGCCGCCGGTTCTTCGATCGCCTCGCCGCGCCGAAAAAAATGGTCGTCCTCGAAGGCGCGAGCCACATGCCGACCGAGCATCCCGGCGTCGATCAGATGCAGGCCGCGGTCGTCGACTTCATGAACGACGTTGCTCACGCCAACGCGTGAAGCCCCTCTTCACCCTCTTTGTCCGAAAGGAAGCTCCCTCGTGCTCCACCACGTCATCTTCGCCATGGGGATCGGAAGAATCGTCCTCGGTCTGATCCCCTTCTTTGCCGCCGCCAAGAGCTCCGCCCTCCTCGGCTTCCCTTCGACGCACGACAACGCCACCTCACGCCTGATGGCTCGCTTCTTCGGCGTACGTGACGTCGGGCTCGGCGTCTTGGTCTTCTATGCGCTCGCGCATCCGGCGTTCCTCTCGTTCGTGCTCCTCTTCAACGCGCTCATGGACATGGGCGACATGACCGCGATCCTCATCCCGCTCGTCAAACGCCAGGGGATCGATCGCGCGGCGTTCTCGTCGCTCGGATTTGCCCTGCCGGCCGCGATCGCCTGGCTCGTCGTGCTTTCGCAGTCGGCGTGAACTAGGATCGAAAGCGATGGCATCGACCGCGAACATCAGCGTCATGCTCGTTCGACCGCTCGTTGTAGCGCTCGTGCAGTCGCCGGCCGCGCTCGCGGCCTTCTGGCGCTCGACCGATCTCACGTCCGAGATCGTGGCCGACGCCGAGGCGCGCGTTTCGCCCGCGCAGTTTTGCGTGGCGTGGGCGGAGGCGACCCGCCTCGCGAACGATCCCGCGCTCGCTTTGACGATCGCCGACGCGACGCCGCAAGGCGCCTTCGGCATCGTCGAATACGTGTGCCGCTCGGCGCCGACGCTCCGTGACGCGCTCGCGCAATGGGTCCGCTACCTCGGCATCTTGGACGACGCGGTCGAGGTCGCGCTCGTCGATGCGAAGGACGGGCTCGCCTTGCGGGTCACAGTCGAGAGCGAAGCGCCGGCGCCGGCTTCGCACGAGCTCTGCTTCGCGCTCGTCCTCCGTAACGCGCAACGCATGGTGACGACGCCGCTCGCGCCCGTCACGGTTCGGTTCACTCACTCGGTTTCGCCCGCTGTCGCCCTCCGCTATCGCGCATTTTTCGGCGGCATCGTCGAGCTCGGCGCGAAGCGGACCGAGATCGTGTTCGCGAAAGCCGACGCGGATGCAAAGCTCGCCACCGCCGACGCCAACCTCCTCGCGATCCTCGTTCCGACCGCGCAGAGGCAACGCGCGAGCCTGACGACCGATCCGCCGTTCGTCGATCAGGTGAAACGAGCGCTCGGCCGGGCGCTGACGAGCGACGACGCGCAGCTCGTGACCGTCGCCAGCGCGATGGGCATGACCGCGCGCAGCTTGCAGCGAAGGCTCCAAGACGAAGGCGCGTCGTTCCAATCCTTGCGCGACGAAACGCGCAAAGCGCTGGCTGACCGCTACTTGAGCGAGGGGCTCTCGCTCGCCGAAATCTCATTTTTACTCGGCTTTTCTGAGCCGAGCGCGTTCTTCCGTGCGTTCAAGCGCTGGACCGGCCTCACCCCGATCGAGCGGCGCGCGAGCCTGCCGCCGCGCGAGACCGCGTCTGCGAGCTGACCGCGCGTGCTCACGGCGAGCAGCGCTTGGTCCCGACCGTGACATAGGCGTCCTTGATCGACGCCGGCGGCTCGACGTCGTGCTTGAACGTCGCAAGCTCGCAGATCTTCGCGTCGTGCCCGGCCGCTTTGAGGCCGTCGAGCTTCAGAACCAGCACGTACTGATCGAGGTTATTGCAGTGAAACCAGGTGTCGGCTGCACGCCTGTTCGCGATGAGCGACGCCGGGTCGGGGCCGCTTTGGTCCTTCTTCGGGTCGCTCGCCATCGCCGCCTCGCATGCCGTCTTCAACGCCTCGGGCGTCGCCGCCGGGTCGATCCACTGCATAGCGAGCTTGGCTTCTTCCGGCGTCGGCATCGCCGCCTTGTGGACAGCTTCAGAGATCCCGCGATCAGCGATCGGATCGAACGGCGGCGCCACTGGAAGAATCGAGCCTGCCGGCAACCCTGCGCTGGCAGCCTCGCTCTCAACCGTCGCGAGGGCTGCGCTCTCTCGTCTCACGGCGTCGTTGCAGCTCGTTGGCGTCGCGATGTCACTCGTCTGCGCGTTGTCGCAGCACCCCTTCTGCACCATCGCAAACGCTTGCTGGACGCGCTTCTCGACGTCGTCGAGCTCATCGACAGCGTTGGCCTTGTCGAGCGCAACGGTGCAGATGTGCGTCACCGCTTCGTTCTGCGCAGCCGGAATCACGACTCGTTTGTCGGCATTGCCGTAGCTCGCGGCGTCTAGCATCGGCGCCCAATTCGCGACCGTGCCGATCGCGTCGTGGTAGCGCGCCTGCGCTGCAGCGTATTCCTTCTTGTGCGAGCAACCCGACACGAGCAACGCCGACCCTACGACCACCATCGCCAATCGCATGCCGCGAGCATACCAATGCCCGACAGGTATCGCCCTTTGCGATGTGTCGTCGATGCGGGGTGACATCGTGTTTCGCATCTACGGCGTGCATGTCCACGTCGAAGCCGCCACCCTTCATCGCTTTGCGAAGCTTCGGCGGAAAGCCGCGCGTACGGCTCGCGGTCGAGATCGACTTCGACCTCGTCGGCGGAGAGATGACGAGCCAGCGCCCCGGAACGAAGTGATTTCCGGGCAGCCGTTCACATCGTCGGGCTGAAGGCGGCCGGCAAGACCGAAAGGGTGAAAAGTGGCCTATTTTGCGCGCTTTTCGAGCGTATCGAAGCGCGCGAGGAGCTCGATCCGGAGATCGTCGATGACCTCATGGAGCTGGGCGACCTCGAGCTCCGCCTTGAGGTTCACGTCGTATTCGATGTCGTTGCGGACGCGGTCTCGCTCGGCCTGGCGGTTTTGGCTAAGGAGGACCAAGACCGAGAGGAAGATCGCCTCGAGCGAGACGGCCATGGTGAGGAGCCCGAAGGGAAAGGCGTCGAAGCCGCCGTAGCGCGTGTCGACGAGCGGCTTGACGTTCAGCCCGATCCACACGGCGAAGAGCACCAGATGGATCCAGAGAAACGGGAGGCTGCCGCTGAATTCGCTGATCGCGTCGACGATCTTCAAGGTCGTCGTGCGATTGTCGATCGTCTCGACGTTCGGGTTCTTAGGGGCGGAGTGGCGGAGCAGCCGCGTCGTGTCACGGAGGCGCTTGCCGGTCGCGGAGAGAAGGTCGAGCGCGGCGGCGGGACGCATCTTGAGGAACTCGTCGAGATCGTCGCGGTCGATGACGAGGAGCTCGGCGTCTCGCGTGACCGAGGCCGACGTCGAGCGCGGGCCGCCGTCGAGCAGCGAGATTTCGCCGAAAAAGTCGCCCGAATGCGCCGTCTCCATCACGATGCGCTGGCCGATGTCGTTTTTGAAGAACATCTCGACCTCGCCCGAGACAACCACGTAGAGCGCGGCGCCCGGATCGCCGACGTTGAAGAGGAGCTTCCCCGCTATCTCCTTCGTGACGTCGATTCGTTGGGCGAGGAGCGTGCGCTCCTCCTCGTCCAGAAGGGCGAAGAACGTGACGTCTTTCAGGAAGTCTGCGTGCGTCGGCATGACGCCCTTCCCTAGCCGTCACGCGACGCGGAGGCGAGCCCGTTCTCTCGCTTACCCGTCTGGCGTTGGGTACGCTCGGAGGAAAAACACGCGTATTTTTTGGAAATGATTGGGCTAAAAAGCTAGCTTTCGGTTCGAATGGACGAGGATAAGAGAGAAGCGCGTCGACGCGCGCTTGCCGAGCAGGTCGCAGCCCTCAAACGTGGGGAGACAGCCACCGCCGCGCCTGCGGACGAAGACGAGGGCGACGAAGACGAGGGCGACGAGGACGACGAGGACGACGGCGACGACGAGCTCGATTGGGACGTCGAGCCGGGCTCGAGCGCCGCATCGGAAGGCGACGAAGCGTCGACCGGTCGCACGAGCACGCTCGACGCATCGGCTCCGAACATCGCGTCGCTCGACTCGGGCTGGGACGAGGACGACGAAGACGAAGAGGACGAAGAAGAGGAAGAAGAGCCCGAGCTCCCCGACGAGCGCTTCGATCCAGTCGCATACGCCGAAGCGAAGAAGGCGCTCGAGGAGCGGCGTGAGGCACGTCGCCAGAAGAAGCGCGAAAAGGACGCCGCCAAGAAGGCGCGCCGCAAGGCTCGTGCGCTCGCGCTCAAAGAGCGACAAAAGACGAAGAGCAAAAAGCCCCGTCCCTCGAAGCCCGCGCCGGTCATCCAAAAGAAGAAGAAGCGACCCGCACCGAAGGCGGCCATTTCGGTCGCTACCGCCGAGGAGGGCTCCGTCGCGGAGACCGAAGAGCGAGCCGCGCCGACGCGCCGACTTCCGAAGAAGCAGTCGCGAACGAACATGATGGTCCTCGCCGCCGTGCTGCTCGTCTTCGCGGCTGCGGTCGCCTACGCTCTACTCCACAAGTAAGAGAAGACTCAGGCCCGCGGCCTGCTGCAAAGCGAGCCGGGCTTCATTCGAGGCTAAAGACGGGGGCGCGGCGCTCAAGATGTGACCGAGATTGCGTGCGAACGGGCCGTGCAGCCGCACTATCGGTCACTCTTCAACGCGAGGGCTTGGCGTCCTCGTCCACGTTCGCGAAGAACTCAGTGAGCGTGAACGGCTTCGGCATCACCGGCTTGCCGAGCGCGACAAGACGCTCCCGTTGGCCTTTGCCGACGCCACCGGTCATGAACACGAAGCGTTCGACCAGCGTCCTGTCGACGGCGGCAAGCGCGTCGTGGACCTCGATGCCGTCGAGGTCCGGCATCATGACGTCGCAGAGGATGATGTCGAAGCGCTCGCCTTGCGTCACGAGCGCGACCGCTTCTTTCGCTTCGAGCGTCGTTACCCGATAGTACGAGCGGAACATGCGCAAGAGCGCGCGACGTAGAAGCGGATCGTCGTCGACGATGAGCATCCGAAGAAGCTCGGTGCGGGCGGCGATCCCCGACGGGACGGTGTCGTCCGGCGATGTGGAGAGGTCTGGCGCGACCGGTATTTTTTTCTCGGACATCATTGGGCGGATGCGGGCTGAGCCGTTGGTCCTTTGACCATGACTCGGCGGCCGTCCGATCGCTAGGTCGCCGCGCACGAAATTGTCGAGATTCATTGGAAAAACTGCGGACGGGAGGCCGCAGTCATGCACCCCCGAAACCGCTCTTCCATGCAAGAGCTCATCGCATGAGCGCGGATCGTCGGCGAGCGAGCGCTCAGATCGGCGTCGTCGTTCGGTCTCGTTCGAGCAACGCGCAGTGGGCGCCCCGAATTTCGGCGAGCGCTTCTTCGAGCGCGCTCTCGGTCTGCACGCCGGTGAGGCGCGAGACCTCTGCGCCTTCGGCGTCGATGCTGACGAACGACGGGAGGAGCGAGACGCCGTAGCGCGCGGCGAGGGCGCTCCCTTCGTCCTCGTCGACGTCCACGTGATCGACGACGGATGCGCCGTTGCAGGAGGCGACGGCGCGGTCGAGATCGGGCGCGACGCGTTTGCAGGCCGGGCAGGACGCGCTCGAGAAGACGAGAAGGCGTGGAGCGCCGGTGACGCGCTCAGCGAGTCCCGCGTTCGCCTTCACGTGACCGCTGCACGCGCTCGCGTTCGGATCGTCACACGGAGCTGGCGTCGCTTCCGCAGCGACGTGCGCTTGCCACCGGGCGCGCCCCTGCTCACCGACGACGAATGCAGCGGCGACGACACCGACCGCGACGACGACCTTTTTCCAAGGAGCCACGACCATCTTCACCCTCAGTATACGCATCGCGGCGCATTCGGTTACCGAGGACGATGATCGAGCCTATTTTCCCTGTTTTCGCGGGCGTCTACGGGCAAGCAAGAGCGCGCCGAGCATGAGGCCGAACGGAGCGAGCGAGCCCTTGCTCGGGCCCGTGCCCGTCGCGGCGCAGCCGCTGGAGTCGTCCGCCGCCGTCTCGTCGTTCGTCACGATGCCGGCGTCGGTCGTCGTCGGCGTGGGCGCGACCGGTGCAGACGCGTCGGCGTCGGCGTTCGGACCGGCGTCGTCCGCTTCGCCGCCGTCTTCGGCGGGCTTGCCGGCGTCGACGCACGTGGTGCCGAGCGGAAAGCCGCCGAGCGGCGTCTGGACCATCCGAGCCTCGGTCTGCGGCCCATAGGCCGAGTCCTCGTCGAGCTTGTCGGTCGGGTGGTTCAAGTTCCAGAGCTTCTGGAACGCGAGCACGCTGAGCCCCTTGATGTCGACGACGGCGCCGCCGCCTGTGTAGTCGTAGTGCACCGGGTCGGTCGGGTAGAGCCAACTCCAACCGTGACCGGTGAAGTACGAGCGCCAGCCGGTCGAGTCGTTGACGTCGACGGCGAGGCCGGATTCGTGGTTGCTCTGCCCCGGCGCCGCCGCAAGCTTGATGTCGCAGCGACCGGTTTTGTACCAACGGTAGAGCACGTATTGCTCGGGCAACGTGCGGAGCGCATCGTTCAAGTGCAGCGTCGTTCCGCGCGCGGCGACGACCGTCTTAAGCGCCTCGGCCGCGGGCGTCTGCAGATATAGGAAGACACCAGGCTCGTACGTCAGATGCGGTTGGCCCGAGATGCTCACGAGCGCGCCGGGATGAAGGCACTGGATCTCGCCGACTAGCTGCTCGTCGAGCCCTTGCATCACGGTGAGGTCGCACGTGCCGTCGACAGCCGACGAGACCGGGTCCGTCTTCGACAGCTCACTCGCGGTCGAGGTCGCGTCGTCTTCCCCACCGGGCGCCGCCGCGCACGCGCTCATCGTCGTTGCGAGCACGACCAGGAGAGCTGCGCTCCTCCGTCGAGGGTCTAACGAACGAAGGCTGCAGAGGGTTCGGGGTCGGGGGTCGGACATCGGTATTCTCCTTCGGTCTCGACGTGGACTTTACGGGCGGAGGTCTGAAAACGTACGCCAATCGCACGCAAGATGGCGCCAATGGCCGCGAAATCACGACTGCAATGACAGGGAACCTGTCGTTGCCAGCGGGTCGCCGAAGATCCATGCGAGCGCAGAAGGGGGATGGCCGAGGCTCGGCTCGTGCCTACCTCGTGAGGTGTAGGGGGCGGAGAATCCACCCGACCATAAAAGGAGGCCACCGAAGCCCATTTCGCGGTGAATCGAGGGCCAATCGGGTCCACGAGCAGCCCGGTCGAACGTTACGGTTTCGTAACGTACACGGCCGAAGCGCAAAGTCGCTTTTCTCCGGCCGCAAGCGGACTACGCTGGCAGGCAATGCCCACCATCAACAAAGCAGGCGAGCGTACGAACAAGATCTTCGCGAAACGCTTTCGCATCACGCGCGAGCGCATGGGTCTCACCCAGGAGCAGATCGGCAAGCTCCTCGGAATCTCCGGAGCGCGCGTGTCGGACTACGAATTGCTGCGCAAAGCCCCGGACATGCGCACGCTCGCGAAGATGGGGAAAAAACTGAAGGTCTCGCTCGACTGGTTGCTCGGCATCTTCGACTGACCAGCCATCCCGCACACCACCAAAGACGAGCCCGTCAGAGGTGCGAGCGTCTCGCGCAGGCGGGGCAGTACCATTTGCCCGCCCCCTTCTTCTCGTTCGCGAAGTAGACGCGGTCGCGCCGAGCCTCCTTCACGTCGAGGTGCCAGCCGGCACCGCGGAAAGCGTGGGCGCCCCATTCGAGCGCCGCTCCCCCGCAGAGCCGCTTCGGGCAGAGCCGCGCTTCCGCTCCGCACGCTTCGCACGTGGCGCGGACGTGCGTCGAGGCGACGAGGTCGAGCGGCATCGGTTCGTTCGTACCATGGGATAGGACACTTGACATCCGTTCAGTGTCCACCTACGGTAACGAAACTCCTGGAAGAAGCCGCCGTTCGATGACGGCGGTCGCTCTTGCGATCGGACCACCCGCAGCGGGACGGTCGCAAGAGCGCCTTTGTCCCGTAAAGCGCCGAAGAGGCGACAGCCTCTAACGGAACGGGGGGCGCCCGCGGCGTGAAGAGAGATTGCACCAGTCCAGGGGCGCGGCGATGCTGCGGTCCGTGCGACCGGACGCGCTGATCTCGCGGAAGCGCCGTGCCCTCTTCGGAGCAAGCGTCGCGTTCGCCGCCGTCGTCTTCCTTCCGTCGGTCGCGCGAGCCGCCGACCCGACCTTCGTGCTCGACCCTGTCGGCGATGCGACGCTCCTCACGGTGTCGCTCGGTCTCGGCTTCGCCGGGCAAGCGTCGGTCGGCACCGGCGCGATTGATCCCCGGCAAATTCCAGTCGATTTCCGATCGACCGATCTCCCGTGGGTCGACCGCTTCGCGCTGCACCAGACGATCGATTCGTCGGCGACGACGGTCGCGACGGTAGGAGACGGCGTCGCGCTCGCGTTCGCGGTCCTCCACCCGGTCATCTCTGGCTTCGAGCGCGGCAAGGAGGCCTTCTTCCTCGACGCCGCGATGTACGCCGAGACTGTGTCGCTCACGTCGACCATCGGCGTCATCACGCGCGTGGCGACCCGCCGCAATCGCCCGATCGCGTACATGCATCGCGACGATTTCATCGCGCACGGCGGCGACCCCCGCGCCTGGCACGACGACAAGGTCGATGACTCGATGTCGTTCTTCTCCGGCCACACCGCCACGTGCGCGGCGGTGACAGCTACCGCGAGCTATCTGATGTTCGCGCGCTACCCCGCGCGCGACGTGCGGCCGTGGCTCACGCTCGGCGTCGGCACCGCGCTCACCACCTTCGTCGCGATCGAGCGAGTGCGGAGCGGCAACCACTTCCCGACCGACAACATCGCCGGCGCGGCGGTCGGCGCGGCGATCGGGCTCCTCGTCGTCCAAGCGCACCGCACGCACCTGTTTCCTCAGCGTCCGATCTGGATCGGCGCGGCGCCGACGATGGACCGCGCTGGCGGTACGTTGAGCGTCAGCGGTCTCTTCTGACGACGCACGGCGACGCCGAGGCACCGAAGGCCGCAGCGGCCCTCAGAGCGACGCGGCGATCGCTTCGTTCCCGCCCAAGCCTTTCTCCGCGCCGACCAATCAGCGCTTGCCGGAGCACGTCGTGCCGTCGACGTTGCCGTCGTAGGTCGCGAGCATGTGCTTTTCGTTCTCCGCGGGCGTTCCGTTATCGAAGCCCTTGTCGTGGAAGTCGGCGCGATACTCGGCGAGCGCGCTCTTGCAGTCGCCGACGTGCGCATAACATCGCATCGCGTTCAACCTGAGGTTGCTCTTCATCGAGAAGACGGAGCGGTTCGTCGCGGGCACGGTCGCCGGGAGCAGCTCGTTTTCGGTCGCGACCCAATCCTTGCAGTCGGCGCTCGTCGCGTTCCGCAGGCCTGCGGCGGCCTCGTTCATGCGAATGTCCGCGCGGACCAGCCGATCGTGAGGGGTCAAGTCGCTCCCTTCGCAATAGCCGCCGACGACGTTGTCGAGGCTCGACGCGAGCACCTCGGGCGTCGCAGTCGGGCTCCCCTTCATCGTGACCGCCATCCACGACGCGTACATCGCCTTTCCCTTCGCGCAGTCACCCGCGAGCATCATGCACATCGCGCGCGTCGCCATCCCGCCTTGCGGATCACTGGTCGGAGGAAATGCTCCGCGCAGTGGCGAGCCGTCGTACGCGTCGAGGTCGCTCAGGCACGATTTTCCGTCACGGGCCTTGAGGGCCGCGAGCGCCGCCATCATCAGATGCGTCGGTTCTTGTGAGGCCGCTCCGCTCGCCATCGTCGACCGGGCGGCGGCCGGCGTGTCGGCGCGGAGCCGTGACACGGTGAAGCCGACGCCTGCGAGCACGGCCACCGTGCCCAATCCGCCGCCGATCCAAGCGAGCGCGACTCGCGTGGGTGCAACGACAGCCGGACGGTTCGACGCGTGTTCGATGGCCACGTTGCTCGCCGTCGTCGCGATCCGCTCCGGGCCCGCTGCCAGCACGAGCGCGGGCTGCGCGCTCGGCGGCGCATTGACCTCGCGCGTCTCGAGGCTCTCGAGCACGGCGCCTATCTCGGCGAGGGAAGGACGCGCGGCGCGATCCCGCGAGAGCATCCGCGCGACGAGGCTCGTCATCCGATGCGGAAGGCCCGGACGGGCGTGCTCGAGCGGCTCGAGCGGATCGGTCGTGATGCGCCGAATGATGCGGCCGAACCCGTCGCCGTCGGTCGGACGCCGCCCCGCGAGGCATTCGTAGAGGACGATGCCGAGCGACCAGACGTCGGCCCTCCCGTCGATGTCGTCATCGCCGAAGATCTGCTCGGGCGCCATGTAGACCGGCGTCCCGAGCACCGCGCCCGTCGAGGTGAGCGACGGCTTCCGGGCGACGTCGCGCTCGAGCGACGTGGTGTCGACCGGCGCGAGGTGCTTGGCGATCCCGAAGTCGATGACGCGGACGTCGTCCGGTGGCTCGCGCAGGAGAAAGACGTTGTCGGGCTTGAGATCACGATGAACGATCCGCTGTGCGTGCGCCGCCGCGACCGCCGAGACGACGGCTCGCATGATGCGTGCACACTGCACTGGGTTCATCGGCCCTTGGCGTTTGAGCCGCGCGCGCAGCGTCTCGCCGACGAGCACGTCCATCACGAGGAACGGGATCCCCGCGTCGGTCTCGAGCACGGCATGAACGGCGGCGACGTTCGGATGATGGATCGCCATCGTCGCGCGGGCTTCGCGGAGCACGCGCTCTTGGTTGCGCGGGTCGGTCTCTCGACGCTGTTGCAGGAGCTTCAGGGCGACGCGGCGCCCGGTGGCGAGCTCGACCCCCTCCCAGACGACGCCCATCCCCCCTTCGCCGAGGATGCGCTCGAGCCGGTAGGCGCCACCGACCACGGCGCCGATGTGAAGCGCTTCCCCCACGATTTCGAGCATGGCGACGCTGTCAGGCTACCACGCTCGCTCTCGCGATCAGTCGTCGCCGGGGTCGACTCCGAAGCGCGATTGGATCCGATCACGCTCGTCCCGCAGGATGGTGATCGCACGCGGGAGACCGAGGATGTAGGCGGCGCTGCGGAGGGCCTCGACGACCCTTTCGTCGACGTCGGCCTCGGCGGCGCTGGGTGACAGCGACGGCTTCGGCGCTCGCGTCCGCGCCGCGGTCGGCTTCGTCCCCTTCGTTTCGCGCTTCTTCTGGTTGTTGCGGATGACGTAGACGTAGTTAGCGGCGATCTCGAGCCCTGCCTCTTTCGCGCGAGCTGCGATCTCCTTCGCGGACATCGTGCTCGGTTGTTCGAGCACGAATGCAGTCTTGCTCTTCGGCGCCGGCGCGTCCGTTTCGTATTCGGCCATGGGCTCCTTTTACCAGAACGTACCCAATAGGCGGAGACTAGCCGTGCCGTGCTCAGTCTTTGATCTGGGGGAGGCGCTCACGGAGACGTGCGTCGAGGCGCTGGAAGTCGTAACGCTCGGGGCGCCCCATCTCGGGCTCGCACGCGATGTCGTTGGCGGCGACGGCGGCGCGGGTGCGGAGCGGAACGGCGAGCCCGAGCTTGTCACCGAGCGCGACGAGCGTCTTGTGCTCGCTCGTCGAGATGACGCCGTCGAGCGCCGCGAACCAGGCCGCGAGCGCGTAGGTGAGCACCTGCTCGCGGTCACTCATGCCGCCCAGCTCGATGCCGTCGAGCGTGGTGTTGTTCTTCGCGGCCTTCTCAATCTCGACGAGATCGTCACCGGAGACGCCACACTCCTTCGCCGCGCGCAGGAGGCCGGCTGCCTCCACCTTCTGGAGCGAGCCATCGACCCAACCGATTGCCGCGAGCGCGAGGAACGACTCTTTGGGGAGCTTCATGCGTCCGAGCGTACATGAGCTGGAGTCGAGCGGAGAAGAGCGATGATCGCCGGTCAATCCCAGCGATCGAGCGTGTATTCTGCACGTATGCCGCCGGACGTGACGCGGAGGACGGCGTTCCAGACGCCTCCCTTCGAAAGACACAGCCCGCAGGCCTCGGCCTCGTCGCGGCCCTCAATCGTGGCCTGATTGAAGTGCGCCTCGAGCGTGCGCCGGATCGGGTGGTATTCGCTCCGCAGGTTTTCGCAGAAGAGCCCACCGCCGGCGACGTGGCTCGTGTCACGCGCACCCGCCAAGAGGAAGACGACCGACGCGCCTTGATGCCGGCGTGCTCGTTCGGGGTCCAACATCGAGGGTTGGAGGATGACGGCAGTGACCGCGCGGTTCTGTCCAGCCGTGAGATTCCAGGTCTCCGGGTTGGAGCCGTTGACATAGAGATAGAGCGACGCCGGGTTGCGGCGCTCCTCGTGATCCCACTGCAAGATCGGCGGCGCGTCGGCGTTCTTCGCCGTGACGATCGCGGCGTAAGGCTGCTTGCCGAACGCAATGGCGAGCTCGATCGAATCAGCCGTGGGCAAGACCTCGGCGGCGAACTTCACCCACGTCATCACCAGCGCCTTCGCGCCGAGCGTGAACGGGCCGTCGTCGCCAGCCGGTCGCAAATGACCGAACACCCCTTCGTTCTTCGGCGCCGGTCGTTGCTTCGAGCGCCAAACGGCCTGCACGTCGGCGAGCCTGGCGAAGCGGCGCTCGAGCGCGCCCGCCGTCCGCAACGTCGCGACGAGCTTCTCCGCTTGCGCGATGTTCTCGGCCGAAGGCGCCACCTGCGCTCGCTGGTACTGGAGTGGATGCATCTTCGCGTCGAAGCGCCTCTTCAGCTCCGCGAACGGGACGTCGGCGACAACGTCCTCGAGCAAGGTGCCGATCATCCCGCCTTTGACGTGACAGAAACCGGGCGGCGCCCGGCCGACCGCGAGCCACGTCAGATTCGCACGAAGCCTCTCGTTCCTTTCTGCCGCTCGTCGCTCGTGGAGCTCGAGCAGCCACTTCGCGATCCCCTCGCATTTCTCCGAGCGAAAGAGCCGACCCGTCCGCAGCATGAGCTCGGCTTTGCGGACAGCCTCGAGCGGAAATTCATCGAGGCCTCGGAGCAGCATCTTCCGCTCTTGGGCCTTGCTCGCCATCTCTTGATGCGCCGTTGTCACGAGGCTCGCCCAGCGGTGCGACGCCGGAAGGTCGACCGCGAGATGCGTCCACTCACCCGTCGTCGCCTTGCCGAGCTCGGCGGCGGCGGAACGGAACGGACCGGTGACGTTCGCGTTCGCGACCTTCTTCGCGAGGGTCTCTGCGGCAGCGCGATACGCCGGCGGCGCATCTTCTCGCCACATCGCGGGCGTCAGATTTCCTCCCTCGTCGATCGTCACGAGGCTGCCGTAGCGCTCGACGAATTTGCGGCAGGTCGAGCACGTGCGCGCCTTCCGCTGCGCGTCCGGCGCAGCGGCGAGGTAGTCGTTCCACAGGTCGGTCGCGTCGGTGCGAAAGAGCTGCGTCGAGCGCACGATCGCAGCAGAAAACTGGGCTCGGACGGCAGCGATAAAATCCTCGTAGCCATCGTCGAGCAGAGCGTTGACCGGAGAAGAGAGGGGTACGTCACTCATGGTAGTCACCTCACGAAGGGCGGAACGAAGGGCGTGGCGATGCCGGGACATCGATGCGATGCAGATCGTCGCCGACCTCGTGGACCGTGACGGTCGTCCCCAAGAACGTCTCGAGGAGCATCATCTGGGTGCGCGTGTGGCCCGAGGGAGCGACGGTGTGAAACGAGCCGCCGCCGCCGAGCGCCATCGGGAGGAGAAGCTGGTCGGCCAGATGCTCACCGATCGGCGCTCCGACGCGGAGGTAGCGCGCGATCTCGTCGGCCACACCTTCGGCGACTCGTTCGGCCGAGACGCCGCGCTCGCCGAAGCCGGTGAAGACCTCGGTCACGTGCTCGCTCTCGATCGTCGCGACGAGCGCGTTGCCCGGTCCGTGGGCCGGACGAATGACGTGCGGGCGACCGGCGCTCCGGTCCCAACCGAGCTTCGCGAGGAGCGCGGCGAGATCGTCGCCGTCCACACGCCCCCTCCTGCGGGGTAGAAGCCGTGCGTCGTGAGCGCGAGCGCGACGTTCGCCCCCATCTTAGCCAGTTGGGGTAAAAATGCTTCGTTCAAGAAGTCGAACGGCGGCGCCATCGGGTTGTGCGTGCCGCCTTCGAAGCGCAACGTCGACGGCGCGTCCGTCCCCAAGAGGAGCGGATAGAGCACCGTCTGAAACACGAGCGTCGTGCTCCCCGCGCCGCCGGTCGCGAACGCGAAATCGCCGCCGCGGATCGCCTTCGGGCGAAAGACGACTTCGGTCGAGCCGATCTCGGCGCCGCTCACCTCGGCGTCGCCGACCTCGGTGGCCGCGCGGACGGCGGTCAGATGTTGGCGCATGAGACCGGGCCGTGAACGACCGGCGCGGATCTTCGAAATGCGAAAGGGGGTGGCGGTGAGAAGCGAGAGGGCGAGCGACGATCGCAGGATCTGCCCTCCCCCTTCGCCGAACGAGCCATCGATCGTCAGCATCGCCGTCACCCCTTCACACAGACGACTTGTCGCAACGTATGCACCACGTCCACGAGCTCGCGTTGGGCGGTCATCACGTCCTCGATCGACTTGTACGCGGCCGGCGTCTCGTCGATGACGTCGGCATCTTTGCGGCATTCGATCCCCTTCGTCGCCTCTTCGTGGTCCTTCACGGTGAAGGCCTTCTTCGCCGCCGTGCGCGACATTTTTCGCCCCGCGCCGTGGCTGCACGAGCAGAACGACTCGCGATTTCCCTTCCCCTTCACGATGAACGAGCGCGCTCCCATGCTGCCGGGGATGATGCCGAGCTCGCCGTCCTTCGCGCTCACCGCGCCCTTGCGGGTCACGAGCACGTTGGCGTCGTAGTGGTGCTCGCGCGCGACGTAGTTGTGGTGGCAGTTGACCGCGACGTCGGTCAATTCGAGGTCGGTCAAGCAGCCCTTCGCCGCGCGCACGACCGCCTTCATCATCAGCTCACGGTTCTTCGCCGCGAACTTCTGCGCCCAGCTGACCGCGTGCCAGTAGTCGTCGAAGTGCTCCGTTCCCTCCGGCAGGTACGCGAGGTTCTGGTCCGGCAGGCTCACCATCCACTTGCGCATGTCCTGCTTGGCGAGCTCGATGAAGAAGCTCCCGATTCGATTTCCGACGCCGCGCGAGCCCGAGTGCAGCATGAACCAGACGTGATCGGCCTCGTCGAGGCAGACCTCGATGAAGTGGTTCCCGGTCCCGAGCGTTCCGAGATGGCCCGAGGTCGTGCCGCGGTCGAGCTTCTTGAATTTATCCGTGATCGCCGCGTAGCCGGGTGCGAGCTCCGACCAGGCTTCGGTGACGTCGGCCGGGAGATCGTGCCACGCGCCGCGATCGGCGCGACCACCGTGGTCGGTTCGGCCGTGCGGGACCGCCGCTTCGATCGCCGACCGCAACCCGAACAGGTTGTCCGGGAGCTGCGAGGCGCGGAGCGTCGTGCGCACCGCCATCATTCCGCACCCGATGTCGACGCCGACGGCAGCGGGCACGATCGCCCCCTTGGTCGCGACGACCGTTCCGACCGTCGCGCCGATTCCGACGTGGACGTCGGGCATGACCGCGACCCACTTGTGCACGAACGGCAGCTCGGCCACGCGACGGAGCTGCGCCTCGGCCTCCGCTTCGAACGGGACGCCGACCGTCCACGCCTTGATCGGCGCGCCTGCGGTTTCGAGCGTGATGTGGCCCTTCTTCGTTTCGTTCGCGTTCATGGCGGTCGGTAAGAGCACGGAGAATGCCAGCATTGAATCCGCACGTTTGTCAGCAAATCTCGAGTGATGACTTTATCTGTTGGTATAATCTTTAGCCGCAACGCTATGGCCAAGAAGAAGCTCGTCGTCCTCGGTTTCCTCGGCACCACGCTCGACGCCGGGCGTGGCAATGATCGCTGGAACCGTTGGCGACCGACCGTCGCGCTCGCGCAGCACGAGGATCTGGTCGTCGACCGGCTCGAGCTCCTCCACGGCGCAAGCGGCAGCTCCCTCGCGGAGGACGTCGTTCGCGACCTCGCCCGCGTCTCGCCCGAGACGACGGTTCACAAGCGCCTCGTCGATCCGAAGGACCCATGGGATTTCGAATCGGTCTACGCCACCCTGCACGACTTCGCGCGCGGCTACCCGTTCGATGTTGAGGCAGAGGACTACCTCGTCCACATCACGACCGGCACGCACGTCGTGCAGATCTGTCTCTTTCTGCTGACGGAGTCGCGGCACATTCCCGCGCGTCTCCTCCAGACCTCGCCCGGACGCGGTGAGGAGCGCAAGGGGCCCGGCACCTATTCGGTCATCGATCTCGATCTCTCGCGCTACGACCGGCTCGCGTCGCGATTTCGCCAGGAGCAGGTCGAGGGTCGCTCGTTCTTGAAGGCCGGCATCGAGACGAAGAGCGCGTCGTTCAACGCGCTCATCGAGCGGATCGAGCACGTGGCCGTGGCCTCGCGCGCGCCCATTCTTTTGACCGGACCGACCGGCGCGGGAAAGAGCAAGCTCGCGCGCCGCATCTACGAGCTGAAGAAGGCGCGGCGCCAGATCACCGGCGCGTTCGCCGAGGTCAACTGCGCGACCCTCCGCGGAGATGGCGCAATGAGCACGCTCTTCGGGCACAAAAAGGGCGCTTTCACCGGCGCGATCGCCGATCGACCGGGCCTGCTCGTGAAAGCCGACGGCGGCATCGTATTCCTCGACGAGGTCGGTGAGCTCGGCTCGGACGAGCAAGCGATGCTTCTCCGCGCGGTCGAAGAGAAGACCTTCACGCCGCTCGGCTCCGACCGTGAGACTACGAGCGATTTTCAGCTCCTCTGCGGAACGAACGTCGACCTCCGCGCGCGCGTTGCTGGCGGTCAGTTCCGAGAAGATCTCTTCGTCCGCATCAACCTGTGGACGTTCCGCCTTCCCGCGCTGCGCGAGC
>CAJDWT010000006.1_pt1 | contig 67456 bp, 65 predicted proteins | sample 7391671 | NCBI WGS metagenome assembly CAJDWT01 (sample SAMEA7055729, study PRJEB34461) | soil metagenome | biome: terrestrial ecosystem; feature: Peninsula; material: soil | place: Antarctica | collected 2016
AAGTGATCTTGCGCACCCTTCGTAAGGAGACACCGTCATGACGAATCCGTTGGCAGCAATGAAAGAGAAGTTCGGCGACAAGAAGAAGCTGGTCGCCGCGGTCGAAGCCTTCACCAAGAAGGACGACCTCTGGCTCGGCCGCTTGAACGAGAAGAAGGGGCTCGCCCACGTCTCCAACGCGAAGCTCATCCGTCTGCACGACACCTTCACGGAAGTGAAGGAGAAGTTCGGCACGCGTGACAAGCTCGTCGCCGCCATCCTCGAGATCGAGAAGCGCGCGAAGGACGAGGGCTACAAGGCACGCCTTTCGGGCTACCCTGTCCCCCGCTTGTACGACCTCTACAAATCGTCGTCGAAGCGAAGCGGCGCCGCCGAGAAGAAGGCGGCAGCGAAGCCGAAGGTCGAGAAGAAGGCCCCCGCGGCGAAGGCATCGAAGCCGGAAGCTGCTGCAAAACCCAAGACGAAGTAGCTCAGCACACCCCACGCACGAGAGCGGAGAGCGGCGAATGGCGAAGAAGTCGAAGTCGGGCGACGTACCCAACATCAGCGTTCACGACATGCTCGTCCCGAAAGGGATCTTCTTCACGACCGGCGTGGGCGTCCACAAGGACCGCCTCTCGTCGTTCGAGCTCGCTCTCCGCGATGCGGGGATCGAGATCGCGAACCTCGTGACCGTGAGCTCCATCTTCCCGCCTCACTGCGTGGAGATGAGCCGCAAGGAAGCGCAGAGGCTCATTCGCCCTGGCCAGATCGTCCATTGCGTCATGGCTCGTCAGGACACGAACGAGCCGAACCGCTTGATCGCGGCTTCGATCGGCCTCGCGCGTCCGGCCGACAAGAACAAGTACGGCTACCTCTCCGAGCACCACAGCTACGGCGAGACCGCGAAGAAAGCCGGCGAGTACGCCGAAGACTTGGCGGCGACGATGCTCGCCACGACGCTCGGCATCGAGTTCGACGCCGAGAAGGCGTGGAGCGAGCGCGACCAGGTCTTCAAGATGGAAAAGACCATCCTCAAGACCCGCCACGTCGTGCAGAGCGCCGAAGGCAACGCCTCTGGCAAGTGGTCCACCGTCGTCGCCTTGGGCGTCTTCATCTTCAACTAGTCTTTTCGGGGGAGAGCGATTTCCCCTACCCCACCCCTTTGCGGGAGCATCCCAGATGCTCACGAAAGAGGACGACATGGCCGGTCATTTCGAGACGCAGCACGAGTTCGACACCGACGAAAAGACGTTCTGGGAAGAGTGCACGTTGAACGAAAAGTTCAACACCGGGCTCTTCTTGGGCAAGCTCAAGTTTCCAGGCTGGAAGCAGCTCGAGCAGACCGACGACGGCCAGAAGATCACCCGCAAGGTGAAGATCGATCCGCCGCTCACCGGCATGCCCGGCCCGCTCGCGAAGGCGCTCGGTGACAAGTTCTCGTACGTCGAAGAAGGGACGTACGACCGCGCGACGCAGCGTTACACGTTCACGGTCACCCCGAGCACGATGGCGGACAAAACGCACACGTCGGGCGTCATGTGGACCGAGAAGAAGGGCGACGGCAAGATCGTCCGCCACGCCAAGGTCGACATCGAGGCGAAGATTTTCATTCTCGGCAAGCTCGTCGAGGACAAAGTCGTCAGTGATCTCAAGACGACGTACGAAGCCGCAGCGTCGTTCACTCGCGAATACGTGGCGAACAAGAAGGGCTAAAATTCCGGCCGTTGGCCTGAGGTTCCGATACGCTCCGGGCCCAGGAATGCAGCGCGCTTCGTTTCTCTCGTCCGCGTGGATCGTCTTCGAGAAAGACCTGAAGATCGAGCTCCGCACGCGCGAGATCGTCACGACCGCAGGCTTCTTCGCGCTCCTCGTCGCCATCCTCACGAGCATCGCGTTCTCCGCCGGCGACGACCGCGCGGCGGCACCGGGCGCGATGTGGATCTCGATCGCCTTCGCCAGCATCCTAGCGCTCGGACGCACGTGGCAACGCGAGCGAGAAGAGTCCGCGCTCGTCGGCGTCCTCACGAGCCCGATCGCGCGCTCGGCCTTATTTTTGGGGAAATCAGCGGGTGTGTTTGCGTTCGTCACCGCCGTCGAGCTCATCGTCGTACCGACCGTCGCGCTCCTTTTCCACATCGAGCTCCTCGACGTCGCCTTCCGACTCGGAATCATCATGATTCTCGGCACGATCGGCGTCGCCACGACCGGCACGCTCTTCGGCGCGATGACCGTGCGCACGCGCGCTCGTGATCTCGTCCTCGCATCCGTCCTTTTTCCGCTCCTGACCCCGACGCTCCTCTCCGGCGTGGCAGCGACGCGCGAGATCATGAGCGGGACGTCGCTCGTCGACCTTCGCGACTACTTCGTGCTCCTCGGCACGTTCGACGGCGTCAGCCTGCTCGGCGGCCTGGCGCTGTTCGGCGCGCTGATCGACGAGTGACCGCGTTCACTGCGTGCCGAGCACGGCGCTGATGCCGAAGCGCGCGGCGAGCTCTGCGCGCGAAGCGACGCCGAACTTCTTGAGCACGGAGGCGACCTGATTGGCGACGGTGCGCTCGGAGACGCCGCGTAGACGCGCGATCTCGTCGTTCGACATTCCGCGCGCGACTCCGATCGCCACCTCGCGCTCGGCTTGGGTGAGCGCCTCACGCCCTTCAGGCGTGAAGGAGAGCAAGACCATCTCGGACTCTCCGCCGCGCAGGACGCGGAGCTTCAAATCGCGAGGCTCGGCTGCGTTGCGTCGCTTCATTTCCCCCTCCCTTGTTCGAATGATCCTTCGATGACCATCGACGCAAGAGCCTAGCGCTCGTTTCGAGGAAATGGCTACTTGGAGCTGGGTTCTTCGGTGATCAACTGCCATTCGGCGACGAGCGCGACGCGCGACCGCAGCCCGAGCTTCAAGCGCGCACGGTAGAGCGCGGCGGTGACCGCGCCCGGGGAGAGCCCGAGCGTGTACGCGATGTCTTTGTCGCGATGCCCGCGGGCGGCGAGCTCGCACACGCGACGCTCGCGCGGCGTGAGATCGAGGCGACGGGCGACGCGCGGGGGGTTCTTGAGCGCCAGGACAAAGCGCTTGCCGTCGCTGTCGAAGTGATCGACGAGCGACCAACGGCCGACGACGAGGCCGCGCCAGACGTCGAGAGCGAGCGCGGGATCCTCACCTTTTCGCGTCGCGGCTTCGCGGCCGCGATACGCGTCGTCGAGCGCGCTGCGCTTCTCGAGCGCGAGCTCATTGGCGTGGAGGAGCTTTCCAGAGCCGTCGAGGACCGCCTCGGCGCGCTCGAGCCGTTCGTCCGCCTCGATCTTCCGGAGCCGCCAACCGGCGCCCACGTGCACGGCGACGCGCTCGAGGAGCGCCTTTTCGCGCGATGAGAGGGCCGTCATGCGGTCGAGGCCAACGGAGACGCATACGCCCGAGCCGTCGGTGTCACAGGTGACCATGCCGAAGCTGTCGACGACGGGCTCGCGCCACATCTTGCGCCACGCCGGATACGTCGACGTCTGCGCGCCGGTGCCGCCCGTCACGCTGGCCGTGCCGACGGCCGTACGCCCGAACAGTTTCGTCAGCATCGAAGGGGGGAGCGATTCGCGCGCGCGCGTCCAGGTCGCGAGCTCGCAGTCGTCGCCCAGCACCTGCGGGCGGAGCGTCGCGTCGAGATGAAGGCCGTCGCTCTCGTGATGCGACCGATACTCGAACCACGTGGTCGTCCGACCGGCGGGGAACAGGCCGCGCAACGCGCTCATCACGCTGGTCACCCAGGCGTCACCGTCTACCGTTTCCTGGTAAGCGGCGAGGAGAACGTCGAGGACGCGCCCCTCTCGAACGGTGCGCTTGCCCATGCACCGTTCGGACTATCACGCTCGCCGAGCGATGTCGTTGCGCAAGCAAAGGCCTTTAGGCTTGGCGAACGACAGCTTCTGCGTCCGACCACATGTTTCGGGGCTCGAGCGCGCGGCCCGTGGTCTCACCGACGACGAAGAACCCGTCACGCGCCTTGCAATCGGACACGGTGACGACGAAGCCCGCGTCCCGTTGCTCGACCTTCGCGCCGGCCTGCGCGGCAAGCTCGTAGGCGGCCGTTCGCGGCGCGTCGACGAGGAGCGCGTCGCACGCGACCTTCGTCTCCTTTTTTCCCTGCTTCACGACGACGCCGCGCACGCGCGATGCGCCGCTCACGCGGACCGGCTCACCTTCGACGCTGACGACGCCGAGCCCGAGCTCGGCCGCGCGCGCAGCGAAGACCGCACCGAAAGGGCCGCCGCCCTTCGGGGTGACGATCGCGATCTTCTTGCCGACGACGACGCCGTTCGAGAGAAGGAACGAGGCCGCGCGCGCGCTCATCACGCCGGGGACGTCGTTGCCTTCGAACGCGAGCACCCCGTCGTGCGCTCCGCACGCGAGGACGACCGTCTTCGCGGTGACGACCTCGGGGCCGCCCACTCCGACGACGAGGACGTCGTCGCCGTAGACCGCGAGTGCTGTCGTCTCGGCGCGGGCCGAGATCTTCTTCGATTTCATCAGACCCCGGAATTCGCCCTCGATTTCGCGCCACTCGTCGCCGACGAGAGCGCGCATCGAGCCGCCGAGCACGAGCGCGTCGTCGACGACCTCGACGACGCGGCCCTTCTTCGCGAGGGCGATCGCGGCGCACGCGCCCGCCGGACCGGAGCCGACGACGAGGACGTCGAGCTCGCGACGCTCGCCCGACCGCGCGGGCTCCACGTTCTTCGGGAGCTTGCCGAGCCCGGCGACGCGACGTGCGAAGCCTTGCATCAAGCGGTCGAGGCCGACGACACCGGCGAAGAGCTCGTGGTGGTTCAGTCCCTTCGGGAAGAACCAGTCGGTCACGCGCAAGAGATCGACGTCACGCGTGCCGAGCGTGTTCTGCGTGACGATCTCGGCGCCGGCATGCGCGCGCGCGCGGCAGGTCATCACGTTCGGGATGCCGTCGACGCGTGCGAGGCAGCCGTCACACGCTGCGCGCAGGCACGATGGTCCGCGCGGTCTGTGGAATTTGGGGCTACGCGCGATGCCGAGGTGACCGGCGGCAACGAGGGAAGCGGCGATCGGCTCCCCCTCTTCTCCCGTGATTTCGGCGCCGTCGAACGTCATCGTCACCGGGTGTTTCGGATCCGAGATGCGGCCCATCGCCGGAACGGTTTACACTGGGCGTCCTCATGCGTCTCGGTTTTCTCGGACCGCGCCCCGCCAATGCCGACGACGCCTGCGTCGAGCAGGCCGCCGACTTTCTCCTCCACGAGGTGGAGGTAGACCGCGCGATCTACCTCGGCACCGACGACGCACTCGAGCGCGTCGTTTCGTCCTGGGCCAAGCGGCTCGTCGGTGAGGACCCGACCGACCACGGCGCGTGGCAGCGGGCGAGAGAGCTCACCGCCGAAGGCGACTCCCACGCGATCGATCGTTTCGTCACCGCCCAGCGCACGCGCCTCCGTCTCCGCGCGCTCGAGAGCCTTCCCCAGCGCATCTGGCGGACGATGGAAATGGTCGGCGACCGCGTGGCCGTTCTCATCCACGACAAGGCGAACCTCGACGAAGAGGACATCCTCTCGGCGAGCCTGCTCGTCTACGGCAAGAGCGACGTGGCGATCGCGAAGCGCATCGGCAATCGCTGGTTCGTATCACCGGGCGAGCTCGCGAACCAAGGCGGGATCTGCGTGCTCGACGACGCGAAGCTCGAGATCGAGCTCTCGCTCTACGACTTGAACGGCGCGCTCACCAAGACCGAGGTGCTGTCGATGCCGCGCTCGGCTGCGATGCGCGTCCAGGGCAACACGTGATTCGCGTCGCCGTCTTCGGCGGCAGCTTCAACCCACCGCACGTCGCGCATCTACTGGCAGCCGCGCTTGTCGTCGCGACCGAGGAGGTCGACCGCTTGCTCGTCGTCCCGGCGTTCCGCCATCCGTTCGCCAAGGACCTCGCTCCGTTCGAAGCGCGTGCGCGCATGTGCAATGCGTCGCTCGGGCGCCTCCCTCGCGTCGAGGTCTCGCGCATCGAAGAGGAGCTCGGCGGTGAGAGCCGCACGCTCCGCACGCTCGAGGCGCTCCACGCGAAGTTTCCGTCTTGGTCGCTCCGCCTCGTGATCGGCGGAGACGTCTTGGCCGACGCGTCGAAGTGGCACCGCTTCGATCTCGTCGAGAAGCTCGCGCCGCCGCTCGTCATCGGTCGCGAAGGCTTCAGCGGCGACGAAAGGCCGCACTATTTACCCGAAATTTCGAGCACCGATGTCCGTGCGAAGATCGCGGCGCGCCAATGGGACGACGTCCTCCGCGTCGTACCCTCGAAGGTCGTCGCGATCGTTCGCGACGAGGGCCTCTACTCCACATGAGCAAACCACAGACGATGAGCAAACCAAAGACGAAGAAGAAGCCCGCTTTGGCGATCATCATCGTCGGCGCGGGGAAGGTCGGCGCTGCGCTCCACGCGGCCGCGTGCGGGCACGGCCTGCGCTCGACCCTCTACGCCGCGCGCAAATTCAAGGCGACGACCAAGCTCGGCTGCGACCTCTTGATCTTGGCGGTGCGCGACAAAGAGCTCGCGCCGCTCGCCGAAGCGATCGCGAACGCAGGGACACTGCCGAAGAAGGCGGTCGCGGTGCACGTCGCCGGCGCGCTTTCGGCCGACGCGATCGCGGCGCTCCGTCCGGCGTGCGCGGGGATCGCGCAGATGCACCCGATGATCTCGTTCGCCTCGTCGAAGAAGCCGCCGCGGCTCACTCACGGCAACGTGCATGTCCGCGGCGATCGCGCGGCCGAGACGCGCGCGCGCGCCTTCGTCAAAGCGCTCGGCATGACGCCACGCACGTTCCCTGGGCTCGACGTCGTCGGCTACCACGCCGCCGCCGCCTTCGTGGCCAATGGCGCCGCTGCGCTGGCGGCGATCGGCCAAAAGGTGCTCGAAGGGGCCGGCGTACCTGCGAAGGACGCACCGAAGATGCTGGGACCGCTCCTCGCCAGCGTTGCCGACAACGTGACGGCGCTCGGGTTTCCAGCGGCGCTCACCGGCCCGATCCGTCGCGGCGACCCGAAGGCCGTCGCCAAGCACCTGGCGCTCCTCGAGGCCCGTGAGCCCGAGGCCGTCCCTCTTTTCGTCGCCGCCGGACTGGCCCAAATCCCGCTCGCGAGGGCCCTCGGCGAAGCTGAGCCGGCAGGCTTCGATGCCATCGTCGCTCTCCTGAAGAATGCCCTCGACGTCTGATTGACGGCAAAGCCCCTGTCCGTCAGGGAAGATTTTTGAGCTAGCAACGTACGATACGGCTTTTTCTTCAGGGTTTCGGACGCTTCCGGAAGCATCTTGCCGTTACGAAATAGTGACGTGTGCGGCTTGAACACCTCAGCGTATGGCGTAAGCTCTTTCGGTCTTGGGAGCGCTTCTTTCGCCGATGCACGTGAGCTCGGTCCCCGCATCGGAAAGCGATGCGCAGGGGCACCTTGCGCACGACTTTTCGGCGCTCGACGACCGTGTCCTCCGGCCGAGCGCGTCGCGCGGTCCGTCCGTCCTCGTCGCGAAGGTCCTGAGCGAAGCGACCGCCGCCGCGGTCCAGCATCACTTCGCGCGTCGCTTTGGCGCCGCGCATCTCACGGCGGTGCACGGCCGTGCCCGTCACGGTGCTCCGCTCTGGCGTGACGTCGCCGCCAAGCTCCGCGTCACTCTCGAGGGAAACGACCCGGCGCAGGCCGCGGAGAAGCTCGCCGTCGCGCTCGCCTCACGCCCGCTCCTCGCGATGCTGCCGAAGCCGGGGACATGGGACCGGGCGGTCCTCGAAGAGCTCACCCACCTCGACGCGCCGCTCGTCCTCGTCCTCACGAGCTTGGATGACGACGCCTCGGACCTCGGCGCAGAGGCGTTCGAGATCGGCACCGACCTCGACGTCCAAGCGCAGCAGCGCTGGTTCGCGGCCGCGGCGGTCGAAGCGCAGCGCGCACGCTCCACCGAAGATCTAGCCACCCTCGACGCGTGGTGGTCGGCGGTCGAACGCTCGTCTCTCCTCGCGGCACCAACGGCAGCCGCTCTGCCCGAAGCAGGTCGAACGCTCTTCACGTCTCTCGCGCTCGCCGCGCGTGCGTGGCCCGTCGCTCGCCTTTCACTCCTCGCGTCGAACGCCTCTCCGAACGAAGGCGCGCTCGCCGCGCTCCACGAAGCCGGCATCACGCTCAACGAGCGTGGCTCGATCGCGCTCGCGCCGGCCTGGTCGCTCGTCGCCGACGAAGTCGCCGCCGCTGCCGACAAGACGACCTGCGCGCGCGTCGCCGACGCTCTGCTCACCTCATTCGACGACCCGTGGTCGCTCGCCGTCGCTGCGGATCTGCTCGTTCGCACCGGTGACGTCGAACGGGGCGAAGCCACGCACGCGCTCGCGGTCTCGCGCTCGCACGAATCGCTCGTCCGCCACGACATCGTCGGCCGCTGGACGAAGACCGTCTCCGCCCTTCCTGCCGAGGTACGCCTCGCGCAATCGATCCGCGCGGGTCATCGCGCGCTCGAGGTCGGTGAGGCCGATGAAGCCTTCCGTTGGGCCCAGGCGGCTGCCGCCGTTCCGGTCGCGGACGAAGCGAGCCTCTCGACGCCTGCCCGTGCAGAGGCCCGAAAGGCCGAGCTTGCGCAGACCGAGTGCGCTGTCTCTCTTCTTCTCGGCCAGTCCGCCGTGGCGATGGGCGACCTCGTCACCGGCCGCGTCGCGCTCGACAAAGCGCGCGCCGTCGCGACCCGGCGTTCGGACAAAGAGCTCGTCGCTGCCGAGCTCTCCGAGATCGCATATGCGAGCGAAGACTTCGAAACGGCGGCGAAGGAAGCCGCGCTCGCGCTCGACGCCGAAGTAGCGACGACCCGTCTCAAGGCGCGCAACACGCTCGGCAAGGTCCTCCTCGCCGGCACGAAGTGGGAAGCCGCCGAGACGCACTTCGCTGACGACGCGTGCTTCGCGGTCACCCATCGCGCCAAGACCGCAGAGCTCCGCGCGCGTCTCAATCGCGGCATCGCGATCCTCTCGCGCAACCGGATCGAAGAGGCAAAGGCGATCTTCGAGCAGGTCCTGGAGGACGGCGAGGCGCTCCACGAGGCGCGCGCCTGCGCGTTCGCGTACGAGAACTTGGCGGTCGCCGCGATGTGGCGCCACGACTACGGCGACGCGCTCTTCTTGCTCGAGCGCGCGTGCAAGCTTCTCCAGCGCCTCGGCGACAAGGTGAAGATCGCGCACGATCTCGGTAACCTCGCGCAGCTCCGTTACAAGGTCGGCCTCTTCGACCAGGTCGACCACGCCATCGCCTTCGGTCGCCGCGTGCTCGGCCCCGGAATGCCGCGCCAGAACTGGGCGGTCTTCAGCATCGAAGCCGCGCGCCTCGCCCTTTCGCGTAAGCGTACGGTCGAAGCCCAGCGTGAAATCTCACGCGCCCTCGTCGAGAGCGAGACGTCCGGTCTCCAGCTCCGTCTCGTCGGTGACGCGTATCGCTTGGCGGTCCGCATCGCGCTCGAAGACGGCGATCTTGCGCGTGCGGGCACCTCCCTCGCGAAGGCCGAGGCCTTCGACACCAGCCCTGAATCCCACGCGGAAATCGCTTATTTGAAGGCGATTTTGGCGCGTGCGGCCGGCCAGCCCGACACCAAGCTCGCCGAAGATGCGCTCCTTTTGGTCCGTGCGCTCGGCGAAGAAGAGCTGCTGCGCGAGACGCACGTCCTGCTGTTCGAGCTCTATCGCTCGGAGAGCGATTCGCATCGCGCCGCCACGCATCTCGCGCAAGCCGTCGAGATGCGAGACCAGGTCGCCCGCACCTTGAAGGGGGACGTCCAAGCCGCCTTCTTGAGCCGCCCAGACGTGATGGCGCTCACCGAGATGCAGGCGCACGCGCGTCTCCTCGCCGACGCAAGCCATGATGTCTCAGATCTTGCGTCCGAGCCGACCATCACGGTCGACGAGGGGCCGCGCACCGCGCGCACCGGCCGTTCGACGCCCCCGCCCGCCTCGCGTGAGCTCGTTGGTGACGACCCCACGATGCGGACGCTCCGCGCGGCGATCAAGAAGGTCGCCAAGAGCGACAGCACGATCCTCATCCGCGGCGAGAGCGGCACGGGCAAAGAGCTCGTCGCCGAAGCGCTCCACCGGGCGAGCGAGCGCGCGCACGGATTGCTCGTCTCGGTCAACTGCGCCGCGCTCGTCGAGACGCTGCTCTTGTCGGAGCTCTTCGGCCACGAGAAGGGCGCATTCACCGGCGCAGCGTCGCGTCGTCGTGGTCGCTTCGAGATGGCCGAAGGCGGCACCCTCTTCCTCGACGAAATCGGCGATATCTCGCCGCGCACGCAGGTCGCGCTCCTCCGCGTCCTCCAAGAGCGCACGTTCGAGCGCGTCGGCGGCACGCAGCCCATTCGCGCCGACGTTCGTATCGTGTGCGCCACGCACCGTGATTTGAAGGCAATGGTCGAGCGCGGTGAGTTCCGTGAGGACCTCTACTACCGCCTCCGCGGCATCACGCTCGAAGTGCCACCGCTGCGCCACCGCCTCGGAGATCTCCCGCGCATCAGCGAGGCGCTCCTCCAGCGCATTGCGATCGAGCGCAACGAAGCGCCGAAGACCTTGTCGACGGCGGCCGTTCACCTGCTCAGCCGTCATCGTTGGCCTGGCAACGTGCGCGAGCTCGAGAACGCGCTCCGCGCTGCGACGCTCTTCGCCGACGGCAGCGTCGTGTCGGCGGCCGACCTCACCGACAACGTCGAAGATCTCCGTGCCGTCGGGCTCGCGCAAACCGTCACCCCCATTGCGAGCGGACCGCTCTCGCACCCGACGCCGATGTCGATGCCGGCCGTCTCACGCGCGCACATGCCGACCGACTCGTCGACCGTCCTTATCTCCGACGCATCAGACGGAGACGACGAAGGCGAGGCTCCGCTTCCTACCAGCGAAGCGGGCCCGACCGAGGTCTCGTACGCGTGCGTTCGCGCCGGTATGGTCTCGTTGTCGGATCTCAAGCGTCAGATCGAGCGCGACTGCATCGCCCGCGCTCTCGCAGAAACCAAAGGGAATATCACTCGCGCGGCGGCTCTTTTGGGCATGAAGCGGCCGCGTTTGTCGCAGTTGGTCAAACAGTACGGTCTGTCGGCCGTTTCGGAGGGTTCGTCATGAAGTCCGGGAAGTCGTCGTTCGTATCGTTGGTCGGTGTCTCTGCCGTGCTCGCCATGGGCGCGTTCGGCTGCGTGAACACCTCCTCGAATCACGATGGGCAGCAGAGCACCGCAGCGCTCTCGGGCAGCAATGCCGAGGGCGGCAAGAGCGAGACGCTCCGCGACCGCGAGAGCGCGTCGTCGCAAGACGCCAAGAGCGTCGGCGGTGGCAGCCGCCAGCTGGCGGAACGAGCCCGCAACGACGGCCACGGCGAAGGTCCGTACCCCCTTCCGTGGGCACCGCAAGGCGCCGGCGCGATGCCGGGGCACGGGTTCGACCGTCCGGGCGTCACCAACGAACGTCGCGCGCAGATCAACCCGTAACCTCGTTCGATTCGTCTCGTCCGCGTCTCTCCGCGCGTCACGAGCCGTGAGGCGGCCCTTGCCCAAGGGGTCGCCTCTTTTCGTTCAAGCGTCGTTCAAGCGTCGGCGACGCGTCGCTCCGCTCACGGTTTCTCGCGCTGCCTTCGCCGAAGGTGCCCGCTGGCTCGCCGCGTCGTAGGCTAGCGCCGTGGAAGATCTGCGGCCGAAGACGACGCTGTTTTGCGCGGTGCTCGCGCTCGCGATCGCGCTCTCGGTCATCCTGCGCGGCCGCGGGCGGCAATACGTCCATTGGCTCCTCGCCGCGTTCTCACTCGAGGTCGCGGCCTGGTGGGCGAGCCAGTCACTCTATGGCTTCTTCCAAGCGCCGATCTGGGTCCGGGCGACCGAGGTCCTAACCGTATTTTTGCCGCAGTTCGCGGTGCATTTGTTCCAAGCGGTCGTGCCGCTCGACTCCGAGCCGCGCTCGACCCGGCTCACACGGTTCTCGACCGTGCTCGGCGTGCCGATGCTCCTGCTCGTCCTCTCGCCCTACCACGAGAAGCCGTTCGCGCTGGTCATCGTCTACTCGTACGTCGTCGGGCTGCTCGCCGCCGCCCTCGTCTTCTTGTGGCGGCGCGGGAACCGGAACAAGTCGCGCGCGGTCCGTGACCGCGTCCGCTTCCTCGTCGCCGTCGGTGCGGCTGCGACGACGTTCACGCTCGGTGACTTCCTCTCGTACCTCGGCGTGTATCTGCCGCCGATCGGCGCGGTCTTGTCGATCGTCTTCCTCTTCGTCCTCGCCGAATCGATCGCCCGCCCGCGCCTCGCCGATCTCTACGAAATGGCGGGGCGGCTCCTCGTCGCGACCGCGCTCGCGTTCGCGCTCGCCGGCATCTTCTACGTGTTCGTCACGTACGTCGGTCGCTTCAACACGATGTATTTGAACGCGGTCCTCGCGGCGATCGTCTTCTTGGTCCTCTTCGAGCCGCTCCAGAGCGAGGTCGAGGCGCGTATCCACCAGTTCTTCTTCCGCGAGCGCTACGACCTCGAGACCAGCGTCTCCGATTTGCGCCGCCGGCTCTCGCACGTGCTCGAGATCGACGAGATGGTCGAGACGACCTTACGCGGCCTCGAAGACTCGCGCCGCGTGACATCGGCGGCGATCTACATCCGCGACCAAGATGGAAATGGCTTGGATTTGGCCGGATCCATCGGTGAGGTCCCGCCGTCGCGCCTCGAAACACTCGCCGCGCGTCCGCTCCTCGACAAGCTGCTCGCCTCGCCTTCGCTCGCGCTCGAGGAGGTCGCCCGTGAATCGAAGGAGAAGGAGGCGCCGGTCCTCACCGCCGCCGCGAGCACGCTCGGTCCGCTCAAGAGCGCAGTCCTCCTCGCGATCAAGGCCGACGATCCGGCCGCGAACAAGCCAGGCGCGGGCGAAGAGATGCTCGGGCTCATCGCCATCGCCGACGATCGGGTGCGGGACGCATTCACACCGGAGGAGATTTCGCTGCTCGAGATGGTGGCGGCGCAGATCGGCGTCGCGATCGCGAACAGCCGCCTCTATTCGCGCATGAAAGAGCGCGATCGGCTCGCCGCCCTCGGCGCGATGGCGGCCGGTCTCGCCCACGAGATCAAGAACCCGCTCGGCGCGATCAAGGGCGCTGCGCAGCTCCTCGAAGAGTCGCCGGGCGACGCTTCGGATCCGAGCGCAGGCGAGTTCATCGGCATCATCCTCGAGGAGGTCGACCGGCTCAATCGCGTCGTCGGGAGCTTCCTCGACTACGCACGGCCGCACGCCGGCAATCCGGTCCCCCTCGACATCAACGCCGCGGTTCGACGCACGATGCAGATCTTGTCGAGCCAGCACGCGGAGGCGATCGACGTGAAGCTCGAGCTCTCGGAGAAGGTGCCGCGCGCCAAGATCGACGCCGAGCAATTTCGGCAGGTCGTCATCAACCTTGTCCAGAACGCGATGCAAGCGATGGACGGCCACGGCAAGGTCACGATTGCGACCTCGCCGCGCAAGCTCTCACGCGCGTGGGCGACGATGCAGGCGAGCGAGCGCGTCCCGAGCGCACAGAAGAGCGGCGCGCAAAAGGGGCTAAAATCAGCCGCGGCGCGCGTCTCGCGGCCGGACGAAGGTCTGCTCGAGTTCGTCGAGGTCTCGGTGAGAGACACTGGCCCGGGCATCTCGCAAAAGGTGTTGAAGAACCTGTTCGTCCCCTTCTTCACGACCAAAGAGCAGGGCACGGGTCTCGGCCTCGCAATCAGCCAGAGCATCGTGCAGAACGCGGGCGGAACGATCGACGTCGTGAGCCAATCCGGCGCCGGCACGACCTTCACGATTCTGCTCCCCGCCGCGAGCGAGACTCTCGGCACGCCCGCGCCCGAGCCGACCGCGCTCCAACCGGCTCGGACGTAGCCGGCAGGCGGTCAGTCGTTCTGCATCAGGCCTTTGATGTGGCCGTCCGGGAGGAGCTTGATCGTGCGGGAGGCCGGCACCTTCGGCAGCCCCGGCATCGTCATCATGTCGCCGGTGAGCGCGACCAAGAAGCCAGCGCCGGCAGAGAGGCGGACCTCACGCACGGTGACGGTGAAGCCCGTCGGGCGACCCACGATCTTCGGATCGTCGGTGAGCGAGAGCTGCGTCTTCGCCATGCAGATCGGCAGCTTCTCGTAGCCGAGGTCGACGATGCGCTTGAGATCCTTGTCGCTCGTCCCTGCAAAGACGACGTCCTTCGCGCCGTAGACCTTCTGCGCGAGCTTGGTGATCTTCACCCTCGGCGCGTCCTCGAGCTCGTAGACGTACTGCGGCTTCGGCGGGCTAGCGTCCGATGAGTCGGCGAGCTCGGCGACCGCTTTCGCGAGCGCAAGGCTACCTTCGCCGCCCTTGGCGAACCCTTCGCAACGCTCTATCCGGGCGCCGAGCCTCTTCGCCGCGTTCTCGACGAGTCGGAGCTCGTCTTCCTGATCTTGCGGGAACACGTTGATCGCGACGATCGCCGGAAGGCCGTAGAGCGCCGCATTTTCGATGTGCTTCTCGAGGTGTGCGAGGCCCTTTTCGAGCGCGCCCGGGTTCGGATTCGCCGCATCCTTCACTGGAACGCCGCCGTGCATTTTGAGCGCGCGGAGCGTGGCGACCAGCATGATCGCGCGCGGCCACACGCCGGCGACGCGCGTCTTGATATTGAGGAATTTTTCGCCGCCGAGATCGAAGCCGAAGCCTCCCTCGGTGATGACGTAGTCGCCGAGCTTCATCGCGAGCTGGGTCGCGAGCACGCTGTTGCACCCGTGAGCGATGTTGCCGAACGGACCGGCATGGACGATCGCAGGGCCGCCTTCGAGGGTCTGGACGAGGTTCGGCTTGAGCGCGTCGCGCAGGATGGCGGTCATCGCAGGTGCGGCGGCGATCATGCCGGCGGTGACGGCGGTGCCTTCGAAGGTCGAGCCGACGACGATTCGACCGAGGCGTGCCTCGAGATCTTCGTAGCTCGTCGCCAGCGCCAAGATGGCCATGACCTCGCTCGCGGCCGTGATGTCGAAGCGGTCTTCCCGCGGCTTGCCGTGCGCTTTTCCGCCGAGGCCGACGATGACGTGCCGCAAGAAGCGGTCGTTCATGTCGAGCGCGCGGCCCCACGTCACTAAGCGCGGGTCGATCTCGCTACCTGCCACCTGATCACGGAAATAGATCGTGTTGTCGATCAGCGCAGACAGGAGGTTGTGCGCGGTCGTGATCGCGTGGATGTCGCCGGTGAAGTGGAGATTGATCTCGTCGGCGGGCGTGAGCGACGCCTTGCCTCCGCCGGTCCCACCCCCCTTCAAGCCGAACACCGGGCCGAGGGACGGCTCGCGGAGCGCGAGGACCACATTTTTGCCGAGGCGACGGAGGCCCATGGCCAAGCCGATCGACGTCGTCGTCTTTCCTTCGCCGGCGGGCGTCGGGTTGATCGCCGTCGCGAGGATCAGCCGCCCCTTCGCCTTCGTCGGGCGCCCAAGCGCCGCGAGCGAGATCTTCGCCTTCGTCTTTCCGTAGAGGTCGACGTCGTCGTCGGAGAGGCCGAGCTCGGCGGCGACCTCGGTGATCGGGCGCGGTGCGAATTCCATGACGCGCATCGTCTTATCGCGCGGGGGCGGGCGTCAACCGTAACGTGCTTCGAAGAGCGCCCGAATCTTCGGAAATTCTCGCATCATCGCGAGCGTGTGGTCGGCGTGCGCATGCGCGTAGCCGTTGCCGATCATGAGATCGACATCCTTGCCGACCCCCTCGGCGCCGAGCGCCGCTTTCGTGAAGCTCGTCGACATCGCGAAGAAGTAGACGATGCCACGGTCACGCGTGGAGAGGATCGCGCTCATCTCTGCACCTTCGACGTTGACGCACGAGAAGCTCACGTCGACCTCTTTGCCGCCGTTCGCTTCGAGCACCGCCTTGCGGACGGCGATCGGATCACGACCGTCGGCGACGACGACCGCGTCGCAGATGCCGAGCGCGCGGAGATCGGCGGCGTACTTCTCGAAGCTCTCGATCGCGATCACCTTGCCGCTCGGGCCCGCCTTTCGCTTCGCCTCCGCCGCGCACAAGATGCCGCTTTTTCCGCCGCCGCCGAGCACGAGCACCGTGTCGCCCACTTTCACGAGACGCGCGACTTGCGGCGCTGCGCCGGCGACGTCGAGGACGGCGAGCGCGAGATGATCGGGCATATCGCTCGGCAGCTTCGCGTAGGCGCCGCTCGCGAAGAGGACCGCTTCGCCCTTCACGTCGAGCTGGGCGCTCTCACGACGCACGTCGGCGATCGAATGGATGCGCAGCGGGGTGAGCGAGAGCGAGACGAGCGTGGCGACGCGGTCGCCGACTTTGACGGAAGAGCTCGGATGTCCAGGCGCGATCTGCGCGACTTTGCCGAGGAGCATGCCCCCTGAGCCGGTCACCGGGTTGTGTTGCTTGCCGCGAGCCTGCACCGTCTCTTTCACTTTTTCCGCGACCGCGGCGGCGATTTCGCCCGAGACCGTCTGGCCCGATGCCTCCTCCATTTGCCGGAAGCTGGCGGCGTCGACGTTGAGCGTCTCGACCTCGAGGAGGATTTCTCCCTCGAAAAGTCTGGAGAAATCGTTATCTACCCGCAAGGCTGGCTGAGGCAGGGTACCTTTGGGCTCTAGAGCCCGATGCGTCCCGAACGGATCTCCGCCGGGTGCGATCGGCCGCTCCGATGTACGATGCCCCGTACCCTGACCGGGAAACTGACTTATGGAAGAGGCGGTTCGCGGCGGGTTTTCGTGGCTCACGGGCGTCATCCTAGCGCCTCACTTGACCACCTTTGCGCGGGTTCGATACTCTTTTTTGGCCTCTGAGAGCCGCGGTCACCCTTGTCCGACGCATCCAACGAAATGAACGATACCGCCCCGAAGCCCGGGCCCACGACGATCCGTCCGGGGAAGGCGTACGTGCTGCGTTTCATCAGCGGCAAGTACCAGGGCGGAGAATTCCCGATCGTCCCCGAAAAACAGATCATCGTCGGTCGCTCGAGCGACCTCGACATGGTGCTCGTCGAGGACATGGTCAGCCGCAAGCACGCGCGCATCCAGATGCAGGGCGACCAGATCTGGATCGAGGATCTCGGCTCGACGAACGGCACGTTCGTCAACGGTGAGAAGATCAAGCGTGCACGCCTGAAAGAAGGCGATCGCGTGCTCATCGGCACCAGCATCTTGAAGCTCATCGCCGCCGACGGCTCGCGTGAGAGCACCGTCGACGCGAAGCGCGAGCTCGAGCACGTTGCCGCGCAGCGCCGCACGTCCTCCGCCCGCACGATGAGCGGCAGCATCGAAGAGGTCCCGCTGCCCGACTTGCTCCAGCTCTTCGGAACCTCGAAGAAGACCGGCGTGCTCGTCATCCGCACCGAGGAAGACGTCGGACGCATCTACCTGCGCAAGGGCAACATCCACCACGCCGTCATCAACGATCTCGACGACGTGCCGGCGATGAAGAGCATCTTCCGGATGCTCACCTGGCAAAAAGGCATCTTCGACCTCGATCCGCCGGAAGACCGAGAATTCCCGAACGAAATCGATGTGAGCGTGCAAGAGATCCTGATGGAAGGGATCCGGCAGCTCGACGAGTTCAACGAGATCAGAGACAGCCTCCCGAGCCTCAACTCGCGGCTCGTCTTCATGAGCCCGATCAACCCGCCGATGCGCGACCTCAAGCCAGAGGAGCTCGACGTCCTCCAGCTCGCACACAACTACGGGCATCTCGAGACGGTCTTGAACAAGAGCCAAGCGACCGACCTCGAGACGGTCCAGATCATCTTGAAGCTGCTGAAGAGCGGCTACCTGCGCGCCGAATAGTGAGCAGCCTTCTGGTGCAATGATGGAGACACCCGTCGTCGTCATCACCGGTGCCTCGACGGGCATCGGGCAGGCGCTCGTGATGCGTTGGGCGCGCGAAGGGGCGCGCATGGTGATCCAAGCGCGTGACCGCATCGCGCTCGAGAAGGTCGCTCGCGAAGCAGCGAGCGCAGGCGCAGTCTGCCATGCCGAATCCGGCGACGTCACGAAGGAAGAAGATCGCGTGCGGCTCATCGAGCGCGCGAAGAACGAATTCGGAACGATCGACGTGCTCGTGAACAACGCCGGTCGCGGCTATTACGCTGCCGCCCACGACATCGATCTCGCCGAGCTCCAAGCGCTCTTCGCGCTCAACGTCTTCGCGCCGCTTCGTCTCGCCCAGCTCGCGCTCCCTTCGCTCGAAGCGTCGAAGGGGCAGATCGTGATGCTGTCGTCGATCGCTGGTGTGGCCGCTGCGCCGAAGATGGGCGCGTATGCGGCGACGAAATTCGCGCTCGAAGGGCTGTCGATGTCGATGCGCGCGGAGCTCGTCGAGAAAGGCGTCAACGTGCTCGTCGTCCGGCCCGGACCGGTCGATACGTCGTTCCGCGCGAGCTCTATCACGAAGAACGTAGAAGCAGGCGTCCGGCCGAAAGGCGCGAAGGCGCAGACCGCCGAAGAGGTCGCCGACATGACCGTGCGTGCGGTCGGCTCGCGCGCGGCGACCATCGAGACGAGCCTCTTCGTGAACGTCGGCTCGTTCGCCGCCCGCGTCTTGCCGCCGATCTTCCGCTTCGCGACCGCGCGAATGGCGAAGAACGAAGCGTAGCCCTCACGCCGTCCGCACCGCCTGCTTGCCGAGGACGAGCAGCGCCAAAACTCCGACGATCGTCGCGCTCGCGGTCGCAGTGAACGGCGCTCCCCACGCCGAAATGGCTGCGGCGGCGCCGAAGTCACCGAGCGGACGAACGCCCATGACGAGGAGCGTGTTGATGCTCATCACGCGGCCGGCCATCGCGCGCGGGACGCGCGTCTGCAGGAGCGTGATCATCGTCGCCATCACGCCGACCTGGAATAGGCCGAGGACGAGGAGCGTGCCGAGCGAGGGCCAGAACGAGCGGCTCGACGCGAACGACGACAGCGCGATCGCCCAGAGAAGCGCCGCCGCGAGGAGCATGCGCGCTTTTCCGCGCGGATTTCTCGATGACGCGAGGACGAGGCCGCCGATGACTGTCCCGCAACCGGCAGCCGCGAACCAGAAACCGAGATGTTGCGGGTCCAGATGCAAGACCTTCGTGCCCATCACCGGCAAGAGGATCGCGGGGGACGGACCGAAGAAGAGGAGCGCGCCGAAGACGAGGAGGAGCCACGGAAGAACCGCGTCGGCGCGCACGGCTGCGAGCGCATCGGCGATCGCTCGTGGCGAAGGCGTGCGCGTCGGCCGGGCGACGTGCTCGACCCGCATCGCCAGGAGCGCGCCTAGGACGAAGAGATAGCTCGCCGCGTTCGCGAAGAAGATGCCCGCATAGCCGACCAAGGGCATCGCGAGGCCGGCGAGCGCGGGCCCGATCGTGGACGCGCCGGTGAAGACGATCGATTGGAGAGAGTAGGCGTTCAAGAGCTCGTCCTTGGGCACGAGCTCGGGGATGAGCGCGGCGCGCGTCGGCTGATCGAACGACAGCGCGACGCCCTGACAAAAGGCCATGATCACGATCATCCACACCGCTACGACGTGGAGGAGCGTGAGCACGCCGAGCAGCGCGGCGAAGGTCAGACAGAGCGTCTGGGTGACGAGAAGAAGACGCCGCTTGTCGACGCGATCGGCGACGACGCCACCGAAGAGGGAGAACACGAAGAACGCGGCGGCCTGCGCGAGCGACACGACTCCGAGCGCGAGCGCCGAGCCGTGCGTCAGCTCGAGGACGAGCAACGCCTGCCCGACGATCTGCATCCACGTGCCGATCGCCGATCCGACGAGCCCGAGCCAGAGAAGCCGGAAGTCCCGATGGCGCAGGACGAAGAACGGACCGCCGTTCACGTCGCGTTCTTGCCGCGTTTTCCTTGCGCAAATTCGACCGCGTACCCGTCAGGATCGAAAGCCGTCATCGAGCGCTCCCATGGCTCGTCGTGCGGAGGTTGATGGAAGACGACGCCTTTGGCCTTCAGCGCTTCGAAGAGGCCGTCGAGATCGTCAGTCGTGAATTCGACGTGAATCGCCGCTTTTTGCGCGGGTGTGGAGTCGGCCACGCCTTCTTTGCGTGCTTCGGCCGCGGCCAAGAGGCCGAGCGTGCAACCGCCGTGGCGGATCATCGCGAAGGCCGGCGCTGCGTTCCACTCGACCTTCAAGCCGAGCTTGCCGCCGTAGAATGCGATCGACGCTTCCACGCTCTCGACGGTCAACGTGAGCCCTTCGAGGCGAATCTCATCGGACATGGCGTCGACATTAGTCGAAACCGCCCTCACTCGTCGCGCTCACCCGCCCAGCTCACCACACGTCGCTCACGCGTCCTTCTTCACGTCGTGCTTTCGCTCGGTCTGCCCTTCGGCGGGGTTCGGCTCCTTGCCGGGCTCGCGATGCGGCGGCGGAGGGCCCGCGATCGGGGTGCCTGGCTGAGACGATGCGTTCGGGTTCGAGCAGTTCGTTTCCTTGGGCGGCTTGGTCTCGTTTCGTGTGCTCATGACGGTCCTCCGCAAAGTCAGGACGCAAGGAAAGCGCCAAGCGTGTTCAGGGACTTTTGGGCTGAATCCCGCCCTTTTCACGCGATCGGAGCTGCGCGCTCGCGCCTCACCATGCGCGCGCGCGCCCATTCGGCCCCTCTTTTTGGACAAAGCCAAAGTCAGCGAAGCTCTTCCAGACCGATGCACCTTGGTGAAATTTAGTAAAACGGATCCCCCAAACATTCCACTTCGCGCTACTCGTAGACGCGATCGGGCGTTTCGCCGCAGAGCTGCGGAGCGTGTATTGCCCGGGCCTCTCACCAAATCAGGTACGTCCGTGATCTTGAAACGAAGCTTGGGATTGATGGCTTGTCTCGCTCTGACTGCCGCAGCATGCGGTGGAACGACGCAATTTGCAGGAGGCCAACCGTTCGCACTCGCAGGAACGCCTCCTCCCGCTCCTCCCGCCCCCCCGCCCGCGCCCATGAAGGCAGCGCCGCGCGTCGTGCTCGAGAACAACCGAATCGACTTCAAGGAGAAGATTCAATTCGACAACGACAAGGCGACGATCAAACCGGAGAGCGATTCGCTCCTCCACGACATCGCGCAAGTCATCAAAGACAACCCGCAGGTCAAAAAGATTTCGGTCGAAGGGCATGCGAGCTCGGAAGGAAATCCGGCGCACAACAAGACCTTGTCGCAAGAGCGAGCGAAGGCGGTCGTCGACTACCTCGAGAAGAAAGAGTCCATCGACACCTCGCGGCTCGTCTCGACGGGTTGGGGCTCGGAGAAACCGATCGCCGACAACGCGACGCAGGAAGGTCGTGAAGCGAATCGCCGCGTCGAGTTCTTGGTCACCGACCAAGACGTGACGAAGAAGAAGGTCGAGGTCGATTCGGCGACGGGCAAAGAGAAGGTCGTCAGCGAAAAGACCTCCACCGAAAAAACCGACAAACCCGCGGACAAGCCCTCGACCAGTATCAAACCGAAGGCGATCGTGAAGACAGGAGGCTCGAAATGAAGGCGTTCGTTTGCTTGCTGGCTCGTGAACTTCGACGTCGACACCGAGAAGGGTGCCGTCCAGAACGTCACCGTCGACAAGGGCAACACCACCGCGCCCGACGCCGTCGCGACGTGTGTGACCACCGCCATCGCCGGCGTGACCATCACGCCGCCCGACGCACGCCTGGGCAAGGGAACGTGGGCCTACGAGTTCACCGCTCCGCCAGCCGCGCCGCCGCCGCCGGCGGCGATTACTCCGGTTGGGGTTCCTGTTAAGACCTGATGTATTGCTGGGCCCTGACGGCGGCTTACCGATTCTAGTGGGCCCTTGCAGGGCCCCTCATTTTGCTTCGCAAAATGAGCCTCCCCACGCACGGCTTACGCCGAGCGCTTTGCAGAGCAAAGCGCGGTCAAGATCGCTGACGGAGGGCCGCTTGTGCCAAAGAAGTGGTCGCTATCGCTCCTCGCTTGCGATGGCTGACGGGTACAGACGGGTACAGACGACGGGTACAGACGGGTACAGACGGTAGAAAAGAAGAAGGGCGTCGATCGAATCCGATCGGCGCCCTTTTTTTATTTCGATGCTGCTGCGTTATGCGCTCGCGTCGTCTGCGTCTGCCGCTCCCTCTTCTTCGAGGACGGCTCCGTGGCATTTTTTGAATTTTTCGCCGCTTCCGCACGGGCACGGATCATTTCTGCCGATCTTCGGGCCAGGGCGCTGCGCGGGCTGTTGGACCGGGCGGGCGGCCTGCGGGACCGGGCGACGGGCGGGCGGCCGATTCGAGGTGCCGGCGTTCGGGTCTTCGGAGCCTTCGACCTCACCACCGTGACGGAGCTGCATCGCCGCTTGCTGCGCCTCGTGGCGAGCTGCGTCTTGCTGCTCCATGCGGGCGATGTCGTTCTCGGAGCGGACCTGCACCTTCATGAGCTTGGTGGCAACGTTGGTGTTCACCGCCGCGACCATGTTCACGAAGATGTCGTAGCCCTCTTTCTTGTACTCCTGCTTCGGGTCGAGCTGGCCGTAGCCGCGGAGACCGATGCCGTCGCGCAAGTGCTCCATGTTCGTGAGGTGCTCGACCCACTCGCGGTCAATTTCCTCCAAGTAGACATGGCGGAAGACGCGAAGGAAGGGCTCGATACCGACCGCCTTCTCCTTCGTCTCGATCGCTACGAGCGCCTGCTTGTAGAGCACGTGGGCGAGGTCGGCGGGGTCCATGACCTGATCGAAATCGACCGGCTTCACGCCGAAGCAATCACGGAAACCCTCTGCGATGTCGCCCCACTTCCAGTCTTCCGGCGCCACGTGCGGCGGGCAGCTTTCTTCGACGATCGCGCTGACGATGCCGTCGGCGAGATCGAGGAGACGCTCTCGTTGCTCGGTGAGGCTCTGCGGACTCTCTTTGTAGTCGAAGCGGTAGCCCCAGTACTGGTAGACGTCCACGCGCATCTGGTCGATGGCGTAGATCTCTTTTACGTCGGCCACAGTCTCCGGCTTCGCGACGGGACCTTCGCCCGGCTTCGGCAAGGGCGTGCCGTAGTGCAGGATGATCTGCTCGATCTGCGGTTTGACCTCGTCGACGATGCTCTGAAGCGGCTTGATCTCGCGCCGCTCGCCGGTGGGCTTGCCCGAGTCGTCGAGAATCTCCGGGGTGTAACAACCGAGGAGGAGCTGCTGACGGATCTTGTAGACCGTCTTTCGCTGCTCACTCATGACGTCGTCGTATTCGAGCAGGTTCTTGCGAACGTCGAAGTGGTGACCCTCGACCTTCTCCTGCGCGTCGCCGATCGATTTCGAGACCCACGGGTGCTCGATCGGCTCGTCGTCCGGCATGCCCATGCGATCCATGAGCGACTTCACCTTGTCGCCGGCGAAGATGCGCATGAGGTCGTCTTCGAGCGAAAGGTAGAAGCGGCTCGAGCCCGGGTCGCCTTGGCGGCCGGCGCGGCCGCGGAGCTGGTTGTCGATGCGGCGTGATTCGTGACGCTCGGTGCCGAGAATGTGGAGGCCGCCAACATCCTTCACTTCTTGACCCTCGGCCTTGCAAGCAGCTTCATGCTTCGCGACAATCTTCTCGAACTCTTCGGTGTCCGTGTCCGGATCCTTGCCGAGCTCTTTGAACTCGAGACGCGCGAGCATCTCGGCGTTGCCGCCCAAGATGATGTCGGTGCCGCGGCCGGCCATGTTGGTCGAGACCGTGATGGCGCCCTTTCGACCGGCCTGCGCGACGACGAAGGCTTCCCTCTCGTGTTGCTTCGCGTTCAGGACGGCGTGCGGGATCCCCTTCTTTTTGAGGATCTTCGCGATCGCGGTGCTCTTCTCGACGCTCGTCGTGCCGACGAGGACCGGCTGACCGCGCTCGTGGTAGTCCTCGAGCTCGTTGACGACGGCGGTGAACTTCTCACGCTCGGTCTTGTAGACGAGGTCGTTGTGGTCGATGCGGGCGATGATGCGGTTGGTCGGGATCTGGATGACGCCCAGCTTGTAGGTCGTCTGGAACTCGTCGGCCTCGGTGTCGGCGGTGCCGGTCATGCCCGAGAGCTTGTTGTAGAGGCGGAAGAGGTTCTGGAACGTGATCGTCGCCATCGTCCGCGTCTCTTCTTGGATGCGGACGTTCTCTTTCGCTTCGACCGCCTGATGCAAGCCGTCCGACCAGCGACGACCCGGCAAGACGCGGCCGGTGAACTCGTCGATGATGAGGACCTTACCGTCGTCAGCGACGAGGTAATTGACGTCACGCTTGTAGAGCGCGTGCGCGCGGAGGCACTGCTGCATGATGTGGAGCGACTCGAGGTTCGCCGGGTCGAAGAGGTTCTTGATGCCCATCAGCCTCTGGGCCTGCTCGACGCCTTCGTCGGTCAGCGTGACCGAGTGCGCCTTCTCGTCGACGACATAGTGCTCGTCTTTTCGGAGGCGCGGGATGACCTCGTTGATCGTCTGGTATTTGTGGCTCGAGGCCTCCTGCTGACCGCTGATGATGAGCGGCGTACGCGCTTCGTCGATGAGGATCGAGTCGACCTCGTCCACGATCGCGTAGTTCAGGTCGCGCTGCATGTAGTCGAGCGCGCTGAACTTCATGTTGTCGCGCAGGTAGTCGAAGCCGAACTCGTTGTTCTGGCCGTAGGTGATGTCGGCCTGGTAGGCGAACCGCTTCTCGCGGTCTTGCTGCGAGTGGACGACGACGCCTGTTTTCAGCTGGAGAAAGCCGTAAAGCTTGCCCATCCATTCGCTGTCGCGACGAGCGAGGTAGTCGTTGACGGTGACGACGTGGACGCCTTTGCCGTCGAGGGCGTTCAAGTAGCAAGGCAGCGTGGCGACGAGGGTTTTGCCTTCGCCGGTGCGCATCTCGGCGATCGCGCCGTTGTGGAGGACCATGCCTCCGATCAGCTGGACGTCGTAATGGCGCATCTTGAGGACGCGTTTTCCGGCTTCGCGGCAGACCGCGAACGCTTCGTTCAGGATGTGGTCGAGGCTGGCGCCGTTGTCGAGTTTTTCCCTAAATTCCGCGGTCTTGGCCTGCAGTTGCTCGTCGGAGAGCTTCTCCATTTTCGGCTCGAGGTCGTTGATGGCCCCGACGCGCGGCCGCATCTTTTTGACTTCGCGCTCATGGCTCGAGCCGAACAGCTTCTTCATCGCCCAATCGATCATTGCCGTCTCTGCCGTTTTTCCCGTTCGCCCAATCCGTGATCACAAAGCGCCGCAAAGGCGCAAAACTAAGGGCGAGGACGTTGCAAGGTAGTGCCGAGCGCCGCGCGACGCAAACGTTGTCAGCAGCGGCGGTTTCGGGGGTTTCTACTGAACGAAAATGGCGTGATCGTCGACCTCGAGGACGGTCGCCGGGGCGAGCCTGGGAGCCGGCTCTGCGCTGGAAAAGCGCGCCGTTCTCGCAGATCATGGCGCGATGGCCGGTCGCTCTGGATCAATCACGAAAAAGCTCACGCGTCCGCACGTCACGGTCCACACGCTCTCCTCGGTCGACGGCCGGATCCTCACCGCCAACTGGAACCTGCCCGGTAGCTCGAAGTACTTCGAGGTCCCCGCCGAAAAGATCAAGGCCGACGCCTGGATCGTGGGACGCGTGACGATGGAGGAGATCGCTCATTCGAAGGGGAAAAAGCCGCGCAAAGGCCGGTTCCAGGTCCCGCCAGGCGACTTCGTCGCGAAGAAGAACAAGACGTACGCGGTCGGCATCGACCCTTCGGGCAAGTGCCGCTGGACGAGCGCCATGACATCGACCGAGCACGTGATCATGGCGCTCACCGAGGAGGCGCCCGCCGAGCATCTCGACCATCTGCGCTCGGTCGGGGTCTCATACGTCCTCTGCGGTAAGAAGAAGCTCGACCTCGCGCTCGTCCTCCACAAGCTGAAGACCCTCTTCGGGATCGAGCGCGCGCGCATCGACGGCGGCGGTCACGTGAACGGTAGCTTCTTGAAGGCCGGGCTCGCCGACGAATTCAGTGTCGTCTTCGCTCCGCTCGCCGACGGCCGCTCGAAGACCCTCGCCTCCGTCGAGATGGGCGACGCCGGATCCAGGCATCCTGCCGTCCATTTCAGGCTGAAGTCGGTGAAGAAGATCTTCGGCGATTTCCTCTGGGCTCGTTACGACGTCGTGCACGCGCGCCGTTGAAGCGCGCGCTCTCCGCTCCGCGGTCAGACCTTTTCTCGGGCTAAATCCAGCCGTTTTCGGTGTACCAACGCGCGGTCTTGGCGGCGCCGTCGGCCCACGTGACCTCGGGCGCCCAGCCGAGCGCCTTCTTCGTGTCGTCCGAGTTACATACCCAATAGGGGTAGCTGAGCATGTTCGCCTTTTCGCGCGTGAGCATGACGGCCTTGTCGGTCGCTTTGCCATAGGCCTCGACCATGCGCGCAGCCGCTTTGATCACGCCGAGCGGCACGCCGAGGCGGAGGAGCGCCTTCTTGCCGATCGCGCGCTCCACCTCTTCCATCATCGTCCGCTGGTCGTAGACCTCGCCATCGGTGACGAAGAACGAGGAGCCGGTCGGGACGTCGGCGTCGATCGCGGCGATGCACGCGCGCGCGGCGTCGGGCCCGTAGACGAGCGTGAGGAGCGATTTGCCGTCACCGGTGAGCGGGAGCACGCCGCGCTTGACCGACTTGAAGACCTCGAGGATCTCTTGATCACGCGGGCCGTAGATGCCGGTCGGGCGGAGGATTGTGACGGGCAATTCGTTCGCGTAGCCCTTGGCGACCTTCTCGGCGTCGAGCTTCGAGCGGCCGTAGGACGTGACCGGGTTCTCTTGATCGACCGGCACCGGGGAGCCGTCCTTCGAAGGGCCGACAGCTTCGAGCGACGAGACATGAACGACGCGCTTCACATTCGGCGCGTTCTCTTTCGTCGCCCGGAAGACGTTCTTCGTCCCCTCGACGTTCGTCTTGCCGAAATCCTCCGGCCGCTTCGCTTTGACGATGCCGGCCGAATGCACGACCGCGTCGACCCCCTTCACCGCACGCGCGATCGCCTCGAAGTCCTCGACCGCGCCGTTCCTGAGCTCCACGTTGGGGAGCGTCTTCAGGAACTTCGTGTTGCTGGTCGTGCGGACGAGAGCGTAGACGGTGTGACCCGCGCGCGAGAGCTGCTCGGCGACATGGCTTCCCAAAAATCCGCTGGCACCGGTGACGAGGACCTTCATTTGTCAAAACCTCTTGTTTTTCCGAATGAAATCAAGTGCCGACGTTGAGCTGTTTGTCGAACACGCGATACTTTTTGTAGAGCTTCGCGCCCATCAAACGGATGGCGGCGTTGACCGCGCCGTTGTCCTCGAGCGTCCAGCCGAGCTCGCCGTACTCGTAGCCGATCTTCTTGCCCGAGTCGTTGAGCTCGGCGAAGAGGAACGCCGAGAGCGGCGCGTACTTGCGGACGTGCCGGTATTTCTTTCGGATGCCGAGGATGACGAGACGGCCGCTCTTCGGCCCCGTAATTTTGAGGCGCCAGAGGAGCTTGACCAGGCCGAGCGGAAAGAGCTTTCCGTCGAGGTCGCGAATGAGCTCGTTCACGTTCGGGAGCGCGACCGCGACGGCGGCGGGCTCGCCGTCGATCGACACGATGCGCGTGATCTCCGGGTCCAAGATCAGCTTGAAGTCGGACGCCATCTTCTCGACCTCTTTGCGCGTCAGCGGGACAAAGCCCCAGTTTTCGCTCCAGGCGTCGTTGAAGATGTCGGTGACGATCTTCACGTCGCGCTCGACCTGGCTCTTGTCGACCGGGCGCGAGGTGACCTCTGGCATCGCCAAGATGTCGTCCTGCGCCTTCTTCGTGCGCTTGTTGACCTCACCAACGGTGTAGCGCCAGGCGAAAAAATCCTTCGCCTTCGCGTAGCCCTGCTTTTCGATCAGCCCGGCTTGGTAGGGCAGGTTGTGGCCCATCAAGAGAAACGGCGGTGAGTCGAAGCCTTCGATGAGCGTGCCGATCTCTTCGTTGATCGAGAGCGACATCGGCCCGCGCGCGTGCTTCATCTTCTTGCCGGCGAGCCAACGCTCGGCAGCGTTCAAGAGCGCTTTGGCGACGTCGTCGTCGTCGATCGTGTCGAAGAACCCGAAGAACCCGATGTCGTCTTTGTAGCGAGCGAGGTGCTCGCGATCGATCGACGCGCTAATGCGGCCGACGCATTTCCCCTTCTTGTAGGCGGTGAAGAGTGCCGCTTCCCCGTGCTCGAAGAAGGGATTTTTCTTCGGATGCAGCCGGTCCGACAAGTCCATGTCGAGCGGGCGGATGTAATTCGGGTCGTTCGCGTAGATGGTCGCGACGACACCCAAGAAATCCTTGAGGTCACCACCAGGAGCCGTCTCTTTGACCTCGATCATGCCCGAGCGAGTAACGCGCCCTGACGAGCGCGTCAAACCACGCGGCCGGTCAGCGCTTGGCGCCGCGGCGACGACGGACGGTCACGAGACCGAGGCCAGCGAGGAGGAGGCCGAGCCCGGCGCCCCCGTTGGCTCCGCCTGCGGTGGAGATCGCGCAACCACCCGACGACGAGCCCGGCGAGGAATCGGCGTTGTCGTTCGGCACCGGGGTCTCGTCGCTGCTCGTGTCATCGCCAGTCGGGGTCCCGGCGTCGTCGGTCGGGCCGTCGTCGGTCGCGTCGCCCGTGGCCTCACCCGTCGGCTCGCTGCCCGGCGGCGTCGGCGGCGCGAGGTCGATCATGTAGACCGCGGTCTCGCCCTTCGCCTGGACCATGAACGGCGACACGCGCCAGTCGGGTCCGGCCGGGATCGCGGCGAGCTTTGCCGCGGCCATCGTCTTCACCGTCAGGTTCCACGCCTTGAGCGAGGTCTGGCTGACGACGTGGCGCTTCATGTCGCCGTCGATGACGTAGACCGCGGCCGAGCCGTCATCCGCCTTCACTACCTCGGGCGCTGCGGGGAAGTCGTCGCCCTTCGTGTACGCAGCGAGAGTCGCCGCCGTCTCGGGCGCGTTCGACCAGAACCTGGAGAGCTTCCAGGCGGTGAGGACCGCGGCCGAGGGGATGTGGCGGATGACGCCATCCGCGGTCGAGACCGGGATCTTCGCCATCGCACACGTCATTGCCTTCGGCGCATTTGTGAGGAGCGTGTTCGGGAGCCCGGCGGTCGCGGCGATTCCGTACGCGTAGATCTTGTGCGGCGCCGCATCGAGCAGGCTGAGCGGCGTCGGCGAGGAGAAGCCGTGGTTCGTCGAGCCCGCGACCTTCTTGATGTCGTTTCGGACAATGTTGGCGGCGAGGCGGAACTGGCCCGTCCCCTTCTTGCCGACCGGCGCGTCGACGTAGACGTCGACGTTGATCGCCTTCGTCGCCGCGATCTGATCCTGCGCCCAGCCGGTGATCGTCGTGCAGCTCGCGGTATCGAGATAGCCGCGCGGCGGGAGCTCGCCGGCGAAGGCCTTGAGGTCGTTCTCGGTGCCGTTGAAGACGTCGTGATCGAGCGAGCCGCCGCCGTCCGAGTACTGCCAAAAGACCCAGTTCTTCCAGCCGTTCGGGACCGACGGGCAGGTCGGGCCGTAATTGGCGATCCAGAGCGGGTACTTGCCGAAGCCGCTTCCGAGATTGGTCTCGAGGAACGAGCCATAGCTGTAGATGAACGGGCGCTTGCCGGTGCCCGCTTCGACGAGGTCGAGCCAGTGCTGCGCCTTCTTGCGGATCGTCGCCGGCGATTGGCCGCCGGTCGTTTCGACGTCGAGCATGACGGGAAGGTCGCCGGGGCCGAGCTTGCCGACCTTCTTGATGACCATATTGGCCTGCGTGACCTCGTTCTGGCCCGGCTCGAAGAACTGGTAGGCGCTGCGGATGACGCCCGCCGACTTCATGCGCGCCCAGTTGCCGTCGAATTGGCCGTCGACGCTATTGATGCCGTCCGAGATGCGAGCCGCGCCGAACTGCACGCCTCTGCCCTTCCACGTGAAGGCGCCCTGGTAGACCGAAACGTCGTAGCCCTGCACCGGGCCGTTCGTCTTCGCGCCGCAGACCTTGGTGAGCGCTGCGTCGTCGCTCGCGGTCGCGTAACCGTCGCCGGCGACATGTTCCCCTTCGCCGGTCGAGCAACCGCCCAGCGCGAGGCCAAGGCCGAAGAGAAAGAAGGTGCCGACCGACGTGGTGGAGAGGCGCATGACCTCGATGCATAGCGAGGTCCGTGCCACGAGCTTCGATCCGTATACGCTCGCTTTTTCGGCAAATTCGTTATGGATCCGGGGATCCAGGCTCGCGAGCGGTCACGCGCCCCTCGCGAGCCTCGCGAGGTCAGTCGCGACGACGACGACGAGCCACGAGCGCGAGACCCAGCGCGATTCCGACGAGCGCGAGCGAGCCGCCGGCGTTCCTGCTCCCTGCGTTCGCTACCGCGCAGCCGTCCGAATCACCGCCCGACGACGAGTCGTCGTTGACCGCCGGAGCCGCCGGCGCGCCCGTGCCCGGATCCGAGCCGGTCGGCACGAGGCCGCCGTCCGCCGCCCCGCCGCCCGTACCCGCCGGTGTCGAAGGGTCGACGTCGAGCAGGTAGATCGCCGGATCGCCCTGACCTTCGAGCATGAAGGGAACGAGCTCCCAGTCGGCGCCCGCGCCGATCGCGGCGAGCTTGGCCGCTTCCATCTTCACGACCGTGAAGTGCCAGGCGGTGAGCGAATCCAGGTTCATGACGTGACGCTTTTTTCCGCCGTCGATCACGTAGATCTCCGCCGAGCCGTCGTCGGCTTGCACGACCGTCGGCGCGGCTTCGAGATCGTCGCCTTGCTTGTATTCTGCAACCGTCGTTGGCGTCTGCTGCGAGAGCGACCAGAACGGCGAGAGCTTCCAAGCGGCAAGCGAGCTCAGGTCGATGATGTGACGCTTCACTGCATTTTCCGGCGCAAGCGGGATCTTCGCGAGCGGGCACGTGAGCGACTTCGGCGCGTCGGTGAGCATGCCGTTCGGTGCGGTCGCGCCCGAAGGGATGCCGTAGACGTAGACCGTGTGCGGCTTGGTATCGAGGAGGCTGAGCGGCGTCGCGACGTCGAAGCCGTGGTTCGGTGAGCCGAACGCGGTCGCCACGTCCGGACGCGCGACGCTCGCGAGGATCGGATATCCGACCGCGCCTGCCGCACCGAGCTGGACGTCGGCGAAGAGGTCGACGTCGATCGAGGCCGTCGGCGCGGATTGATCTTGCGCCCAACCTTTGAGGCTCGTGCAGTCGGCGGCGTCGAGATAGCCGCGCGGGGCGGCAGCGCCGGCGAGCGCTTGGAGCTGCGCGAGGTTGCCGTTGAAGACGTCGTGGTCGAGCGAGCCGCTGCCGTCCGAGTACTGCCACATCACCCAGTTGGTCCAGCCGTTCGGGACCGACGGGCACGTGGCGCCGTAGTTGGCGATCCAGAGCGGATACTTGCCGAAGCCGCTGCCGAGGTTCGTCTCGAGGAACGAGCCGTAGCTGTAGACGAACGGGCGCTTGCCGGTGCCAGCCTCGACGAGATCGAGCCAGTGCTGCGCCTTCGTGCGGATCGTCGCCGGAGATTGGCCGCCGGTCACCTCGACGTCGAGCATGACCGGGAGATCGCCGGCGCCGAGCTTGCCGACCTTCGCGATCACCATGTTGGCCTGCGTGACCTCGTTCTGACCTGGCTCGAAGAACTGGTAGGCCGCGCGGAGGACGCCGGCCGACTTCATGCGCGCCCAGTTGCCGTCGAATTGGCCGTCGACGCTATTGATGCCGTCCGAGATGCGAGCCGCGCCGAACTTCACGCCCTTGCCCGCCCACGTGAATGCACCTTGGTAGGTCGACACATCGTAGCCCTGGACCGGGCCTGTCGTAGGCTGCCCGCAGACCTTGGTGAGCGCCTCTTCGTCCGACGACGAGGTCGCGTACCCGTCGCCCGCCGAATGGTCTCCGCTCCCTGCGCAGCCGGCGAGAACTGCGAAACAGGCGAACAGTGAGCCAGCGATGAATCGGGAGCGCTTCATGCCCGCTCTACAGCGAGCAACGTGCCAACCTCTGACGAGGTCGGTTTCAGCTTATTTTTCGGGATTTTCGCGTGAGCCCGAGGAGATCCACCGCGAGCGTTCGCGCGCGACGGCCGACGAGCTGCCGAGCGTCCTACTTTTTGAGCGCGGCGTAGAAGGCGCTTTCGCCCCGGCGCAGACGCAAAAGGATCTGACCGTCGGCCGCCTGCTGCTGCACCTGGAGCGAGCTCGGATCTTGGATACCGTCGACCTCGACGACGACGTCGCCTCGCTTGAGACCCGCGCGGTCGGCGGCCGAGCCCGGGACGACGGCGGTGACGAGCGGCAACGGACGTGCGGGCAGACCGAGCTGCTGCGACTGCTGCGGAGAGATGTCGCGCACGCTGAGCCCGAGGCCCGCCTGCGGCACGCCTTGCTGCTGCACCGGGAGCGGGGCCGGCTGCGCGCCGGGACGCGCGAGAAGCGCGACGGGCGTTCCATAGTGCCTGCCGGCGCGGACGATCTCGAGCTCTACGTTCTGGCCGACGTCGTGCGCCATGATCTCGCGCTGGAGCTCGTGGCTGTCGTGCACGGCTTTTCCGCCGACCGCGGCGATGACGTCACCGGCGTGAATTTGCGATTTGGCTGCCGGACCGTTCGGGACGACGTTGTTCACGAGGACCCCACCGTTCGGCTCCATCTTCATCGCCGACGCGAGGTCGGGCGTGAGATCTTGGATGCCGACGCCGATCCACGCACGCGTGACATGACCGTTCTTCAAGATCTGGTCGGCGACGTGATGCGCAAGGTTCGCGGGGATCGCGAAGCCGATGCCACCGCCTTCGCCGCGTGCGATCATGTCGTTGATGCCGATGACCTCGCCGTCGAGATTGCAGAGCGGCCCGCCAGAGTTGCCGGGGTTGATGCTCGCGTCGGTCTGCAAGTAGTCCTCGATCGCGTTCATCCCGAGGCCGCCGCGGCCCTTCGCGCTCAAGATACCGGACGTGACCGAGTAGTTGAGGCCTAGCGGTGAGCCGATCGCCACCACCGATTGGCCGACGCGGAGCTTATCGGTGTCGGCGAACCGCGCCGGGGTGAGGCCAGTCGCGTTAACCTTGATGACGGCGAGGTCGGTCGCGGGGTCTCGGCCGACGAGCGTGGCCGGCAAGTACCGACCGTCGCGGAGGTGCACGTTGATCGTGAGCGCCTCGTCGACGACGTGGTTGTTCGTGAGGATCGCGCCGTCGGCCGTGTAGACGACGCCGGAGCCGAGCCCGCGCGCGATCGGCGAGTCGCCGCTCCTGCCGAGCCAACGCTGGAGACGGTCGCTCCCTTCATCACGCGTCGTGACGTCGATCTGCACGACGCTCGGGCTCACCTTCTCGGCGACGTCGACGATAGCGTCGGACATACGGCTCGCCTCCGCCTTCGAGGCCTGAACGGCCGCGGGCGACGGCGGCGGCTTGACCGGCGTGACCTTCGCAGCCTGCTGCGCGGAGGCGATCGACGGAACGACGACAAGAGTGGCGACCGCGAAGACACGGACGAGGCGAAGGCGCGTGCTCTGCATGATGGTTTTCCGAACTTACTGCCGAAACCTCGCCCGCGCCCGTTTCATTCCGCCCCGGGGTAGAAGGCCCGCTCGATGGATAATCCGCGGCCTTGGTCGATGCGGCGGTCACTCGATGGGTCGCTGGATAATCCGCGACTTCAATCGATGGGTCGCTGGATAATCCGCGACCACGGCCTCGCGCCGATGGAAAGACAGGCTTCGTAGAGCGGCGTGCCGGGCGCGGTGAGGTCGACGATCTCCATGCCCGGCGCCCCGCCGGCGCGGGCGAACGACGCCGCGAGCGAGACCATCGGAGCAACCGCGAGCGCGGGCCCGAGCGCCGGGTCGATCGTCATGCGGGCGAGCACGGCGCGACGCGTGGGAGCGAACGGCGGATCGAGCGACGTAACGCCGAACGTGGACGTCGCGCGCACGATCCCATCGCGGTCGACGGCGACGATCTCGATCGGATCGAGCGGGTCGGCGGGACGACCGAGATGCGCGGCTATCGCCCCAACGAGGGTGGCGTCGATCGCGTGCGGGGGGTCGAAGCGAGCGTCACCGGCGGCGCGTCGACGCTGCGCGAGCGGGCCTTCGAGCAGCGCGATCGCGAGGGCGTCGTTCGGGCGAGCCACGCGCGCGCTGAGCCCCTGCGGCGCGTACGACACATGCGACGATACGTGCGTGCACCAGCCAATGAGCGTGAAGCCGAGCCGCGCGTAGAACGCGTGCGCGGGGTTGGGCTCGAGGACCTCGGCCACAAGGAGCGCTTTTTCCCCGCGCGCGAGATCTTTCGCGAGCCGAGAGAGCGTCTCGAGCAGCGCCTGCCCGACGCCGACTTTTCGCATCTTCGACGAAACGACGAGCGAGCGGACCTCGCAGGTGTACGGCGTTGTCGGGTCGTAGCCGTGGCGGTCGAACCAACCTTCGACCTGGCCGGCGACCTCGCCGTTGACGGTCGCGACGAGGTGGATATGTCTCCCCAGGACGGGGTAGTCGGCGCGGACGCGGGCGTCGTCGTCGAGCCGGCGGGCGAGGCGCTCGAAGACGCGGTCGTCGTGCGAGCTCGCGTAGCCGCCCCATTCTTCGTGCGCGACCCAGAGCTCACGCCAGAGCGCGGCGACGCGCGGCCCTTCGCCCGGTTTGGGCGCGCGGACCTCGACCCGCGGGCGAGAGGTCACCGCGGCCACGGGTCGCCGGCTCCCTCCGGCAAGTCGAGGTCGATCGCCTCGAGCGTAAGCCCGTGCGCCGGCGCGGTCATTCCGGCGAGCTTACGCCCTTCCTCACGCTTCGGATGCGCGAGCGCCCGCGCGATCGCGCCTTCTTCGAGCTTGCCGCGGGCGACGTCGACGAGCGTCCCGACCAGGATGCGCACCATGTTGTAGAGGAACGCGTTCCCTTCGACGACGAACGCAGCGATGCGCGGAGTCTCGAGCTCGACCTCCGCGCGCGTGATCGTGCGGTTGGTGTCGGTGCGTGCGTCGTGGGAGGAGCGGAAGGAGCCGAAGTCATGGGTGCCGACGATCGCCTCGGCCTCACGTTGCATCTTCGCGACATCGAGCGGCCAACCGATCCGCCACGTGCGCTCACGGAGGAGCGGGTCACGTACGCGGTCGAGCAAAATTCGATAGCGGTACCGTTTCTTCTTCGAGGCGAAACGAGGGTTGTATCCTACAACTATATCGCGCGCGCTCCGGACGGCGACGTCATCGGGCAGGTGTTGGTTGATCGCAAGCACCCAACCGCGCGGCTGGAGCGGGAGCGACGGGTCGAACGCCGCGCGTTGCCCCTCGGCATGCACGCCGGCGTCCGTTCGGCTGGTCCCGCGGACGGCGCTCGCCTTCGCGTCGAGCGTGCGAATCGCGGCGTCCAGCGTCTCTTGGACGGTGCGCCGACCAGGCTGAATCGCCCAACCGGAGAAACGCGTCCCGTCGTAGCCGACCTCGAGGAGCACGCCTTTCTGCACCCGCACGCCCTCGGACATCAGCTGACGATATAGCGCCCCGAACGGAGCAGCGGCGAGCCGTCGAGATCGACGTCCCCCGAGGCGCCCGTCGCGGTGAGCTGACCGCGCGAGGTCCAGCTCGCACCGGTATGCTCCGGGAAGGTCGCGCCGAAGCCGATGTGGAGGCCGGGCATGTTCTGATCGCAGACCGCTTCACCGGTCGGACGCACGATGCCGATGTTCGTGCCGAGGTAAACGAGCCCGATCCGGTCGAGGTCGCGCTCGCGGCGAAGCACCTCTTCAATCGCCCGTTGGAGCGACCGGTCGCTGCAGCGCACCGCTTTGCAGACGCCGTTCTCGATGTCGAAGCGAACCGGCGTGCGATCGAGGACCCCGACGGCAGCGGCGTGCTCGCTGCCGATGCTCGCGTCGGAGACGAAGACACCGTTCGCGTCGCCGACGGCGGTGACGAGCGCGCCGGACGGCAGGTTTTCCCAGCGGCCCGGACGGATCGTCCCCACGTGCTCGACCCAGCGATGCTCGGGCGCGAGCGAGACCGAGAGGTCTGAGCCGGCGCTCGACCGTAAGTGGAGCGTTGAGCGCGGTCGCATCCGAATGCGTACGCTACGCGTCGCCTCGGCGATGCGCGCGGGGTCGGTGGAGAAGCCGATGATGACGGAGCTTCGCGAGACGCCGGGCATGTGCGCGTGGCGGAGCCGATTGTCGACGACGTAGGAGAGAAGCTCCCGGCGGAGACCCATTTCGGCGTCGTGGCTCGAGATGAGGAGGATCGACGCCTGTGCGGTGTGGAGCGCGTCGAGGACTGGGCCAGGTAGCTCGCTGAGTGGGCGCTCGCCAAACTCTTCGAGCACGAGGACGTTGGCGACGGCACCGATCGACTGCGCGACCTCGATGAGGACCGACGCCATGTCGGAGCGAGCGCGATCGAGGAGCACGACCACGCGGTCGCCGGGGACGACACCGAGCGAGCCTTCGAGGATCCGCCGCGCCGCGTTGACGACGTCGAAATCGACGGCCGACAGCCGAACCGTCACGCGTGGCATCGACATACGCGACGACACACGAGGCGCCGGCGGTGTCATCGAGCTCGTCGACGTTCGAGAGCGCGGTGGCCCCGGCGGTGGCTCGGACTTCTTGTGGTTTTCCTGGTCGCTCATGGCATCTCCCAAGAGGCTTTGCTCAGTCGTCGGCGTGTGCGTCGATCGCGTTCGCGTCGGCGTCGGAGGGCGCGTCGGTCGGTGCATCGGGCACAAAGCCGGAGTCCGAAGCGTCGTCGACGACGGTCACGTCCGGCCCGGCGTCGGCCGGCGGCTGCGACGTCCCCGTGATGAGCGGCGGCTGCGACGCGCACTCTCGCGCGACGCAGAGGTTCGACACGCAGTCTTCGCTTTTGAGGCATTGCTCGCCCAAGCCGCGCCGCGTGTCGGTGCATGCGAGCGCGAACAAACCAGGCAGCAAAAAGCAGCCCGTGACGAGAACGAATCTGGCCAACGTGGAATTTCGTGTGGGATTAGTCATTGGCTCGCATCCGCGTCGGGTGACGCGCCTCCGTTGCCCGAAGGCGTGGACGTATCGGCAAGAGTGGCGGCGTCGTTCGGCGACGCTTCGACGGGCGTTCGCGCGTCCTCGTCGTCACCGCCGGTGAGGTCGGGCCCGCAGCCAGCGTCGGGCATCGAGCAATCCGGAGTCGTGCCGTCGGTGCACGCGACCAATGGAAACGTTACGCCTAGGACGACGATCGCACCTGCGATCGAAGCTCGTTCGAGGCCGCGGACCGTCGTCATCACGCGGCTGAGCGTACCTTTGCCCGTCAACGCTGACTAGGGATGAACGAGATCGGAACCTTGGCGTCGACGCAGCCGCCCTTCGGCGGCGGGAAATGCCCGGTCGAGCGGAACGAATTCTGGACGCAGGTGGCGACGTTCGACGAGCTCATCGTATTGCTCGCCACCTCGACGCTGCAGACCGAGCCGTTCGAGGCGACGCGCAGCTGGATCTCGATTTTGCCTTGCAGGGTGCTGTCTTGCGCGAGGGCGGCGTCGTAGCAGCGGTGCGCCTGCTTCGCGCGGAACGCGAGGGCCGACTCGAGCTCGCTCGTCGTCTGGCCGTTGCACGACTTCACGTCACACGGGTTTCCCGCGGTGGTCGGCTTGCCGGTCGCCGACGGCGATGCGGCATCCATGATTTCGGGGACGAGCGGGATGTCGTCGACCTGGAGCGTCGAGGAAGGGGCCGCCGAGGTCGACGGAACCGCCACCGGCTGGGGATTCGGCGTGGGGTGGCTTCCGCAGCTCTTGAACGCGAAAAGCGCCGCGAGAGCGGCACCGAAGCCGAGGATCAGCAAGACGTACTTGCCGTTGTTGTTCACCGGCGGAGCACGCATCGACGGCGGAATGCTGGACGGCGGTTTCGAGGGATTCGGAGGCATCGGAAAAGGGCGCGTCGGGATGACGCGGAACGGCGAGTATACAGAGGTGCGTTACGAACGAGCTTCGAAAATGGCGATTTGCGTATCGCCGTAGACCCGCGCTTTGTCGAGCTCGAGACCAGGCAAGGTCGGAACGGCATCGCGCGACGAAAGCTCCAGCACGAACCGACCACCCGACGCGAGAATCCCGTTCAGAAGGAGCGGCGCCACCGCTTTTGCGAGATCTCCGGTGCCGATGTCGCGGTATGGCGGGTCCGCGAAGACCAGGTCGAACGTCTGGCCCGCGAGGCGAGACGCCGCGCGTCCCACGTCGGTCGCTAGCAGGGTGACCTGTGCCTTCACGCCGAGCCCGTCGACGTTCGCAGCGATGACCGACAGTGCCTCGCGGTTTTTCTCGACCAAGGTCGCCGCGAGCGCGCCCCGCGAAAGGGCCTCGAGCGCGAGCGCGCCGGTGCCGGCGTAGAGATCGAGCACACGCAACCCCTCGACCGGCCTCGCCGCTTCGAGCATCGAGAAGAGCGCCTCGCGCACGCGGTCGGACGTCGGTCGCGTCGAATCCCCCTTGGGGGCGCGGATCTCGCGCGAGCGGTGGATTCCGGCGACGATCCGCATCTCCACACACTCTCCTGCCAAAATGAAAACCTCGCGATGGCTTTTTGATTGTGGGAGACAAAAAGAGGTACGATTGGCGGCATCATGGCTCGTTCTTGGCGTTGGCTCGTCTTCCTCCAGACGCTCCTTTGCATCGTCGGTTTCTCGACCCTTTGCTTCGCGCAGACTGGCAAGAACAGCGCTGCCATCCTCGGCCTCGACTCCGACGATGCCGAGCGCCAGGCCGACGCTCTCTCCAGCGCGCTCCGGACGCGCGCACGCGCGCAGCCCGGCTGGACGATCAGCGACAACACCGACTCGATCGCGCTCGTCACTGCGGCCCTGCGGTGTCCGGCCCATCCGGACGCCACATGTGAAAAACGCATCGCGGAGCAGCTGAAGACCGAGAAATTCATATGGGGCACCGTCAAGCGCGTCAGCCCTGGCCAGCTGGCCGCCGAGGTCCACTACTGGCAGCGCGGCAAGGCCGACTCGAGCGTGAAGGAGATCTTCCCTGACTCGGTGAAAGACGCGAACGATCCTGCGGCGAGGGCCGCCGCCTCGCACATCTTCGAGAAGCTCACCGGCGCGGCGCCTATCGGCGCAACGATCACGGTGAAGGCTGGTGAAGGACAAGGCGCCGTCTTCGTGGACGACGAAGCGAAGGGCACGCTCACGAACGGCACGGCGAAGATCGACGTGACACCCGGCACCCACACGGTCGAAGTTCGCTCCGAAGGCTTCATGCCCTCCAAGCAAACGGTCACGGCTGCCGCCTCGTCCAACACCCCCGTCACGCTCACCCTCGTCGCCGCCGCCGCCGCGCAGAACACGCCGCCGCCGATCGAGCCGCCTCCGGTCGCTCCTTCGCGTGCGGGCAATGGCCGCACGATCGTGGGCGTCGCGCTCATCGGCCTCGGCGTCGTCGCCGAAGGCATCGCCGGTTACGAAGGGCTCCGCTTCCTCTCGAACGCAGGCACGTGGAACGATTTCAAGCTCCAGGGGTGCGCCGGCAACAAGGGGCTGGGGGAGACCGGGAGCGTCGCGATCGACGGCACCACCGCCGATCTGCCGGGGTGTGGCACGCCGACCGGAACGAAGCACGAGATCGCCTGCGCGGCGCCCGGCTCGCCCGGCGCGGCGAGCAACGAGCAGTGCAACGCCTACGACGCCGCCAGCGGATCGATCGCGCCTGGCTTCATCTTCATGGGCGCCGGCGTCGTCCTCGCCGTTTCGGGCGTCATCGTGCTCGTGACCGCGCCGAAAGACGCGGAAGACCCGAGCGTCACGACGTCGAACAAGACAGCGTCAGCGAAGAAAATCAGGCCGCAGATCTTGCCGATCGTCGGTCCGAATACGGCCGGCGTCAGCGCAGGCTTTTCGTTCTGACGCATTCGCGAGTAGCCTGACTCCAATTCGATGGGACCGAGGAACGGTTTCGGGGTTGGCTCTCTGGATGCGCGGGCTTGCGCGCGATTGGGCGCGCGGTGGGCTCGTGCGCTTTGCGCGTTGCTCGCTGCAGGATGCGTGCTCTTCGTGCTCGCGCGCCCGGCGTTCGCCGCAGATGCGAGGACGCCACAGACGTACGTCATCCCGTTCGCGTCCGACGACGCGGAAGAGAACGCCGATGCATTCACCGGCGCGTTCAAGGCGCGCGTCCGCTCGACCCCAGGTTGGTCGCTCGGAGAGACCGCCGACACCCTCGAGCTCTACACCACGGCGCTCAAGTGTCCGGATCATCCGGACGCCCCGTGCCTCGAACGCATCGCCGGGGCGCTGAAGACCGATCGCTTCTTCTGGGGTTACGTGAAGAGGACGAAGCCGGGCGAGGTCCTCGCCGAGATTCACTTCTGGCGCAAAGGCAAAGGCGACACGCTCACCACCCAGTCATTCAGCGACAACCTGAAGGACCAGAACGACGAAGTGCTTCGTCGCCTCGCCGAGCACGGCTTCGCGAAGTTGATCGGAGCCGTCGTCCCCGCGCTCTTGAACGTGCGCGTCCGTCCGTCCGCGCCGGACGCCGTCGTCCTCGTCGACGGCGTCGAGGTCGCCGCGGTCGATCAAGGCATCGCCTCGGTCGAGCTCAAGCCGGGGGTCCATACCGTCGGCGTCCGCGCAAAGGGCTACAAGACGTGGCAGTCGAAGGTCTCGATCGAGCCCGGCAAAGAGGAGACGCTCGAAGCCAGGCTCGACAACGGCACTGACGACTTCACGCCGCCTGCGAAGCCGCTCTCTGCACGAAAAATCCTGGGCATCTCGGGCCTGGTCATCGGCGGTGGGCTCGCAATCGCCGGCGTCATCGAGACGGTGAATTTCTACTCGCTCAAATCGCAAAACAGCGACGACTCGAAGAACGTCCGGACGACGAATTTCTGCGACGGCGGTCATCCGAGCGAGTGCACGACGCTCAGCCAGGCGAAGACGGCGCGCGTCCTCTCCGTCGTCTTCTACGGTGCGTCGGCCGTGCTGATCGGCACCGGCGCGATCCTCCTCCTCACCGATCATTCGAACGACGACGCGACGCCGCCGCAGGCCGCCAAGCGCTGGAAGCTCGAGCCCGACGTCGGCCCGCACGGCGCGTCGGTCGACTTCTCGCTGCGGTTCTGAGTTGCCGGTAGCCGTCGCGCTCGACGCCGTCTCGAAATCATTCGGCGAGCGCCGCGTCCTCACTCCGACGACGCTCACCGTCGACGCGGGCAAAAGGCTCGCGCTGATCGGCCCGAGCGGCTGCGGAAAATCGACGCTGCTCAAGATAATCCTCGGGCTCGTCGAGCCCGACAGCGGCACTGTTCACGTCGGCGGAGAGCTCGTCACGAAGGCATCGGCGCGCGCGCTGCGGCGGCGCATCGGCTACGTGATCCAGGACGGCGGCCTGTTCCCGCATCTCACGGCGCGCGAAAACGTGACGCTCGTCGCCCGCCTCGACGGCAAGAGCACAACGGAGCTCGAGCCGCGAGTCGCCGAGCTCGCCGACCTCGTCGGGCTCTCGACCGCCCATCTCGATCGCTATCCCCGCGCGCTCTCGGGCGGTGAGCGTCAGCGCGTCGGCTTGATGCGCGCGCTCGCTCAGGGCCCCGATGTCTTGCTCCTCGACGAACCGCTCGGTGCGCTCGACCCGATGGTCCGCGCGAAGCTCCAAGAGGACCTAAGGAGGGTCTTCGGCTCGCTCGGAAAATGCGTCGTCTTCGTTACGCACGACCTCGCCGAGGCCGCGTTCCTCGCCGACACGATCGCGCTCTTGCATGACGGCGTGATCGTCCAAACAGGGACGATGCGCGAGCTCGTCGATACGCCCGCTGACGAGTTCGTCCGCACGTTCGTCGGCGCGCAGCGGAGCCTGGCCGAGGCGCTGCGATGAAATTCGTGAGCCTGCTCACGATCTGGATCGGCCTGTTTTTGCCTGCGGTTGCGCTGGCCAGCGGTCCAATTCGCGTCGGCTCGAAGCGCTTCACCGAGTCCTATGTGCTCGGCGAGCTCGTGAGCGACGTGATCCGGGCGAGCGGCGGCGCGGCCACTCACGAGCAAGGGCTCGGTGCGACCGCCGTCGCGTTTCGCGCGCTCCAGGACGGTCGCATCGACGCGCTCCCGGAATACACGGGCACGCTCGCGGAGACAGTGACCCACACGCATGGCGCATCGCTCGAAGACCTCCGCAAAGACCTCGCACCGATGGGCCTCTCGATCTCGGACCCGCTCGGCTTCGAGAACACGTACGCGCTCGCGACGACGAAGGCGATCGCTGCCACCCGCGAGCTCCGGACGACGAGCGATCTCGCCGCCCATCCCGAGCTCCGGATCGTCCTGAGCCATGAGTTCGCCGGTCGCAGTGACGGTTGGCCCGGCCTCGCCGCCGCGTACGGCCTCCACCCGACGACGCTGTCGGCGATGGACCACGGCCTCGCCTACGAGGCGATCGCCAAGGGCGGCGCCGACGTCATCGACGTGTACACGACTGACGCGAGCATCGCCCGCTACGATCTCGTCGTCCTCGATGACGATCGCCACTTCTTTCCGCGCTACGACGCCGTCGTCGTCTACCGAACCGACGTGGCGGCGAAATCGAGCGCATTTTCCGCGGCGATCATGGAGCTCGCCGGTCTCATCGACGTCGGCGCGATGCAGAAGATGAACGGGCGCGTCGAGCAAGACAAGGTGCCGGTGCCGACCGTCGCCTCCGATTTCCTCGCCGAGAAAGGCTTCACCAAGACCGCGACTGCGACTCATATCGGCTTTTGGCGTGGCCTCCTCGAGGCCGTCGTCCGCTACGGCCCACGGCATCTCGAGCTCGTCCTCGTCTCGCTCTTGTTCTCGACCGCGATCGGCGTGCCGCTCGGGATCTGGGCCTACGTGAATCACCGCGCGAGCGTCTTCATCCTCGGCGTCGTCGGGATCGTGCAAACGATCCCTTCCCTCGCCCTCTTCTGCTTCTTCGTTCCCCTCCTCGGCATTGGCGTCGTGCCCGCGCTCGCCGCGCTCTTTCTTTACGGCCTCTTGCCGATCGTCCGGAACACGCATGCCGGGCTCGCGTCGATCCCCGCCGACCTTCGTGAGGCCGCGCTCGCCCTCGGCCTCACGACGCGCGAGCGGCTCGTCCACGTCGAGCTCCCGCTCGCGATGCGCACGATCCTGGCGGGCGTGAAGACGAGCGCGGTCGTGGCAGTCGGCGCGGCGACGATCGCCGCATTCATCGGCGCCGGCGGCTTCGGCGAGCCGATCTCGACCGGGCTGTCGCTCAACGACGTCCCGACGATCTTGCAAGGCGCCGTGCCTGCGGCGGTCCTCGCGCTCGTCGTGCAGGTCGCGTTCGAGCTCGCCGAGACCCGGCTGTTGCCGAGAGCGCTCCGCTAGACGAGCCCGCTCAGCAGGTCGCCCATGCCGTATTTTCCAGGCCTTTGAGTGATGATCCAGCTGGCGGCACGAAGAGCACCGCGGGCAAACAGATCCCGGTTCGAGGCTTTGTGCGAGAGCTCGAGGCGCTCCCCTTCACCGTAGAAGAAGACGGTGTGGTCGCCGATGACGTCGCCGCCGCGGACCGCGTGCATGCCGATCTCGTGCGGGTTGCGCGCCCCGACCTGGCCTTGTCGGCCGTGACGGAGAACGGCGGCGGGTCCGCGGGCCTCGCTCACGAGCTTGGCGAGCGTGAGGGCCGTCCCGCTCGGAGCGTCGACCTTGCGTTTGTGGTGAGCCTCGACGATCTCGACGTCGAACTCGTTTCCCAGCATCTTCGTTGCGCGCGCAGCGAGGACGCCGAGGACGTAGACGCCAACGCTCATGTTCGTGGCGGTGAAGACCGGCACCTTCTTCGCCGCTTCGCCGAGCGCCGCATCGCACGTGGCATCGAGGCCGGTCGTGCCGACGACGAGGCCGGCGCCCACGTTCGCCGCGAGCGGCGCGAGGATGAGCGTGCCGAGCGGACGCGAGAAGTCGATCACGACCTCGGGTCGTGCTCTCTCGATGATGCCGAGGTCGTCACCTTCGCTGACCTCACACGCGATCTCGAAGTGGCCGCTTTCCCGCGCGAGCCGCAGGATCGACTGCCCCATTTTTCCGCTGGCGCCGACGACGCCGAGCCTCGGCCGCTTGGTCGAGCCCGGGCTCATCGCCCGGCGTGGTAGGCGGCGAGCGTCACGTCGATCTTCTTCGCCGCCGCTTCCGTGACGACGACGTGCGGCTGGCGAACGACGTTCTTGATCGCCCCGGTTCGCGCGAGCGCGTGCTTCGCGGGCGACGGATTCGATTCGACGAACATGACCTCGTGCACGGGAAGGAGCGCGAAATGAAGCTTCTTCGCGAGCTCTCGATCGGCGCCGAGCGCTGCGTTCGTCGCCGCCGAGACCTCCTTCGGCAACACGTTCGACGTGACGCTGATGACCCCCTTCGCGCCGACCGAGATCATCGGCAGCGTGAGGGCGTCGTCGCCGCAGAGGATCTGGAGGCGACTGCCGAGCTTGCGGGCGAGCTCCTGCGCGCGGAGCACGTTGCCGGTCGCCTCCTTGCACGCGACGACGTTCTTCGATTTTTCGCAGATCGCGACGAGCGCATCGGCTGAGAGATCGGTGACGGTGCGGCTGGGGACGTTGTAGACGACGACCGGGCATTTGACGGCGTCGGCGACGGCGGTGAAGTGGCCGACGAGCCCTTCTTGAGTAGGCTTGTTGTAGTAGGGGACGACGATCATCACCGCGTCGACGCCCGCTTTTTCCGCGGCGCGTGAGAGCTCGATCGCGTGGTGGGTGGAATTGGAGCCGGTGCCACCGATGACCTGCACACGCCCCCTTCCTGAACCAGCGGCTGAACCAGCGGCCAGCTTCACCGAGCGTGCGATGAGCTCGATCGTCTCGGAGTCCGAGAGGGTGGGGCATTCGCCGGTCGTTCCGCACGGCACGATTCCAGCGACGTTTCCGGCGATTTGCGCTTCGACGAACGTGTCGAAGGCGGCCCAGTCGATCGAGCGCTGCGCGTCGTCGAGGAACGGGGTGACGAGCGCGGTGTAGGTCCCACGGAATTCCATGAGCGCTCCTATAGCCCACGGAGCGTGAAGGCGCGACGCCGAGACTCTCGATTTTCGACCCTTCACCTCAAATGTTTTACGGTGGCCTTCGTGAAGAAGGTCGCCCTCGGTTTCGCCCTCGCGCTCTCGGTCATCGCCTGCAATCTCGGACCGAACACGCGCGTGAATTCGTACACGCCGTTCGGGCAATTCCAGCCTGGCGAAAGCGAGCGCGTGAGCCACGAGTACACCACGTCGCTCCTGAAGCCGGCGCCCGACTGGAAGGTGACGATCTTGAACGCGTCGCTCCCGCCCGGCATGGCGGTCGTCAACGGCAACGTCGTCGTTTCACCGAACGCGCCGTTCGAGCTCCTAGGGCGCTTCGAGCTCGGATTTCGGCTCGACGACAGCGCGCCGACCCAATCGCAGCTCCCCGACTACTTGAAGCGCTTCGCCCGCGCCGCCAACGCCGACACCCTCATCGTGGAGATCGAGCCACGCCAAGACAAGCCCGACAAGGTCCAGGTCGTCAGCGGCTACGCGCTCCGAACAAAAACAGGTGCCACCCGAGACGACGAGCCAGCACCGGCCACCATCCAGTTCGCCAAGCCAGCGGACAGAGACACAAAGTTGTAGTCGATGGTGTTGTCGCCATCCGCATGTGTCTAGCGAATTCGACAATTTCTTTTATTCTTCTAGCGTGCCTGCGCCATTTCCGGTCTCCTCCCTGAGCGCGCGCAGCGGGCCGAAGGCCGCGAGCACGCGAAGTGGGGGAGACAAGCCGAGCGAAGCTCGGCTGAGAGGGGGCTACGGGGAGAACGGCTTGCGAAGCGTCTCACCATCAACCTGGTGAAAAAAGTTATCTCGGCTGCATACGTCGTCCAGCCATTCGCCATCGGGCCCGTCGGTGACGTTGGTTTCGACGAGATGGCCGAGGTGGCGGAGGCGATGGACGTGCGCGCGGATGCGGCGCTCGGCGTATTTGGTCGACGTGCCGGTCTTCACGATGAAGTTCCAGTCGGACGACTGCAAAAGGAGTAGCTCGCGGATGGTCTGGTCGAGCGCCTTGCCGCGTCTACCGTCGACGGCGCGATGCGTCTTCACGAGCCAGGCGACGTAGCGCGTGGCGTGGTGGACGTGTCGCCACGACCAGGCCGCTTCGGGGCCTACCCACACCTCGCCGTAGCCGCCGGCGCCCCACGACGACGCGGCCGGGACCGCTTCGGTCTGGACGGGGAAGCGCTCGAGATACTGACGGAGGGTGATCGGCGCGATCTCGTCGTTCGTGTCCTGCATCGCGCGGAAGAGCGCTTCGAGGAACATCGGTCCTTCGAACCACCAATGGCCGTAGAGCTCGGCGTCGTACGGCGACATGACGATCGGGTTCGGCACCGTCTTCGCGATGTGCCGGAGCTGCTTGACGCGATTGAGGACGAAGTCCTTCGCGTGCATCGTCGCCCTTTCGCGCGCGATGCCCGGCTGGTACGGCTCCTTGTGCGCGGAGGTGCCCGTGATCCGGTAGTACTTGATGCCGGTCATCAAGCGCGCGCCGAAGCCGACCTCACCGTGGAGCTCTTCCTCCGGCAGGTCGAAGCCGATATCGCGGTAGAAGTCGCGATAGAAGACGTCGCCTGGGTAGCCCTCGTCGCGCGACCAGACTTGGCGGCTCGACTCGGCGTCGCGGCCGAAGAACGCGACGCCGTTCGGCGAGACGATCGGCGCATGTACCCCGAACGGAGGACGTGGTCGCGCGAGCTGCACGCCGTGGGTATCGACGATCGTGAAGCGGATGCCGGCCTTCGCGATGTCGGCGTCGAACGACGGGTGATACGCGCACTCCGGCAGCCACATGCCGAGCGGCTTGCGACCGGTGAGCGCCTCGAACCCCTTCACGCCGAGCTCGATCTGCGGCCCGATGCCCTCCCGCGCCGGCACCATGCCCGGCAAGTAGCAGTGCGTCGCCGAGCACGTGAGCAGCTCGAGGCTTCCTGCGTCCCAGTGGTGGACGAAGCCGGCGACGACGTCGCGATCGTGCCGGAGCCAGACGCCACGCACCCGGCGGATCTCGTCGCGGTAGAACGTGGCGATCGGCGCGAATCGAGCGTCTCCCCAGAGGCGCTTCATTTCGTGCTCGGCCAGCGCCTCGATGCGATCGAGGTGGTCGTCGAAGCGCTGACGGAGAAGGTCATCTTTGAGCATCGCCGCGAGCGGCGGCGTGAGGCTCATCGTCAGCGCGAACGGCACCCCTTCGCGCTCGAGGCGATCGAACGCGTCGAGGAGCGGCAGGTAGCACTCGATGAGCGCTTCGTAGAACCAGCGCTCCTCCAAGTGCCGGGCGTGCTCCGGATGCCGAACGAACGGCAAATGGGCATGGAGCACGAGCGCGAGATGGCCGACGGGCATGCGCATCTTTTACACGCGCGCTCGACCAGCGTCACGACTTCAGGGAAGGTGAACCGCTCCCTGGGTGCCGCCGTGGCACGTGCCCTTCTGGTTGCAGCCGCCCTGAGCCGGGCCGGTCAGGAGGTCGGGCATCTCTTGCGTGACGGTCGCGTTGCGTGCCCCGACCCGCGCGTTCGCTGAGATGGGAACGCCGACCGATGAGACCGCGAAGAAGTTCCCTTGCGCGTCGCTGTAACAGCTGACGGCGCCGCCATCACCAGGGTTCAGGATACGGACCTCGACGCCGGGGATCCCCGCGTCGGTCCCGTCGACCACCGTCCCGCCGAGCGTGAACTTCGTGCTCGCGACGCCGCCGTCGGTGTGGCAGTCGAAGCAGTTGTGTCCGGCCGGGTTCATCGTCCCGAACTGAGCCATATGCTGCGATTGCAGGGTCGACGAGCCGGAGGTCTGCGTGTAAGCGCCCTCGCCGTCGAATGCGCTTGGCGGCGTGACCGTCCCGCCACCGTCGTCGTTGGCTCCACCGCCGCCATCGCCAGGCTTGCCGGTGACGCCCGCGTCTTTGATCTTGTTCGGATTGGTGGAAAAGACGACCAGCCCTGGATCAGGCGCGCTACACGCCTCAATCACGGCTGCGCTACATGAAAGCAGCAAAATCCCAGGGAAAACAACGCGTCGGAGCGTCATGAAGCCTCGCAGTCCGAAAAGGTAGCAGAGCGGAAGGTTACCGCGTCTGCAATCGGCGCGCCCGCCCTTCCCTACCTGCATTCACCGCCAGACGCGCGTCTCGTCCCCCAGCCTCGACCCCTTCCTCGTCCCCCATCCTCAAGAGGGGGAGCTCCCCTTTGTGCTTTACAAGCGGGCGGACGCAACTATAGTCCCGCGTCCCTGAATCCAAAGGCTCCGTTTCGGCGGAAGTCCCTGGAAAACAGGCGGGCGTCGCTTCGACGCCCAACCCCCGCCGTTCTCACCATCGCGCCTCGCGGTGGTCGAAAAACGGCATCAAAAGAGGGCTTTTGGTGATGAGCGCATACGCAATTTTCCGTACCGGTGGCAAACAGTTCAAGGTCGCCGTCGGCGACAAGCTTCGCGTCGAAAAGCTCGCCGGCGACGTCGGCTCGAGCCTAACCTTCTCGGACGTGCTCCTCGTGGGCGGCGCCGAAGGGGCATCGATCAAAATCGGCCAGCCGCTCGTCTCGGGCGCGAAGGTCGAGGCGAAGATTACGGCGCAAGATCGCGACAAGAAGATCATCGTCTTCAAGTTTCGTCGCCGAAAGAACTATCGACGCAAGAACGGCCATCGTCAGCCGTTCACCGCGCTCGAAATCACCAGCGTGGTCGGAGGCTGAGTCATGGCTCACAAAAAAGGCGCAGGCAGCACGCGCAACGGTCGTAGCTCGAATGCACAGCGTCGCGGCACCAAGGTGTACGGCGGCGAGACGGTTCGCGCAGGAAACATCCTCGTTCGCCAGGTCGGTCAGACGATCGCCCCCGGCAAGAACGTCGGCGTCGGCAAGGACTACACGCTCTTCGCCCTCATTGACGGCGTCGTGAAGTACGAGTGGAGGACGCGCACGCAGCGCATGGCGTCCGTTTTCGCCGCTCCGCAAGCATGAAGCCACGGGCTTGATCAGGCTGTCTTGATCCCGAGGCTCCTTGCCGTCGACCTCGACGGGACGCTCCTCGACTCCAGCGGCGTCCCTCACGAGGAAGACGTCCGCGCGATCCGTGCGGCGCTCGCGCAAGGAGTAAAGGTCAGCATCGTCACTGGCCGCCTGTACTCTGGTACACGGGCGGCCGCTGGCATTTTGGGGCTCGAAGGACCGGTCGGCTGCGTCGACGGAAGCCACGTCGTCAGCGCCAAGACCCACACGACACTGATGCACCATCCGCTCGAGAGCCGTGGCGCGCAGAAGCTCCGCGACATCCTCGAGGTGAGCGGCGCGGCGACCTTCGTCTTCGCCCGCGACGCAATCGTGCACGACGACGCCGGCGACCCGTACCTCGGCTACGTGACGACGTGGTCGTGCGACGTCCGTCGCACCTTGAAGGTGCACGACGACCGCACCTGGATCGCCGAGGACGGCGTGACCGCGGTCGTGGCGATCGGCACCGCCGCCCAGGTGAGCGAGGCGGTCGACGGCATTCAACGTCATCTCGCCGAGGCCGCGCAGGTGGCGATGTTCCCGATCCGCAAGGTCCAGCTCGACGGCACGAGCGCGTGGGGGATGGTCGTCCGCGCCGTCGGCGGCAACAAGGGCTCCGCCCTCGGTTGGATCGCCGACCATCACGGCATCGACAGACGTGAGACCGTCGCGGTCGGTGATTGGATCAACGACGTGCCGATGTTCCTCGCCGCCGGTCGCTCATTCGCGATGAATCAGGCGCCGGACGAGGTGAAGGCGCTCGTCAGCGACGTGCTCGAAGAGTCGAGCGAGACGGGCGGCGGTATTGCGCGCATCATCCGCGACGTCTTCATGATCAAGTACTGACGACGCGCGCGACCTGGTAGACGACGACCGCGACGACGTATGCGAGCGTGTACGTGTACGCGAGCACGAACGCGGGCCAGCGCCAGGAATGGGTCTCGCGACGAATGGCGGCGATGGTGCTCATGCACTGACAGGCCAGCATGAAGAACGCGAGGAGCGCGAGGCCGCTCGCGGTCGAATAAGCGCGCGAGCCGTCGGGGTTCTTCGCTTCGCGCAGACGCGTCGCGAGAGGAGCCTGGTCGTCGACGGTGTTCTCGATCCCGAAGATGACGCCCATCGTTCCGACCATGACCTCACGCGCACCGAACGAGCCGATGAGCCCGACATCGATGCGCCAATCGAAGCCGGCAGGCCGGGTGACGGGCTCGATCGCGTGACCGACGTGGGCTGCGATGCTCCGATCGATCGCGCGGGCGCCGGTCGAATGATCACCGGGCATCGGCACGGTGAGCAGCACCCAGAGTAGGGCCGAGACCACGAGGATGATGGTGCCGACGTCATGTAGAAAACGCGTCGATGCCTGCCAACCCTTGCGCGCGACGAGCTTCGCCTGGGGCGCTCGGTACGCCGGCATCTCGAGCACGAGCGGGAGCGCGCGGCCGCCGACGGTCGTCTTACGGATCACGAGCGACGCGACGAGCCCGGAGAAAATGCCTGCAAAGTACAAGAAGACGAAGATGCCGGATTTGAAGAGCGCACTATGACCCGCGAAAAATGCGGTGATGACGAGCGCGTAGGTGGGCACCCGCGCCGAGCACGTCATCAGAGGCAAGACGAGGATGGTGGTGAGGCGCTCGCGTGGGTCGCGGATGACGCGCGTCGAGGCGATCGCCGGGACGGCGCAGGCGTGACCCATCAAGAGGGGCAGAAACGAGCGGCCACTCAGGCCGAGCAACCGCAAGATTCGGTCGACCAAGAACGCGCCGCGGGCGAGGTAGCCGCTCGCCTCGAGGAGCTCCATCGCGACGGTGAGGATCACGATCTGCGGAAGGAACGCGAGGACCGTGCCGGCACCACCGAACAAACCGTCGCAGATGAACGACGCGAAATAGCCGTCGCCGAGCACGTGAAAGAGATGAGCGCGGATGAAGCCGTTCGCCGAATCGAGCGCGTTCGTCACCGGCTCGGCGATCAAGAAGACTGCGGCGAAGATGAGCGCCATCAGCCCGAGGAACGACACCGGGCCGAACGCAGGGTGGAGCAGCCACGCGTCGAGGCGAGCGGTTCGAGCCCGTCGGCGTTCTTGCGCGCTCCCCTTCGACGCGTGCTCGATGAGCACCTGCTTGGCGAGCGCATCCGGCTTCCAGAGGACCTCGTTTCGCGGCCTATTTTCTGGCTTCTCACGGCCGAGCAGCGAATCGATCGCCCTCTCGATAACGCGCTTCGATTCTGCCTCTCGCGCGCTCACCAGGATGACTGGCGCGTCGATCGCGCGTTGAAGCTCGGCGACGTCGACCGCCCGGCCCTCGGCTACGAGCACGTCCTTCTGCGTGAGCGCGACAAGGAGCGGGACACCGCGCGACCGGAGCTCACGGGTGAGACGCAGCCCCATCGCGAGCTGGGTCGCGTCGATCACTTGGACGACGAGCCACGGACAATCACCGTTGGCGGCGCGCTCGACGACAGCGCGCGCGGCCCCTTCGTCCGTATCGACGTCGACGATCGCGTCGATCGAATAGAAGCCGGGGAGATCGGCGACCCTCGCTGTGCGTCCGCCCGGCAGCGACACGTCGGCCTCGAGCACGTCGACGGTGATGCCGGGAAAGTTACCGACGTGCGCGTCGCCGCCGGTGACGAGGTTGAAGAGCGACGACTTACCGGAGTTCGGTCGCCCCGCGAGGAGCACGAGCGCGTCCATGTCAGATGTCGGGCACGACCCGAATCGACTTGGCCAGCTGCCGGTTGAGCGCGAACTCACCGCCGGATGTGTTGCGGACGTGGAGCGGGCCGCCAAAGGCGCCGGCGCGGAGCACGTTGACCCGATCGCCTTCGCCGATGCCGACCGCTCGAAGCCACGCGGCGAGCTCAGCCTCGAGGTCCAGCTCGACCACCGTCCCCGAGGCGCCGATGCGCAGGCTCGAGAGGTCGATGAGGTTGTTTTTGCGGCAGGTTTGTCCCATATAGTTACTGAAAGTCGTTTTCAATAATGCTACGACACCCTATGGTCAATGCGCAACGTGCGCTACTCGCTTTTGCTGCCGTGCTTGGCGGTGCGATGCTCGCTTGCGGCTCGGCGGCGGGCCCTTCATCGGCTTCGAACGGCGGGACGACGATGAGCGGCGAGGCCCTCGCGTCCAATGGCGCGTCGAGCGGCAAGCCCACGCGGGACGTCCATTCCATCTACCGCTCGCGCTGCGGCAACTGCCACGTTCGGGTAGAGCCCGGCACGCACACGCGTGCTCAGCTCGAGACCGCGTTCGCACGCCACCACACTCGCGTGAAGATGAACGACGCGGAATGGTCGAACATGGTCGACTTTCTCGCATCCGACGCGCCGACCACCGCCAAGGCGACGGCCGCTTCGGCCGAAAAATAGGCCTCTCCGACCACCTTCTTTAGGCTGCACGCGTGGAGACGCGCGCAGGCATACGGGTGCAGATCGTCGTCGCGCTCGGCACCCTCATGCTGGTCGCATTCGTTCCGCTCGGCCTTTCCGTGTCGAGCCTGGCGACCGCGAGCGAGCTCGTCGCGCGCCGCAAGGCCGTCGTCGCCGTCGCGCACGCGATCGCGACCCAAGCCCGCGACGACCACGCGAGGCCGCTCCCCGACATGCTTGCCTCGCACCTCGGCGAGCTCGACGTCGACGCCCTCGCGGTCGTGAAGAATGGACAGATCGTGGCGACGGCAGGCGATCGGCTCGTCACCGGCGATCTCGGGACGCCGGGGACGTCGAAGAGCGAGAACGGACGCATCGTCGCCTCTGCCCAAGCCGGTGACGTCGTCGTCGTCGCGCGAGCTCCGAGCTCGGACGGAACGACGTCCGCGCCGCTCGTACGGCTCGTCACGCTCTACGTCTCGCTCTTCGCGGTGACGCTGCTCATTTTCATGTACTTTACACTCACCCGCGTCATCGTCCGCCCGCTCGAGGCGCTCGCCACGGCGGTCGGGCGCGTGGCCGCTGGCTCGCGATCGGTCGCGCTTCCGAAGAGCGGGCCGCGCGAGCTCGCGGAGGTGTCGGCCAGCGTCGGCACCATGGCCGAGACGCTCCTCGCCGACGAGCGCGCCCTCCGCGCGAAGGTGGAGGAGCTCACGCGCACGACGAAGGAGCTACAGCTCGCCCAGACGCAGGTCATTCGGAGCGAGCGCATGGCGAGCGTCGGGAGGCTCGCGGCCGGCATCGCCCACGAGATCGGAAATCCGATCGCGGCGTTGATGGGGATGGAGGACCTCTTGCTCGACGGCCTACCCCCGGAAGAGAGCCGCGATTTTCTCGTGCGGATGAAGAAGGAGACCGAGCGCATTCACATGATCGTGCGTGATCTGCTCGATTTCGCACGACCGGAAGGGCAAGCCGAGTCGACGGGCCAGTTCGCGCCTGCGAACGTGATGGACGTCGTCGCCGAGGTCGCGCAGCTCGCGAAGCCGCAGAAGGCGTTCCGTGATGTCGCCCTCGAGGTCGACGTGCCGGAAGGATTCTGCGTGCCGATGTCCTCGGCGCGTCTGACCCAAGTGCTCCTCAACCTGCTCTTGAACGCCGGCCACGCGCTCGAGGGAGCGAAGGACGCAAAGGTCCGCGTCACGGCGACCAAGGATTCGGCGAACAACGAGGCGACGATCACGGTCACCGACAACGGACCTGGGGTGCCCGCCGATATCCATGCGCAGATCTTCGAGCCGTTCGTCACGACGAAAGAGGTTGGTCAAGGCACCGGCCTCGGCCTGTCGGTCTGCCGCGGCCTCGTCGAAGCGGCCGGCGGAACGATCGACCTGGACCCGGCTTACGAAAGCGGCGCGCGGTTCGTCGTCACGCTGCCTTTGCTCGGCGCTTGAACGATCGGCGAGGGTTCGCGCTCGATCAGAGGAAGGTCTCAAGCGGAACGACCTCGAGGCCTTCCTCTTTGATCGTTCGCAAGACCTCGGGCAAGACCTTCGGCCCGACCGGCGCGAAGTCGCCGCGCTCGGACGCGTCGTGCATGAGGACGATCGCGCCGTGATCGAGGCCGTCGTGCACGCGCCGAAGGACGACATCTTCCTTCTGACCCTTCGTGCCGTCACGAGCCGAGACGGACCAGCCGACGACGATGAGATCGAGCTCGTCGACGACGCGCGCGATGATGGGATTAGTGTGCCCGATCGGTGGGCGGAACAGCGGGGTGCGGTCTCCCGTGATCTTCTCGAGCACGTCGAGACCGCGCTCGAGATCTGCCTTCACGCGCGCCGGGGTACGGAGCGAGAAGAGGCGGTCGTGCGCGTAGGCGTGGAGGCCGACCGTGTGACCATCCGCGACCATTCTTTCGACGATTTCCGGGTATTTTTCGGCCTTCTTCGCGATGACAAAGAACGTCGCCTTCGCGTTCGCCGCTTCGAGCGCCGCGAGGACGAGAGGCGTCGTCTCGGGGTCCGGGCCGTCGTCAAACGTGAGAACGACCCCGCGCGATTTGTCGGGCCCGTGGACGACGGCGTCGACGTACATGCGCCAGCGAAGGATGAAGACGCCGCCGAGCATGAACGCTACGTAGAGGAAGGAGACGCCGAGCGACATCCAGATCGGGACGGGTGAGATCAAGACGCTGCGCGCAGCTAGCGCGAACGCGACCGCTGTGGCGGCGTAGAACCCGATCCGCGCGCGAGGGACCTCACCGCGGACGTTTTCAGCGCTTCGCGCGCTTCGACCCGGCTTCGGCTTCGAGCTCATCGTCCTCCGACGCGGATTCGACGCGCACCTTTCCGTCCGCGCGGGCCTTGGGCGCGGCGGCGCCCTTCTTGGCCTCAGGCGCCGGCGTGTTGTCGAGCTCGAAGAACGCGCCGAGCACCGCGCCGACGAGCGGGAGCGACGTCGCCGGCAGCACACCGAGCGCGCCGGCGCCGGCACCGAACGACGTTAGATCGACGGAGGTGCCGAGGAACTTCCGGACGAGGAAGACGCCGAGCATCGCGAGGAGCGCGCCGGCCCCCGCCTTGAGCCCCGCTTCGATCTTCGCGTTCGTCGCCCAGATCGGCTTGCCGGCGACGAGACCGACGAGCGTGCCCGTGACCGCGGCAGCGAGGAGCGCGAAGAGCATCCCGAACGTCACGATGCCAAGGCCCTTGATCAGCCCGGCCGCGACGATCGCCCCGAGGAGCGCTCCGATCACGAGACCGACGAAAAGGCGACGAATCATGATCGCTCCAGCGTGGCCAGGGTCGGCCTCCGAGTCAATCGGCACGTCGCACTACTTCACACCGCTGGCGTCGGAATTGCCGAAAACTGCCGTCATTGTCGCAGTCGGCGCTCGAGCCGCGTCGTGCGCTCGCCGCGACGATCTTCGGCGAGCGCGAGGTCCAAAGCGCGAGGATCGGCGACGAGCACGACGAGGCGCTTGCCGCGCGTGACGGCGGTGTAGACGAGGTTGCGCGAGAGCATGACGAAGTGAGCGGTGAGGAGCGGAATGACGACGGCCGGATATTCGCTCCCTTGTGACTTGTGGATGCTGCAGGCGTAGGCGAGCGTGAGCTCGTCGAGCGCAGCCGCTTCGTAACTCACGTCTCGGGCGTCATCGAAGCGGACCTCGAGCGACTGCTCGGCGTCATCGACGCTCGCCACGATACCGACGTCGCCGTTGAAGACGTCGCGGTCGTAGTCGTTCCTGAGCTGCATGACCTTGTCGCCGACGCGAAAGGTCATCGTCCCGCGTACGATGCCGGGGGCGTTCGGGTTCAACGCGGCTTGGAGCGCCTGATTGAGCGCGATCGTCCCGGCGGCGCCACGGTGCATCGGCACGAGCACTTGCACGTCTTTGACTGGATCGAGCCCGAAGCGATTCGGGATGCGAGAGGTGACCATCTCGACGATGACGTTCCGCGCGGCCTCGGCGTCGCGGCGGTCGATCATGAAAAAATCGGTCGACTCCGGCGGCGTGAGCGGGCGCTCGCCCGCGTTGATGCGGTGGGCGTTCTTGACGATGAAGCTCTCGCTCGACTGGCGAAAAATGTGAGAGAGGCGGACGGTCGGTACGGCATGCGAGGCGATGAGGTCGCGCAAGACCGCGCCGGGGCCGACGCTCGGGAGCTGGTCGACGTCTCCGACGAGCACGACGCGCATGCCACGCGCGACCGCGCGAAAGAGGGCGTCAGCCATCGTCAGATCGAGCATCGACGCTTCGTCGACGACGAGCGCACCGCCCTCGATCGGTAGCTCCTCGTTCCGTTTGAACTGGCCACGCTTCGGCTCGAATTCGAGCAAGCGATGGAGCGTCGTCGCGCGCACGCCGGTCGCTTCGGTCATTCGTTTGGCCGCACGGCCGGTCGGCGCCGCGAGTCGGACGATGAGGCCGGCGCGGGTAAAAACGGCCAGCATCGCGCGCACGATCGTCGTCTTGCCGACGCCGGGCCCGCCGGTGACGATCAAGAGCGACTCACGTGCAGCGGCTCGCACGGCCTCACGTTGCTCGTCGGCGAGCGATACGCGCGCTTGGCGCTCGAAGTCGGCGATCGCTTGGTCGGCACCGGCGAGCGGGGTCGCATTCCCTTCGACGATCGCGCGAACGCGCTTCGCGAGCCGGACCTCGGCCTCGAACATCGCTGGCGGGAAGAGGACCTCGTCCTCGCCGACGAGGTATCCACCGAGCACGAGCGCGTCGATCGCATGGGCGGCGCGGGCGCGATGCGCTTCATCGTCGTCCCATTCGAGGAGCGCGAGCGCCCGGCCGAGCGCGTCCTCGCGCGGCGCGCAGGTGTGACCGGATTCGGTCGTATCGTGCACGGCCTGCATCACGCCCGCTTGCGCCCGCGCCGCCGAGTCGGGCAGGACCCCGAGCTCTTTCGCCAAGCGGTCGGCGGTCTTGAAGCCGACGCCCCAGACGTCGAGCGCGAGCCGGTACGGATTGCGGCTCACGATGTCGATCGACCTCTCGCGATAGCGCTTGTAGATCCGGTTCGCGAGCGCGGGCGATGCGCCATGCGCTTGGAGAAACACCATGACGTCTCGGACTGCGCGCTGCTCTTTCCAACCCTTGGCGACGTTGTCGCGGAGACGCGGGCCGAGCCCTGCGACCTCGGTCAGGCGATCGGGCGCATCGTCGAGGACCTTGAGCGTGTCCATTCCAAACGCCTCGACGATGCGCTTCGCCGTCTTCGGACCTACCCCTTTGATGTGACCTGACGCGAGATAGCGTTCGACGCCGACAAGCGTGTTGGGCAAGAGCTCGGTGAGGTTGGAGGCCTTGAGCTGCTCGCCGTGCTTCTTGTCGACGACGATCTCACCGCGGACGCGCACGCGCGAGCCGGCGTGGACGGTGGCGAAGACGCCGACGACGACGAGTGGCGACTTCGCGCCGTCGACTGCCACGCGGAGCACCCGAAAGCCGCTCGATTCGCTCTCGAACGTGATCCGCTCGACCTCACCTTCGACGGTGATCTCTCGGCCGGTCGTGCTCACGACCGTCTACGCTACTCGATATGATCTTCGCGTCGCAGCCGCCGTAACCGAAATTCAAACGTGGCGAAATTTGGTCTTTTTTTCGAGCTATTACGTGACTATTCGGGCTCGGCACGTCGCTTGTAGTGCGCGTCCTACCACCATGAGCTTCGCCTTCCCGAGATACACGCTCGCCCCCTTCTTTCTCGCGGTTTGCACAGCCACAGTCCTGAACTGCGGCGGCGGCAAGCAAGTAGACTTCACGGCTGAAGGCGACACCGCGGTCACGAGCGGCATCGTCGGAACCTGGGAGGGAACGTCGAGCGACGGCCGCGCGTACCTCCTCACCGTCTGCGAGGACGACGGCGACCGGGAGGATCTCATCGGATGCGAAACGCTCCATCGCGTGAAGGGAAACGGTCAAGGCGCGACCGAGACGACCGAAGAGCCCACGGGCTGCGGCGGCTGCAACTACGACTACAGCCTCTACACCGCAGGGACACTCGAAGGCACCGACCTCGCGCCGACGCCCGTCTACGCCCAGTTCAACGTCAACCGCGGCGACAAGAGGGGCCCTTCGTTTCCGTACGACGTCGAGGGGTCGGCGAGCTCGGGGCGTGACCAGGCGTCGACCGCCGCGATCTATTTCGCCGGCTCGATGCCGAGCGCCGACACCTTCACGCTCTCCACGCTCTCCTACCCCGCGTCCCCAGGCTCGAACGTCGACGCCGGCGCCGATGACGACGCAGGCGACATCGATGCGGGCGTGCCGGCCCCGGCCCCTTCCGCGTCAGGCTCCAGCTCGTCGGTAGGTGCAAACGTCAGCGTCTCGAATGTCGTCTTCCATCGCACGGGCGTCGCAGTCTGCCCCTCGAAGTGAGGGGGTGAGCAGGGCGAGAGACGCGTGATAGAACGCGGCTCTCGGTCATGCTCGGCACCGCGCTCGTTGCTTTCGGCTCACTCTTCTCGGTCGTCGACCCGTTCGCCGCCCTGCCGATCTTCCTCGCGCTGACAGGCTCGCATTCGAAGGAGTCTCAGCAGGGGACTGCGCTCCGCGCTTCGCTCACGTGTTTCGCGATCTTGGGCGCGTTCGGCCTCGCCGGCACCTTCATCTTCACGTTCTTCAGCATCACGCTCGCCGCGTTCAAGATCTCGGGCGGCATCCTCCTCTTCGCGGTCGGCGTCGAAATGATGCGTGCGAAGCAGTCAGAGACGCGCTCGACGAAAGAGGAGCGGAGCGAGGCCGAATCGAAGGAAGACGTCGGCATCATCCCGATCGGCCTCCCGCTCTTGTCGGGACCGGGCTCGATCGCGACGGTAATGGTGCTCGTCGGCAAGGCCAAGACGATGGAGGGCAAAGCCGGCGTCTACATCGCCGTCGTCGCCGTTAGCATCGCCGCGTTCCTCATCCTGCGCTCGGCGAGCCTCGTCTCGCGCGTGCTCGGCCGCACGGGCATCAACGTCATCAGCCGCATCATGGGGTTGATCCTCGCGGCGACGGCGATGCAGTTCATCATCGACGGCATCCGCGAGGCGTTCCCGAAGCTCGCCTGATTCGCTTCATCCGAACCTAGACCCTCGACACATAACTGCCCAGACCGACATATTCATGTCGAGCTGGGCATCTATGATGCAGCGCTCAGTTCTCGGTCTTGGCGTAGACCTTGATGTCGCCGCTCGTTCCGGCCCCGTACATCCCGAGGTAGAGCGTGACGCTTCCACCCGCCGGGATCGACGCGCCCTTCGTGCCCGAGAGGCCCGACCAGCGACTGTACGTGTCGTTGGAGCACTCGGTCGTGCCCGTGCAGTCGTCGCTGATGGACGTGCACGCCTTCGCGTCCGTGGGCGTCGCCGGCGTCGCGTACCAGGCCATCATCGTGTCGTAGTTCGAGCCGGTCGAGGTCGAGGGGCCGTCCCAGAGCGAGACCATGACGTCGCGCGTGGTCGGGTTGATGACCGAGATCCAGTTGTACGAGACCATGATCGAGGTGCTCTGCGAGGCCGGGCACGAGCTGCCCGAGATCTTGCCGATCTTGTCCGTGGCGCTGAGGGTGAAGATCTTGCTCACCTGGTCGCCCGCGGTCGGCGCGATCGTGATCGCGTTCGGGTTCGGCGGCGGCGCCTGACAGGACGATGGGTTCTCGAAGGCGCAGGTCGGGCTGCAGGTGTAGACGCGACCTTGGCCGGACGTCGTGCAAGAGGCACCGAGGACGAACTTGGTGTCGCCCGGGCTGCAGGAGTTCGTGGGCTCGGCGCAGCTAAAGCCCTTTTCGAAGTGGCAGTCCGAGCCGCAGACCTGGGGAATGGTGCCGCAGTTGCCGCACGCGCCCGACGGGTAAGCGATCGACGGGTCGCACTTGTCGGCAGCCGTGACCTCGCTCGAGCAGTAGCCCCAGCCGCCCCACGCGTTTCCGGTGCCGCCGTCGGTCGCGCCCAAGCACGCGCGCGTCTGCGTTCCGCAGAGGCCGCACGCTTGGGTATCGGCGCCGCCAGTCGCGGCCGGATCGCACGGCGAGCCCTCGGCCGGTTTGGCCGGCCCGGTCGCTTTGCCAGCGTCCGTCTTTCCTGCGTCGCTCTTCTTTCCGCTGTCGACCGGAGCCGACGCGTCGGACGGCGGAGCGTTGTCGCCCGTGCCGTAGCCGTTCGGCGCCTGCGACGCGTCGGGTGTCAGGTTTTCGTCGCCATCGCCCACCCCTGCCGGATTCCCTGCCGCCGAGCAGCCATAGGCCAGCCCGACTGTCGATCCGACCAACAACATTGCACCCAACGTTCGAATCGTACGCATCCGTTTCCTCGTAATGGCTCAGCAGTTTTAGAAGACGAAGCGGAGGCGAGTAAGAGCGCGGGGCGACACGCCGCGCGGGAACGGCCTCTTAGCCCGCGCCGGATCGCTTTACAAACCCAAAAGCGACGATGTAGGTAAATAACCTCTCGCGCGGCGCGTCAACGCGTAAGTCCGCGAAACACCATCATCAATTGGTCACGACCAGCTCGTGGGACGTTGCGAGATCGCGTTGCACCGCGGGGATCCTCGCGAGATCTTGCGCACGACACCGTACATAGGTGCCTCACCCGCGATCCAGGTCCGGACAATCGCAAGCAGCGCTCGTGATGGGTGCACAAACGAAAAAGCCCCCGCGTCCGAAGACGCGAGGGCTCTCTCTTGGTGGGATCTCGCCAGAAGCTCTTCTAAAGAAGAAGCCCTTCTAAGGAGAAGCCGTCAGGCGATTAGAAGTCGCCGTGGCCGTGGCCCGCATGGCCGCCGCCGGCTGCCTTGTCGTCCTTCGGGCGCTCGGCAACGAGGCACTCCGTCGTGAGCATGAGGCTCGCGACCGAGGCTGCGTTCTGGAGAGCCGTGCGGACGACCTTGGCCGGGTCGATGACGCCCTGGCTGATGAGGTTGCCGTACTGGTCGGTGGCCGCGTTGTAGCCGAAGTCGTCTTTGCCTTCTTTGACCTTGTTGACGACGACAGCGCCTTCGAGGCCCGCGTTCGCGACGATCTGGCGGAGGGGCTCCTCAATCGCGCGGCGGATGATGTTGACGCCGAACCTCTGCTCGTCCGACACCTTGAGGTTGTCGAGCGCCGACTGCGCGCGGATGAGCGCGACGCCGCCACCGGCGACAACGCCTTCTTCGACGGCTGCACGCGTGGCGTGAAGCGCGTCTTCGACGCGAGCCTTCTTCTCTTTCATCTCGGTCTCGGTCGCAGCGCCGACCTTGACGACGGCGACGCCGCCGACTTCTCACGGTCGTAGTCCGACGTCGTGTTCTCGATCTGCGCGCGGATTTCCGCGATGCGACCCTGGATGAGCTTCTTGTCACCCGAGCCGTCGACGAGCGTCGTGTTGTCCTTATCGAGCGAGACGCGCTTGGCGCGGCCGAGGTCGGTGATCGTGACGTTCTCGAGCTTGAGGCCGAGCTCCTCTGCGATGACCTGACCGCCGGTGAGGACGGCGATGTCCTTGAGCATCTCCTTGCGGCGATCACCGAAGCCCGGGGCCTTGACGGCCGCGCACTGGAGGATGCCACGGAGCTTGTTGACGACGAGCGTCGCCAAGGCTTCGCCTTCGATGTCTTCCGCGATGATGACGAGCGGCTTCTGCTGACGCGCGATCGCCTCGAGCACCGGGAGGAGATCCTTCATGTTCGCGATCTTCTTCTCGCTGATGAGGATGTACGCGTCCTCGAGGACCGCTTCCATGCGCTCCGGGTCGGTGACGAAGTACGGCGAGAGGTAGCCGCGGTCGAACTGCATACCTTCGACGACTTCGAGGGTCGTTTCGGCCGTCTTCGACTCTTCGACGGTGATGACGCCTTCTTTGCCGACCTTCTCCATCGCCTGGGCGAGCTTCTCGCCGATCTCCTTGTCGCCGTTCGCCGAGATGGTGCCGACCTGCGCGATCTCTTTCGGATCCTTGGTCTGCTTCGCCATCTTCTTCAGCTGCTCGGTGATCGCGGTGACCGCGAAGTCGATGCCGCGCTTGATCTCCATCGGGTTGTGGCCCGCGGCGACGAGCTTCGAGCCTTCGCGGTAGATCGCCTGCGCGAGCACCGTGGCCGTCGTCGTGCCGTCACCGGCGACGTCGGACGTCTTCGAGGCGACCTCGCGGACCATCTGCGCGCCCATGTTCTCGAAGCGGTTCTCGAGCTCGATTTCCTTCGCGACGGTGACGCCGTCCTTGGTCACCGTCGGCGAGCCGAAGCTCTTCTCGATGACGACGTTGCGACCCTTGGGGCCGAGCGTGACTTTGACCGCGTCCGCGAGCGCGTTGACGCCGGCGAGAATGTAGTTACGCGCGTTTTCGGTGTAGACGATTTCTTTAGCTGCCATGTGAGTTCTCTTTTCTTCAGTTCTTCGGTTTCAAAGTTTTGGAAACCCTGGGTCCAAATGACCGCAGGATCGGGCCGGATTCGCCCGGCTGGCGACCCCGACGCGCTTGCGCGTCGAGTACTAGTGGCGAGGGAGCACCGCGCGGAACGGCCTTCCGGCCGTGAGCACGGAGCGGCGCTCGAAGCGGAGCCAGCCGGGATGAAGCCGGCCCCGAGCCTCGGTCATTTTTCGATGACGCCTAGAACGTCGTCCTCGCGGACGATGAGGCGCTCTTCGCCGTCGATCTTCACTTCCGTGCCGGCGTACTTGCCGAAGAGGACGCGGTCGCCGACCTTGAGGTCGAGCTTGCGGACCGAGCCGTCTTCCAAGATCTTGCCGTTGCCCACCGCGAGGACTTCACCCTCGATCGGCTTCTCTTTCGCGGTGTCCGGGATGATGATTCCGCCCTTGGACTTTTCTTCTTCTTTGACGCGCTTGAGGAGAATGCGGTCTTGCAACGGACGAATGCTGAGCGACATGAGTGACTCCGTATCTTTTGATTTGAGGGGCTGATTAGTTCTGCCGTTCCGACCGCGCGAGGCGGTCCGACGGCCAGAAGGTGGCGATTGTTAGCACTCAGCAATCGCGAGTGCTAACGGTCGACGCGCAACATAATCGCCCCCCGGGGCCAGTCAAGGGCTGGCGGTCGAATTAGGGCGAGTCGCCAAAAATGCGTAACCTACCGTTTTTGCAGTGTTTTCAGAAATACCGCACGCGTGTGCAGAGGTAGCCGGACCGGGGCTAGCAGACGACAGGTGCGAGTGCGAACGGTCGCGGCCGGAAGGCGCCGCTAAGCCCGCGAGGAAATTGCGAATCTCGGCCGCGCCCCTTAGAAATGAAAGACAGGGGGCCGTTTCAACCACTGAGACCACGCCATGAGCCAGCCGAGCATCGTTGCAACCGAGAGCATCGACGGTTTTTTCCACGACATCGTGACGGGGGCGATTCGCTCCCGAAAGGTCGATGCGACGGGCGAAGCGACCACCTACCTGGTCGGCGTCTTGACCGACTTCGCCGCCCCAGGCGGCAAGGCCGGCGAGACCATGGACCGACCGCTCACCTTCCTTTTGGATGAGGCGCTCCACACGCCCAAGCCGGCCGAGCGCTTCGAGCGGCTCCGCGTGCTCGGTGACGGTGTCCTCTATTCGAGTGGATTTTTCGCCGACCACTTCGAAGCGCGCGGTGTCCAGCAACGCTACCTCGTCGGCATCGGCGCAGCGGCGTACGGCGCAGCGAGCTCGATGCTCGCGAACGGCCGCACCGAAGGCGACTGCTTTCCGGACGTCTTCGGTGAGCTCGCCGAGAACTTCGACACGTTCGTCGACGTCGTCGCAGAGGTCGCGAACCTGACGATCGCCAAAGGGGTGGCGAGCTCGAAGAGCCTGCTCGCGCTCTACGAGCGTTGGCTCAAAACCGGAAGCGAGAGCCTCGCCTCTGCGCTCACCGAGCGCGGGCTCGTTCCCGTCCGTGGCGGCAGAGGAACGTTGCAGTGACGGGTGCGCTCGCCGGCAACGGCGTGATGCTCGTACGCGAGCGCGCGGTCGCGCGGACGGTCCAGACCGCGCTCGAGCGTCTCTATCGCATCGACGAAAACCCGCCGGTCGACTCGTTCGTGATGGAGGCCGACGAGGACGAGCGAGAAGCCTTGTTTTTACGCCAAACAGGCGACAGTCTGGAGATCTGCGTACGCCTTCCGTCGTTGCCCGAGAACGACGACGGGAGCCTCGATCGCATGTGTCAGATCATCGAAGGCGTGAGTCATTTCGTGATGGTGACCGAGCGCGCGCGAGCCGAGCGCGAGACCACGCATCTCGAGCTCGAGATGCAGGCCGAGGTCGACAAATACGTCGTGCTCGCGACCGCGCTCGCGCGACGCGGCACGTTCGACCGGACAACGTCGAATCGCCTGCGCGCGCAGCTCTACGAAGGCGCATCGTTCGTGCACGAGCGCGAGACCGAGACCGGTGATCGCTATCGTCTCGCGAGCCAAGCCGCTGCGCGCTTCGTCCGCAGGATCGAACGCGGCTATGCCGTCAGCCGGAACATCGACGACATGCGGTCGCATCTGCGGCGCTTCTTTGCCGCGAGCCAAGAGGGGAAATTGCGGCTCGCGGCCGCCTGACGAAAACGGCCGAAATAAGCGCGCACGTCCATTGCGTTGACGGAAGTGTTCATTATATTGAACATTGCTTCGTCACAGTGGAGGACCAGATGCGCATTCTCGTCGTCGGCGGATTGGATCGGAACGAATCGCAGCTCACGCAGCTCGCAGCCTCCAACGGGCACGATCTCGAGCTCCACACGGGCGACGTCGGCGGGCGCGGCGCCGACATCCTCACCCGAAAGGTCGAACGCTCGGATTTGGTCGTGATCGCGACGGAGGTGAACAGCCACGGCGGCGTCCTTCTCGCGAAGAAGGCGGTCCGCAAGCTCCACAAACCGTCGCTGATTTTACGGAAGGTCGGTGCATCGAAGCTGCAGGGCCTCTTCGACGCGCTCGAAGCGCGCACGTTCCAGCCGCACGCTCTCGCCTCCTGAAGAGCGCCCTCAACGGGGTCGACGCCAAGCCAGCAGGCGCGCGAGCAGGCGCCTCATCCACGGCGCGAGCAAGGTGCGCGCGTGCTCGTCGGCGAGGCGACGCCAGATCTCGGAGGTCGTCGGGTACGGAAAGATCGCGCGGGTGAAGGCGGCCATCCGCAGGCCGCTCGTCATGGCGAGGACGAGCGGAGCGACGAGCTCGCCGGCGCCCCGGCCCACGATCGTCGCGCCCATGATCTTGCCAGTCCAACGGGTGAGATGGACGCGGACGAAGCCGCCGTCGTTGCCATCGATCGCAGCGCGATCATTTTCGCCGATCGGGAGCTGGAGGGTGACGACGCGCGTGCCGCGACGCTCGGCCTCCGCATGGCCAATGCCCACGTGCGCGATCTCCGGATCGGTGAACGTGCAGTGCGGAACGACGAGCTCGCTCCGCCTGGAGCGGCCGAAAAACAGCGCGTTCATGAGCGCGACGCGTGCCATCGCCTCGGCGACGTGGGTGAGCTTTTGCTCGGAGGCGACGTCGCCGGCCGCGTACACGTTGGGATTCGTCGTCCGCAGGTGGTCGTCGACGGCGACCCCGTGCTCGCCCGCATCGATGCCCCCCTCCTCGAGACCGAGCCCTTTGGTCGACGGGGTGCGCCCGACCGCCACGAGCAGCGCGTCGCCTTCGATTTCGAGGCCGTCTGACGTGGTGAGGACCTTTTTCTCGCCCTTCGCTCGGACGCGCGTGACGGTCGCGCCGAGGACCAACCCGATTCCTTCGCGCTCGAAAGCGACGCGGAGAGCGAGCGATGCATCCTCCTCATCTTTCGGGAGTAGGCGAGGGGCACGGCCGACGATGGTGACCTCGCTGCCGAGGCGACGAAACGCCTGGCCGAGCTCGCACCCGACCGGGCCGCCGCCGAGCACCACCAACCGCTCCGGTAGCGTCGTGAGCCCGAAGATCGTTTCGTTCGTGAAAAATCCCACGTCGGCCAGACCATCGATGTCGGGGACCGTCGGCGTCGTCCCCGTCGCGAGGAGCGCTTTGAAGAACGGCAAGTGCTGCCCGGCGACCTCGACGGCGTCTCGTGCGGTCAGCTTGCCTTCGCCGAAGAAGACGTCGACGCCGTGCTCGGCAAGGGTGCGAGCGGCGTCGTGCGGCGCGATCTTCACGCGGGTCTCGCGCAGGTGTCGCATCACGACGTCGAAGCGGACCTGGCTCACCTCGCCTTCGATTCCGAGCTCGCCGCTCGTCCGAGCGGCATGTGCGATACGAGCCGCGTGAAGCAGCGCCTTCGACGGGACGCATCCGAAGATCAGGCAGTCGCCGCCGAGCAGCGCCTTTTCGACGAGCGCGACCTTCGCGCCGACTACGGCTGCGCCGATCGCAGCGACGAGCCCAGCCGTTCCGCCGCCGAGGACGACGAGGTCGTAGCGCCCCGTGACGCGCGGATTTTGCCAGCTCGCAGGTGCGACGAGATCGGTGAGCGCGCGATCGAGCGGATCAGTCGGCGAGAGCATGGCGGCCGAGCATGCCATGCATGCGATGATCGGGCGATCGCGAGGCCGTTCGCGTTGCAGATACGTAGGATGGTCGCCACCGAAGAGGCCACACGACGATGAGCGACGAGTACTACAAGGCCGTGCAAATGCGCGATCACGTGCACAAGGTGTCGATGTGACCCAACGAGCAGGCTCGCGCCTAATCCCCTCGCTCTTGCGACAAGAGCACCGGCTCTCCTCGGCAGAGGAGCAGCTCCGCACGCTCGGGCGGTTGCCGCTCGTGCGCTCGTTCGAGCAAGCGACGACCACGTCCGGAGGAGCGCTCCGCGCCCGAGCAGTGGAGACGTTGCAGATCAACCTCGGCAAGCGCTGCAATCAGACTTGTCGCCATTGTCACGTCGACGCCGGCCCCGACCGACGCGAGGTGATGAGCGACAAGGTCGTGGACGCCTGTCTACGCTTCCTCGACCAACCGTGCGTCCACACGCTCGACGTGACCGGCGGCGCCCCGGAGCTACATCCGCGCTTCCGCGAGATCGTTACGCGTGCGCGTTCGCTCGGCAAACGCGTGATGGATCGCTGCAACCTGACGATCACGCGGTTACCCAATTACGCCGATCTCCCTGAATTTTTCGCGGAAAATCACGTAGAGGTCGTCGCATCGTTGCCTTGGTATCGCGCGCCGCAGACCGACGCTCAACGAGGCGACGGCGTGTTCGAAGAGTCGATCGCCGCGCTGAAGCGGCTCAACGAGCTGGGCTACGGACATGAAGGCTCCGCGCTCGAGCTCGACCTCGTGACCAATCCGTCCGGCGCGTTCCTACCGCCGAGCCAAGCGGCGCTCGAGAGGGACTGGAAGCGCGAGATGAAGCGGCTCTACGGCGTTTCGTTCACGCGCCTCTTCACGATCACGAACATGCCGATCAGCCGCTACCTCGACTACTTGGAGCAGTCGAGTCAGCTCGAGACGTACATGGCCAAGCTCGTCGAGGCGTTCAATCCGAGCGCTGTCGAGGGTGTGATGTGCAAGACGACGCTGTCGGTCGGCTGGGACGGCCGGCTCTACGACTGCGACTTCAATCAAATGCTCGAGCTCGCGCTCCCCGAGACGATCCACGATGTGAGCCTCGCGGCGCTCGAGGGCCGGGCGATCCTCACTGGGGCCCACTGCTTCGGTTGCACCGCCGGCCCGGGCTCGAGCTGCGGCGGCGCGATCTCGTGATCGCCGCGCCTGCTTCAACGTAGATCGGC